>PPYE01293308.1_pt1 | contig 38811 bp, 28 predicted proteins | sample 1559881 | NCBI WGS metagenome assembly PPYE01 (sample SAMN08240022, study PRJNA423297) | Human gut metagenome, whole genome shotgun sequencing project. | reverse complement strand
ACTGTTCCAGATATTTGTCATCAATACCTGCTTTTGCTGCGATCTCGGTGATCGGTTTCATTTCGCATTCCTGTGCGATTTCAATGTCTGTTTTGTATCCCATAGTTATTTCTCCTTTCTTCTGACCGGACGTCTGCCCCCGAAACGGAACAAAAAGTGAAGAATGCATCTGTTCCGTAAATAAAAAAACGCAGCAAATGTAATCATGTTCTACATTGCTGCCCAGACGGTCGGCCGATATGAATCCTGGTTTCCTGTGGTTCCTCCACATATCCGTCAGTAGCCAGGATCTTCTTTTTCAGACTTCTTTTAAAGAATAGCATAAATTAGCAAAAAAGTCAAGAATTACGAGGAAAAAACAATCTCTTTTTGTGGATTTTCACTTGATATTTATGAGGAAGAAAGTTATACTTAAACGGTAACATAATTGTTACTGTTCACTGATACTATTTTGCGAGGCGTTTTTCGTGAGCGAAGGTCACAGAAAACCCGAGACATATCTCACGAATTTATGCGATTAGTATGAATTCTGTGCATCGCAAAGTGTGTAATGGTGAGATACCTTGAAAAACAAACGTGATCACTATTAATAAAGAAGAAAGCCGGTGATATTTGTGGAACAGGCAATCAGGGAGGAGATATTTTCCGGATTCTGCAGGACGTATAATCAGGCACAGACAGTGACCTGTGAGTTCACAGAGACGGAAGAAGGACTCGAACTGACCGAAGTGGACTGTGGATATAGACGGTGCATCCATCGGGGCAGCTGTGAAGTGGCCAGGCAGATCCGTCAGATGGAAGAGGATCACAAAAAGGAGTAAAGGGGAAACAAATGGTAAAACTGAATAAGAAAATCAGGAGATATCTGGCTCTGGTTCTATGCCTCAGTATCTTGCTTGTACCTGTAGAGGGTTATGCGGCGAAGAATAATCAGAGCACAAACCAGCGGGTGAGAACCACAACGACAGCAGCAGGCTGGGTGTCCAGCGGCGGCCGATGGTGGTATCGAAATGCAGATGGGAGTTATCCGAAGAGTACCTGGAAACTGATCAACGGTTCATGGTATTACTTTGAATCAGATGGCTGGATGGCGACTGGCTGGAAAAAACTGGGCGGCGAATGGTATTATCTTACATCCAGTGGAGCGATGGCTACCGGATGGGTGAAACTGAATGGGAAATATTATTTCATGAACGGTTCCGGTGTGATGCAGCATGATACCTGGGTGGATAATGGTGCCTACTATGTGAACAGCGATGGTGTCTGGGTGGAAGGAAAGACTTCCCAGAACAGAGCAGAAAGCAGTCGGACAGATTCCACAGCAGGCTGGGTGTCCGGTGGCGGCCGATGGTGGTATCGGGAAGCAGATGGTTCCTATCCGAGAAACAGCTGGAAAGTAATCAATGGTTCCTGGTATTATTTTGACGGCAGTGGCTGGATGGTAACCGGCTGGCTAAAACGCGCAAGCGGCTGGTATTATCTGGAACCGGGCAACGGTAACATGGTAACCGGCTGGAGAAAAATCGGCGGAACCTGGTATTATCTGAATCCGGGAAATGGCGATATGGCGCAGGGCTGGAAAAAGATTGGGAATGTCTGGTATTATCTGAATCCGGGAAATGGTGGCATGGCAACGGGCTGGAGAAAAATCGGAAGTACCTGGTATTATCTGAATCCGGGAAATGGCGATATGGCAACGGGCTGGACAACCATTGGAGGAACCCGATATTACATGAATCAGGATGGAGCCATGGTAGAAGGCTGGTCACAGCAAAATGGAACCTGGTATTACCTGAAACCGGGCAGCGGAAACATCGCGACCGGATGGTTAAAACTGGGTGTAACCTGGTATTATCTGGCGAGTGACGGAAAGATGCTGACAGGTTTCCAGAACATCGGCGGATCCAAGTATTATCTGAATACAGGCAGTGGAGCCATGGCAGTAGGCTGGCTGCAACTGGGCAGTGACTGGTATTATATGAACGGCAGCGGTGCCATGCTGACAGGCTGGCAGAAAATCGGAAGTACCTGGTATTATCTGAATCCGACGACCGGTAAGATGGCAACAGGCTGGACAACCGTTGGTGGAAGTAAATATTATATGAACGGCAGCGGTGCCATGCTGACGGACTGGCAGAATATTGACGGTTCAGAGTATTATTTTTACAGCAGTGGAGCCATGGCGGTAAGTACAGTCATCGGCGGTGTTGAAATCGGAGCAGATGGAAAAGCATCGAGAACAGAAAGTCAGGCGATGGGGACTCTGACCAAGTTTTTGAAAACAATGATTCAGCCGGTAGGTAACACCCTGTATGTATGGGGTGGCGGTCATGACGCCTGGACAGACGGAGACGGACTGCGTATCGGTATGAACCCGAAGTGGAAACAGTTCTATAACCAGCAGGGAGCTTCGTATAATTATACGAAACATCGATATGAGTATCAGAATGGTCTGGACTGTTCCGGTCTGGTCAGCTGGGCTGTCTATAATACATATAATACGAAATCAAATCAGAAAGAAACGGCATACAGTTCAACATCTACCGGATTCCCGGCTTATCTGACCAACAAAGGTTTTGGATCGCACGGAAAAGTTTCCGGTGGAACATTTACACCTGGTGACGTGGTAAGTATGACCGGTCATGTGTGGGTTGTTCTTGGCATGTGTTCGGATGGAAGTCTGGTGATCGTTCATGCGACACCACCGGTAGTTCAGATCAGCGGTACGGTCAATACAGCAGGAAGCACGAACAGTGAGGCTGTAAAACTGGCAAAGGCATATATGAAGAAATATTATTCAGATGCAGCCGGCAAATATAATCTGTGTATCGCAAGTAAAGCATATGTGAATAACGTAGACCGTTTCCATTGGTCCTCCAGCAGTATGAGAGATCCGGATGGACTGCGTAATATGACGGCAGCACAGGTACTTGAAAAATTGATTGGACCGCAATAAGAAAAATGCAAAGAAAGGCTGTCGGGAAATAGACAGTTCTAAGTTTGGGAGGGTGTGACTCATACCGAGGCACACCCTCCCAAACTTTTTATCATACAAAGAAAAAAGATGACTGACGACAACCATCTTTCTCTCCATTTATAATGTAGCTCTGCTAACAACTAATTATTAACGACCTTTTTTGAATTAGGGAAACAGTAAATTAACTTTAGTTTCTATGATTTGAGATGAGTTTAGCATTGAGGGGTTGCAGGAAAAATGGTTTTGTGTTAATATGTTAAGGAATGTAAAGAGAATATTTCGTAAATATTACAAGAATATATAACACAATGCAAAACAATAAAAGGAGAAATGTATGAAAAAAAGAATCCTTTGTTTAACATTAGGATTAATGCTGACAATTTCACAGGCAGTACCTGCCGGTGCTGCATCCAGAAAAGATCAGTTAAAACAGGATAAGGCAGCAGCACAGAGTCAGCTTGCAGCACAGGAGTCTAAAATCAATAATCTGGAAGACCAGAAACAGACACTTTCTGCTGAGATCGATCAGCTGGATTCTGATCTGGTAAATATTATGGTTGAGATTGAGATTCTGGATGGTGAGTTATCCGATAAAGAAGCGCAGATCGAGCAGACCAAAGCAGATCTGGCAGTGGCAGAAGAAAATAAACAGAAACAGTATGAAGCCATGAAGAAGAGAATCCAGTATCTGTATGAAAAGGGTGGAGATGATGCATGGGCACAGATGCTGTTCCAGGCATCGGACTTTACCAGTCTTCTGAACCAGGCAGAATATGTACAGCAGATGTATGACAGTGACAGAAACAGTCTGGAAGAGTTCAAAGAGACTGTACAGCAGGTAAAAGACCTTGGGGATCAGCTGGACAGTGAGAAAGCAGAACTGGAAGAGATGAACCAGGAGTATCAGAATCGTCAGGCGAGTATGCAGACCCAGCTGGAAGAAAAGAAAGCAACTTCCAGTGATTATGATGCACAGATCGCACAGGCGCAGAACCAGGCTGCACAGTACACGGAACTGATTCGTCAGCAGAATGCTGAGATCCGGAAAATTGAAGAAGAAGAGAAAAAAGCAGCGGAAGAGGCAGCAAGAAAAGCGGCCGAGGAAGCAGCTAAGAAGGCAGCAGCAGAAGAAGCTGCAAAGAAAGCACAGGAAGAAGCAAACAAAAAAGCAGCAGATGAGGCAGCAAAGAAAGCAGCAGAAGCAAGCAAGAAATCTTCCTCCGCTTCCGGCAGTAATACAGGTTCCGGTTCTTCAACGAGCAATAAATCTAATAGCAATACAAGCAGTAACAATGCAAGCAGCAACAATACAGGCAGCAGCTCAAGTGCAACAACATCCAAGAACAACGGAAGCTCTTCTTCCAGTTCATCAGGAAGCTCAGGCAGTAGCGTATCATATAACCCGACAGGACAGTCCGTTGTTAATTACGCATGCCAGTTTGTTGGCAATCCTTATGTATGGGGTGGTACAAGCCTGACAAACGGTGCTGACTGTTCCGGATTTATCATGAGTGTATATGCAAAGTTTGGTGTATCCCTTCCGCATTCCTCCGGAGCAATGGCAGGTTGTGGTCGTGGAGTTTCCTACTCTGAGGCAATGCCTGGAGATATTATCTGCTACGCAGGTCATGTAGCGATCTACATGGGCGGTGGACAGATTGTACATGCAAGTAACGCAAAAGACGGTATTAAGATCAGCGGAAACGCTGCGTACAGGCCGATCGTTGCAGTTCGTCGTGTGCTGTAATCAGAACAATAGTAACAATTATGAGAGTCATATCTGAAAAAGATATGGCTCTTTTTTTGTTCAATAATCTATTCCGCTTTAACGTGGCATTTTATTGTAGTTCCGAATTTGACAAAATAAATGATGGAATCAACACAAAAGAACGAGCCGATAAAAAAACGAATCGTTATAATTAGAAGAAAAGAGACTGAGACAGTCTGTATGCAGACGGAACAGGCTACATTGCCGGAAGGAGGTAGATAATGAAGAATCGAAAAAAACAGCTTATGAAGATCGGAGCTGTCATAGCGGTGATTGCAGTTGCAGGAATTGCCGGCGGAGTCGGCATATACAAGTGTGCCAATCGATTCGATCTGACTGTAGCCGGGGATCCAATCAGTAAAGAAGAGTATGTGAACTGCATGAATTCTGTGGAATACGACACAAAGATGCAGATCCAACAAGATTATGATGCCGTATACGGAACAGATTTCTGGGAAAAGCAATACGACGGACAATACGGCTATGAGATCCTCACCCGGAATACAGTAGAACAGTTAAAATACATCCATGCAGTATATGATCTTGCCGAAGAAAACGGAGATGTAGCAGACAGCAGCTATGAGGCTCTGGAAAAACGCTGGAAGGATGGTAATGCAGAGAGAGGCGAGAAAGTAAAAAAAGGCGAAGTGATCTACGGACTGAAAGAGTATACCTTTCAGCTGTATCTGGACTATGAGCTCAGTACTCTGAAAGAAAAATACTGTAACGATACATCCCGGGAGGGAATGCAACTGACGGAAGACGAGGTTCTTCAGCACTACCAGAGTCGCGACTGGATATTTGGAGGCAGCGAAGAAAACGCTGACCTGGAAACAGCAAGAATAGCAGTCGAAAGAGAACTGCGTGAACAAAAATACGACGATATGATCACGCAGCATGAAACCGATTCTCAGGTGGAAGGAAACATGAAAGATGTGAACCGGTACACCTTGAAGAATATACAATAACGGAAGGAGAAAAGGTATGAAGAAAAGATGGATGAGCGGTACGTTAGCACTTCTGCTTGCAGGAACAACAGTCGCATCAATGATGCCGGCAGTATCTGTTAAGGCTGAGGGAAATACCGCAACCGGAACAACATATTATGTTGATTCCAATGGGGGAAATGATAGCAATGAAGGAACATCAGAAGGCAAGGCGTTCCAGACACTTGAAAAAGTAAATACACTTGATCTTGAGCCGGGAGATACCGTTCTTTTGAAAAGAGGATCTGTATTTGAGGATCAGGCTCTTAAGTTTACAAAAGAAGATAGCGGTACTGCAGAAGCACCGGTAAGAATATCTGCTTATGGCGAGGGAAACAGACCACAGATCAATACAAACGGTCATGGAAAGTGGGATCTGAATTATGGTACTCCGCTGGATAACCAGAACCATAAATGGAAAGGTACTGTATCTTCCAGTATTTTAATTGAAGATGCTGAATACCTTGAAATCGAAGGTCTTGAGCTGACAAACAACAGAAACAGTGCAACCGATACCGAAAAAGATAAAGCGTATAATGATGCATACGCAATGGATCGAACCGGTGTTGCCGGAGTTGCAAAAGACAATGGAACTGTAGATCATATCGTATTAAATGATCTTTATATTCATAACGTAACAGGTAACGTTTATAACAAACACATGACAAATGGTGGTATCTATTTCATCGTTGCAAAACCAACGAATGAAGGCGAAACCGGAATCGCAAGATACAATGATATCCAGATTAGAAACTGTTCTCTGGATACTGTAAACCGTTGGGGAATTGCAGTCGGATATACATATCAGTGGAGACAGTTCACAACAGGTGCATTATCAGATGCAACAATGGCAAAATATGCTTCATCTAATGTTGTGATCGAGAACAACTATCTGAATCATGTAGGTGGAGATGCCATCACAACCATGTATCTGGACAGACCACTGGTTCAGTATAATGTGTCAGAGAACGCGGCAGAGCAGATCAATTACAAAGACTATTCAAAGAATCAGCCAAGTCTGAATGAAAATGGTGATGTAAACGGTACACAGAACGTTGGAGCAGGACGTGTGGCAGCAGGTATCTGGCCATGGAAATGTAAAAATGCAATCTTCCAGTACAATGAGTGCTTCAGAACATTAAATGCTTCCAATGGTAATGGCGACGGACAGCCTTGGGATGCTGACTATGGTGATGGAACAAACTATCAGTACAATTACAGTCATGGCAATACAGCAAGTACCATCATGTTCTGTGGTCCGGAGTCCATCAACAATACATTCCGCTACAATATCAGTCAGTATGAAGATATGGGACCTCTGGATCCGGCCGGAAACACTGGAAACTGCCAGGTTTATAACAATACATTCTTTATCAAAGAAGGTCTTGATACAATCTGGAGTACAGTTCACCGGAATAATGGTCCGGTAGATATGGAAAATAATATTTTCTATTTTGCAAGTAAAACACCAGTTAAAGTAAGAGATTGGAATCCTGAAAATGCAGGGAATAAGACTTACAGCAATAATTTATATTACAATATAACGAACCTTCCGAACGATGCAGCTGCTGTAAAAGTAGACGCAAACACAAACACAAAAGTACTTGTTGATCCAGGTTCCGGTCCGAGTGCAGTAGCAGAAGACAATAGTGCAAGAAGACATGAAGATCCAACCGCTACAACAGTATTTGATGGATACAAACTTGCAGCAAACTCTCCGGCAATCAACGCTGGTAAAGTCGTAGTCGACAGAAACGGTTATACCATTGATCACGACTTCTTCGGTCACAAGATCACAGCAGTACCGGAGATCGGAGCAGCGGAAAGTGATGCAGTAGCAGCACTTGTACTGAGATCCAATGTGTATACTGTTTCCGGAACAAACGTAAGTGACCTTCCGAAAAATACAACAGTAGAAGACTTCCTTAAAAACGTTATCATCGATGCAGGTGTTACCGTTACGATCAAAGAGGGTGAGAAGGAACTTACTGCAACAGATATCGTAAAAGGAGGAGCAACAATCACCCTTTCTTACGAAGGAATGAAAAGTGTAACTTATACAGTTGTTGCAAGTTCGGATAAAGAATTAAAAGATTGTTACTATGAAGTAAAAGGAACAACCATGAGCGTTCCTTATACAGACAAAAATCCGGCTACCGTAAAAGAAGTGAAAGCAAATATCACAGTAGCAGACACAGCAACGGTTTCTGTATTAAACGGTGCAAACGAACTGGCAGATACAGATAACGTAACAGCAGGAATGATTCTTCGTATCGCTGCTGAAAACGGAGATACAAACGATTATATAATCGCTCAGAAAAATACATATAACTGGACTTTAGATTATATAAATGGACAGCAGGGAAATGTCTGGTTCGGCCAGATAAAGGACGGATCCGGTGACTGGGCGAATATGACAGCAGTCGATAAAGATGGATGGCCAAACTGGGCTACTCATACATATTATGGTCCTGGTATTGATGCACCACAGGGAACAATTACAACAACAAATCCATCTGTTCACGGTTTACTTTCTGCACCGCCAAGCACAGATATCTCTACTGCAATGGCATATCGAGTACCGAAGAGCGGAACCGTTACGTTCAATGTAAAAGATGACGAGCCATATCTTCGTCAACCTGGAAATACAAGAGGAACTGTTACCTTAGGTCTCTTTGTGAATGGCACAGAGAAGAAGAGTGTAACGCTTGTAAATAGTAAAGAGAAAGTGGGAGAGTGGGAAAAACCGGTAGAGCTTGAAGTAACTCAGGGTGACATCATCCGTGTAGTAGCAAAATGTAACGAAAACCCAACCAAACCATCTGCTCATATTACACCGATTATTACTTACGTAGATAAAGCTGCAGCAGATACAGAAGCACCGACAGCACCAACAGAGGTAACAGCAACAGATATTACAACAACAACAGCAAAAGTTACCTGGACAGCATCTACAGATAATGTAGGCGTGGCAGGATACAATGTATACGTAAATGATTCTGAAACTCCTGTAAACGGCGAGACACTTGTAACAGGAACAGAATATGCACTGGAAAGTCTTACAGCAGGAACAGAATATAAAGTAACTGTAAAAGCAGTTGATGCAGCCGGTAATGTTTCAGAAGGAGCTGTATATACATTTACAACAAAAAATGCGGCAGATACAGAAGCACCATCAGCACCGACAAATGTAGTAGTAACAGATGTTACAACAACAACAGCAAAAGTTACCTGGAGCGAAGCAACAGACAATGTAGGAGTAGTTGGATATAACGTATACTTAAATGAAGCAAAAGTAAATGAAACACTTATAACAACTACCGAATATGATTTAACTGCTCTTACAGAAGAGACAAATTATTCAGTAAAAGTAACTGCGGTGGATGCAGCAGAAAATGAATCGGGGAGATCTGAAGCAGCTACATTTACAACACCAAAAACACAGGATACCGAAGCACCATCTGTACCGGCAGGTGTAACAGCATCAGACGTGACACAGACAGGAGCAAAGATTACCTGGACAGCAGCTACAGATAATGTAGGAGTAGCCGGATATAACGTATATCTGGGTGAATCCAGAGTAAACACTTCCCCTGTAACGGTTACAGAATATGAACTGTCCGGACTTACAGCAAATACAGAATATACAGTAACAGTAAGTGCGGTGGATGCAGCAGGAAACGAATCCGCAAGATCTGATGCAGCTACATTTACAACATTAGAGGCGGAAGAAGAGAAAGATAATGAAGCACCATCTGTACCGGCAGGTGTAACAGCATCAGATGTGACACAGACAGGAGCAAAGATTACCTGGACAGCATCTGCAGATAATGTAGGAGTAGCCGGATATAATGTATATGTAGATGAAACAAAAGTAAATACGGACAAGCTGGTGGAAGGTTTGGAACTTGAACTGACAGGCCTTACTCCGGAGACAGAATACACAGTAACCGTAAGTGCAGTGGATGCAGCTGGAAATGAATCAGGAAGATCTGCAGCCTTCACATTTACAACACTTAAAAACGAGGAACCTGCCCCGGAAAAACCATCCGCTCCTACTAATGTAAAAGTATCTGAAATTACTCATACCACAGCAATCGTTACCTGGGAACCGGCTGCAGAAAGAGCGATGGCACCTGGATACAATGTATATCTGGATGATAAAAAACAGAATGAATTGCCTATAGAAGGAACAGAGTACAAGTTGACTGGCCTTAAGGTAGGAACCAGATACAATGTAGCCGTAACAGTAGTAGATGTAGATGGAATAGAATCTGACAGAACAGAAGAAGTAGAAGATACATTTATAACAAAGGCAGATAAAGAAAAACTGCAGGAAACCGCAAAAGATGTAGACAAAGTTCTGGAAAACAAAGGAAACTATACAGAGGAATCTCTGAAAAATCTGGAGGAAATCTACAAGAAGTATCAGGAAGTACTGAATGGTGACAATGTAACTCAGGAAGAGGTAGAAAAAGCAAATGCCGAAATCAAAAAAGCTTTCGATGAACTGAAAGCAAAAGACGATGACAAGAGGGATGACGGCAAAAAAGACGACGGAAAACAGGATGATGGAAAGAAGGAAGATCCCAAGAAGGATCCGACTCCTACTCCGGGACCTGCAACACCAACCCCAACTACAACACCAACCCCGAGTACTACACCACAGTCAGGCGCAAAACCTGCAGCACCTTCCGGCAATACCAACACAGGAAGAACAAATGCAGGTGGAGCAACCACAGGAAGCACATCTACAACCAGAGTCGCAAAAACAGGCGATACAGCCAATACAGCAGCCTGGTTATTTACCCTGGCAGCATCTGCGGTTGCAGGAACTGTTATTGTAAAACGTAAAAGAGAGGATTAAGCAGGCATTAACCGATCGTTTCGGATGCAGAACTCAGATTTGCATCCGAACGGTTTTGGATTATTTGGCAAATAGAAAATAGATGGAGTAAACATGTTTGCATTGATAATTATTTTAATAACCATGATATTTTTGGCTTGTGCTTTTGGGGCTTTCTGTTTGTGTAAAGAATCCATAAACTGGAGAAGCGAACAGATGGGGTATGATCTGGAAGAGAGTCTGCAGAAAAAGAATACCTGTATGTTAGAAATAGAACATACTGGCAGCAAAGCGTAAAAATAACGCCACCGGATATCCGGTGGCGTTATTTTTTAGATGGCCTTCCTGTACTGGGAGGGTGTCTCATTGATGATACTCATAAACACCTTCGAGTAGTGCTGGGAGTCTGTAAATCCGACTTGCAGAGCAATCTCCGTCAGTGTCAGATCAGTAGTCTGCATTAGTCGGATGGATCGGTTGATGCGGTAGATATTAATATAGTTTGATAGTGTAACTCCCATATAGCTCTTGAACAGCTTACTCAGATAGCGGACTGAGATCTGTAATTGCCGGGCAATATCTTCCTGCAGGATTTTGGTGTTAAAATGTTCGTGAATATAATTCAGTGCATAGGCTACATAACTATTTTTCAGCTGTGGGTCTGTGTATTCGTGCACCGGATTCGTATGATCCAGAATATAAAGCATCAGATTCATCATGGAAACATTAAGATTGGCAGCTGTAAACAGACTTTCACAAGAAGCATTCAGGTCAATAAGCTTCTGAATATGACCATCTATCACAGTATCCGATCTGAGCCTGTAATAAAAATGCGAAGAAAACAGGATAGCATGAAGCAAGGTAATCGGGACAATCCCATCATCTTCAAGCACAACAGTGGAAAACATATCAGGGTCATAATGAATATGCTGGAATTCGCAGTCTGAAGTATCATTCAGATAGAAAGAGTGTACAACATCCGGAAGGATCATAATAAAATCACCTTCGGTGCAATGAATGGTCTCCGATTGGATATCCATATAGCATTCCCCGGAAAGTATCCGATAGATCTCGATACTTGTATGCATGTGCCGAATAAAACGATACCCTGCCTTTCGATATTCTACAACCGCTCCGGTTAAAATAGAATCCGATAGTGTGATCTGGGCGGAGACTTCAGTATTCCGCCGTGCGGAAGAAGAAACGGACTGAGCCGGATGTGTAGCCGGTATATGTACAACGTTTTTTTTATTCATTTCTGCAAGCCCTCCCAATGTAAGTAAAGTAAGTAAAATGTAACTGTTCAGTACCTTCACAGTGGCTGCTGAATAGTTACAGTAAAATCAAATTTATGCTATATATCATTATAACAGATAAAAGTAATAATGCATAGAATAATAGAAAAAACATGTTTAAAATTTAGGAAATATGCAATGAACAAAGGGAAAAATAAAGAAAAAGGAGCTGATATTCTGGCGTATTATACTGGTAAAGTGCGAAAGGATTGTAGAAAGTGACGAAATGAACAATATGGACACTATCGGCCGAACATGGAAAAAGTTGGCAATCCGTGCCGGGTACTGCGTGAGATCAACGACCATGATCGGGATTATTATTATAAAGATCATAAGATTCCGGAGGAACTGTTAAAATAAAGAGAAATGAAGAAGAATAATTGAGATAACCTTCGAATGGATGTAAGATAAAGAAGTCCGATTCGAAGGTTTTCTGATAATTATATTATGAACAGGAGCAACGAATGTGTGTTGTTTCGGTTGCAGAATATGCTTTATTTTTATAAAATAATGAGAAAATAAGTACAATAAGAAAATCAAGAATTGACAATGAAACGAAATAAAGTTTATACTATCGAAAGTTAGAAATGACTAATAAGAGGTTAATAAATGAAATTAAAAAAAGTATTGCTGGTCTGTCTGATTCCTGCATTTGTCATCAGCGGATGTGGGAAAACAACGAAAGATGAGACAGAAAATATAACGAAACAGGAAATCACTGCAGAAGAATCTGCGCAGGATGAGCAGGAGACGGGAAACACAGAAACGGAAGCATCCGGCAAAGATCCGAACGAGAAAACAGAAGAAGCGTCCAGGGATCTCTTTGCCATGGATACCTATATGACACTGACTGCATATGGGGAGCATGCTCAGGAGGCAGTTGACAAGGCGGCAGAGAGAGTGGAAGCTCTGGATGCCCTTCTTTCCACCGGAGATGAGAACAGTGAGATCTATCAGCTGAATCAGAAAGGAGAGGCAACACTTTCTGAAGATGGCGGATATCTGGTGGAACGGGCGCTGGAGTTGTATGACAAGACAGAAGGAGCCTTTGATATTGCGATTTACCCGGTGATGCAGGCATGGGGATTTCCGACACAGGAGTATCATGTGCCGGATGATGCGACACTGAAAGAAAAGCTGATCCTTGCCGATGCGTCCAAAGTGAATTACGACAAAGACACAAGAAAAATCTCTTTTGACCGGGATGGCATGGAGATCGATCTGGGTGGGATCGCAAAGGGATATACCTCTGCTCAGATCATGCAGATCTATCAGGACTGCGGTGTGACAAGCGGGCTGGTAAACCTTGGTGGAAACGTACAGGCACTGGGATGTAAAACAGATGGCAGCAAATGGAAAGTAGCGATCCAGAGTCCGGATGATACGGAAGATTATCTCGGTATTCTGGAGATTGAAAATCAGGCGGTGATCACATCCGGTGGTTATGAACGTTATTTTGAGGAAGACGGTGTGACTTACCATCATATTATTGATCCGGCTACCGGATATCCGGCAGACAATGGGCTGATCTCTGTAACGATCGTCAGCGATGACGGAACTCTGGCAGATGGGCTTTCCACTTCTTTATTTATCATGGGAGAAGAGAAAGCGGCACAGTTCTGGAAGGAAAACAGTGAGAAATTTGAGACGATCATGGAAACTGCAGATGGAAAGCTGTATGTGACAGAAGGAATCGCCGACAGTCTGACTACGGATATGGATGTGACAGTGATTCATAAATAAAAGCTATGCGAAAATCCTTAAACATTCAAGTACAAATGTGATCACAGAAGACGTTTAGATGCATTTTGGCTCGCCACCGGGAAGCCGCTGAACAGTTACAAAGTCAGTACATAAAAATACTCGAAAACAAAGGAGAGAAAGCAGATGGACATCAGAGAAATGCTGGAAAAATGCAAACCCTTTGCCCCGGTTGTTTCCGCTGCGGTTGTGGCAGTATGTGTGGCAGGATCTTTATATGGATATAAAGTACCGGTTTACGAGACGAAAGCGTCTGTGGAGGATACACAGGAGCAGGAGGATGAAGTACCGGTGGTAAAGACCAGCACGGAAGAAGAAACAAAAGAGGATGAAGCGGCAGAAGAAGAGGAACAGGCAAAGGGTTCCTTTGATCTGGAAGATGGTGTGTATCAGGGGAGTGGAACCGGATATCGGGGAAATATCACGGTAGCGGTTACGATCAAAGACAAACAGATCACATCCATCGAGATTTTGAGTGCTTCTGATGATGAACCGTTTTTCGGACGGGCGAAAGGTCTGATCGATCAGATTATTAAAAAGCAGAGTACAAAGGTAGATACGGTATCCGGTGCGACCTATAGTTCCAAAGGAATCATCAGTGCGGTGAAAAATGCACTGACCGGAGAAAAAGACAGTGGTACGACGGGTTCTTCACAGGAGGGAACTTCCGCAAGTCAGAGCCAGTCAACACCGGAGGCAGCAGGAAGCGTACAGGAACCGGCAGCTTATAAAGATGGAACCTATTATGGAACCGGAACAGGATTTGCCGGAAATCTGAAGGTAGAAGTTGTGATCAACGGTGGAAAGATCAGTAATATTCAGATCGTGGAGACCAATGATGGAAGTGAATATATCCAGAAGGCTTCCGGGGTGATCAATCGGATCCTGGGGGCACAGAGTACTAATGGTATTGATACGGTATCCGGTGCAACCTTCAGTTCCAACGGAATCATTAAGGCGGTGCGGAATGCACTGAGCCAGGCAGCAGCGACAGAGACTGCAGCAGCGGATAACGGAGGCAACTCCGGTTCTAACGGAACAAACACGGTAAACCAAGAAAATACAGAGAATAATACAACAGCGGTTACAGGAACACTCCCGTATAACGATGGCGTCTACTACGGAACCGCAGAAGGATATAACGGCGATATTACCGTTGCCATCGTGATCCAGGATAAGACACTGAAGGCAGTTCTGGTCATCGGAGAAGAGGATGACGATGCGTTCTTCGGCCGTGCCATGGATGTGATCACACAGATGATGAAAAAACAGAGTACAGAGGTAGATACCGTATCCGGTGCTACTTATAGTTCCAAGGGACTGATCCAGGCGGTGAAGAATGCGCTGGAAGAAGCAAAACGTGTCACCAACGGAGAGACAGACACCGATGATGATAACAATGTAGTACAGCTGAATACCGAAGAAGTGGAAAAAGCAATCGATGCGGTCAACGAACTGAATGGCAGTGACTATACTTCTGCAAGCTGGGCAGTTGTAAAGGTTCGTCTGAAGGATGCCAGAAAGGTACTGAAGAACGCGACAGAGCAGGCACAGCTTGATGAGGCGGCAGCACAGTTAAATCAGGCAGTTCAGGAACTGCAGATTTCGGATGGGACAAATGACGATCCGGAACCGGATCTTCCACCGGAAAGTACTTACATAGATGGTGTATATCCGGTGACGGTGCTTTGTCTGCCGGATGCGGATATGGATTTTGAAGCATATAATCTGTTTGCACAGGTGACGATTCAAGATGATAAGATTATAAAAATTGATAATGTGTATGGAGACGGAGGATCCGGTAACGACAGCTACATTAATAAAGCAGTCAACGGAACATCAAGCAAGACGGGTGTGGTAAAACAGATTACGGAAAAAGGTAATCTGGATGGTATCGATACAGTATCCAGAGCGACCTGTACATCCCAGGCAATTATCGATGCATGTCAGCAGGCATTCAATAATGCGAAACGGCAGTAAGAAACAAAGCAGCTATTCAGCAGGTAACTGTGAAAGCACGGAATACCTATGAAACAAGAAAGAAAAGAGAACGGACAATGGGAGAATTTTTGACCAGAGCGATCAGTGTGGTGGCTGTCGTTGTCTGCCTGAACGGATATAACACGGTACTCGACAAAAGAGAACAGGCAGAAGAACAGATCAGAAAGCAGCAGGCGGAACTGGAACAGTCAGCCAATGCAGCAAAGGAAGGCACAATCACAGACGGTGCTTATAAAGACGGAACCTATACCGGAGAAGCACAGGGATTTGGCGGACCGGTGGATGTGGAAGTGATTGTTGAGAATGGAATGATTTCTGAGATTAATATCACATCGGCGGAAAAAGAGGATGGCGCTTATCTTTCTATGGCAGAGGATATTATTCCGACAATCCTTGAAGCACAGAGTGCAGAGGTAGATACCATCAGCGGTGCAACCTTCAGTTCCACCGGTATCAAAGAAGCGGTGGCACAGGCACTGGAAGAAGCAGCAAACCAGGAGGATTAAGACAGCAATTATGGATATACATAATCTAACAGCGAAAGAAAGAAAAAAAATACATACCTGGCTGCGGGCATTGATTCAGCTTCTTTATTTTATATTTATTCCATCTGTCTATACCGCAGCATTTGCGGGGGTAAAATACATTTTTACCAAGATAGGAGCAGGTGAGAAGGTTGCCATGACATCGTTTGTGACGGTGCTTCTGGTGATTTGTCTCTACACTATGGTATTTGGCAGATTCTTCTGTGGATTTGTCTGTGCGTTTGGCGCGTTTGGAGACGCACTGCATGCGCTGTATACAAAAGTATGCAAAAAACGGAAAAAGAAACCGGTGAAGATCCCGGAAAAGGCAGTCGGGATTTTATGTTATATGAAATATTTGGTACTGTTGCTGATTGTCCTTCTGTGTTATTCTGGAGTATATGGAAAAGCACAGGGAACCAGCCCGTGGGATGTATTTTCCATGATCCACGCAGGGAACTTCCGTCTGGGAGGATATGGGATCGGTCTTGTAGTCCTGATTCTTCTGATGGCTGGCATGTGTGTACAGGAAAGATTCTTTTGCAGGTTCTTCTGCCCCATGGGAGCAGTATTTTCTCTGCTTCCGGTGCTGCCTTTTTTCATCCTTCACAGGACGAGAAAAAACTGCAGAAAGGGATGTAAAGCATGTGCAAAGATCTGCCCGTCTCAGATCGGTCTTCCAACAGATGGCTCCTGGGAGATCAGCGGGAATTGCTTCCAGTGTCAGAAATGCATAGACATCTGTCCACAGAAGCACATTCACTGCGGAATCCGGAAGCTCAAAGGAAATGAGTTCTGGTTTACGATTCTGCGTGCACTGATCCTGCTTGGGATCTGTCTGTGGCTGGGACTGTAAGATCTGCGCTTTTCAAAAATGACAGATAAGGAGCAGATATGAAAAAAAGAGATATCCTGCTGGCAGGAGGGATCGTGCTGGTGGCTCTGGTAATGCTTCTGGTGATGCATGTAACCGGAGAGACGAAGGGGGATCAGGTACAGATTACCGTGAACGGGGAAATCTATGGAACTTATCCGCTGGAGAAAGATCAGACGATCGAAGTTACTGAAGGAGAATTTCACAATGTGATCCGCATCGAGGACGGACAGGCATATATGGAAGAAGCAGACTGCCCGGACGGCTACTGCATGGAGCAGGGCGGGATCAGCGGTCAGAAACAGACCATCGTATGTCTGCCCCATAAACTGGTGGTGGAAGTGATCCGTCAGAATGATACGGACAGTAAGACGGTAGGTGACGAGCTGGTGCCGGATACGATTGCGAAGTGAAAGAAAAATGAGAAATCGTAATGATTCAGAAGGTGGCTGTGAAGTCGTGGAAGAGTTACGAGCAACATACTCCGAAAGGAAACGAGAAGATGAAAAAACAGGAACAGCAGAAAAAAGGATGCAGGGAACGCAGTCTGGCCAGCATCAGCCGGAGAGTATCGAGCGGTGCGATGCTTGTGGCATTGGCGATGATCTTCAGTTATGTGGAAAGCCTGATTCCCATCAACCTGGGAATACCGGGAATTAAATTAGGAGTTGCCAATCTGGTGACGGTCACCGGGCTGTATATCCTGGCACCGATGGAAGTGCTGCTGGTAGTGATACTCCGGGTGCTTCTGGTGGGATTTGTGTTCGGAAACGGCATGTCGATCCTGTACAGTCTGGCAGGGGGCATTTTAAGTTTTCTGGTGATGCTGCTATTGAAGCGGATCAAAGGATTTTCCATGATCGGCATAAGCATTGCCGGAGGTGTGTCCCATAACATCGGACAGATCGCAGTGGCGATGTGTGTGTTGGAAAATACGAAGCTGATCTATTACCTTCCGGTGCTGATGATCGCTGGAACGGTCACAGGTATTCTGATCGGCGTGGTAAGCCGTAAAATCCTCCCGGCAGTCAGCCAGGGTGCGGGAGCGGAAAGAAAGAACAAATAAATGTAACTATTCGGTAGCTACCGGGAAGGTGCTGAACAGTTACAAATAAACGAAAAGGAATGTATCTGACAGGTACTTCTCTCTTGATAAAAGCCCATGAGAGAGAGGCAGCTGTCAGGTACATTCCTGAGAAAAGAGATAACGTCTATTTTTTTTGATTACAGGTTAGTCGCAACTAATGATAAATATTACCAACTAATAGTAGAAATAGTGACTAACTTGATAATAAGGTAACTGTTCAGTACCTCCCCATTGGCTACTGAATAGTTACATAATAAGCTACTATAAAATTTTATGGTAAAAGAAGGAGGAGTTTATGAACAACAAAAGAGTCAGGACCAAAGCAATGGCCATGGCGGTAGCCGCAGCAATGGCAGTGGAACTTTGCCCGGTAACAGCATTTGCAGTGACCGGGGACCAGGTAGCAGCGGATGGAACGTATGAAGGTACGGCTCAGGCAGTTAGTGATAGTTACTGGAACAGCTATAATGTTTCTGCGAAAGTAACAGTCAAAGATGGAAAGATTGAAACAGTCGAGGTAACACCGCAGGAAGGCTATGCTTCAGAAGAAGATGATGAAGAGAATGAATCTTATTTTAATAAGGCTTATTCGGGAACTGCTAAAGTTGCCGGAATGAAGACAAAACTGGAAAATCAGGACGCAATACAAAATAAAATTGCCCAGGTAGATACGGTAAGTCATGCAACTCGTACTTCAACTGCAATAAAAAATGCAGTTCTTACAGCTCTTCAGTCTGCGCCGGAAAAATCAACAACAGTAAAAATTGATACTACCGCACTGGAAGCTGCAATCGTTACAGCAGAAGGAAAAACCGAAGCCGATTACACAGCAGATTCCTGGAAAGCCATGCAGGAAAAACTGACAGCAGCAAAAGCGGCTCTGGAAGCAAAAGAATCCCAGGAAGCAGTGGACGCGGCCCAGACAGCACTGGATGCAGCAGTTGCAGCTTTGGAAGCAAAACCATCAGAGCCGGAGAAACCGGACGTTACAACCGGAACGTATGTCCTGATGAACATTCCGTATGATCAGTTCTATGCAGCAGATGTAAATAACAGTGTAAAAGTAGATGCATTTACATCAGCAACGAAAAATAAAGTTCGTACAGCTGGTCTGGCCGGTGGCTCTTATCATGTAGATGCAAGTGGTGATGAGATCACAGGTGTGACTTTCCCTGTAAAAGTCGGCGAAGGTGTTGATCTGAGTAAGTATAAACAAATAACAGACGAATCTTCTGTAGACATCACGGTTACGAACAGAGGTCAGACAAGTACAGCCACATACACAGGAAAAGATGCTCTGTTTGAGAGTGCAAGCTATTCCTACTATACACTAAGCGAAACACCGAAATATTACAAAGAAGTAACCCTGAATGCGGACGGAAGTCTTTCTCTTGGAAAAACACAGGGAACAGCACAGAAAGTATCCGGAGTAACACCGGAACTTACTACACAAACCTCTTATGGTGATTATCAGCTGAATCTGGACGGACTGGAGAACACCATTTCCCAGAGTGATACACAGATTTACGGTGTCATTGTAAGTACAAAAGAAGGTAACGATTATGGTATGCGCCATCTGGAAAATATCTGGAGAGTGACAGAACTTGCATGGTGTACCGGATTTACTACAGCAGTACACAATTGTCCCACATCTTCCGCACATTATGTAAATATGATGGGTCAGCATATTAATAAAGTGACATATTATACATCCAATGGAATCTATGAAATTCCGGTAGCTGATCTGTATGTGCCGAAGAAAGCAGGTCAGACGGTAAGTGTGGCAGATGCTAATTTGTCAGCGGGGGAAGCAGAACTTACATTTTCTAATCTTCCGGATAATTTTAATCCGGAATATAAGATTGACGGACTGGATTTCAAAGTAGAGAACGGAAAAATCGTATTCACCAATGCCAAAAAAGGAAAATACACACTGACGGTATCTGACAGAAACAAAAACTATGCAGATATGACCACAACCTTTATTTTGTCTGTTGACAGTGTACCGGCAGCATATAATAACGACAATGAGAACCCTGCTATAACAAAAAATGCAGATGCAAGTGATGAGGAATTTGCGGATTATATCAAAAATATTACTTCTGTATCTGTCAATGGAAAATCTTATGCAGCAAGCGGACGAGGAGCTGTGAAAGTGATCAATGAAGATGGATCGCTGAAAACAGATGCAACACCATTTGCTGAGGGCGACACCTTTGAAATTGTAGTTACTTCTACCGGTTATCCGGAAGTGAAATTTACTTATACAAAGAACGTACAGGAAGAATACAAATATGTCTACGCAGCGATGACCTGGGCAGAGTACTGGTCAGCAGAAGGTGTACAGGCAGCAGGCGACAGCAGTTCTTCTAGCGAACTGGATGCGAAAGGGGAGCCAGACAAAGGAGCGTTCGATGCCGTAACAAGAGCAACAGCAAACCATGGACTGCACAGAGGAAGTTTCCAGTGCGTAGCGATCATTGAAGCAGAGAACGGAAAAACTTATGAAGTATCCCACTGGTCAGCAGATGGAAAAGAAATCACCCTGACGAATGGGAATGTGATCAAATTTAACAGAGGAGAGATCACAGACACAGACGGAACGGTTACAAAACTGAAAGACTATGAGGTGACAGGACTGAAATATGTTCCGGTGAAAGTGGCAAGTGCAGACTATGAGGCATTCTGCCAGAAATATAACGTAGTAGAAAACGGCGGGGAACTGGTCGGAGGATATGGAGAAAAAAAACTGGCAGCTTACAGCGTGAAAGCGAATGTGACAGATGCCACTAACGGTCTGAAGACAGTTACGAAAAATGAAGATGGAAGCTTCAGTTTTTCCGCACGCCAGGCAGGAAGCGAATCCGGTATTGAAGGACAGGCACTGAAGACAGCTCCGGATGCGGAAGCAGCTGGATTGACCGTAAAAAATGCAAATGGATCATATGGAGAGTTCCTGCGTGTAGATCTGACAGGAAATTATGGAGACCTGGGATCCAACATGCAGGCAGTAACCTGGACTTACTATGGAGATGACAGCACATACAGTAATGCAAAAGCTACCTATGGAACTAAATTTGCAGCAGATAACTGGATGCATAAGAGCATGGGAATCCAGCTGGCACTGACAAAATCCTTAAGATGTACACTGCCGGAAGGGACAGACGGAACCGGCTACTGGACGATCACGATTGCAGCACTGGGTTATAAAGATGTAACCTATCAGTTCCAGGCAACGGATGCAAATATCGTAAAAGACAAAGAAGAAGAAGTAAGTACCGACGAATTAAAGAAAGCAATCGAAGCAGCAGAAGCACTGATAGAGAGCGATTACACAGCAAAAAGTTGGGCAGCAATGCAGGCAGAGCTGCAGGAAGCAAAAGATGAACTGAAAGACCCGAAGACCCAGGCAACAGTAGATGAAGCAACGCAGCATCTGAATGCAGCAATCAAAGCGCTGGTAAAAACACAGAAAGAAACTTATGTTCTGATGAACATCCCATACGACGAGTTCTACAAAGCAGATGTAAACAACGACGTCAAAGTAGATGCATTTACCTCTGCAACCAAGAACAAAGTAAGAACCGGTTCTCTGGCAGGCGGATCTTACCATGTGGATGCAAGCGGTGATGAGATCACCGGTGTAACTTTCCCGGTAAAAGTTTCGGCAGGTACGGATCTGAGCAAATACACACAGATTACCGATGATTCCAAAGTAAGTATCACAGTTACCAACAGAGGACAGGAAAGCACAACAGATTATACAGGAAAAGATGCCCTGTTTGAGAGCGCAAGCTATTCCTATTATACACTGAGTGAGAAACCATCTTACTACAAAGAGCTGACCGTAAATGAAGATGGAACATTCTCTTTCGGAGCAACACAGGGAACCGCTACAACTATCACTGAAGGTGTGACAGCGGAACTGATGACCAAGTCCAAATATGGTGACTATCAGCTGGATCTGGATGGACTGACCGATACCATTCCGTCAGGAACAGCTATCTACGGTGTTATTGTAAGCACAAAAGAAGGCAGCGATTACGGTATGCGTCATCTGGAAAATATCTGGAGAGTTTCCGAACTGGCATGGGCTACCGGATTTACCACAGCAGTACATAACTGCCCGACATCATCTGAACATTACAAAGCAATGATGGGACAGCATATCGATAAAGTGACTTATTACACAGCTAACGGTATCTATGAGATCCCGGTAGGCGGCGAAAAAGGTCTGTATGTACCTGTAAAATTTGATACCAGTGCAGTTGCTGTAGCAGATGCGGAACTGAAAGACGGAGAAACAAGTGTGGCAACCACAATTTCCGGTCTGACTCTTCCGGAAGGATTTGACGCAGAATACACGGTAGATGGTGCTACTGCAATCGTAAAAGGTGAAAAACTGATCCTGAAAGATGTGAAAAAAGGAGCATACACACTGACTATTACTGATAAGAGTGGAAAATATGCACCGATCAGTTTTGGATTTGAAGTATATGCGGAAACAATGCCGGTAGCATATAACGAAAACAGTGAAAAACCTGGTCTGACAAAAGCAGCAGGCGCTACTGACGCAGAATTTGCAGATTACATCAAGAATATTACCTCCGTATCTGTTAATGGAAAACCTTATGCAGTAAGCGGACGTAATGCAGTAAAACTGTTTAATGATGACGGAACGCTGATCACAGATGCAGCACCATTTGCAGAGGGTGACAGCTTTGAAATCGTAGTAACAGCAACCGGATACAAAGATTTGAGCTTTGTTTATAAGAAAGCTGCAAAAGAAGATCCGGCGAAGGAAATCAACACAGCTTCTCTGGAAAAAGCAATCCAGAGTGCAGAAGCACTGAAAGAAGCAGATTACACAGCAGACAGCTGGAAAGTTCTGCAGGTAGCACTGAAGAATGCAAAGAGTGCCCTGGAAGCTAAGAAAGACCAGACAAGTGTAGATAATGCAGCAGCTTCTCTGAACAAAGCTATTGAAGCTCTGGTGAAAGCGGACGGAACCACACCGACACCAACCCCGACCACCACACCAACGGCAACACCTGCAGCATCTAAGAACAACATAACCACTTCTGGTACAGGCAATAAAACAACAACTTCTTCAGGAAGCACAAGCACCAGCAAGACAGCCAAGACCGGCGACCCTACCAACATCCTTGAGATGCTTGGACTGGCTGTTGCCTCTCTGGGAACTGGCGGATTTGCGCTGAAGAGAAGAAAAAGAAATAAAAAGTAATAGATAACGGGACATAAGAACCGGAGAAATAGACGGGGATTGTACATGAGTTTATGTGCAGTACCCGTTTTTTCTTTCAAAGGGGGACGAAACGGATTCCGGAGGCATGGGGAAAGCAACCGCTGGTAACGCAAATCCGAACTAAGCATTAACTGCGACTAAGACGCTCAGCAAAGGCTTCGCGCCTAAGTCTCCGTAAATGCTGGATTTCGTATTTGCTAAAAGCACCAGCAAAAGGCTGCCTCCCCCATGCCTCCGGAATCCGTTTCTGGTGGTTGGCAGAAACATTAAAATGAAAAGATGTAACTATTCAGTAGCCACTGTCCCGCGAGGTGTTTTGACATGAATATGTCAAAATCCCGAGACGTACAAGCCAAAATGCCATCACCGGAGGTGATTTTTTATGCATTTTGGCTCGTAACTGTGAAGGTACAGAATAGTTACCAATTTTAATGGAAATTAAATACTAAAAAATAGCCAGGTCCGGATAGAATCCATACACCTGGCTATTAATTGAAATGAAATATTAATTATTTCAGATTTGCTCTCTTTCTCAGTCTGGAATCCAGAATCTTCTTACGGATACGCAGGCTGGTAGGAGTGATCTCCAGGAGCTCATCGTTATCGATGAATTCCAATGCCTGTTCCAGGCTCAGGACTTTCGGCGGGGTCAGTTTCAGGGCGTCATCTGCGGAAGAAGAACGGGTGTTGGTTAGATGTTTGGTCTTGCAGACATTCAGCTCGATATCTTCGGCTTTACCGTTCTGTCCGATAACCATACCGGCGTAAACTCTTTCGCCAGGTCCGATAAACAGTGTACCACGCTCCTGTGCAGCGAACAGACCGTAAGTTACGGACTCGCCGGCTTCAAAAGCGATCAGGGAACCCTGTTTTCTGTACTGGATATCTCCTTTGTACGGAGCGTAGTCATCAAAACTGGTGTTCAGGATACCGGTACCTTTGGTGGAGGTCATGAAGTCTCCACGGAAACCAATCAGACCACGGGCCGGAATCTCGAATTCCAGACGGGTGGAACCGTCGCTTCCGGTACTCATACCCTGCAGGGAACCTTTACGTTCGCTCATTTTCTGGATGACTGTACCGGAGAACTCTTCCGGAACATCCACGTAAGCCAGTTCCATAGGCTCTAACAGTTTTCCGCGTTCGTCCTCTTTATAAAGAACTTCCGCTTTACTTACTGCAAATTCATAACCCTCACGGCGCATATTCTCGATCAGGACAGACAGATGCAGTTCTCCACGACCGGATACCTTGAAACAGTCCGGAGAATCGGTATCTTCCACGCGCAGGCTGACATCAGTGTTCAGCTCACGCATCAGACGTTCTCTTAAGTGACGGGAAGTTACAAATTTACCTTCCTGACCTGCCAGCGGGCTGTCATTTACCATAAAATGCATGGCGATGGTCGGCTCGGAGATCTTCTGGAACGGGATCGGTTCCGGATTTTCCACGTCACACAGAGTATCACCGATGTGAATCTCCGGGATACCGGAAATAGCAACGATAGAACCGATGCCTGCTTCCTGTACTTCTATTTTATTCAGACCTTCAAATTCATACAGTTTACTGATCTTTACTTTTTTCTTCTTGGAAGGATCGTGATGGTTCATCAGCATCACTTCCTGGTTGACAGCGATCTTACCGTTGTCTACTTTACCGACACCGATACGACCTACATATTCATTGTAGTCGATGGTACTGATCAGAACCTGGGTACCTGCATCCGGATCACCTTCCGGAGCCGGGATGTATTTTAAGATGGTCTCAAACAGAGGTTCCATATTTTCCGGTGTATCGTTCAGATCCAGAACAGCATGGCCTGCTTTTGCGGAAGCATACAGGAACGGACAGTCTAACTGTTCGTCGGAAGCATCCAGATCCATCAGAAGTTCCAGAACTTCGTCAATAACTTCATCCGGACGGGCTTCCGGACGGTCGATCTTATTGATACATACGATCACGTGCAGATCCAGTTCCAGCGCTTTTTTCAGAACGAATTTGGTCTGCGGCATAGCACCCTCGAACGCATCTACCACCAGGATAACACCGTCTACCATCTTCAGGACACGTTCTACCTCGCCGCCGAAGTCCGCATGGCCTGGGGTGTCGATGATGTTGATTTTGATATCTTTGTAATAAACAGCTGTATTTTTGGAAAGAATCGTGATACCACGTTCCCGCTCGATATCGTTGGAGTCCATGACACGTTCCTGGACTTCCTGATTCGCACGGAATACACCGCTCTGACGCAGTAACTGGTCTACCAGAGTGGTTTTACCATGGTCTACATGGGCGATGATCGCCACGTTACGAATATCTTCTCTTTTGATTTTCATAAACAATTTCCTTTCTATGCATATAAAGAGCCCGTAAAACGGGCATTTCCAACGATACAAGTCTATCACATTTTTTTCAGATTACAAGGGAAAAAATTTTTTTTTTCAAAATCCGGTTCTAAATAAGGAAGGAACGGAATAGAAATAAATTATACAAAATACAAAAAAGAGGAAGGGGAACTACAATCATGACAGATAAGATTATTGAAAACAATCAGGTGGAAATCATGGGAAAAATCGCATCCCGGTTTACATTCAGCCATCAGGTATTCGGCGAAGGCTTTTATATGGTAGATGTGCTGGTCAAACGGCTCAGCGATTCCGAGGACCGGATCCCGGTCATGATCTCGGAGCGTCTTGTGGATGTGAATGAGGATTATGAAGGGGAGTATATCCATGTGATGGGGCAGTTTCGCTCCTACAACCGCCATGAGGAAAAGAAAAACCGGCTGGTGCTCTCGGTGTTTGCCAGAGAGGTGGAATTTGTGGAAGATGACGATGAAAATATGAAGAGCAATGCCATTTTCCTGGACGGATACATATGCAAACCGCCGGTGTACCGGAAAACCCCACTTGGCAGAGAAATCGCAGATCTTCTGATCGCCGTCAACCGGCCGTATGGAAAATCGGACTACATTCCGTGCATCTGCTGGGGCAGAAATGCTAGATATGCATCTGCTTTTCAGGTGGGTGGTCACGTCCTGATCTGGGGCAGGATCCAGAGCCGGGAATACGTGAAAAAAATCAGTGAAGAAGAGACGCAGAAGCGGATCGCATACGAGATTTCTGTAAGCAAACTGGAATATGCGGATTGACAATAAAAATGAATAATGATATGATTGAAAAAATAAAATGTTTATTTAAAATGTTTTTTATAAATTTAGGTAGAGGTTGCATTTTTTATCAGTAATTTGTCGGATGTTTCAGGAACAGAAGAAGGCAAAGGAAAGGAAAAAGTGCCGAAGGGGCGAAGAAACCTGAAGCTTGGTTCTTGGGCATGTCTGTGAAGAACGGCATGACTGTCATCGAAAGATGGAGTGCTATCCAAAGAAAACATGTGATGATTTCATAGCGGATTCTTAAAAGGTGGACCTCCGGACGGTGGTGCACCTTTATATGTTTTACATTACATATCAATAATTGGTCCGATGGATCGATAATTGATCCAGACAAAAGAAAGGAGTAAAGATAGATATGGCTATTTTTGAAGGAGCAGGTGTTGCGCTTGTTACACCTATGAACGAAAATCTGGAAGTGAACTATGACAAGCTGGAAGAATTACTGGAGGAACAGATCGCAGGAGGCACAGATGCCATTGTGATCTGCGGAACAACAGGCGAATCTGCGACACTCACCGAAGAAGAACATATGAGAACGATCAAATTTGCCATTGACAAGGTAAACCACCGAATCCCGGTTGTTGCAGGTACCGGTTCCAATTCCACCGCAACCGCAACACAGATGTCCAAAGAGGCAGCAGAAGCAGGAGCAGATGGTATTCTTCTGGTAACTCCTTACTATAATAAAGGAACACAGAACGGACTGATCAAACATTATACAACCATCACAGAGGAAGCAAAAGTACCGGCGATCCTGTACAACGTACCGAGCCGTACCGGCTGTTCTCTGGCAGCTTCCACGGTTGCTTATCTTGCAAAAAATGCAGAATATGTAACCGCTATCAAAGAAGCATCCGGAGATATCAGCCATGTGGCAGATATCATGTATGCCTGCGACGGAGCCATTGATCTGTATTCCGGAAATGATGACCAGATCGTACCGATCCTGTCCCTGGGTGGAAAAGGTGTTATCTCTGTACTGTCTAATGTAGCACCGAAAGAGACGCACGATATTGTTGCTCTGTTCCTGGAAGGAAAAATAAAAGAAAGCCGTGAACTGCAGTTAAAAGCGTTGCCACTGGTTCACGCACTGTTCAGTGAAGTTAACCCGATCCCGGTAAAAGCAGCCCTGAATCTGATGGGTAAAGAAGTAGGACCGCTTCGTCTGCCACTGACCGAAATGGAAGTAGCACACCAGGAAGTTCTGGTAGAAGAAATGAAAAAATTCGGTATCAAACTGGTATAAAGGCAGCAGGAAGAAACAGGAGAGAACACAAATGGTAAAAGTAATTATGCATGGCTGTAACGGCCATATGGGTCAGGTGATCACCCAGTTAGTGGAAAAAGATCCTGAAATTGAAATTGTAGCAGGTATTGATTTAAATGACTGCAGAGATAACGGATATCCGGTATTTACTGATATTTGGACCTGCGATGTGCAGGCAGATGCAGTGATCGATTTCTGTACAGCGAAAGCGACCGACACACTGCTGGAATACTGTGAAAAAAGACAGATCCCGGTTGTATTATGTACTACGGGTCTGACAGACGAACAGATTAAAAAAGTGGAAGAGACCAGCAAACATGTGGCAGTATTAAAATCAGCAAACATGTCCCTGGGTATTAATCTGCTGATGAAACTGGTTAAAGAAGCAGCCCAGACACTGGCAGCGGCCGGATTTGACATGGAGATCGTGGAAAAACACCATCGTCTGAAAGTGGACGCTCCAAGCGGAACTGCCCTGGCTCTGGCAGACAGCCTGAACGAGGGACTGGACAACGCTTATCATTATACTTTCGACAGAAGCCAGAGAAGAGAACAGAGAGATGACAAAGAGATTGGAATCTCTGCTGTCCGTGGCGGAACCATCGTCGGAGAACATGATGTGATCTTTGCCGGTGATGACGAAGTGATTACTTTCCAGCACACAGCTTACTCCAAGAAACTATTTGCAAAAGGCGCGATTCAGGCAGCCAAGTTCCTGAAAGGAAAAGAACCGGGCTGGTATCAGATGAGTGATGTGATCGGATAAGTTTAAAATGTAAAATGTTTTGTAACTATTCAGTAGGTAATATTAACTGTGAAGGTACTGAACAGTTACATTGTTTTAAATATTAAAAACAGAATACAGAAAACAGGGATACGGTCGTTTTTTCAAAAAGCGGCCGTATATTTTTGCATTTTCCGACACATTCTACAACTGTACAGGTGTATGTTTTGTATGCCTGAAAAATGAAGGAAAGGGATGCTGTGGAAAGCTACAGCCACAGCAGAAAAGGAGATGCAGAATATGAAACATGTATGGAAGAGATATCTGATCGTAACCGCAATGACCGTTGTACTCGGACTGTCAGCAGGATGTGGCAGTGCTGCGGAGGATACGAACAACAACCAGAATAACACACAGGATGAAAATACGCCGGATGGCAATGAAAATAAAAACAACACCGACGATTCCCAGGTACCTGCGGGTGATAACAACGGTACCTCACCGGATACCAACACGGATATGAACAATGACGGAACCAACGGCACGAACAACAATATGAACGGAGCCACTTCCGGGGAAGGTACGGTGGATGAGAACGGAAACCGTCTGGATGAAAATGGAAATATCATTGAAGATCTCGGAGAGGATGTCGGTGAGGGAATCAAAGATGTGGGGGATGGCATCGGAGAAGGCGTGGAGGATCTGACCGGTGGCGGAAGCAGGGATGTGAACCAACAGAATGCACGGTAGATCGCAGAAATAGAAAAAACATGGACAATTGTTGTTTCACCACAGTTTGTCCGGTGAGAGCAAAAACGGAATGCCCCTCTTTTTTACACCTATGTTCATGAAAATGTATGTTGAGATAGTATGTCAGGGTAGATAATATGTTACTATTCATTGATAATATCCCGCGAGGTGTTTTTTGTGAGCGGAGGTCACAGAAAACCCGAGACATATCGCGCGAATTTATGCGATCAGCTTAAATTCTGTGCATCGCAAAGCGTGTTACTGAGAACGGAGTGAATAGTAACGATAACATTTTAAGATGAGATGTTGAGATGACATGTTGCCGTGTATATGGAAACATGATATGATAATAGAAATTTACCACGTTACAACGTGACAGCATACAAAGAGAACAGGAGAAGAGAGGGGAAGATTATGAGATTTCGTCCATGTATCGATATTCACAACGGAAAAGTAAAACAGATTGTAGGCGGCAGCCTGCAGGATCAGGGAGATCAGGCTCAGGAAAACTATGTAGCTGAGCAGGATGCTCCCTTTTTTGCACGGCTCTATCAGTCCCGGGGGATTCGGGGAGGGCATATTATTCTGTTAAATCCTGTAACTTCGCCATATTATGAAGCCACAAGACAGCAGGCGGTAGAAGCATTGAAAGCCTATCCGGGTGGGATGCAGATCGGTGGCGGGATCCGGGAGGACAATGCAGAGAGCTTTCTGGATGCCGGTGCCAGTCATGTGATCGTTACTTCTTATGTATTTAAGAATGGAGTGATCAACTGGGAGAATCTGGAAAAACTGGAGCGTGCAGTAGGAAGGAAACATCTGGTTCTGGATCTGAGTTGTCGGAAAAAAGACGGACAATATTATATCGTGACAGACCGCTGGCAGAAATTTACACAGGTACCCGTATCGGAACAGACGATTGAAGAGTTTTCTTCCCACTGTGATGAATTTCTGGTTCATGCGGTGGATGTGGAGGGAAAGGCTTCCGGGATAGAAGTGGAGTTGGTGAAGCTCCTTGCAAAGAATCATCAGCTCCCGGTGACCTATGCAGGCGGCGTAGGAAGTTTTCAGGATCTGGAGACGTTGCGTATGGCGGGGAAAAATCGTGTGGACGTAACAGTGGGAAGCGCACTGGATCTTTTCGGTGGCAGTATGAAGTGGGAGGATGTACTGGATATTTGTCAGAAGAGTGAAAATTATTTCGAAAAATAACAGATTCTGGACAGTTGGAAAATCGCTCCCGGATTTGACAGAAAAAGATGTGTAAAAAATATGAATTTTCACGAAATAGTTGCAAAATTCAAGCATTATTGGTATAATAAAAACACTTACAAGGGAGCCGGAAAGGATCGCTGACCGTGGTATTTATCGATTCTGACTCCGTAACTGTGAAAGCAGAGACAGTTACTTGTAAAATAAAGTGCGAAGGGGTTGGACAGCATGAAATTTATTATCATTGGAAGAAATATTGACATTACAGAGGGACTGAAATCAGCCGTACAGGAAAAGCTTGGCAAGCTGGAACGGTATTTTACTCCGGAGACAGAGATTCATGTAACCTTGAGTGTGGAAAAAGACAGACAGAAGATTGAAGTTACTATTCCGGTAAAAGGAAACATCATTCGCTCCGAACAGGTGAGCAGCGATATGTATGTATCCATTGATCTGGTGGAAGAAGTTATTGAGCGTCAGCTTCGCAAATATAAAACCAAGATTGTTAATCAGCAGCAGGCAGGAGGAAACTTCCAGAAAGAGTTTGTGGAGGACGAGTTCCTGGAGGACGAAGAGGTTAATATCATTCGCACCAAGAAGTTTGGTATTAAACCGATGTATCCGGAAGACGCATGCGTGCAGATGGAATTGCTGGGACATAATTTTTATGTGTTCCGGAATGCGGAGACAGATGAGGTGAATGTGGTTTATAAGAGAAAGGGGAACACTTACGGGTTGATTGAGCCGGAGTGTTAAAATTGTTGAGATTGTAAACGGGAGAGAGTCACTGGGTGGTGGCTCTCTCTCTTTTTTGGAGGTTGGTTTAAGACAAACTCTCTCGGGCTGACGGTGGAAAAAACTGACCCGGAAAGGGAAGGTGAGTGGAATAGGTGCGATATTTGGGAGATATTTGGGAAATTTGCCCGCAGGGGATATGTGAGTGAGGGATGCGGGGTGAGGATGCACAATTTACTTGTGCATTCTTCGGTAAAGTGTTAGAATATAGCATGGTGTATTAGACTGGAAAGAGGCCAGGGTGGATGCACCGGGAAATTTTATGGAGAGTGAAAATAGTAACAAGAAATGTAACTGTGAAGGTGTTGAACAGTTACCAAAAAATAAATTGTATTTTATAGGAGTAGATTGATGAAATTATCTGAAAAGATCTTTGGAACGCACAGTTCCAGAGAGTTGAAAAGAATTATGCCATTGGTGGATAAGATTGAGGAATTGCGGCCGACTATGCAGGCGATGACGGACGAGGAGTTGAAGGATCAGACCAGAAAGTTCAAGGAGAGACTGGCAGAGGGAGAGACGCTGGATGATCTGCTTCCGGAGGCATTCGCTACGGTGCGTGAGGCTTCCAAGCGTGTGCTGAATATGGAGCATTATCGGGTACAGCTGATCGGTGGTATTATTCTGCATCAGGGCCGTATCGCGGAGATGAGAACAGGTGAAGGTAAGACTTTGGTTTCTACCTGTCCGGCTTATCTGAACGCGCTGGAAGGTAAAGGCGTGCATATCGTAACCGTCAACGATTACCTGGCCAAACGAGATGCGGAGTGGATGGGTAAAGTCCATGAGTTTCTGGGACTGAAAGTCGGTGTGATCCTGAACTCTATGAAAAATGACGAGAGACGGGAACAGTATGCATGTGATATTACGTATGTTACCAATAATGAGGATGGTTTTGACTATCTGCGAGACAACATGGTTATTTATAAAGAGCAGCTGGTACAAAGAGAGTTGCATTATGCGATCATCGATGAGGTTGACTCTGTATTGATCGATGAGGCGAGAACTCCTCTGATCATTTCCGGACAGAGCGGAAAGTCCACCAAGCTGTATGAAGTCTGTGATATTCTGGCAAGACAGCTGCAGCGTGGTGAAGCCAGTGGTGAGATGACCAAGATGACAGCTATCATGGGCGAGGAAATTATCGAGACCGGTGATTTTATCGTCAATGAAAAAGATAAAGTAGTAAACCTGACAGAGGAAGGTGTGAAGAAAGTAGAGAAGTTCTTCCATATTGAAAACCTGGCAGATCCGGAGAATCTGGAGATCCAGCACAATATAATCCTTGCACTGCGTGCCCATAACCTGATGTTCCGTGACCAGGATTATGTCGTAAAGGACGATCAGGTACTGATCGTTGATGAATTTACCGGACGTATCATGCCGGGAAGAAGATATTCCGACGGTCTGCATCAGGCGATTGAGGCGAAAGAGCATGTAAAGGTACGCCGTGAGAGCAAAACACTGGCCACCATTACATTCCAGAACTTCTTTAACAAATATGCGAAAAAAGCAGGCATGACCGGTACGGCTCTGACAGAGGAACAGGAGTTCCGTGAGATCTATGGTATGGACGTTATCGAGATTCCGACCAACCGTCCGGTTCAGCGTGTCGACCTGGATGACGCGGTATATATGACCAAGAAAGAAAAATTCCGTGCGGTCGTGGAAGAGATCAAAAAAGCACATGCGAAGAATCAGCCGGTACTGGTAGGTACGATCACGATCGAGACCTCCGAACTGCTGAGCAACATGCTTCGGAGAGAGGGAATCGCACATCAGGTACTGAATGCGAAGTTCCATGAGCTGGAAGCTGAGATCGTTGCACAGGCCGGTGTGGCAGGTGCAGTTACCATCGCGACCAATATGGCAGGTCGTGGTACCGATATCAAACTGGACGAGGAAGCGAGAGCAGCCGGTGGTCTGAAGATCATCGGTACGGAGCGTCATGAGTCCCGCCGTATCGATAATCAGTTGCGTGGCCGTTCCGGTCGTCAGGGAGATCCGGGAGAATCCCGCTTCTATATTTCACTGGAAGATGATCTGATGCGTCTGTTCGGTTCTGAAAAACTGATGTCCGTATTCAGCAGTCTCGGTGTTGCGGAAAACGAACAGATCGAGCATAAGATGCTTTCCAGCGCTATTGAGAAAGCACAGAGGAAGATTGAAAGTAATAACTACGGTATCCGTAAAAATCTGCTTGAGTATGACCAGGTAAACAACGAACAGAGAGAGATCATTTATAAAGAGAGACGTCGTGTACTCGACGGAGACAATATGCGTGATGCAATCTGTAAGATGATCACCGATACCGTGGAAAATACGGTAGATATGTGTATCAGTGACGAGGTGGATTCTGATGAATGGGATCTGATCGAACTGAATACGATTCTGCAGCCGATCATTCCGGTGAAGACAATCACCAAAGAGGATGTCGAAGGGATCCGTAAGAATCAGTTAAAACAGAACCTGAAAGAAGAAGCTATTAAACTGTACGAAGTAAAAGAAGCTGAGTTTGCAGAGCCGGAGCAGATCCGTGAACTGGAACGTGTGGTACTTCTGAAGGTCATTGACAGAAAATGGATGGATCATATCGATGATATGGAACAGCTGCGTCAGGGTATCGGCCTGCAGGCTTACGGACAGAGGGATCCGAAGGTTGAGTACAAGATGAGTGCATTCGAGATGTTTGACGAGATGATTGCAGGCATCCAGCAGGATACTGTTCGCCTGCTGTATCATGTTAGAATCGAGCAGAAAGTAGAACGTGAGCAGGTAGCGGAAGTAACCGGAACCAACAAAGATGAAGAAGCCAAAGGTCCGGTTCGCCGTGCCCAGCAGAAAGTATACCCGAATGATCCGTGTCCATGCGGAAGCGGTAAGAAATACAAACAGTGCTGTGGACGTAAGCCTGTATAGAAGGAAGCGTGCAGAACCGATACGGCAGAGGGAAAACGGCTGCTGAATATAAAAATTGTATGAAGAAAGAGGGTGCTCCCTTTGGTAGAATTAGATCAGTTTAAAGCAATATTGAATTCCTATGCGAAACCCTTAGTGGAAGTGAGGGATTCCCTTGACCTGGCCAATAAGGAAAAGCGGATTGAAGAGCTGGAAAGAAAGATGGAAGAGCCGGATTTCTGGGATAATCCGGAACGCTCCCAGGAAATGATGAAAGAACTCAAAAGCCTGAAAGATGATAAGGAGATTTATGAAAATCTGGAAAGCCAGAGAGACGATATGGAGACTCTGATCGAGATGGGATATGAAGAAGACGATGCTTCGGTCATCCCGGAGATTCAGGAGATTCTGGATCAGTTTGAGGCAGATTTTGAAAATATTCGTATGAAAACCCTGTTATCCGGAGAATACGATAAAAAAGATGCCATCATCAAGCTGAATGCCGGAGCCGGCGGAACCGAGTCCTGTGACTGGGCAGGAATGCTCTACCGTATGTACACCAGATGGGCGGAAAAGAAAGGATTTACCCTGGAAGTTCTGGATTATCTGGACGGCGATGAGGCAGGCATCAAATCTGTAACATTTGAGGTACACGGAGAAAATGCCTACGGCTACCTGAAATCAGAAAAAGGGGTACATCGTCTGGTACGCATCTCACCGTTTAATGCGGCAGGAAAGAGACAGACTTCGTTTGTATCCTGCGATGTTATGCCGGATATTGATGAAGATCTGGATGTGGATATCAAGGAAGATGATCTGCGTATCGATACGTATCGATCCAGCGGTGCCGGTGGTCAGCATATCAACAAGACCTCTTCTGCCATCCGTATTACACATATTCCAACCGGAATCGTGGTACAGTGTCAGAATGAACGTTCTCAGTTTCAGAATAAAGACAAGGCTATGCAGATGCTGAAAGCCAAACTATATCTGTTAAAACAGCAGGAAAATATGGAAAAACTCTCCGGCATCCGTGGCGAAGTGACAGAGATTGGCTGGGGAAATCAGATTCGTTCTTATGTACTGCAGCCGTATACGATGGTGAAAGATCACAGAACCGGCGTGGAGAGTGGTAATGTGGACAGCATTCTGGATGGTAATCTGGATCCGTTTATCAACGGCTATCTCAAGTGGATTGCCCTTGGCGGAAAACAGCCGGAGAACGCAACCGAAGAAATGGAATAACGATTCCACTTTCCATGACTGTTGAGAAAACGGAAAGACGGGAATACACAAAAAAGGAGAATGGCGTATGGGTATTATCAGAGCTATCAGACAGACGATTGGCGGAACACTCGCTGATCAGTGGCTGGAAGTCATCGAGCCGGAAAATATGGGAGATCAGACAGTACTGACTGCAGGTATCCGCACCGGAAAAGGAGCGAACCGAAAGGGTGGAAAAGACAGTATCTCTAATGGATCAGTGATTCATGTATATGAGGGACAGTTCATGATGCTGTTAGACGGCGGACGGATCGTGGATTACAGTGCGGAACCGGGATATTTTACCGTGGATAATTCTTCTATGCCATCCATGTTCAGTGGAAGTCTGGACGATGTGGTGAAGAATTCTTTTGACCGGTTTCGTTTTGGCGGTACAGCACCCACTTCACAGAAAGTGCTGTATCTGAACCTGCAGGAGATTAAAGGAATTCGTTTCGGAACCAGAAACCCCATCAGCTATTTTGATAATTTTTATAATGCAGAATTATTTTTGAGAGCCCACGGAACTTATTCGATCCGAATCACGGATCCGATCAAGTTCTATGTGGAAGCCATTCCGAAAAATAAAGGTCAGGTAGAGATCACGGATATCAACGAACAGTATCTGTATGAATTTCTGGATGCACTGCAGTCTTCCATCAATCAGATGTCAGCAGATGGTATGCGGATCTCCTATGTGCAGTCAAAGAGCCGGGAACTGTCAAAATATATGGCGGAAACACTGGATGAAGACTGGAAACAGACCAGAGGTATGGAGATCCAGGCGGTAGCTATCGCGAGCCTGTCCTACGATGACAAATCTCAGGAACTTCTGAATATGAGAAATCAGGGAGCTATGCTCCAGGATCCGTCCATTCGGGAAGGTTATATGCAGGGAGCTTTTGCAAGAGGAATGGAAGCCGCAGGAAGCAATGCAAACGGCAGTACCATGGGTTTCATGGGAATGCAGATGGGCGCACAGATGGGCGGCAATATGGCAGCTTCCATGTCAGCGGCCAATCAGCAGCAGATGATCCGGAACCAGCAGATGCAGCAAGAGGCAGCGACAGTACATCGTGCACAGAATGAGCCGGATATCTGGATCTGCAGCTGTGGACAGCAGAATACCGGAAAGTTCTGCAGCGAGTGCGGACGTCCCCGTCAGACCGGAGAATGGATCTGCAGCTGCGGACAGAAGAATACAGGAAAGTTCTGCAGTGAATGTGGAAAATCAAGACCATAAGACTTTTGCAGGAACAGATGCAGAAAAGATAAAGAAAGTATATCCGTACAGAAAGATGAGGAGAAAATCATGGAGGTAGTCAGTTTCAAATGCCCCAATTGCGGGGGCGAACTGGTATTTGATCCAAATACTCAAAACTACTCCTGTCCTTATTGTAATTCTGAGTTTTCTCAGGAACAGATCGATACGATGCAGAAAGGAAAACAGCCGTCTCAGGAATCTGAGGCGGCTGATTCTGCAAAAGGACAGGAACAGGAAGAAGCGGTAGTGTATGTATGCCCGAACTGTGGAGCCGAGATCGTGACGGATCCGACAACAGCGGCCACAGAATGTTATTATTGTCAGAGCCCGGTGGTATTATCGGAAAGAGTTTCCGGAAAGTATCTGCCCCAGGAGATCATTCCCTTTGCGATAGACCGGAAAAAAGCAGCGGAAATCTTTTTACAGAATATGAAAAAGAAGAAATTTGTTCCCCGTGGATTCTTCAGCGGAAAACAGATTGAAAAAATGAGCGGGGTGTATTTTCCATACTGGATGGTGGACTGGCGGGGAGATGCCGCAATGGAGGCGGAAGCCACCAAAGTCCGCACCTGGAGGACCGGTGATACGGAATATACGGAAACACAGTTCTACCGGGTGTACCGGGAAGGAAATGTGGAATTTGACGATATGCCGAAGATCGCCCTGCAAAAAGCCAACCGGAAGCTGGTAGAAGGTGTGCAGCCGTATGACCGGAAGGCGGCAAAACAATTTTCCATGGGTTATCTCTCCGGTTTTCAGGCGGAGCGCCGGGATCTTGAAAAAGAAGCGTTCGGAGCGGAAATCGCACGGGATACGGAACAATATGCAAAAAGAGTACTCGAAAATGATATGCGCGGTTACACGACGGTACGACCGGTTCATCAGCAGGTGGGCAACCGCCAGGAGCGGTGGCGTTATGCGCTGGTTCCTGTGTGGGTGATGACCTACAAGGGCAAAAACGGAAAAATCTATTATTATACCATCAACGGACAAAACGGCAAGGTGTGTGGAGAACTTCCGGTGGATTATAAGAAACTGAGTCTGGTATCGGCATTGATCACCGGTGTGGTATTCCTTTTGGGACTGGCAGGAGGATTATTGTTATGAGAATGAGAAAAAAGACGGGATACCTTCTGTTGATGCTTCTGCTGTTGCTGGTCCCGGTGGCTGTGTGGGCGGATAAAACCACAGTAGACGATCAGGCAGGACTTTTTTCACAGGAGGAAGAACAGGAACTTACCGATCGGATCGTGGAACTTACGACAGACTGGAACATGGATTTTGTGGTAGTGACGACAGAAGATGCGGAAGGCAAGACCTCCGAGGAGTATGCGGATGATTACTATGACTATAACGGATATGCGGAGGACGGAGCCCTGTATCTGATCGACCTGGACAACGGTTCGGTGTGGATCTCCACGGCGGGAAAGATGATCCGGTATCTGACGGATGAGAGGATTGATGCGGTGATCGATGCCGGATATGATAATCTGAAAGCAAAGAATTATGCAGATGGTATTCTGGAGATGCTGAATGAGACAGAGAGCTATCTGGAAGACGGCATTCCTTCGGATCAGTATAATTATGATACAGAGACGGGAAAGATATCAAGATACCGCAGTATTACGGTCTATGAAGCAATCGGAGCGGCTGTGATCGCACTTTTGTGCGGTGGAGGATTTGCAGCGGCTGTTCTGGGATCTTACCGGTTAAAAAGAAAAACGTATCGGTATCCGTATGAGAGCCGGGCAAAGGTGCATTTTACGAGAAGGGATGATCAGTTCCGCCATCGAAGCATTACACAGCGGAGAATCCCGCGGGAACCACCGTCCGGAGGTGGCGGCGGACAGAGTTCCGTACATACTTCCGGCAGTGGCACCTCACATGGTGGTGGCGGTCGGAGCCTGTAATATTTTATACGATTCAGACATGCTAAAGTTACTGTTCACTGGTAATATCCCGCGAGGTGTTTTTTGTGAGCGGAGGTCACAGAAAACCCGAGACATATCGCGCGAATTTATGCGAACAGCATAAATTCTGTGCATCGCGCAGCGTGTTGCTGGGCACGGAGTGAACAG
>PPYE01357051.1_pt1 | contig 38876 bp, 37 predicted proteins | sample 1559881 | NCBI WGS metagenome assembly PPYE01 (sample SAMN08240022, study PRJNA423297) | Human gut metagenome, whole genome shotgun sequencing project. | reverse complement strand
AAAAAATAAGGAGTGTCTACTATTTCAGTTTTATGAAATTGATAGTGTCTACCTTTTTAGTTTATAAAGTAAAAAAGTGGGTAGGGCTATGGTGTTTTCTCCTTGATGACAAGAATGCAATATGATATATTTTCTTTTTTTACATATAGTATGAAATGTATAATTAATTGGATGAGCGCTTGAAGTTTGCGCAAGGGATGGTGGAAAATTTAATGCAAAAAAAAAGCGATGACCTTCACAGGCTACCGCTCCAAATCTTCAATAGGTATTAGTTTCCTTTAAGGTAAAAAGATTGTTTTCAGGATAACGATGGCAAAGGTAATACTTTTTATTTATTCTACCAAATATTTTTTTGCCTTTTTTCTCCATATTTTGCCTTTTACTTGTATTTCACGAATATTTAACGGGTTTTAACTAAAAAACAATGCAAACGTTTGTGTTGCTTGATTTTTCCTATAATTTTAAATAATTTATTCTCGTATTGTTTTCTTAGTGTTAAATTCACAACTATAGTTTCTTTTATCTGAATATAGTATGGATTTTCATTAGCAAGATTTATGTTTACCCCCCCCAAAAAAAAGTGTGTCATAAATTCATGACACACTTTTTGGGGGGATATAGTAATTGATACTATTTGTTGTTCTTGATTTTCTCTACGTATGCGTCAATAACAGCTACAGCTGTGATGTTGACGATATCCTGTACGCTGCTCTCAGAATCGGTGAAGTGGATAGGTTTGTTAAGACCCATCTGGATAGGACCGATAAACTCTGCCTCAGGACTCAGAGCCTGCAAGAGTTTGTATGCACCATTGGCGCTGCTGAGGTTAGGGAATACCAATGTGTTGACATCCTTACCCTTCAGGCGAGAGAACGGATATTTCTCATCGCGCAACTGCTTGTTGAGTGCATAGTTCACCTGCATCTCACCATCAATTGCCAAATCAGGGAATTCCTTCTGCATTGCTTCTACGGCATTCTTTACCTTGACAGGTGAACCCTGTGCATCGGTACCGAAGTTTGAATAGCTCAACATTGCCATCACAGGTTCCTCATTGAAGAACTTCACTGTACCTGCAGACAACTTAGCGATATCCACGAGTACATCCTGGTCTGGGTGGCGGTTGATGAGGGTGTCAGCAATATAGAAGATGCCCTTCTGAGTGTTGAGAATGTGCATGGTTCCGAAGGTGTTGTAGCCCTCACGGATGCCGATTACGTCCTTAGCCACCTTGATGGTGTTGGAATATTTAGTGTAAAGACCTGTGATGAAAGCATCAGCATCGCCTTGCTCTACCATAGACATACCGAAGTAGTTGCGCTCATACATCTTGTCGTAAGCCTCCTCGAATGTATAGCCTTCGCGTGCTCTCTTCTCAGCCAAATGCTTAGCGAATGTTGCGCGGCGACCTTGCTCGTTGTCTGCACGCATATCTACAATCTGAATGCCATCCAAATCAAGTTTCAAGCGGTTTGCCACACGGTTCAGACGGTCTGGGTTGCCCAAGAGGATTGGCTCGCAGATGCCTTCTGTCTTAGCCTGAACGGCTGCCTTCAACATAGTTGGGTTGCCACCTTCTGCAAATACCACGCGCTGTGGATGCAGGCGGGCTGTATCATGGAGCTTGCGGGTCAACTTGGTTTCCTGTCCGAGCAACTCGCGCAGGTGCTGCTTGTATGCCTCCCAGTCGGTGATTGGAGTGCGGGCAACACCGCTATCCATAGCTGCCTTTGCGATAGCTGCACTTACCTCAGTAATCAAACGAGGGTCAACTGGTTTTGGAATGAAGTATTTAGGACCGAATGTAAGGTCGTTGACATGATAAACTTCATTGACAACATCAGGAACAGGCTGCTTGGCCAGGTCAGCGATAGCGTGTACAGCTGCCAACTTCATTTCTTCGTTGATGGCACGTGCGTGAACGTCGAGTGCACCGCGGAAGATATATGGGAAACCGATTACGTTGTTGATCTGGTTTGGATAGTCAGAACGGCCTGTTGACATCAGGACGTCAGGGCGGCTTGCCATCGCGTCCTCGTAGCTGATTTCAGGCACAGGGTTGGCAAGTGCGAATACGATAGGGTTGTCGTTCATAGAGCGCAACATATCCTGAGAGAGTACGTTACCCTTGCTCAAGCCTACGAAAACATCAGCACCCTTGATAGCCTCTTCCAGAGTATGAACGTCGCGACGGTCTGTGGCAAAGATCTTCTTCTGTTCAGTGAGGTTTTCGCGGTCGCTTGTAATCACACCCTTGGAGTCGAGCATCAGGATATTTTCCACCTTAGCACCGAGAGCTACATAGAGCTTGGTACAACTGATGGCAGCAGCACCGGCACCATTGACAACGATTTTCACCTTGGCGATGTCTTTGCCTGCAACCTCGAGGGCGTTCTTCAAACCTGCTGCAGAGATGATGGCAGTACCATGCTGGTCGTCATGCATCACAGGGATGTCGAGAGTCTTCTTCAGACGCTCTTCGATGTAGAAGCACTGAGGAGCCTTGATGTCCTCCAGGTTGATACCACCGAAAGATGGAGCAATGCGCTCTACGACTTCACAGAATTTTTCTGGGTCTTTTTCGTCAATCTCGATATCAAAGACATCGATTCCACCATAAATCTTGAAGAGTAATCCCTTACCTTCCATTACAGGCTTACCGCTCATGGCGCCGATATCGCCAAGACCGAGCACAGCTGTACCGTTGCTGATAACGGCTACAAGGTTACCCTTGTCTGTGTACTTGTAAACATCGTCTGGATTCTGCTGAATCTCAAGACATGGGAATGCTACACCAGGTGAATAAGCCAAACTCAAATCCGTCTGAGTATGGTATGGCTTGGTTGGCTTAACCTCGATTTTTCCAGGACGACCATTTACGTGATAGGCAAGAGCCGCCTCCTTTGTAATCTTTACCATAATAATATGTTAGTTTAAAGTTTTAAATTCTTACGATTTTTATGCATTTTGTGCACATTTCGAGATTTTTGTGCAAAGGTAATAAAAAACTAGTTAAATTGCGTAGGTTTTTTGTTTTTTTTTGTATCTTTGCACAAAAAAACTTAGACAGAGCAAAAAAATGGTCGAAATTAATGAATATCGCAAGGAATTGAAAAGTAGAATCATCGACTATGCCATGGGTGAATTTTACAAGCGTGGTGTTAGGGCTGTGAAGATGGATGAAATCTCACAAGGGCTTCATGTGTCTAAGCGTACCGTATATGAAATATTCGGTGATAAAGAGGAACTGCTCCTTGCTGGCTTGAAAATCAAAAGCCTGGAGATGAGGGAAAAGTTAGAGACCTACTCCTGCAATGTGGCTCATAATGTAGTGGATATTATCGGCTATTTCTATAAGCTGCAGATGGAGGTGAATAGTATGGTGGGTGTTGCTTTTTATGAGGAAATTCACCGTATGCCTCGGGTGATCGAGTTTTTCAATCAGGAGCATGAACGCGAATTTGCGGATAGGGTAAAATTCCTGAAAGCGGGTGTAGAGGAAGGGCTCTTCCGTCAGGATATTGACTATAGCCTTACGATGGAACTTCTCAGTGCCTCTATGAGTGAAATTATGCGTAACCAGATCTACAAGAAGTATAGTATGCAGCAGATATTTGATAACTTTTTCTTGGTTATCATACGTGGATTCTGTACAGAGCGTGGTGCGGCATTGTTGAATAAGGTTATCGAATAGTCAGTCTGTTCGGTAACCTTTGTTCGTATATATGTATTTTTTCTCCTTAATATATAATAAGGTATAGGTAATAACTCAGATAATATAGGTAAATCATGAAGATAGTTTTGATAGGGGCTGGTAATCTGGCCACCAACTTGGGAAAGGCGCTTTTGGCTGCCGGTCATGATATCGTGCAGGTATTTAGTAGAACTGTAGAGTCGGCTACTGCCTTGGCTCAGATTGCAGGAGGGGCACCTGTGACGGATATAGAACAGGTACGTGCGGATGCCGATCTGTATATTGTTTCCGTTAAAGACTCTGTTTTGGGTGAATTGCTGCCACGGCTTTGCAAGGGGAAGGAAACCAAGATCTTCCTGCATACTGCCGGTTCTATGGATATGAACGTCTTTGAAGGGATGGCAATCCATTATGGTGTATTTTATCCCATGCAGACTTTCTCTAAAAGCAAGGAAGTGAACTTTTCTGAGATTCCTTGTTTTATAGAGGCAAATGATGACTATGCTCATACCATGATAGCTGATATGGCGCATGAATTGAGTGGGAATGTGTATGAATTGTCGAGTGCTGACCGTAAGTACTTGCATCTCTCAGCCGTCTTTGCCTGCAATTTTGTCAACCACTGTTATGCTATCAGTGAGAAAATCCTGGCAGATCATGGTATCCCGTTTGATGTGATGCTACCGCTGATAGATGAGACAGCCAAGAAAGTACATGAACTTTCTCCAAGAGAAGCACAGACGGGACCTGCCGTACGGTTTGACGAGAATGTGATTCGTATGCAGGCTGCCTTGCTGAAGGATCAGCCTCAGATCAAGGATATTTATGAGCGTTTGAGCTTAGGTATCCATCGTTTTAGTAAGAAATAGTTATCATCGTTTCTGTAAGAAATAGAAGTTTAAAAAGATATGATAAATTATGATTTAGATAAGATCAAGGCCATTATCTTTGATGTAGATGGTGTGCTTTCCCGTCAGACAATAACCCTTTCTTCTGCTGGTGAGCCTTTGCGTACGGTGAATATCAAGGATGGATATGCCATCCAGTTGGCGCAGAAATCAGATTTGCGCATAGTGATACTCACGGGTGGAAAATCGGAGGCCATCCGTCTTCGCTATGAGGGATTGGGTGTAGAGGATATCTATATGGGTTGTGCTGTTAAAATCAAGACCTATCGTGAGTTTCTGGAGAAATATCAGTTGACGAACGAGGAAATCATCTATGTAGGCGATGACATCCCTGATTATGAGGTGATGAGAGAGTGCGGATGCCCTTGTTGTCCTGCTGATGCATGTTCTGACATCAAGGAAATCTCTACTTATGTATCTTCCTGCAATGGTGGTGAAGGCTGTGGTAGAGATGTCGTGGAACAGGTGCTTCGTGCACAGGGAAAATGGTTGTCTGGAGCAAAGGCTTTCGGATGGTAGATTAATATGGAAACAGAACAAGAATATGAAGAATTTTAGAATTATATTGGCAAGTAATTCGCCTCGACGCAAGGAACTTTTGGCAGGTCTCGATATTCCTTTCGAAGTGAAGGTCATTCAGGGTATAGACGAAAGTTTTCCAGAATCTCTACCTGCATACGATACAGCCCAGTATATAGCCGTGAAAAAAGCCCAGGCATACCGCCCACTGCTTGATTCTGCCATCAGTCATCAGGAAACTTCCATCAATCATCAGCAACCTTCGGATGGAAATCCTGAATTATTGATACTTACTGCTGATACCGTAGTGATAGCACCGAGCAGTGAAGAACAGAATGACCAGGAAGGAAAGGGTATCATTTTGGGAAAACCGAAGGATGCTGCGGATGCGATCAGAATGCTGGAAATGCTGAGCGGGAAAACCCATCATGTGGTGACTGGTGTCTGTATCACTTCTCTGGAAAAACAGCGACAGTTTTCTGTCATTACGGAGGTTACTTTCAAAAAACTGTCAAAGAATGAGATAGATTATTATGTAGAGCATTACAAACCGTTCGATAAGGCTGGAGCCTATGGCATTCAGGAATGGATAGGTTATATCGGTTGCACGAGTTTGAAGGGAAGTTACTTTAATGTCATGGGACTTCCTGTGCAAAGAATCTATGAGGAATTAAAGAAATTCTAAGGGGTAAGGATTTTGTTATAATTATGCGTTTTGCATGTGGGGTTCCCAGTTTTTTCCTCTCGTGACAGGGAAAGATTCCTCATTTAGTTTTTTTTAAAAGAATAGTTTTCTCTATGTCATAAATTATGGCTATCTTTGTGCGTTTTATGTAACTTAGGTAGTAATATGACTAATAATGTGAAGTCAAAAGTCAGGGATGTTTTGGATAATTATCTGGAGATGAATAAGCATCGCAAGACTCCAGAACGTTATGCAATCCTTGATGCTGTTTATAGCTTAGATGGGCATTTTACGCTCGAAGACCTTGGGGCGCAGTTGGAAAAGATGCATTTCCCCGTAAGTAGGGCTACGCTTTACAATACGATGCATCTATTCATCGAACTCCGGCTGGTCGTGCGACATAGTTTGGTAGATGGTACCAAGTATGAAGCAAGTTTTAATAATGAAAACCATGTGCATCAGGTATGTACGGTTTGTGGTAAGGTAACGGAGATACAGGCTCCGCTGGTAGTGGATGCCATCAACGAGACCAAGCTGCAAAGATTCCGTCGTGATGCCTTCGCTCTCTATATCTATGGAGTGTGCAGTACGTGTCAGGGCAAGATGACCAGAAAACGTAACAATGGTAAAGTAGAAAAGTCAAAATAACTATTTATAAAATGAACACAGGTAAAGTAGATGTCCTGCTGGGTCTTCAGTGGGGCGATGAAGGTAAAGGTAAGGTGGTTGACGTGTTGACCCCTAAGTATGATGTGGTAGCTCGCTTTCAGGGTGGTCCTAATGCAGGACATACATTGGAGTTTGAGGGACAGAAATACGTTCTTCGCTCTATCCCTTCTGGTATTTTCCAGGGCGGTAAGGTGAACATTATTGGTAATGGTGTCGTTCTGGCTCCAGACCTCTTCATGCAGGAGGCTAAGGACTTGGAGAAGAGCGGTCATGACCTCAAGAGCCGTCTTCATATTTCCAAGAAGGCTCATCTCATCATGCCTACTCATCGTGTGCTCGACGCAGCCATCGAGGCTTCTAAGGGTAAAAATAAGGTTGGTACAACTGGTAAGGGTATTGGTCCTACTTATACAGACAAGGTAAGCCGTACTGGTTTGCGCGTGGGTGATATCCTTGAGAACTTCCAGGAGAAGTATGAAGCTCATAAGGCTTTGCACCTCAAGCAGATAGCATCTCTTGGTTATACTGATTTCGATATTACTGAGGTAGAGAAGACTTGGATGGAAGGTATCGAATACCTGAAGCAGTTCTCTATCGTTGACAGCGAGGTGGAGATCAATAAGGTGCTCCGTTCTGGCAAGGATATTCTTTGCGAGGGTGCTCAGGGTACTATGCTCGATGTTGATTTCGGTTCTTATCCTTTCGTAACTTCATCCAATACAATCTGTGCGGGTGCTTGTATCGGTTTGGGTATCGGTCCTAACCGCATCGGTAATGTATATGGTATCATGAAGGCTTACTGTACTCGTGTAGGTGCAGGTCCTTTCCCAACGGAGTTGTTTGATGAGACTGGTGCTAAGATTCGCGACCTCGGTCATGAGTATGGTGCTGTTACAGGACGTGAGCGCCGTTGTGGTTGGTGCGACCTCGTACAATTGAAGTATTCTGTAATGGTAAATGGTGTTACTGAACTTATCATGATGAAGAGCGACGTTCTCGATGGTTTTGATACTATCAAGGCTTGTGTTGCATACAAGTTGAAGGATGGTTCTGTAACTACAGACTTCCCATACGAAATCGACGATGTAGAACCAGTATATAAGGAGTTCAAGGGTTGGAAGACCGATATGACTCAGTTTACTTCTGAGGATCAGTTCCCACAGGAATTCAAGGATTACGTAGCTTTCCTCGAAGAGTTCCTCGAGACTCGCATCGGTATCATTTCTATCGGTCCAGACCGTGAACAAACTATCGTAAGAAAGTAATTTATAATATAGTGTTTAATGTTTTGTGTTTAATTTTACTTTGAGGGTAGATATTGCGCAGAACATTAAGCACTAAACATTTAATATAAAACAATAATAAATGGCTCAAAAACCAAGTATTCCAAAGGGTACTCGCGATTTCGGACCTATCGAGATGGCGAAACGCAATTACATCTTTAATACCATTAAGGATGTATATGCACTCTATGGATTCCAACAGATAGAAACACCTGCCATGGAAACCCTTCAGACGCTGATGGGTAAATATGGCGAGGAAGGTGATAAGTTGCTGTTCAAAATTCTGAATTCTGGCGACTATATGAATAAAATCAGTGATGAGGATATTCATTCTTTAGGATCATTGAAGTTGGCAGCAAAACTTTGTGAGAAAGGTTTGCGTTATGATTTGACCGTACCTTTCGCTCGTTATGTGGTTCAGCATCGTGATGAACTTCAGATGCCGTTCAAGCGTTATCAGATTCAGCCTGTTTGGCGTGCAGATCGTCCACAGAAGGGTCGCTACCGCGAGTTTTATCAGTGCGATGCGGATGTGGTAGGTTCTGATTCCTTGCTCAATGAGGTGGAGTTGATGCAAATTGTGGATACAGTTTTCACCAAGTTTGGTGTTCGTGTCTGCATCAAAATCAATAACCGCAAGATCCTGACCGGTATCGCAGAGGTAATCGGCGAGGCTGAGAAGATAGTAGATATTACCGTGGCTATTGATAAGCTCGATAAGATTGGACTTGACAATGTGAATGATGAACTTCGTGCTGATGGTATCTCAGAAGAAGCTATCGAGAAGTTGCAGCCAATTATCTCATTATCAGGTTCTAATGATGAGAAGCTTGAAGTAATTGCTAAGGTTTTGGAAACCTCAGAAATCGGTTTGAAGGGTGTAGAGGAAACTAAATTTATCCTTGATACGCTGAAGACTGTAGGCTTGAAGAATGAGATTGAACTGGATCTTACTTTGGCCCGTGGCTTGAACTACTATACTGGTGCTATCTTCGAAGTGAAGGCGCTTGATACTCCTATGGGCAGTATTACTGGTGGTGGCCGATATGACAACCTTACTGGTATCTTCGGTCTTCCTGGATTGAGCGGTGTGGGTATTTCTTTCGGTGCAGACCGTATCTATGATGTACTCAATGCTCTCGACCTTTATCCAAAGGAGGCTGTGAATGCTACACAGGTTCTCTTCATCAATTTCGGTGAGAAGGAAACTGCATACTGTCTGCCTATCGCCCGTCAGGCTCGTGAGGCAGGTATCCGTGCAGAAATCTTCCCTGACAAAGCTAAGATGAAGAAGCAGATGAGTTACGCCAATGCCAAGAATATTCCTTTCGTGGTTCTTGCTGGTGAGAATGAGATTGAACAGGGGAAGGTTACTTTGAAGAATATGGAGAGTGGTGAACAGCAGTTGGTTTCTGCTGATGAACTTATCGCTGTCATCAAGAAGTAATTTACTTAGGCGTTATCAAGAAATATTTTTCTTGTTTTATTGCCAATATGAAATAAAGGCAGGGAGCATCAGTTTGGATGGTCTTCCTGCCTTTTTTAAAAATAATAACTGAAAATTCAAACTTAAAAACAAATCGTAATGATGAAAAAGATTTTGTCTTGGTTTGCCTGCCTGTTTCTGGTGCTCGCTCTGACATCTGGCAGTAAGGTAACGACCATCTTTGTGATAGGTGATTCTACTGCTGCTGAGAAAGGTAATGCCAAGAATAATCCAGAAAGAGGATGGGGTATGGTACTGCAAGGTTGTTTTGATGATAAAATCATCGTTGATAATCATGCCGTCAATGGTAGAAGTTCTAAGAGTTTTATCGATGAAGGCAGATGGCAGAAAGTATTGGATAAACTGAAACCGGGGGATTATGTGTTTATTCAGTTTGGTCACAATGATGAAAAGCCTCATGCAGACCGTCATACAGATCCAGGTTCTACCTTTGATGCCAATCTGGAGCGTTTCGTCAACGAAACACGTGCCAAGGGCGGTATCCCGGTTTTGTTTAATTCGGTAGTGCGCAGATGTTTCTATCAGGCACCAGTGGAGAATGATGATGACGAGAAATTGAGAAAGACTACTTTTGCGGGTGAAGAGAAGATAAATAGTGATACACTCATTGATACTCACGGAGCCTATGTCGTAGCTCCTCGTAATGTGGCGCATCGTCTGAATGTTCCTTTTGTGGATGCCACAAAGATTACTCATGATATTGAGACTGAGTTGGGCATTGAGGGAAGCCGTAAGTTGCACATGTGGTTCCGTCCGGGTGAATGTCCTCAGATTCCTAAGGGACGTCAGGATAATACCCATTATAATGTATATGGCGCCCGTCTGGTAGCCAATGCTTTGGCTGATGAGATAGGTAAGCAAGTGCCAGAACTCAAGAAGCATGTTCGCCATTATGACTATGTGGTTTCAACCCGTGGTCGTGGCAATTACTTTATACTCCAGGAAGCTGTGGATGCTGTGCCTGCAGGTAAGCATGTTAAGGTTCTTGTACTCGATGGTTCCTGGAAGAAGCCTGAAAACATGAAGGGGAAGAAAGTCAAGTTCATCCTTCAGTTTGGAGCCAAGATTACTGATTAATCTCAATCGATGTCTTTCTGATCTCGATTGTTTTCTATCTAATCTTGAACGATTTCAATCTTCAGAATCGTTTCTGTCGTATGCTTGATTCTGAAGTCCTCTGAAGTCCGTTCACCAATTAACCATAGAATATTTCCGGCAGAATCTGCCAAAATGAGTTGCGACTGTTTTTCAAATAGATTTCTTTTTCTATCTGTTAAATAGTCGCTAACTAATTTTCTGCCTTTCATTCCGAAAGGTATGAATGCATCTCCCTGTTGGGTGCGTCGGAGCGTAAGCGGAAACTTGATATTGCTGGCATCCAGTGTAATCAGATGCTTCTCTTTGCTTGGTTTGAAGTCTTCTGCTACCGTTTCTTTGGAAATCCTTATTTTCCCTTTTGCTGTCACATAGCTGCCTGGTTCTGGTATCAGAATTCTTCTGAAATCATCCTCCTTGTTTTCTTTAACCAGAATATGTTCTCTATCTATAAGTATCTGATGAGTAGGTGTTTGCCACGTTTTTCCTGTAGCATTGATAGAGAGGAGTATCTCCTGGATCATCTTGCCGGAGGCTCCGTATGGAGAAAGGGTATAAAACAGGGCATACTCAGTGCTTGCCTGGTTTAATATCCATGATTTGCTGATACGGATAACTGGCTGTGGCATGCAGAATGAGGCTGGTGTTTCCTGGTATATCTGCTCCTTTTCTTTCTCCAGGGCAGCTGTGAGTATCTTCGAAACTTCTGTCAGATATTGGGCGGTTGCTGCTATGTTGTGGCAAACTGCCGGGTTGATTTCTTTGAGCATCGGGATGATATTCAGACGCATCTTGTTTCTTACGACGTCATCTACCAGATTGGAACTGTCTGTTACGAAGTTCTGATGGCGTTCCGTCAGATAGTCGAGGATGTCCTGTCGGGTGATGCAAAGGAATGGGCGGATGATGTATCCGTTGACAGGAGAAATGCCTGTAAGTCCTTTCAGGCCAGTACCTCTTACCAAATTGATAAGAATTGTCTCAACATTGTCGTCCTGATGATGGGCTACGCATATACCTGCAGCGTTCATATCCTTGCGAAGCTGATCGAAATAGCGGTAGCGTAAGTTGCGAGCCGCTAATTCGATGCTTTCTTTATGTAGTTCGGCATAAGTCTTGGTATCAAAGTGGATGCGATGCAACTCTATATTGAGTTGCTGGCAGAGGGTAACACAGAACCGCTCATCTCTGTCAGACTCTTCTCCTCTCAGATGAAAATTACAATGACATGCCTTTACGGTATAACCCAACTCATGAAGTACCAGCAGCAAAGCTACACTGTCTGCTCCTCCGGAAAGGGCAACCAGATATTTTTTATCTTTTTCCAATAGATGCTGTTGTGTGATGTTTTGCTGTATGGTTTGTACGAACTTCATGTTGTTATCTTATTTTGATGCTCAATATTAATCGTTATTTTGATACCCAACGTTAAGCGGTTTAAAAGTGCTGAGTATTAATCGTTGGAAGTCTGTGCTTTCAGGAAAGCTTCGGCTTTTTCCAAATCTTGCGGAGTATCGATTCCTACTGTTTCAACGTCTGTCTTACCCACTTTGATCTTGTATCCGTTCTGCAGCCATCTGAGTTGTTCCAGACTTTCTGCTATCTCAAGAGAACTCTGTGGCAACTGGGTGATTTTCCGTAGTACTTCCTTTCTGTAAGCATAGATGCCGAGGTGCTTGAGGAAAGGATAGTTGCCGAGCCATTCTTCCTGTTCTTTTCCTCTTACAAAAGGTATGATGCTTCTGGAGAAATACATGGCAAAACCAAAGTTGTCAACTACGATCTTTGGACTGTTAGGGTTGGCTACTGCATCCATGCTTGTAAATGGTTTGCCAAGGGTTGCAATCTGGGTAGCCTCATCGTCAAAACAATGGCAGATGGTATTGAGCTGACTTTTAGCAACAAATGGTTCGTCACCCTGTACGTTGACGATGACATCCCAGTCGCCGCCAATTTTCTCAATAGCTTCCTCAATGCGGTCGGTGCCGCTCTTGTGGTCAGAACGTGTCATGACCGCCTTGCCGCCAAAAGCTACTACGGCATCATAGATGCGGGTGTCGTCGGTTGCTACATAAGCTTCCTCCAAAGCAGCGGAAACTTTTTCATAAACATGCTGGATGACAGGCTTGTCGCCCAACATAGCCAGCGGCTTGCCTGGAAATCTTGTAGAGGCGAAGCGCGCAGGAATAATTCCGATAAACTTCATATTTACTATGTTTTTTGTTCAAACGTTCTATTTTAGAAGAACATTCTTTTTTATTCAAACATTCTTGGTTCTTTATTGATTTCTTTGAGGAAGATTTCCCCATACTTTTTCTTCTTGAATTCACCGATGCCATGCACTAAGCCAAACTGTTCGATGGTTCTTGGTTTCATGGCTGCCAATTCATGCAAAGACTGGTCTGACAGTATGATGTAAGGCGGATAGCCCTGTTCTGTAGCCAGTTTGAGTCGGAGTTTTCTCAATTTTTCGAAAAGATCCTGATTCTCAGTCTTAGTATGTGATACGCGCACCAGTCTTGGATGTACCACTGGGGTCTTGCTCTTATCGTTTTGCTGTGTGACAGCCAGTTGTACAGGGAGTTCTCCCTTGAGTACCTGCCAGCCGAGGCCCGTTACTTTCATGACATTGTGCTCATTGTAGGCAATTTCGAAAAATCCCATCTGCATCATCTGCAACATGTAGTTTTGCCAGTCTTTCACGCTGACGTCACTTCCCACGCCAAAGGTCTTGAGTTCATTGTAATGGTTTTTGACCACTGTAGGTGATTTGATGCCCCTGAGAACTTCGATACATTGTCCGATGTGAATCTTTTCGTTAGTTCTGACAATGGCGCTCAGTGCTTTTTGTGTAACAATCGTACCATCGAATGTTTTTGGCGGATGGGCGCATACATCGCAGTGCCCGCAGTCTTCCGCTGATGTTTCACCAAAGTAGTTGAGCAGGATTCTTCTGCGGCAGACTCTGGCTTCAGCATATTCCTGCATACGTTGCAGTTTCTCAGCATTGATAGCCTTTTGCCCGCTTGCTTCAGCAAAACTCTTTCTCTGTATGACATCAGCTAATGAGTAGAATAAGATGGTGTCTGCAGGTGCCCCGTCGCGCCCGGCTCTTCCTATCTCCTGATAGAAACTTTCGATGCTCTGTGGCAGGTTATAGTGGATGACCCATCTTACGTTTCCCTTGTCGATACCCATGCCGAAGGCAATGGTGGCGCAGACTACCTGTATCTGATCCATTTTGAACCGTTGCTGGATAGAAGCTCGTTCTTCTGTAGGAAGCCCGGCATGATAGGCGGCAGCATTGATGCCTTTCTTTTTGAGTTCTTCTGCCACAACCTCTGTATTCTTTCTTGAGAGACAATAGATGATACCTGCATCGCCCGGATGGGAACCGATATGGCGCAAGATGAATTTGATTTTTTCTGCCTTGGTTCCTTCACGGCGTACAGCCAGACTTAAGTTGGGGCGGTCGAAGCTGCTGACGAATGTCTTGCCATTGAGGTGTAGCTGCTTGACGATGTCCTCACGGGTGATTTTATCAGCAGTGGCGGTCAGAGCCATGACCGGTACTCCTTGGAATCTTTTGTGAAGAAGTCCCAATTGTGAATATTCCGGTCTGAAGTCATGTCCCCATTGGCTGATGCAGTGAGCCTCATCTACGGCAAATAATGAGATTTTGATATTGCTGAAGAGATAAGGTATTTCGCTCAGCAACTTCTCTGGAGATACGTATATGATTTTCAGGTCACCAGCCTCACATCTTCTTCTGATGATGGTTTCCTCTATCGTATCCGTACTACTGTTGAGTGCTTCTGCCGGAATACCATTGGCTTTGAGCGCTTCCACCTGATCGTGCATCAGACTGATGAGTGGTGATACAACCACAGCGGTACCTGGCAAGGCTATGGCGGGTATCTGATAGCAGAGGCTTTTGCCGCCTCCTGTAGGCATCAGTACGAGACAATCCTTGCCCTGCATGATTTCCTGGATGATGGCTTCCTGATTAGAACGGAAGGAATCATATCCAAAATAATTTTTCAGTATATCTATTATTTGCATTTCGCATGAATTTCTGGCAAAGGTACATATTTTTCATTAGAAAACAGACTTTTTATTTGATTATTTCAAAGAAAGTTGTTACTTTTGCATCATAATAAATAAATAAACAGAATGATGAGCAATTCTAACGAACATTTTCAGTTCACAGATGAGCGTTTTGCCGACTTGCAAATGTTGCGCTATCGCTTGAATGGTTTTGAGGATTTGACACTTTCTCAGCAAATATATATTTATTGCTTGGCAAAGGCTACCTTGATGGGGCGTGATATAACCTTCGACCAGCAGGGAAAGTACAATCTTCGTATCCGTAAGACTTTGGAGGCTATCTATAAGCATTATGATGGAGATAGAACTTCTGATGACTTCAAGGCTCTCGAGGTTTACCTCAAGAGAGTTTGGTTCTCCAGCGGCATCTACCACCATTATGGTTGTGAAAAATTCAAGTCGGGTTTTTCCGAGCATTTCTTCTATGAGGCTGTTTCTATGATGCCTGAGACAGAACTGCCTTTGAAAAGAGGTGAGACCAAAGAAGACCTGCTGGATGAATTGGTGCCCGTTATTTTTGATGAGGAAATTCTTCCGAAGCGTGTGAATCAGACTGATGGTGTTGATCTGGTAGCCACTTCTGCCTGCAATTTCTATGAAGACGTTACCCAGGATGAGGTGGAAAGGTTTTATGCCAGACTGAAGGATGGCGAAGACCTGACACCACCTTCCTATGGACTCAATTCCAAACTGATGAAGCGGAATGGAGAAATCGTAGAAAAGACCTGGAAAGAAGAAGGTATGTATGGTTCTGCCATTAAGGAGATTATTTCCTGGCTCTTGAAAGCTCAGAAATATGCAGAAAATGAGCAGCAGGCTCATGTCATCGATCTTCTAATCAAGTATTATCGCACTGGCGACCTTTCTGATTTCGACCGATATAGCATTGCGTGGGTCAAGCAGCAGGAGGGTATGGTTGATTTTATCAATGGTTTTATTGAGGTCTATGGTGATCCTCTTGGACTGAAAGGAACCTGGGAAGGGCTTGTTGAATTTAAAGATATGAAAGCAACCCGACGTACTCAGGCTATCAGCCAGAATGCGCAGTGGTTTGAGGACCATTCTCCGGTGGCTCCTCAGTTTAAGAAGGCTGAGGTTAAAGGTGTGACGGCTCATGTCATCTGTGCTGCTATGTTGGGTGGTGATGAATATCCTGCTTCTGCCATCGGCATCAATCTCCCGAATGCTAACTGGATTCGCGAGACTCATGGAAGCAAGAGTGTGACGATTGGAAATCTGACAGAAGCATACAATAAGGCTGCGCATGGTAATGGATTCCTGGATGAATTTGCTATTGATCAGGAAACTCTTGATCTCATCAACCGATATGGTGATGTGACGGATGATCTGCATACCGACCTGCATGAATGTCTGGGACATGGCAGTGGTCAGCTGCTTCCTGGTGTTGACCCAGATGCTCTCAAGGCTTATGGCAATGCTATCGAGGAGGCTCGTGCTGATTTGTTCGGCTTGTATTATGTGGCAGATCACAAACTGGTAGAGTTGGGATTGACTCCTGATGATGAGGCTTATAAGGCTCAATATTATTCTTATTTGATGAATGGACTGTTGACACAGGCGATACGTATCAAGGAGGGTGATAAGATAGAGGAAGCTCACATGCGCAACCGTGCGTTGATAGCCAATTGGGTCTTGGAACACTATTCTCAGGCGGTACAACTGGTGAAGAAAGATGGCAAGACTTACGTTCAGATCACTGATTATCCTGCTCTCCGTCATGCATTTGCAGACTTGTTGGCTGAAATCCAGCGTATCAAGAGTGAGGGTGATTTTGATACGGCCCGTATTCTGGTAGAGAAGTATGCTGTTAATCTCAATCCAGAGTTGCATCATGAGATCTTGGAACGATACAAGAAACTTAACCTGGCTCCTTATAAAGGATTTATCAACCCATGGATGAAACTGGAGTTTGATGAAGAGGGTAATGTGAAAAAGGTTCTTCTCGATTATACAGAATCCTATGAGCACCAGATGCTCAGATATTCTGATGAATATGGTACGCTATAAGGCGCTATAACAAAGTAGCATTAAAGCAGTAATGAAAATGAAAGATAATAAAGACGAACAGTTTCCAGTAGTAGATGAGATGGGTAATATTTTGGGTGCCATCAGTCGTGGTCATGCTCATGACGGCAGTAAAATATTGCATCCCGTGGTACATCTACACCTTTTTAATAATAAAGGCGATCTGTTTCTCCAGCATCGCCCGGCCTGGAAGGATATTCAACCTGACAAGTGGGATACAGCTTGCGGTGGACATGTCGATTTAGGCGAGAGTGTGGACCAGGCTCTGCACCGCGAAGTGAAGGAGGAACTTGGAATAACCGACTTTGAACCAATATCCATGGGACATTATGTCTTTGAGAGTAAGCGTGAGAAGGAATTGGTCTATGTGCATCGCTGTGTGTATGATGGCGAAGTGAAGCCAAGTCAGGATGAACTGGATGGAGGCAGATTCTGGACAAAGGAGGAAATACTCGAAAATATGGGTAAAGAAGTGTTTACTCCGAATTTTGAGAATGAATACAAGAAGTATTTCATGTAATCGGGTGTATGATATAATCATAGAGTTATTCCGGTATTATCCGAATTTGGTTTTATCATCCATAAAATAAAAGAAGAAATCCGGCAAAAGTCAGGTGAAAACCTACTTTTGCCGGATTTCTTGAATCAGTATCTATTTACTTTGCAGATTCGAATTCACGCAAGAAACGTGTATCATTCTCAGAGAAGAGACGGAGGTCGCTTACACGATACTTCAAGTTGGTAATACGCTCTACGCCCATACCAAATGCATAACCAGTGTAAACATTAGAATCGATGCCACAAGCCTCAAGATCATGAGGGTCAACCATACCGCAACCGAGAATCTCTACCCAACCGGTATGTTTACAGAAGTTACATCCCTTACCACCACAGATGTTACAAGAGATATCCATCTCTGCACTTGGCTCAGTGAATGGGAAATAGCTTGGACGCAGACGAATCTTGGTGTCAGCACCAAACATCTCGCGAGCAAATGTAAGGAGAACCTGCTTCAAGTCGGTAAAGCTGACATTCTTGTCAACATACAGACCTTCTACCTGATGGAAGAAACAGTGTGCACGTGCGCTGATGGCCTCGTTACGATATACACGACCAGGGCAAAGTACACGGATAGGTGGCTCGTGGGTCTCCATATAGTGAGCCTCATCACCCGACGTATGACTGCGCAGGAGAATGTTCTTGGTCACATCGTTAGGGTCGCTCTGCTCAATGAAGAAAGTATCCTGCATATCGCGGGCTGGATGATCGGCGGCAAAGTTGAGCATGGTGAAAACATGCTTGTCATCGTCAACCTCTGGACCATGATAGAGGGTAAAGCCCATGCGAGAGAAAATGTCGATAATCTGATTCTTGACAACTGTCAATGGATGACGGGTACCGAGAGCTACAGGGTAGGCGGTACGTGTCAAGTCAATATCATCGCTGGATGCATCAGCCTCTTCCATTTGCTCCTTGAGAGCGTTGATGCGTTCTGTAACAGCTTGCTTCAACTCATTGATCTTTACACCAATTGTTTTCTTCTGGTCGGCTGGCACTGTGCGGAAGTCGGCCATAAGGGCATTAATCGAGCCCTTCTTGCTCAAATACTTGAGTCGGAGTTGCTCTACTTCTTCTGCATTTTGAGCAGAAAGAGTGCTCACTTCCTTCAAGAGTTCTTCTATTTTTTCTAATAACATAATCTTAAATTATATATTTTGAGTGCAAAGATAACATTTTTCGCTCAAAATATGAAATATCTCAAAAGAAAGTTGTACTTTTGCATTGAAAATTTGAGAAATTTATAGGTTTATGAAGAAACTTTCTTTTTTATCAGTGCTACTGGCGGTCCTTACAGTCGTTTGTTTTACGTCTGTTGGATGCTCTGACAAGAAGCCGGCTCAGGTGCATGATTCTACATCTGTTGATTCTGTTATCGCAGATACCCAAGCTGTTGATTCTACGGAGAAATTGATCGAGGAGACTCCGATGCCTAAGGCTGCAGATGAGCTTTTCGATGATTTCGTATTTAATTTTGCTGCGAATAGAAAACTGCAAATGAAACGTGTTCATTTCCCATTGCCTGTCTATCACAATGATAAACTCGTAAAAACGATAGAAAAGCGGGCTTGGAAAATGGAGCATTTCTTCATGCATCAGGATTATTACACCTTGATCTTTGATAATCAGAAGCAGATGAATCTGGTGAAGGATACTGCTATCGACCATGTGGTCATAGAAAAGGTGTTCTATGCCAAGAAAAAGGTGCAGAAGTTCCTCTTCAATCGCATCAATGGTGAGTGGATGATGACTTCTATCAATTATAAGCCTATGTACACCAACATGAATGCCAGTTTCTTGAAGTTCTATGGAAAATTTGCTACGGATTCTGCTTTCCAGGCTGAACACCTCCACAATCCTGTGAAATTTGTTGGTCCTGATCCGGATGATGATTTCAGTACCATGAGTGGAGATATTGAACCGGAAACCTGGCCAGCCTTTGCTCCGCAATTGCCTCATGGAATGATATACAATATTATATATGGACAGAAATATGCTGAGAGCAATCAGAAAATCTTTGTGATACGTGGCATTGCAAATGGAATGGAAACAATATTGACTTTCAAGCGTGTTCATGGAAAATGGATGCTTACCAAACTTAATATGTAATACAGAATGAAGGATATTAAAGATTATAGCCTCTTGGCTCACAATACTTTTGGCATAGCTGCTACTTGCCGTCGCTTTCTGGAATATGCTTCTGTAGAGGATGCACGAAAGGTGGCTGAGATACTTACAGAGCAAGATCAGCCTGTTTTGATTATCGGAAGTGGTAGTAACCTGCTTTTGACGGGTGATTATCCCGCTACCGTCATCCACTCTTCCATCTTGGGAATTCGTGTCATTGATAGGCAGGAACTCCTAAATGAGGGATGGATTACTGCTGCAGATGTAACTGCTGAAAAGACGATGGACTCTCTTGCTTCTCAAGAGGGTGAAATCTTCGTAGAGTGCGGAAGCGGCGTTGTCTTTGATGATTTTGTTGCATATTGTGTTGAACATGGTTACTATGGTGCCGAGAATCTGTCGATTATTCCTGGTGAGGTGGGAGCCAGTGCGGTGCAGAACATAGGTGCTTATGGTGTTGAGGCAAAGGATATCATTTATAAGGTAGAGGCTGTTGAACTCTCTACGGGTAAGATTGTAAAATTTGATAATTCCGACTGCGAGTATAGTTATCGCCAGAGTAAATTCAAGAAGGAATGGCGCGATAAGTATTTGGTTACCCGTGTGGTATATCGTCTGTCAAAGACCTATACTCCAGACCTTGACTATGGAAATATCCGCAGTTCTTTGGCAGAAAGAGGTATTTCTAATCCTACGGCAAAGCAGTTGCGAGAAGTCATCATGGATATTCGCAATGCAAAATTGCCGGATCCGAAGATTCTGGGCAATGCGGGTAGTTTCTTTATGAATCCTATCGTGGATAAGACTAAGTATGAGGAATTGGCATCGCTTTATCCGAACATGCCTCATTATACGATAGATGCATCTCATGAGAAAATTCCTGCAGGATGGATGATTGATCAGTGTGGATGGAAAGGTAAGAGCCTTGGCCCTGCTGGTGTTCATGATAAGCAGGCTTTGGTCTTGGTAAATAGAGGTGGTGCTAAGGGACAGGATGTGGTCAGATTGTGTAAGGCTATTCAGGATGATGTCTTTCATAAGTTTGGCATTGAGATTCACCCTGAGGTAAATATCAAATAAAGAGTTGTCTCATGAATAATAAATTAAAGATAACTTTATTGGGAACAGGAACATCAAGCGGTGTTCCTGTTTTGGGATGTAATTGTGAGGTATGCAGAAGCCAGAATCCAAAGGATAAGAGGTTTCGCTGTGCCGTATTGGTAGAAACGGATCATACCCGGATACTGATAGATGCAGGTCCTGATATTCGCATGCAACTTCTCCGTGTTCCTTTCCGTAAGTTAGATGGGGTGCTGATTACTCATATCCATTATGATCATGTAGGAGGAATGGATGACTTGCGCGGTTTCTGTAAATTTGGGGATATTCAGGTTTATGGTGACGGGTTGGTTACTTCCACCTTGCCCCATACCATGCCTTACTGTTTCCCTGCTAATCCAGAACTCCTTTATCCCGGTGCTCCAAAATTATCGCTGCATACCATAGAGCCTCATCGTGAATATACGATAGGGGATATCTCCTACATGCCAATTAGGGTAATGCATGATAAAATGCCTATTTTGGGCTATCGTTTCGGAAAGTTTGCCTATATCACGGATATGAAGTCGATGGATGATGAAGAATATACTTATCTGGAAGGGGTAGAGGTACTGGTAATCAATGCGTTGCGTTTTGAGAAGCCTCATCACAGTCATCAGCTGGTAGATGATGCCATCCGTGTGGCAAGGCGCATAGGAGCCAGACAGGTTTATCTTACTCATGTAACTCACCAGATTGGCTTATACGAAAAAGCCAACAGGCGACTGCCTGCTGGCTTCCAGTTTGCTTATGATACTCAAGTGATAGAAATCCTTTAGAGCATACCCTTGGAACTTGGCAGTTCGAAGTGGTAAATGTCTCGCTTCACTGCCATTTTCAGTGAGCGGGCCAGCGCTTTGAAGATTCCTTCTATCTTATGGTGTTCATTTTCACCCTCTGCCTTGATGTTGAGATTCATCTTGGCTGCATCGCTTAAGCTTTTGAAGAAATGCTTAAACATCTCTGTAGGCATTTCGCCTACTTTCTCTCTATGAAATTCTGCATCCCATATCAGCCATGGGCGACCTCCGAAGTCTAATGCTACCTGGCACAGACAGTCATCCATTGGCAGGCAATAGCCATATCTTTCAATTCCTCTTTTATCACCTAATGCCTGGAGGAGACATTCACCGAGGGCTATACTTGTATCTTCGATGGTATGGTGCTCATCTACTTCAAGATCTCCCTTGGTATGTATGGTGAGATCCATCATGCCATGCTTACCAATTTGTTCCAGCATGTGGTCGAAGAAGCCCAATCCTGTAGATATATCGCACTTGCCCGAACCATCGAGATTTACCTTGATATAGATGTCTGTTTCCTTGGTGGTGCGCTTCACCTCAGCGATACGGTCACCTGCAAAGAGAATTTCAGCTATCTTGTCCCAATCCATTCCGTCTTTGCCGAGAATGAGGCTCTTGCAACCGAGATTTTCTGCTAATTGCGCATCTGTCTCTCTGTCTCCGATAACATAACTGTTGGCCAGATCATACTCAGGATTATTCATGTATTCTTGCAGCATTCCCGTACCCGGCTTTCTCATAGGTGAATGATCTTCCGGAAAATGTCGGTCGATATGCTGTTTCTCAAAATGGATACCTTCGCTTTCCAAACTCTGGATGATAAAATTGTGTACAGGCCAGAAAGTATCTTCTGGAAAACTGTCAGTGCCCAAACCATCCTGATTGCTCACCATGATTAACTTGAAATCTGTATGTTGAGCTATGAAAGAGAGATTTCTGAACACGCCCTTGGTAAAGACGAGCTTTGCAAAGCTGTCTATCTGTTCATCCTCAGGTTCTTGAATCAAGGTTCCATCGCGGTCGATGAAAAGCAATTTTGTCTTTTTCATTGAATTCTGTATTTTTATGTTGATACTATTTTATGATGATTTAAAGTGAAAGCAGCTTCATTGGCAGATGAAAGCAACTTCATTGATTGGTGAAAGAGCCTTCGTTTGTATTTTGCAGTTCTTTTTTCTTTTTCTCCAGACAGGTATTTGAACCATAGAGGTAGGCATAGGAAATGCCTAACCAGCTTGCAACGTATGTCAGGACGAATATTGTGATAGTCAAGACAATCAGAAGTAATGGAGTGAAATAAGCAGGGACTCCAAGCGGGTCGCCACCTAAAGCTCCCACTTGAGATGACATCTGTGCCCAACTCATGATGAAGGTTGGTATCAATACGATACAGGAAATGATGCAGATAATAATCGTTCCCAAGAAACCCATCAGGAAAATACTGCCCAGGTGTTTGGCGCCTTCTTTGTAAGTGCTCCAAGGTTTCAGCTTTTCTTCTTTTTGCTTGAGCATAACATGGGGGATGATATGAGCAAAAGGCAAAACCAAGAGTGCAATGATAACCAATAAGATTATTGCGACAATGCCTGTTACTGCATAAGTCAGGGTTAATGTGGAATTGGCAGCCATAGCCTGGTAAATAGCAAATGTACCTCCATATCCGAAACCGATGGCAAAACAACCTATTATCTCGAATATTATATATATAATGGTGAACCTGAACAAGTTCTTCCAGAATGATGTCTTGGTAAGCCATGTCCAGATAGCTGCACTACTGAGACAGAATGAAAACCATGTCATTGCATAAATGATGGTTTGCAGAAGGTATGACGTGATGGGATTTTCTACTCCCCAATCATGCAGTCCCTTATTGGGCATTCTGAAATATATGGTAATTGCCATCAGAACAGCATAGATGAGTGTAGCCCACCATGTCTTCTTGATGAGTGAAGTAAAATGGCTTCCGATGTAATCATAAGCAGCTTTCATACAGGATGTTATGCTGCGATTCTTGAATAAAACTTTAGTATCCATGATCTTCTTCATTTATGAATATTTTCTTCCTTTTAAGAACGTAACCTTCTTTTATGAGAGGGATATGTCCTGTCTTCTAAATTCTGCACAAGTAATAGCGGTGGCTATCGCTACATTGAGACTGTCTGCGGTGGCTCTTCCTTCAGGGAAGTTGGGAATTAACAGGCGGTGGTTGACGAGTTTGGTCAATGCAGGAGTGATACCTTTCCCCTCATTTCCCATGATGATAAAACCACGGTTCTCTAACTTTTGCTGGTAGATATTCTCACCATCTAACAGTGTACCGTAAATCGGTGTCTCCTGAGAAAGTGACTCCATCAAAGCCTGCAGGTTTCCATATTCCACTCTTACGCGGGCTATACTACCCATGGTAGCTTGTACTACCTTGGGATTGTAGACATCTGCTGTGTCCAGACTGCAGTAGATATGTTCGATACCAAACCAGTCTGCGATTCGTATGATTGTTCCCAGATTTCCCGGGTCTTGGACTCCATCCAGTGCAAGATTGAGAATCGAAGTGTCCACTTCAGAAAAGCCTGTAGTAGATGTAAGGTGTTCCCTGCCGGCCTGTTTGAAAACAGCAAGAACCTGTTGGGGATGCTGTAAGAAACTCACTTTTTTGAGTTCTTCATCAGTTACTTCAATCACTTCTGTTGAGGCTCCAAAGCGTTTACCTTTCAGCCATTCTTCTGTAGCAACGAGGATTTCTGCAGGCTGGAGTTCCAGGAGGTCTTCCACCACCTTATGTCCTTCGGCTACAAATACGCCTTCTTTATTTCGGTTCTTTTTGAGCTCAAGAGAGTGAATATATTTAATTTTATTCTTGCTTATCATATATGTATCTTCTATTCTTATTATGAATCTTGTAAGTCCTTTACCATAGGACTTATTTTTGGCAAAGTTACATTAAAAATAGGACATGGCAAAATATTCCTCCTGTTAAAGCCTTAATTTGTTTGAATTTTTATATTTTTTTTTCGTTGGCTCGATTTTTTGTCGTAACTTTGCAGCAATGAAGAGATATAGTTATATTCCGTTTTCAATCCTTTTGTTGACTACAGCTTGCTCTACTGGCAAGTATGTACAAGAGGGTGAGTATATATTAGATAAGGTGGCGGTTGTGTCAGATCAGTCTGATTATAATGCAGCCCCTCTATCTCAGTATGTACGTCAGAAAGAGAAGCCCAAGTTGTTTTCGCTTTTCAGAAATCCTTTCAGTCGCAAGCCTGTCATTTATGATACCTTGCAGGCTCGTCTGTCCTGTCAGGATCTGATGACAGCCATGCAGAATGAAGGATATATGAATGCGGGTGTTTCTCTTTATACTGAGACAAAAGGGAAAAAACTGAAGGCTACCTATCTCCTTCATCCAGGGCAACCTTTTCTGATAGGAAAGGTAAATTATAACATTCAGGATGAAGGTATCCAGCAGTTGTTGCATCTCGATCAGACTGATAATCAGCATATAAAACCTGGTATGCGTTTTACTGTTGAAACATTGGATAATGAGCGTAAGCGTATTGCTGGTTTATTGTCAGATAATGGATATTTCCGTTTCAATAAGGATTTTATTCACTTTACGGCCGACACGGTGATGGGACGCAAGGATATTGCTCTGACGCTTCAGTTGAGAAAGTACAAGTCAAATAGCAATTCTCCAGAAGTTGATCACACCCGTTATCTGATACGTGATGTACTTTTCCAAAGTAATGACAGTGATCGAATTCATCTTCGTAAACAGGTACTTCTCAATGCGACCGCCATCAAAGCGGGGCGACCTTATGATGCTTCTGCTTTGCAGCGGACATACAATAATTTCGCCCGCCTGCAAGCTGTAAAATATACGAATATTAAATTTGCGGAAGTGCCGGATACCAATTTGCTGGATTGCCATATTCAGATAAGTACCAATAAGCCTTCTACTATATCATTCCAGCCGGAAGGTACAAACACAGCTGGTGACTTGGGTGCTGCTGCATCCATTACCTATACCAATCGCAATCTCTTTCATGGTAGCGAACAGTTGAGTATAGAGTTTCGTGGTGCATATGAGGCAATTACCGGTTTGGAAGGTTATCAGGATCAGAACTATACGGAGTTTTCCGTAGAAACGAAATTAGTTTTCCCTCGTTTCCTGGCTCCATTTCTTTCCAAGAGTTTCAGGCGCAGACAGACGGCAAGTTCTGAGTGGGCTGTAAGTTGGAATTTTCAGAATCGCCCTGAATTTCATCGTAGAGTCTTTTCATCTGCATGGCGTTATCGCTGGAGTGAACCGAAGCATCATCTGAATTACCGCTTTGATTTGCTGGATCTCAATTATGTGTATATGCCTTGGATCTCTTCTACGTTCAAGCGTGATTATTTGGATAATGCGGAAAACAGAAATGCTATCCTGCGTTATAACTACGAGGATATCTTTATCATGAAGGCTGGTTTTACTGTCAGTTATACGGATGGTGTAGATGCTGTCAGGGCTAATTTTGAGTCGGCAGGTAATCTGCTGAATGGAGTATCTAAGGGATTTGGATTTAAAACTAATTCTCAGGGGCAACATACTTTGTTTAATATCGCTTATGCGCAGTATGTGAAGTTGGATTTTGATTATACTCATCTGTTCCAGTTTGATAAGCGTAATGCCTTGGCTCTTCATGCTGGTCTGGGAGTTGCTTATCCTTATGGTAATAGCACGGTGCTGCCTTTTGAAAAACGATATTTCTCTGGCGGTGCCAATTCCGTAAGAGGTTGGAGTGTAAGAGAATTAGGTCCGGGTAAGTTTAAGGGAACTGACGGCCGTATCGATTTTATCAATCAGACGGGTGATGTCAAACTTGACTTAAATGCTGAGTATCGCTCTTCTTTGTTCTGGAAATTGCAGGGTGCGCTCTTCATAGATGCAGGTAATATCTGGACGCTCCGCAATTATGCAGAACAGCCTGGAGGTCAATTCAAGTTTACTGAATTCTATAAGCAAATAGCCGCTTCATACGGTATGGGTCTGAGATTGAACTTTGATTATTTCATCTTGCGATTTGATGTGGGTATGAAAGCTATCAATCCTGCTTATGAATCAGAAAAGGAACATTGGTCTATCTTCCATCCAAAGTTGAGCCGTGATTTCGATTTTCACTTTGCAGTAGGTTTGCCTTTCTAAAGAGGGAAGGGCAAACCTATTTTTGCAAGGTAGGTAACTGCTTGAGTTCTACTTTCCATTTGCCATTATGGATAGTCATCGGCAATGTGAGTTTCGACTTGTTGATGAGACGGGCCTCTTTACCAATTGTATCCATTTGTAGAAAATTGGTTATTTCCAGATTGACGGTAGCAGATACTTCATCTTCTTTGAAGTCTATGTCTCCAATTTCGATGTGTGCATCTTCATTTTTTGCTTTCAGAAGTTCTATGTCTGCTGGGTGTACGTTGCTTGCGGCATAGCGTAGCCAAACCTTAGATTCGGGGGTGCAAAACCTGGCTGCCTTTTCAAAATGCCAATTATAATAATAGGTAGCGAAGGAATCAACGTCTGCTTTCAGTTGTTCTTCACTTCCTTCATGTGGCTGGCAACTCATGAGGGACAAAAATCCGAATAAACTTCCGCATACAATTGAAGAAAGTATGGGATAAAAGCGTTTTTTTGTATATGTGATTACATTTCTTACCATAAAGCTGATGTTTAAATCCTATTAATTTGCTAAAAATTGCTACAAAGGTACTAAAAAACTTTGTAATATGAGTTTTTTTTGCTAATTTTGCATGAAAATATAATTTTAAATGCTGAGATTTATTTCCTTCGGCAGTGGAAGTAGTGGTAATTGCTACTATCTTTACACTGAGACGGATTCTATATTGATAGATGTTGGTGTCGGATTGAGAAGCTTGAAAAAGCATTTTCATAATTATGGCATGCAGTTTGAGGATATTCATCATATCCTGGTTACTCATGATCATGCAGACCATGTTAAGTCTGTGGGAAGTTTGAGTAATGATTTTCATCTACCGGTATATACAACCCGTAAAGTTCACATGGGGATAGAGAGGAATTATTGTGTTCGCAAGAAGATTGTTCCGCAAAATGTCCATGTCATAGAAAAAGGGGTTCCTTTTACTCTGGGAGAGTTTAAGGTTACACCATTTGGAGTTCCTCATGATAGTACCGACAATGTGGGCTATTTTGTGGAACAGGGTGGTGTGTGCTTCTGTCTGCTTACTGATGTCGGACATATTACAGAAGAAATGCACGATTTCATAGGTCGTGCTAATTATCTGGTAATAGAAGCAAACCATAGTGTTGAAATGTTGTTGCAGGGTAATTATCCTCAATATCTGAAAGATCGTATTCTGGGTCCTAACGGACATCTGAGTAATGATGCTTGTGGAAAGGCGCTTGCCGAATATGCAACTTCTAATCTCCGACATGTTTGGCTCTGTCATCTTAGTGAAGAAAATAATCATCCGGAATTGGCACGGAAGACTGTTGAACATGTTTTGAGAAGCTATGGCATTGTGGCAGGAAAGGATTTTGATTTGGAAGTGCTGAAACGTAAAACTCCGAGTGAAATCTATAAGTTATTATAATTTGTATACAGAAGGGGGGTGTATTAAGCTGATAATTTTGCTTGATACACCCCTTTGTTATAGAATTATCTGTTGTTGCATTATCTGCAAACAAAATCTATTTCTTTTCTTCTTTCTGTTTGTTTAGCCTTTTGATGACAGAATAAGCATCATAAAGACCTAATTCTCCTGCTTTAGACAAATCTTGGATGGCAGTAGCCTTATTGCCAGTTTTTGAACGTGCTATACCTCTATTATAATATGCTTCTGCCAGTTTGTTGTCTATCTTGATGGCCATGGTATAGTCGTCAATGGCCTTGGATAATTCCTTGCGGTTAGCGTGCAGATTACCTCTATTATAATAAATGTATGCATTATTGTTCTTGCTCAGACGGATCGCATCACTGAAATCTGCTTCTGCAGAATGGATGTTGATAATAGGCTGTCCCTCAGAAACGTTGAATTCGTCCATTTCTGTCTGACAAACGGCTCTTTGCCAATATGCTAATGCGTTGGTGTCGTCCAACTTGATGTATTCTGTGAAATCACTGATGGCTGCCTCGAAATCACGCAATACTGCATTGGCAACAGCCCTGTGTATCAGAAGTTCCTTCTTTCTTTCGTCATCTTTTGCTACGCTTAATTCTGCCGATAGCTTATCAATTAGCGAGAATATTTTCATAGAGCCGTTCTCGTCCAGCTGTTCCTTGTTGCATACGATGTAGAGCTTTGTGTCCTTATTTTGTTTGTTCTGGATATTGAGTTGCTCTACGTCCCTGTCGAATGCCTGTACACCCGTAATATTTTGTGTACTTGGGAAATAACTGATTCTGTACATAGGGAGATAAGCAGTCTCCACCAATCTGTTTTGAATGCGTCCGCGATACTCACTCTTGTATTCGTGCTCGTATTTTGGTTCGTCTTCTACTACAAGGCTTGCAAACTTATTCGGATCAATTTCTGAGCGTTTACGTATTTCTTTCTTGGTCTTGGAGCTCCATCTCGGTTGTATTCCCAGATGTTTGTTCATTTGTGCTTTAAGTATGCGGAATTCGTCAAGCTCCGCCTTGTTTGTCATGCCAAGTCGTCTGTAACAGTTGGCACGATAGGAGAGCCCTGTCCAGAAATTAGGAAATTGATTGATTACCGTTGTAAAGTCACGGATGGCTGCACGGAGATTTCCTGTTTTCTCATGCAGGAGCGCACGGTTGAAAATCGCCATGAAATTTTGTGGCTCCATCTTGATGACGAAGTCAAAGTCGGAGATAGCTCTGTTATCGTCTCCCAGTTGTACACGCATCAGACCACGGTTGTAGTGTGCGAGAAAATTATTCGGATCCAAATCCAGTGCATTGTCGTAATCGCTCATAGCTCCCCTCAGATTGTTGAGGTTGATACGAGCCAAGGCTCTATTGATATAGTTGTTTACATTGTTTGGCTTGAAATGCAAAGACTTGGTGAGAGCCTCATCGGCAATGTTCCATTCTTTTCTTGCGAGAGCCATGTAGGCACGTGTGGTCCATGTATCTCCATCGTATGGATTGAGCTCCAGACTTTTATCCAGCCATTTTTCGGCACTTATGGTATCTTTTTTCTGGAGATACACTTCTGCCTTGAGGGAATATGCATTGGAAAAGTCATGCCACTGCTTGATGATAGAATCAAGTTGTACCAGAGCAGGATCGTATTTCTTGTCCTGCATCAGACAGAGCGCACGGTTGAACCAATAGTTGCGATTTCTCGGTTCAATCTTGATGGCAGAATTGTAATCCTGGATAGCCTCATCATATTTGCTCTGTCTGATACGGCAAATAGCACGTAGGTCATAGATATCATTGATATAAGGGTTGAGATGCAATGCTTCTGTAGCATCGCTCTCTGCACCCGTATAGTCATCGAGGCTGAATTTAGCCACGCTGCGATAATACCATGGTTCATAGAGATATGGCTTGGCGCCGATTGCTAAATTAAAGTATTTGATAGACAAAACATAGTCTTCGTAATACAGAGCACTTCTGCCTGCAGTAATGAGGCGATCTACTCGATATTGCGCAGCAACCGGTGCTATAGACAATGCAAGGAAAGCTATAGCCAAGAATCTCTTTTTGTTCATACTGAATGTATAAATAGAACTAAAACCTATTGAAAATGCTTTTTCGCTGATTAGCGACGAATTTTAGTGCGATAAGCACAGCGGAATTTGCCCTTGATGATGTTTTTAAGTTTACCGGCAATCATGTTTTTGCGTAGAGGTGAAATGCGATCTACAAACATGGTGCCCTCCAGGTGGTCAAATTCATGCTGCATAACTCTTGCCAGATAACCTTCCACCCATTCGTCGTGCTCCTGATACTCTTCATCAAGATATTTCACATGGATACGGGTAGGGCGGGTAACTTTTTCTGAGATGCCAGGGATAGACAGGCAGCCTTCTTCCAAAGACTCTGTCTTGCTTTCCTCGTCGCGCTCGATGATGTGAGCATTGATAAATGCTTTTCTGAAACCTTTGTACTCAGGAAAATCCTCGCTAAGTACATCTAAATCGATAACAACAACACGGATGTCGAGACCAATTTGGGGAGCTGCAAGACCCACTCCATTACTTGCGTCAAGGGTTTCATACATGTTGGAAATCAGCTGTTTCAGTTCCGGATAATCCGGAGTAATATCTTCAGCCACTTTTCTCAATACAGGCTGACCATATATATAAATAGGTAAAATCATTTTCTGGATTGCAAAAAATCTTGTAAAATAATGGTGGCGCTAATCTCGTCCACCAGTCCTTTGTTTTCTTTTCTCACTTTCTTCTTTACTCCGCCGGCTATCATTGCTCGATGGGCGAGTACAGAAGTGAATCTTTCATCATAGTACTCAATGGGAATCTCCGGGTGTGCCTTGCGCCATCTGTTGAAGAAGTTCTCTACACGCGCCAGGTTTTCGCTGGGTTGCCCGTTGGGCTGCATCGGTTTGCCGATGACAATGCGCTCCACCTGTTCCTTTTGTATATAGCCTTCGATGAAGGCAAATAGTTCTGATGTAGCAACAGTGGCCAACCCACCTGCAATAATCTGCAATGGGTCGGTCACTGCCAGTCCGGTACGTTTCTTACCGTAATCTATGGATAAGATGCGCATTATTTCTTAAAGAGCAACCAAGCGTCTGGGTACTTGCTGGCACGGAGTTCGTTACGGCTCTTTACAGCACCAGCCTTATCTACGAATGTGGAAGCAACCACACGATACATGTTGCGCTCATTGTTGAATACGATTTGTGCGTCATAGCCAGAACTCTTCAATGTGTTGTAGAGACCCTCAGCGTTAGCCTTCAAAGAGAAAGAACCTACTACTACGCTGAAATTCTGGAGACCAGAACCTGCAACGAGTGATACATTCTCCTGACGTACTGATGCATTATCTACTTCTGTATTTGTTGATTCGCTAGGAGTAGTTGTCTCCAATGGAGTAACAACTGGTTCAGTCGTTGTAGGCTGCTGTACTTCCTGAGCCTGTGCTTTCTCGTATGCTTTCTTATACATGCTTTCTTTAGACTTACAACTTGCAAGTGCCAAAACAATGCACAAGCCCAAGCTCAAAACTGATAATTTCTTCATAACTTAATGTTTTTATTGTTTAACTTATTTGATTTCTTTGTTGTTTAGAGTGATATAATCACCAACCGTTGACAATTCGTGTCGCTTTCGTTCTGCGAAAATACAAATAATATTGCAAATACAACAAGAAACATCGCATAAAGTTTGTTAAAACATGGGTAATACAACACCTTTAAATAAAAATTAAGGAAAAAATCATTGTTTATTGAATTTTATTTAGTATATTTGCAACATAAAGAAGTCATCGGACCATCTTTTAAGGTTAGCCCGTTGATCTCTTGATAACATGTTTAACAATAAAAACTTTGTAATTATGAAAGCATTAGGTTACATTGGAGCTTTCCTCGGCGGTGCAATCGCTGGTTCAGCTTTAGGTTTGATTTTTGCTCCTGAGAAGGGTGAGGATACACGTAGCAAGATTGCTGATGCTGTTGACAATTTCTGCAGCAAGCATAACATCAAGCTTAGCAAAAAAGATGTTGATGATTTGGTAGATGACATCAAGGACGCTGCTCCTGAGGTATAATTTATCATGTCTTTTAGAGGACGATAATTTCTCATGATGTTTTCTAACGATAAAAATGTAGAAACTATTGGGCAACTTGTTGAAGTGCTCAAACACTACATCGGACTTCAGACGGAATACGTGAAGCTCGATGTAGTGGATAAAGTGGTACGCTTGCTGACAGCCTTAACTGTTACCGTAGTGTTAGTCGGTCTGCTCATGATTGCCCTTATTTATTTGTCTTTTGCCTTGGCTTATGGCTTGGGTGAACTTATTGGAAATAATGTTTGGGGATTCTGCATCGTTGCGGCTATATACCTATTTATATTAGTGGTATTCTTTATATTCCGCCATCAATGGATTGAACGTCCTTTGGTGAAATTCCTTGCCGGTATTTTCATGCAAAAATAATGATAAGATGATGAGTCAAGATAATTCTAATCCGACGCAATATAGTTCATTGACAGAAATCCGTTTGCGAAAAGAATTGCTGCAAAAGGATATCGAGGCAGATGATGCAAGAATCAAGGCTTTGTGGAAATCATTATTTTCAAAGCCTGATGCATTGTCCAAGAACGCAAGCCCAAGCAAAAGAATGCAGAGTCTGTTCTCCATCGGTGTTAGCGCTTTCGATGGTGCTTTGCTGGCTTGGAAACTTTATAGAAAATTCAAAAAAGCATAAAAAAAGGGTCACCGCTGTGACCCATTCCTTGTTAACCTTAAATCTAATACTATGAAAAACACACGTACAAAAATAGTTATTATATTCGAAATAGCAATGGATTTTTATGAAAATCCGTTTATTTATAACCTACTTTAACACTTGTGTGCTTGTACTTAAATAAAATTAAGGCTAAATACCGATACTATAAGCATCAAGCATTTAGCCTTTATCTTGTTGAATTTATGCCGAAAAATTATATGATAACTTCAGCTAATCTTTGTCTTACGTTTAGATTCTTATTACCTGTTTTACTCCCTTTACTGCACTCAGTTTCTTGATGAGTGTTTCGGTCTTTGTAGCATCATCTATCATGACGGTTACATTACCAGAGAAGAGTCCATCCTTGGATGAGATGTTGATACCACGCATCACGAGTTTATCTTCTTTAGAAATGATATTGGTAATGTTGCTGACAATACCTATGTCATCATTTCCGATAATTCGCAGAGTAATGGCATATTGGGAAGTACCTTTTCCGCTCCAGCGGGCTCTTACGATACGGTAACCGAAACGTCTGCGCAATTCGCGGGCATTTGGACAGTCGGTACGGTGAATCTTGATTCCCTTGTTGATGGTTACGAAACCAAAAATCGGATCACCATATATAGGGTGGCAGCAATGAGCAAGTTCGAAGTCTATACCTTTGAGATTTTCGTCTATGGTAAGTACGTCGTCGCTTTGCTTCACCAGTTCCTCTGTTGGATTTTCGTATTCGAAGTTGGCTGCGCTTTCAGCAGGTCTGGTAGCGTTGGACAAGTTGAGCTCGTGGTCACGTTCTGCCACGTATCTGTCGATAACACTATTGACATCCAGTTTTTCTTCTGCTATATCTTTATAGAAATCCGAGTTCTCTTTGTAGCCCATCTTCTTGATGATACGCGCCATCGTACTCTCATCAATATCGATTTTGCGGTTTTTGAATCGTCGCTCGATAAGTTCTTTGGCAAGGAGACCATCCTTCTTCTGGGTTTCCTTGAGGGCGAGTCTGATTTTTGCTTTTGCCTTCGAGGTCTGTACGATATTCAACCATTCTTGTCTTGGCTTTTGATTGCTCTGGGTGAGAATCTCAATCTGGTCGCCGGAATGGAGCTCTTGTCTGAAGCTTACGGCCCTTCCGTTGATTTTACCTCCCACGCAGTTGTTGCCAATACGCGAGTGGATATAGTAGGCGAAATCAAGCACTGTGGCACCTTTCGGGAAGTTGAGCAGATCACCCTTCGGGGTAAATACATACACCTCATCTTCCTTCAGGTCTGTGGTGAACTGGTCCATCAATTGCAGATCGTCATTGTTCTCCAGCGCACTTCGGATATTGGCAAGCCATTCGTCAATGCCGCCTTCTCCCTGTTTGATACCTTTATAGCGCCAGTGGGCAGCCAGGCCATGCTCGGCGATATCGTCCATACGTTCTGTTCTGATTTGTACTTCCACCCATTTCTTTTCCGGACCCAGTACGGTGGTGTGCAAACTTTCATATCCATTACTCTTAGGTACGGATAACCAGTCGCGCATACGCTTCGGATTAGGCTGATACATGTCCGTGATGATGGCGAACACTTGCCAGCATTGTTTGTATTCCATTTCACGAGGCACATCAAGGATGATTCTGATGGCAAACAGGTCATATACACCTTCAAATCCGCATCCCTGCTTTTTCATTTTCTGCCAGATGGAATGGATGCTCTTTGTTCGTCCCTTCATGTGATATTTCAGTCCAGCTTCATTCAACTTTTCCTGAATAGGTTTGATAAAACGAGCGATATAAGCATCTCGGGATGCTTTTGTGGCATTCAATTTCTCCTTTATTAAATAATAGGCATCATGCTCCAGATACTTCAGACTGAGATCTTCCAGTTCGCTCTTCAGTTTATAGAGACCCAATTTGTGGGCGAGTGGGGCATAGAGGTAACTGGCTTCCTCGCTGACTTCCTTTTTAGCCTCTTCCTGCTTCGTGTCTCTTATCTGTCGCATCACATTCACGCGGTCTGCTATCATGATGAGGATCACACGCATGTCTTCTGAAAACGAGATGAGCAGATTTCTGAAATTCTCGCTTTCTATGATAGGATTTCGTTTGTACAGATCGTGAATGCGGAGCAGACCGCCGATGATGTGCTCCACGTTGTCACCATATTTGCGTTTGATGTCTGCTAAGGTCTGGTATCCGTCGATGACGCTGGTCTGCATCAGTATGGAAATGACACCATCTCGTTTCAGACCAATTTCGTTGACAGCTATTTCTGCAGTCTGGAGTGCATGCAAAATAGGATTCAGTCCAAACACGTCACGTCGTATTTGGTGATTTTCGAAAGCATGGTGGATGTCCTCACGCAAATTGGTTTCATCTTCCTGCGTGAAAGTCTCTCCGATGGCATTTCTCAATCTTTCGAGGATGAGCAGGGTTTGCTCCTTCTCTTCGGGTGTAAATGTAAAAACTTCGTTCATTTTTATCCCTCCTTGTTAATATTTTGCTGCAAAGGTACAAAAAATCGCGCAAATATTTCGCATTTTCAAAAAAAGTTACTATATTTGTGGCATAATCGCATAAAATAACATAAATGTGGTATTATGAATCAGCAAGATCTAAATCAAATCAAGGCTCGTGGCATTAGCGAGCAACAAATTGAACATCAGTTGGAGCAGATCAAGAATGGTTTTCCTTTCTTGAAGCTTGAGGCTGCTGCCGCTATCGGCAAGGGTATCATGGCTCCTACAGATGATGAAGTGAAAAACTATGAGCAGGCTTGGAATGAGTACAAGGCTGAGGGGCACAAAATCGTGAAGTTTGTACCTGCATCCGGTGCAGCCAGTCGTATGTTCAAGAACATGTTTGCTTTCTTGAGCGCTCCTTATGATGTACCTACTACAGACTTTGAGAAGCATTTCTTCGAGAACATCAAGAAGTTTGCTTTCCGTGAGGCTCTCTGTGAGAAATGTCGTGAGAATGAAGGCAAGGGCATCAAGAAACTGATGGGTGAAGGTAACTACAAGGCTGTGGTGGCTAACCTTTTGGAAGCAAAGGGACTTAACTACGGTCAGTTACCTAAGGGCTTATTGCTTTTCCATGAGTATTCTGCAGATGAGGTGCGCACTCCTATGGAGGAGCACCTGGTAGAAGCTGCTCTCTATGCAAGTAGCAATGGTGAGGCTAACGTACACTTTACTGTTTCTCATGACCATTTGGAACTTTTCAAGCAGAAGGTGGCAGAGAAGGCTGATTTCTATGCAGAGAAGTTTGGTGTGAAGTACAACATCTCTTTCTCAGAGCAGAAACCAAGCACCGATACGATTGCTGCTAATCCTGATAACACGCCTTTCCGCAATGAGGATGGCAGCTTGCTGTTCCGTCCGGGAGGTCATGGCGCTCTGATCCAGAATCTGAATGAAATTGATGCCGACGTTGTCTTTGTGAAGAACATTGATAATGTAGTGCCAGATCGCTTGAAGGCTGACACAGTAACCTATAAGCAGGTTATTGCTGGTATTCTGGTTACGCTTCAGAAGAGGGCTTTCAAATACTTGAATTTGCTTGACTCTGGTCTTTATAATCATGAAAAATTGGAGGAGATTATCCGCTTCGTTCAGCGTGATCTCTGTTGCCGCCGTGCAGATATCAAGGAATTGGAGGATGCCGAACTGGTTATTTATTTGCGTAAGAAATTGAACCGCCCTATGCGTGTCTGCGGCGTAGTCAAGAACGTTGGTGAGCCTGGTGGCGGTCCTTTCCTTACTTATAATAATGATGGTACTGTAAGTTTGCAGATTCTTGAGAGTTCTCAGATTGATACAAACAATGAGGAATACATGAAGATGTTTACTCAGGGTACTCACTTCAATCCGGTAGATCTCGTTTGTGCTACAAAGAACTATAAGGGCGAACCATTCAATCTGCCTGATTATGTGGATTCTACTACTGGATTTATTTCAAGCAAGAGTAAGAATGGTAAGGACCTGAAGGCATTGGAGTTGCCTGGTCTTTGGAATGGTGCGATGAGCGATTGGAACACCGTCTTTGTAGAAGTTCCTCTGAGCACTTTCAATCCAGTAAAGACCGTCAACGACTTGTTGCGTGATCAGCATCAGGCAGTCATTGGCGGTGTAAAGCACGAAGGAGGTTGCTGCTGCAAGCACTAATTTGATAGCGCCTATTTATCCTGCACTTACTATTGATTCGTGCTTATATATAATAAGGTGTAGGAAGAAATAGAATACGGCGTAAGAAGACCTCTATAGGTTAATATTGGAAAAAAGTAAAGAAACATAGCAGAGATTCAAAAGTTTTTTGTACCGGTGAGAAGGTGGTGTAAGAGACCACCAGCTGGCGGGTGATCGTCAGGCTGTGCCATCTGGGAGCTGTAAGCTCATGTAAACCGCAGTTTGAGGGCGGCTCGTCCGAAGTCTTCGGGCTACTGTGGAGGGTAGAGTGCTTGAACCTAAGGGTGACTTTAGGGCTAGATAAATGGCAGACTCTGTTCTTACTTCTGGTAGGATACAGACAGAACTCGGCTTATAGGGGCACTGCTTTCTTTTTTTTACAGAAAAAGAATGAAGGCGAAGGTTTCTCGTGATAAGATACCTTTGCTTTTTTCTTTTGTATTTGTTGTGGTGATTTTTGCAGGAATATTCAATATTTAATATAATAAGAAAATGAACTTAAAAGATCCAGAGAAGGAGTTTTTTGATGACTTCGAACATAAGGTGACAGACAAGATAAAGAAGTATGGCGACCGTCCAAACTTCCCAAAGTTGGAGGATTATGGTATCGAGCGGATGGAGTTGGAGGATTACCTCTTCGACAAGCAAGCCATCATGGATATGGGTGGTACTCCTCGCCATAAGATGACTGTTGGAGGTATTATTACTTTGATTCCAATCATCATCTTATCTGCAATGCCAGATAGTGCCTACGTTTATGGCAAGACCTGGACGTCCGTCTTGGCGATTGTCATTGGTTTGATGCTGACCCTCTGTTTTTATGCGGTTCTGAAAGCTATCATCCAAATGAGATTGAGCAAGCATAAAGATTCCAAGTTTGAGACTTACATAAAGGCAGTGCTCTTCTATCAACCTACAGAATAGTAGGCTGAACCCATTTTTATTGTGGTGTTCAGTATCATATTAGTGGTGCAGATTTCCTGCTAAACAGAGGCATTTGATGGTAGGTTTTAATGATGCGCTTTATTAGGTTTTAATGATGCGCTTCGTTAGGTGCTAATGATGCGCTTCGTTAGGTGTTAATGATGCGCTTCGTTAGGTGTTAATGATGCGCTTCGTTAGGTGTTAATGATGCGCTTCGTTAGAGGTTAATGAAGCGCATCGTTAAGTTGCGCTCTTTTTAAAGCAAATTTTTTACGCATAAAAAAAAGAAAGTAGGTCAAAAACGGCCTACTTTCTTTGAGTAATATCTTAAAGTTGATATGATTATACGATACCCTGAGCCATCATAGCCTTAGCTACCTTCAAGAAACCTGCTACGTTAGCACCCTTTACATAGTTAACGTAACCGTCAGCCTCTGTACCATACTTTACACAATTAGCGTGAATGTCGTTCATGATGTCGTGGAGCTTAGCGTCAACTTCCTCACGAGACCACTTCAAACGCTCTGAGTTCTGGCTCATCTCGAGACCTGATACAGCAACACCACCTGCGTTGGCAGCCTTACCTGGAGCGTAGAGAATCTTAGCATCCTGGAATACCTTGATAGCCTCTGGAGTTGATGGCATGTTAGCACCCTCGCTGACTGCGATCACACCATTAGCGATGAGAGCCTTAGCAGCTTCCTCGTTGATCTCATTCTGAGTAGCAGATGGGAGAGCGATGTCTGCCTTCTCAAACCAAGGCTTTGCACCCTCTACATACTTCACGCCATATTTCTCAGCATACTCCTTGATACGACCGCGCTCTACGTTCTTGAGTTCCATGATGTAGTCGAGCTTCTCGCGATCGATACCATCTGGATCGTAGATGTAACCGTCAGAGTCAGAACATGTCACTGGCTTAGCACCCAACTCGATCAACTTCTCCATTGTATATTGAGCAACGTTACCAGAACCAGATACCAAAACAGTCTTGCCCTTGATGTCGATGTTCTTTGTAGCGAGCATGTTGCAGAGGAAGTAAACGTTACCGTAACCTGTAGCCTCAGGACGGATACGAGAACCACCGAACTCCTGACCCTTACCAGTCAAGACACCCTGGAACTGATGAGTCAACTTCTTGTACATACCGAAGAGGTAACCAACCTCACGGCCACCAACACCGATATCACCTGCTGGAACGTCCTCGTCTGGACCCATGTGACGGTAAAGCTCAGTCATGAAAGCCTGGCAGAAACGCATCACCTCGTTGTTGC
>PPYE01106860.1_pt1 | contig 38878 bp, 36 predicted proteins | sample 1559881 | NCBI WGS metagenome assembly PPYE01 (sample SAMN08240022, study PRJNA423297) | Human gut metagenome, whole genome shotgun sequencing project. | reverse complement strand
TGGTGGAGGGCGTCATGAGCCAGACGGACATGGACGCCATGATGTATAAGATCGAGGGCGAGGACCTGTATCTCATCGGTACCAGCGAGCACTCCATGATCGGCAAGTTCATCGACCAGATCGTCCCGGTGGAGAGCCTACCCCAGACCCTGACCTCCTACTCCCCCTGCTTCCGCAAGGAGAAGGGCGCCCACGGCATCGAGGAGCGGGGCATCTACCGCATCCACCAGTTTGAAAAACAGGAGATGATCGTGGTCTGCAAGCCGGAGGACTCCAAGGCGTGGTACGAGAAGCTGTGGCGTTACAGCGTGGAGCTGTTCCGCTCTCTGGATATCCCCGTGCGGCAGCTGGAGTGCTGCTCCGGCGATCTGGCGGACCTGAAGTGCAAGTCCTGCGACATCGAGGCCTGGTCTCCCCGGCAACAGAAGTACTTCGAGGTGTGCTCCTGCTCCAATCTGGGGGATGCACAGGCCCGCCGCCTGAAGATCCGCTACAAGGACGAGAACGGCCGGATGCAGCTGTGCCACACCCTGAACAACACCTGCGTGGCCCCTCCCCGGATGCTCATCGCCTTCCTGGAAAACAACCTCCAGCCCGACGGCACCGTGCTGATCCCCAAGGTGCTCCAGCCCTACATGGGCGGCTGCGAGAAGTTGGTTCCCAAACACTGATTATGTAAACTCTAGGAGGATACCCATGAAGAAATTTCTGAGCGAGTTCAAGGAGTTCGCCCTGCGGGGCAACGTGCTGGACATGGCTATCGGCGTGGTCATCGGCGGCGCCTTCGGTAAGATCACCACCTCTCTAGTCAACGACGTCATCATGCCTCTGGTGGGGTTGCTCATCGGCGGCATCGATCTGGGCCAGCTGGATATCGTACTGAAGCCCGCCGTTATGAATGGCGACGAGGTGGTCACGGCAGCCGTGACGCTGGGCATCGGCACCTTCCTCACCACCATCATCGACTTCATTCTGGTGGCGCTGGTGATCTTTCTTATGATCAAGGCCATCAACCGCTTCCACAAGAAGAAGGAAGAGGTCCCCGCCCCGGAGGAGCCCAAGGGTCCCACCAGCGAGGAACTGCTGACGGAGATCCGTGACCTGCTGAAGGAGAAGAACCAGTGACCCCAGAACAGCTGCTGCGGGAGGGGCTGGCGGTCTACGGGCTGCCGGCGGATGCAGCGGCCATCGAGGGACTGGAGGAGTTCTCCCGGCGGCTGCTGGAACGGAATCAGATGATGAACCTGACGGCCATCACCGATCCCTGCGACGTGGCGGCGCTGCACCTGCTGGATTGTGCGTACCTGCTGACTGCTGCGGACTTCCGGGGGAAATCCGTGGTGGATGTGGGTACCGGCGCCGGATTTCCGGGGATGCCCCTGCGGATCCTGGAGCCGAACTTCGACCTGACGCTGCTGGACAGTCTGGGCAAGCGGGTGGATTTCCTCCGGGAGACCGCCGATGCCATGGGACTGCGGCGGGTGCGCTGCGTCCACGCACGGGCGGAGGAGTTCGCCCGGAAGCACCGGGAGCAGTTCGACATCGCCACGTCACGGGCGGTGGCCCAGCTGAATGTACTGTGCGAGCTGACGCTGCCCCTGGTGAAGGTGGGCGGCGTGTTTCTGGCCATGAAATCCGTGGAGAGCGACCCGGAGCTGCAGGAGGCCCGCAGCGCCATCGCCCAGCTGGGCGGCGCTGTGGAGGACGTGACGGACTACACCATTCCGGGAACGGAGGTGACCCACCGGGTCGTCCGCATCCGGAAGGAGCGTCCCACGCCGGCGGGCTTCCCCCGTGCCTTCGCCCGCATCAAGAAAGCACCCCTGCGATAAAAACGGGATGGAAATGTCCCTGAAGCTGGGATTTGAGAAAATTTTTCTGAAAATTTTCATTTTTTCCTTTTCAAATGACGCAAGGAGGTATAAAATTGGGTAAAATCATAGCAGTCGTCTCCGGCAAGGGCGGCACAGGCAAGACCTCCTTTACAGCCAATGTGGGGCTGGCGCTGGCGGCGCTGGGGTGCCATACCCTGTGTCTGGACTGTGACATCACCCTGCGGAATCTGGATCTGGCGCTGGGGCTCAGCGACCGGGCTCTGATGGACTTCACCGACGTCATCGCCGGGCGATGTACGCTGGAGGATGCCGTGGTGCAGCACCCCAAGTATCCCAAGCTACACCTGCTGACAGCCCCCCTGTCGGCCCGGCCCATGCCCGTTGCATCGGAGCAGATGAAAGCGCTGCTGGACCGCATCCGGCAGACCTACGACTACTGCCTGATCGACGCCCCGGCGGGGCTGGGGATGGGTTTCCATCTGGCCAGCGACTACGCCGACCGGGCGGTGGTGGTCACCAACACTGACGCCTCCTCCCTGCGGGACGCCCAGCGCACCGTCATGGAGCTGGACCGTCTGGGACGGGGCAACCTTCATCTGGTGGTGGGCCGGGTGGAGAAGAAGCTGCTGCGAAGCCTTCACACCACCATCGACGACGCCATGGACGCAGCGGGTCTGCCGCTGCTGGGCGTGGTACCGGAGGACCGGAACGTCCCCTATGCCCTGAACACCGGCATCCCCTTGCGGGAGTGCAGCAACTACGCCGCAAGGGCTTACGAGAATATTGCACGGCGCATCATGGGGCAGCGTATCCCCTTGATGCGTATCTGAATCCATAGAAGAGAGGAGCGAATAACATGAATATCGCCTTGATCGCCCATGATAACAAAAAGGAGCTGATGGCTCAGTTCTGCACCGCCTACTGCGGGATTCTGGCTCAGCATACCCTGTGCGCCACCGCCACCACCGGCCAGATCATCTCCGACGCCACGGGGCTGACCATCCACCGGTTCCTGTCCTTCTCCCACGGCGGCGGCCAGCAGATCGCTGCCCGCATCGCCTACAACGAGATTGATCTGGTGCTGTGCTTCGACGATCCCCGCAACAAGACCCCCAACGAGGACATCGCCAACATCTATCGCCTGTGCGACCAGAACAACATCCCCTATGCCAGCAATCTGGCCTCGGCGGAGATGCTGGTGCTGGGTCTGGCCCGTGGCGATCTGGATTGGCGCAACATCGTCAATCCCAAAACCAAGCCCTTTACCGCTTGACATTTCCCTGCATATCCCCTACAATAGACTGCGTTCAAACCGCTATGACGGAGCATGAGTAGCCTGTCCCTGCCGGTGAAGAGAGGTGCGCCACGGCTGCAAGCGCACTGCGGCACACAGTGTGAAGGACGGCTTCACCAGCGGAGATGGAGACATCTGCGGCCGCTCCCCGCAACAGGAGCCTGAAAGGGCCTTACGGCCGAAATTGGGTGGCACCACGAAGCAATGCGCTCTCGTCCCAATCACGGGACGGGAGCGTTTTTTCGCATCTCCCCTCCCCTGCCGCCGGTGCGGCACGTTTTCCACAAATTCCCACATTTTTCCACAAAGGAGCATGACTATGGCAAAGATTACCCCCCGGACGCTGTCCGGCTTTATGGAGCTGCTGCCCGCCCCGCAGCAGCAGCTGGAGCGGATGATGGACATCCTCCGCAAGACCTACGCTCTCTACGGCTTCACGCCGCTGGATACCCCCGTCATCGAGGCCAGCGAAGTGCTGCTGGCCAAGGGCGGCGGCGAGACGGAGAAGCAGATCTACCGCTTCCAGAAGGGCGACGCCGATCTGGCCCTGCGGTTTGACCTGACGGTGCCGCTGGCCAAGTATGTGGCCCTCCACGGCGGCGACCTGTCCTTCCCCTTCCGCCGGTATCAGATCGGCAAGGTGTACCGGGGGGAGCGAGCCCAGCGGGGCCGGTTTCGGGAGTTCTATCAGGCGGACATCGACATCATCGGAGACGGCAAGCTGGATATCGCCAACGAGGCGGAGATCCCCTCCATCATCTACCAGACCTTCACCCGGCTGGGGCTGAAGCGGTTCCAGATCCGGGTCAACAACCGGAAGATCCTCAACGGCTTTTATGCCATGCTGGGGCTGACGGAGCAGTCCGGCGACATCATGCGCACCGTGGACAAGCTGGATAAGATCGGCCCCGACAAGGTCCGGGGGCTCCTCACCGGGGAGCTGGGCCTCACCGAGGCGGCCGCCGGGGATATCCTGCGCTTCATCGCCATCACCGGCTCCAATCAGGAGGTGCTGACGGCGCTGGAGGGCTATCGGGGCCGCAATGAGGTGTTCGACGCCGGCCTTACCGAGCTGGAGACGGTGGTAAAGTATCTGGCGGCTTTCGGTGTACCGGAGGAGAACTTCGCCGTGGACCTGACCATCGCCCGCGGCCTGGACTACTACACCGGCACGGTGTACGAAACTACCCTGCTGGATCATCCGGAGATCGGCTCCGTCTGCTCCGGTGGACGGTACGACAATCTGGCGGAGTACTACACCGACCGGCAGCTGCCCGGCGTGGGCATCTCCATCGGCCTGACGAGACTGTTCTACGTGCTGGGCGAGCAGGGGATGCTGAACCCCCAGCTGCCCACGGCCCCGGCAGATGTGCTGATCCTGCCCATGACAGCGGAGCTGACCCCAGCCATCCAGCTGTCCACCCGGCTGCGGGCAGCCGGAGTGCGGACCCAGCTCTACACCGAGCAGAAGAAATTCAAGGCCAAGATGAACTATGCCGACAAGATCGGCGTCCCCTATGTGGTGTTTCTGGGAGACGACGAGGTCAGCGCCGGGGTGGTGGCCTGCAAGGATATGGTTTCCGGTGAGCAGACCACGCTGCCCTTCGACGAGACCCTCCAGCGCATCCGGGAGGGACTGGCCCTCCGGGAGCAGGGCAGCGTCATCGTGGAATAAGGGCGAAATCCGATAACAGAAAGCAATATTCCATAGAAATATTACGATACATTATCAGAAACAGGAGTGAAAGCTATGATGCAGATGCGTACCCATACCTGCGGGGAGCTGCGGCTGGCCGATGCCGGGAAGTCCGTGAAGATCGTAGGTTGGATGGAAAATGTCCGGGAGGTGGGCAGTAACTTCGCCTTTGTGGTGCTGCGGGATTTCTACGGCACCACGCAGGTGGTCATCGAGTCCGAGGAGATGATGTCCATCATCCGGGACCTGAACAAGGAGTCCACCATCAGCGTGGAGGGCGTCGTCCGGGAGCGGGCCAGCAAAAACCCCAAGCTGCCCACCGGCGACATTGAGGTGGTCCCCAGCAAAATCGAGGTGCTGGGCCGCTGCCGCTATAACAGCCTGCCCTTTGAGATCAACCGCAGCCGGGAGGCCGACGAGACCCAGCGCCTGAAGTACCGGTATCTGGACCTGCGGAACCCCGCCGTGAAGAACAACATCGTCCTGCGCTGCCAGGTGGTGGCCGCTCTGCGGGCTGCCATGACGGAGCACGGCTTCCTGGAGATCACCACTCCCATCCTGACGGCCTCCTCCCCGGAGGGCGCACGGGACTATCTGGTGCCTGCCCGGAAGCATCCCGGCAAGTTCTATGCCTTGCCACAGGCCCCCCAGCAGTTCAAGCAGCTGCTGATGACCTCCGGCTTCGACCGGTACTTCCAGATTGCCCCCTGCTTCCGGGACGAGGACGCCCGTGGCGACCGCTCTCCCGGCGAGTTCTACCAGCTGGATATGGAGATGGCCTTCGCCACGCAGGAGGACGTGTTCGCCGTGCTGGAGGACGTGCTGCCTCCCATCTTCGCCAAGTTCGGCACCTATGATGTCGCCTCTGCTGCTCCCTTCCGCCGCATCCCCTACAACACGGCGCTGGAGACCTACGGCTCCGACAAGCCGGATCTGCGCATCGACCTGACCTGCAAGAATGTCAGCAAACTCTTTGAAAACAGCGAGTTCGAGCCCCTGCGGGGCCAGACCGTGAAGATGGTGGATATCTCTGACTGCACCCTGACACGCAAGCAGGTGGAGAAGCTCCTGTCCGACTGCGAGGTGCAGTCCGGCAGCAAGGCCTACTGGTTCAAGGTGGACGAAAAGGGTGAGCTGGCCGGCGGCATCGCCAAGTTCGTCACCGACCTGCGGCCCCAGCTGGAGCAGGTGCTGACGCTGGCACCCAATACGCTGGTGGTGGTGGCCGCCGGTGCATCGGCCACCAAATCCGCAGGTGTGCTCATCAAGACCTTCGGCGCCGCCTGCGCCGGTCATATGGATCAGGAGCGCTACGAGTTCTGCTGGATCGTGGACTTCCCCATGTACGAGATCGGCGACGAAAGCGGTGAGCTGGAGTTCTGCCACAACCCCTTCTCCATGCCCAGCGGCGGGCTGGAGGTGCTGCTGAAGGCTGAGCGGGGCGAGATCGATCCCCTGACCATCACCGCCGACCAGTACGATCTGGTGTGCAACGGCGTGGAGCTCAGCAGCGGCGCCGTCCGGAACCACGATCCGGAGATCATGGTGAAGGCTTTCGAGCTGGTGCGGCTGGGCGAGGAGGACGTGAAGAAGAAGTTCCCCGCCATGTACAACGCCTTCTGCTACGGCGCACCTCCCCATGCCGGTATCGCTCCGGGCGTGGATCGCATGGTGATGCTGCTGGCGGGCGAGAGCTCCATCCGGGAGATCATCCCCTTCCCCATGAACAAGAACGCTCAGGACGTCATGATGGGCGCTCCCTCCACCGTGGAGCAAAAGCAGCTGGATGAGCTGCATATCCAGATCACGGCGCTGGAGGAGGAATAAACCCCGATAGTCTCCCTTCCTCTGCTGCTTTTGCTCCACACCAAGCGTTTTGCGGAGCAAAACCTTGCCGCAGGCGGAATTCACTTCCGCTGAGGAAATTTGATCTGTGCGAGGGGCCCCCGTAAAATGCTCCGTCATTTTGCGGGGACGGACAAAAGCAGCTGGATGAGCTGCATATTGCTATTACAGCGCTGGAGGAGGAATAATTCCTGAAACAAGTGCCTGCTGCTTATGGCAGCAGGCACTTGTTTTATAGGTCATTTTCTTTTGTCTCCGACGGCATATTTTTTCAATAGACTTTTTTGCATAAGGAACGTGTCTCCGACGGCCCACTTTTCCCAGCAGTTTTTCTTTTGTACCTCCGGCGGGAGGCGCCCAGACCCTGAAAAATTTTCCCTTGACGGACGGGGGAAAACATGATACCCTTGAAGTGTTACAGGCGATGATGGGCGTGGCGGCCCGGAGCTGCGGGAGGAAATGCCCGCCGGAAGCCCCGTTAGCGGCACGAGAGTGTGGAGCAATCCAAATTCAGGTGGAACCACGGACTTTTCAGTTCGCCCTGAGCTGCGTCGGCAGTTCAGGGCATTTTTTATTTTAACTGAGCTGTAAATCCATCATACAAAGGAGAATCGTCATGAAAAACACGGAAAAAACCATGGACAAGATCGTAGCCCTGTGCAAAAATCGGGGCTTCGTCTTTGCCGGCTCCGAAATTTACGGGGGCCTGGCCAACACCTGGGACTACGGTCCTCTGGGCGTGGAGCTGAAGAACAACATCAAAAAGGCGTGGTGGAAGAAGTTCGTTCAGGAGAACCCCTACAACGTGGGGCAGGACGCCGCCATCCTCATGAACCCCCAGACCTGGGTGGCCAGCGGCCATCTGTCCGGCTTCTCCGATCCTCTGATGGACTGCCGGGAGTGCAAGGAGCGGTTCCGGGCGGACAAGCTCATTGAGGATTGGTGCGGCGAGAACAGCGTGGAGCTGCCCAAGCCCATCGACGCCTTCACCCAGCAGGAGATGAAGGACTTCATCGAGGAGAACAACATCCCCTGCCCCTCCTGCGGCAAGCACAATTTCACCGACATCCGGCAGTTCAACCTGATGTTCAAGACCTTCCAAGGCGTCACCGAGGACGCCAAGAACACGGTGTATCTGCGGCCTGAGACGGCGCAGGGCATCTTCACCAACTTCGTCAACACCCAGCGCACCACCCGGCGCAAGCTGCCCTTCGGCGTGTGCCAGATCGGCAAGTCCTTCCGCAACGAGATCACCCCCGGCAACTTCATCTTCCGTGTCCGGGAGTTCGAGCAGATGGAGCTGGAGTTCTTCTGCAAGCCCGGCACTGATCTGGAGTGGTTCCAGTACTGGCGCACCTTCTGCCACAACTGGCTGCTGGGCATCGGTCTGAAGGACGAGAACCTGCGGCTGCGGGATCATGACCCGGAGGAGCTGTGCTTCTACTCCAAGGCCACCACGGATTTCGAGTTCCTCTTCCCCTTCGGCTGGGGCGAGCTGTGGGGTGTGGCGGACCGCACCGACTATGACCTGACTCAGCACCAGAACGTCTCCGGCAAGGATCTGACCTACTTCGACCCGGAAACCAACCAGCGCTACATCCCCTATGTGGTGGAGCCGTCTCTGGGCGTGGAGCGCAGCGTGCTGGCAGTGCTGTGCGACGCCTACGACGAGGAGGTCGTGGGACAGGATAAAAACGGCAAGGACGACGTGCGTGTGGTGCTGCGGCTGCACCCGGCGCTGGCCCCCTATAAGGCGGCCATCCTGCCTCTGAGTAAGAAGCTCAGCGAGCCGGCCACGGAGATCTACAACGAGCTGTGCAAGGACTTCATGCTGGACTTCGACGAGACCGGCTCCATCGGCAAGCGCTATCGCCGGGAGGATGAGATCGGCACGCCCTTCTGCATCACCGTGGACTTCGACACCGTGGGCGACGGGGAGAATCCCGGTGACCAGTGCGTCACCGTCCGGGAGCGGGACAGCATGGAGCAGGTGCGTGTTCCCATCAGCCAGCTGAAGACCTATCTGACGGAGAAGCTGGCCTATTAAGCGCTCAAGCATCAGCCGTCCCGAACCTTCGGGGCGGCTGATGCCGCACCCTGATCGATCTTGCGGACGTACCGGTGGATTTCTTACCACCGGTAAGGTGCGTTCTTTCAATGGCAGTTTTTTGTTTTCCCGCCGGAGGCATACTTTTTGTCAACAGTTTTTCTTTTTTGCCTCCGGAGGGTAACTTTCTTTCAGTAGACTCTTTTGCATAAGGAACGTGTCTCCGACGGGTAACTTTCTGCCAATAGCGGCAGAAAGTCACCCGTCGGAGACATGAGAGGATTGTCCCCATTAGGAAAAATATACCGCCGGAGACAAAAGAGAAAACATCACCTGCCGGGGGTATAAAAGAGAAATCCACACATCATACATTTTCAAGGAGGGATCATCCCATGAAGGTTCTAATGCTCAACGGCAGCTGCAACCCCAAGGGCTGCACCTACACCGCCCTGACGGAGGTGGGCAAGACCCTGACCTCTGCGGGCATCGACTACGAGATCGTGCAGCTGGGCGGCGACCCCGTCCGGGACTGCATCGGCTGCAACCAGTGCAGCAAGAGCGGCTGCGTGTTCACCGACGGCGGCGTCAACGACTTCATCGCCAAGGCCCGGCAGGCCGACGGCTTTGTATTCGGCACACCGGTCTATTACGCCCACCCCAGCGGGCGGGTGCTGTCCTTCCTGGATCGGGTATTCTACGCCGGAGGCAGCGCCTTTGCCGGAAAGCCCGGCGCTGCGGTGGCCTCCGCCCGGCGGGCAGGCACCACCGCCAGTCTGGACGCTCTGGGCAAGTACTTCGGCATCTCCGACATGGTGACGGTGGGCTCCACCTACTGGAACATGGTCCACGGCCACTGTCCCGAGGATGTGATGCTGGACGGTGAGGGACTCCAGACCATGCGGAATCTGGGCCGCAGCATGGCGTGGCTGCTGCACTGCATTCAGGCAGGCCGGGAGGCCGGGTACGACTTCCCTGCCCCGGAGCGTGGTCATCAGACGAACTTCATCCGCTGAAGGATGCGGCAAAAAGGAGCGGCAGGCGCTATGCGCCTGCCGCTCCTTTTCATGGAAGAATTTTACTGCTCCGCCTCCTGCTCCTCCAGCGAGGGAGCGCCGTCCAGCGGCACCTTGGCGATGACGGTACGGTACACCCGCAGGAAGAATAGCAGCGTCACGCCCAACGAGGCGATCTCCGCAATGGGATAGCACCACCACACCAGATCGTCGTTTCCGATGGACTGGCCGTAGCGGGCCAGTCCATAGGCGATGGGTACCAGAAACACCAGCTGGCGGATGATGGAGGTGATCATGGAGTACACCGACTTCCCCAGTGCCTGGAAGGAGCTGCCCAGAGCGATACAGGCCCCGGCCGTGCAGAAACTCAGGGAGATGATCCGCAGGGCCGGAACGGCTACCTGCTTCATAGTCTCCGTGGCATTGAAGATGCTGACCAGCGTCCCCGGAATGGCCCAGAAGATGGCCATACCCAGCACCATGATGCAGGAGGCATAGATGGCGCTGCGCTTGATGGTCTCCATCATGCGGCGGCGATTCTGAGCGCCGTAGTTATAGGCCACGATGGGAACCACACCGTTGTTCAGGCCGAACACCGGCATAAAGACAAAGCTGTTGAGCTTGAAGTAGATGCCGAAGGCGGTAGCCGCCGTCTCCTTGGCGGAGTGGTAAGTGATGAGGATCTTGTTCATGCAGAAGGTCATCACCGAGCCGATAGCCACCATCACCACGGAGGGCAGGCCGATGGCATAGATATTGCCCACGATCTTCCAGTCCGGCCGGAAGCCCCGGAACCGAAGGTGCAGATCGTGGTTCTTCCGCAGGTTCATATACAGGGCCAGACCGCAGCCGCAGAACTGGCCGATAACGGTGGCCACAGCGGCACCCACCACGCCCATTTTGAACACGAAGATGAAGATGGGGTCCAGCACGATGTTGACGATGGCGCCCAGCCCCTGGGTGTACATGGAGAGGATAGAGCGGCCGGTGCCCTGCAGCAGGCGCTCGAACATGATCTCGCAGAACATTCCCAGCGAGGCACAGCAGCAGATGCGCAGATAGGTGATGCCGTTATCCACAATGTAGTCAATATCCGTCTGGGTGCGGAAGAAGGTCCCCGCAAAGCACAGGGCCAGCACGGCGGAGAGCACAAAGCCCACCACCGCCAGGAAAATGCCGTTGATGGCCACCTGATCGGCCCGCTTGCCGTCCCCGGCGCCCAGCGCACGGCCCAGCAGGGCGTTGACGCCCACGGCGGTGCCGGTGGCCAGACCGATCATCAGGTTCTGGGCCGGGAAGGCCAGCGTCACGGCGGTAAGGGCCTGCTCGCTGACCTGCGAGACGAACACGCTGTCCACGATATTATATAGGGCCTGCACCAGCATCGACGCGATGATGGGGAGGGACATATTCCAAATGAGCTTGGAAATGGGCATGATACCCAGTTTGTTATCCTTCATAGAATTCCTCCTTGGGGTCGTTTTTTCTGATCTGTTCTATATTCTACCACGTCGTTTGCCAAAAGAAAATGCGGGAAAAGCCGGAAATCCGATCCTTTTCCGCCGGTTTTCTATGGAATACGGAAAATCCCTCCGCAGCCCCCAGCGGGCGGCAGTTGCATTTTGTGGAAAATGGGAGTACAATAAGCCATCAACGGGGACACCTCCCCCATCCATCAAACATTCACAGGAGGGATCACATGAGCGGATTCAACGTACAGCTCCAGCTGGCCGGGGTGCTGGAGTGGATGAGCCAGCAGATGGCCGGCTGCGGCGGCAAGACCGCCGTCATCGGCATCTCCGGCGGCAAGGACAGCTCCACCGTGGCGGCCATGGCGGTGGCGGCCTATGGCCGGGACCATGTCTATGGCGTGCTGATGCCCGACGGCATTCAGCCGGATATCGACTACTCTCAAGCGCTGGTGGAGCATCTGCAGATTCCCCACTGCCTCTGCAACATCCACGATGCCGTGGCGGGGGTACTGTCCCAGCTGGAGCAGGCGGGCCTGACCCCCAGCCGCCAGACGGTGGTGAATCTCCCCTCCCGCATCCGCATGGCTACCCTCTACGCCGTGGCCCAGTCGGTGGAGGGCGGCATCGTCCTCAACACCTCCAACCTGTCGGAGGACTGGGTGGGCTACTGCACCATCTACGGCGACAGCGCCGGTGCCTTCTCCCCTCTGGGGATGTACACCACGGAGGAGGTCATCGCTCTGGGCCGGGCGCTGGGCCTGCCGGAGCGGTTCCTCATCAAGCCCCCCTCCGACGGTCTGACGGGCCTCACCGACGAGGACAATCTGGGCTTTTCCTATCACGCCGTCAACGAGTATATCCGCCGGGGCGTCTGCCCGGACGAGGCCGTCCGGGAGAAGATCGACCGGATGCACAGGGCCAGTCGCTTCAAGTTCCAGACCCTGCCGGTGTACCACAACGGCCTGCCCATGGTCGTCGAGGACGGCACGGACTACTACAAATAAGCCGCAAAAGGGCACTTGACCAACAACAGAGCGTAATTTTTCTTTGAAAAATTACGCTCTGTTTTGTCTTTTCCCCTGTTGGCCGCACTTTCCGACGGCCGGGCAAAAAAAAGGACACCCGGCAGGTGTCCTTTGATTTGGATCAGCCAATCTGGTTGAGTTTCAGCGTCAGCGCACTCTTCTTGTGAGCAGCGTTGTTCTTGTGCAGCAGACCCTTGGCAGCAGCCTTGTCAATGGACTTCACTGCGACCTTGTAAGCGCCCTCGGCCTCGGTGCGATTGCCTTCCACGGCAGCAGCCTCGAACTTCTTGATAGCGGTCTTCAGTGCAGAGCGATTGGCCTTGTTGCGGGCATTACGAGCCTCGGACACCAGCACACGCTTCTTAGCAGACTTGATATTCGGCAAACCAAACACCTCCCCGACGATAAAGTAGCTGCGTTGGAATGAAACATCCACGCAGGATGATATTTTAGCATCTTTATCTGAAAATTGCAAGCACTTTTTGAATTTTTGCCATTCTTTTTTGCATATTCCCTATTTTTTGCGGGAAACTACCCGTAATCTACCACATTTTGTGGCACAATGGGAGGGGGAAACACAAGTATGACGCAGATCCGGACGGACTTGGCGCTGGAGGCAGCGGAAAATTTACAGGCAGGCGGCCCCGCAGCGGGAGAACTCTCCGGGGTGGTCACCCGGACGGAGCGGCGGCAGGGCGTCTCCGTGACGGAGGTGCGGATCCTGGACGAGACGGGAGCCAGAGCGCTGGGAAAGCCCGTGGGACGTTATGTCACCATGGAGCTGGAGAGCCAGCCCTTTTCGCAGCAGGCGGCGTGTCTTGCCTCCCTGCTGGCGGAGCTCCTGCCCCGTGGGCCGGTGCTGACGGCGGGCATCGGTAACCGGGACATGACCTGTGATGCCATCGGCCCCACGGCGGTGGATCACCTGCTGGTGACCCGGCATCTGGTCCGCAGCGGGCAGGAGCCGTTCCGGGGAATGGGGGAGCTCTCCGCCCTGTGTACGGAGGTGCTGGGCCGGACGGGGATGGAGACCTGTGAGCTGATCCGGGCGGCAGCGGGAGCAGTGCGCCCGGCAGCCGTCGTCGCCGTGGATGCGCTGGCGGCCCGCAGTCCCCGGCGGCTGTGCCGTACCGTCCAGCTGTCGGATACGGGGCTGATCCCCGGCTCCGGGGTGGGCAGCCACCGCACCGCCGTGGATCGAGAGACAGTGGGGGTGCCGGTCATCGCCGTGGGAGTGCCTACGGTCATCGACGGGGCGGCGCTGGGCAGCGGCACCGAAGCGGCACCGCAGGGGCTGTATGTGACCCCCAGAGACATCGACCGACAGGTCCGACAACTGGGGCGGCTGCTGGGCTACGGCATCTCGCTGGCGCTGCAGCCGGGGCTGACGGCGGAGGAGCTGGCGGCGCTGGCGAAATAGGCGGCGTTGCAATGGGGCGGCGTTTGTGGCATAATGGAAAAAAACGCAAAGGAGACGCCTATGGAAACCACAAAGCTCTATTATGAGGACGCCTATCTCCGGGAGTTCGACGCTGCGGTGCTGTCGTGCCGGGAGGAGCAGGGCCGGTATCTGGTGGTGCTGGACCGCACCGCCTTCTATCCGGAGGGGGGCGGGCAGCCCTCCGACCACGGCGTCCTGGGCGGCGTGGCGGTCACGGACGTGCAGGAGCGGGACGGGGTCGTCTGCCACACCTGCGCCGGGCCGCTGGCGGTGGGCAGCACCGTCCACGGCGCCATTGACTGGCAGCGGCGTTTTGACCATATGCAGCAGCACTCCGGGGAGCATATTGTCAGTGGGATGCTGTGCTCCGCCTTCCACTGCGACAATGTGGGCTTCCACATGGGGACCGATGTCGTGACCATCGACTATAACGCCGACATCCGCTGGGAGCAGGTTCTGGAGGTGGAGCGGCAGGCCAACCGATACATCTGGGAGGATCATCCCTGCCGGGTGACGTTCCCCTCCCCGGCGGAGCGGGAGGCCCTCCCCTACCGCAGCAAAAAGGCCCTGACGGGGGCGGTGCGGCTGACGGAGTTTCCGGGGGCCGATCTGTGCGCCTGCTGCGGCACCCATGTCTCCGGCAGCGGACAGGTGGGGCTGGTGAAATTTCTCTCCTGCCAGAAGCTCCGGGAGGGGGTGCGGCTGGAGCTGGTGTGCGGCGGCCGGGCCATGGCCCACCTGTGCCGCAGCTGGCAGCAGAACCGCTCCATCGGACAGCAGCTGTCGGTGAAGCCCGGCGACACCTCCGCAGCTGTGGAACGGCAGGGCCGGGAGGTTCTCTCCCTGAAGACCCGGTGCGCCGGACTGGAGGAGGAGCTGTTCCGGCTGCTGGCAGAGCAGTACCGGGACGCCGGAGAGGTGCTGCTGGTGCGGCACGATCTGGCGGGAGACGGCACCCGGCGGCTGTGCGACGCCGTGAGCCATACCTGCGGCGGGCGGTGCGCCGTGTTCTCCGGAGAGGGGGAGCGGTATCAGTACGCCGTCATCCATCCGGGAGCAGACCTGCGGGAGTTCGTGAAGCATATGAACGACGCCCTCCACGGTCGGGGCGGCGGACGCAGCGGCTTCGCTCAGGGAAGCGTCGCCGCCGATGAGGCAACCATCCGGGCCTTCTTTCGTGGCGTGTGACGTCCTGTCTGTCCAATCCGTCCAAAATTGTGCCGAGCCTGTCCGCATGGACAGGCTCGACTGCCGCTTGAAAGGGAAAATCCATCCCCACAATCAGGCGAAAAAATGATTCCGACAGGGAGACGAAAATTCTTCTCGGCAAGCAGAGCCAAACATTTTTTCATCAGGCAGCCGAAAAAATCACTTGGTCAGGCAGGCCAAAATATCACCCTGAAAAACAGACGCAAAAAGCTCCCCGACAAGCAGGGAAAATCTTTCCTGAAACAGAAAAACCTCTCCTTGCACAGAAAAATATTTTCTTGCAGGAGAGACGCAAAAACGCCAGCCGCAAGGGCTGGCGTTTTTGCTGTGTGTTTGTTAGGAGAGAGAGAAAATCACATAAGGAATGGTTCCTTTGTACGAGTAAGATAGTACCCTGTAAAGATGGCGGAATCATGAAATCCACATGAACTTTCTGTGAATTTCTCAGAACCTCTTACTCTCCGCCACAGCCATCTGGTCGCAGCGGTTGTTTTTTTCGTTGCTGGCGTGGCCCTTTACCCAGTGGTAGTGTACCTGATGGGTCTGGATCAGGGGCAGCAGCTGCTCCCACAGATCCACGTTCAAAGCGGGCTTTTTGTCGCTTTTCACCCAGCCCCGCTTCTTCCAGCCCCAGACCCAGCCCTTCTCCAGTGCGTCAATGACGTACTTGGAGTCGGAGTACAGCTCCACGATGCACGGCTCCTTCAGCAGAGCCAGCGACCGGATCACCGCCGTCAGCTCCATGCGGTTGTTGGTGGTCTCCGGCTCGCCGCCGGAGAGCTCCTTCTCGATACCGTTCCACTCCAGAATGGCTCCCCAGCCGCCGGGACCGGGGTTGCCAGAACAGGCCCCGTCGGTGTAGATGGTTACAGTTTTCATCATTGTTCTTGTGTTGCTCCCAGTGGTTTTATCGGTCATGCCCCCGTCCGACGGAGCCTGTCCGCCATGTTCTGCGGCTGCCCCGCAAGGGGCCAGCAGAACGGCATCACCGGTAAAACCGCATAGCGGTTTTTATCCCGTCGGTGTAAATGGTTACAGTTTTCATAGGCGTTCTTGTGCTTTTTATGTTGGCGTTACTTCTCCAGCGGGTCGATGGAGCGCACCGTGAGGGTATCCCCCGCCACGGTGAATCGCACGTTCTGCCCCGCAAAGCCCATGCCGTACACCCGCTGGGGGTCCTCCTGATACCGGGGGCGGGGATCCCCCGCCAGCACACCCAGCAGGCCCTCCCGGCTGTCCGCCGGGATGCGCTCCAGCAGCTGCGGCGGACACTCCACCCGCAGGCAGCGGCTCTCCAGCCCATCGGTGAAGCCCCCCACGGCGTCGGGATGGCTGTCGGTATAGGGGAGATAGGGCTTGATGTCAAAAATGGGCGTGCCGTCCATCAGGTCTGCGCCGCAGACATGGAGCACCGGCCCCAGCGCCTCACTCTGCTCCACCCGCTCCAGCCGCACCGAGGACAGGCCCAGATGGTTGGGACGGAAGGGAGAACGGGTGGCAAAGACCCCCATGCGGCGGTTGCCCCCCAGACGGGGCGGCCGCACCGTAGGGGACCAGTCCTGCCGGATGGCCCCGGAGAACTGCCAGATGAGCCAGAGATGGGAGAAATCCTCCAGCCCCCGGACGGCGTCCGGGTTCCGGTAGGCCGGTTCAAAGACGATGCGGCCCCGCAGCTGGGGCACCAATCCGCTCTGCCGCGGCACGCCGAACTTCTCCGGCAACTCCGTATGGATGCGGGCGATGACCTGCAAAGCACCCATCACAGCTCCCTCCGTCCGGTGTCGGTGAGGTGGGAGAGGATATCCTTGGGCAGACGGCTCAGACGCAGAGCCTGCCCCGCCACGATCAGCAGGATGCCCGCCGCCAGCGGCATGGCGCTGCGGAAATAGGTGGCCAGCACAAAGGCCAGAAACATCAGGCCCACCAGCCCCATCTGGAGCCGGGAATTGCGGCTCTCCACCGCTTGGAGGGCCTCACTCTTGCGGTACACCACGCCGTCATAGGTGAACTCCCCCGTGGCGGAGGGATCGTGGTACAGGGTCTTGGTGAAGTACCGCCACCGGGTCAGGGGGCAGTACTGCTCCTTTTTCTTCCCCATGGCTTATTCCTCTGCCGGGGCGGCTTCCTTCTCCGTCTCCCGGTCCGCCAGCGCCATGGAGATAACGTGGTCGCCCTCCTCCTTAAAGCGCATGACGATAACGCCCTGCGTGGCCCGGCCGGCGATGCGGATGCTGTCCACCGCCGTGCGGATCAGGATACCCGCCTGCGTCATCAGCAGCAGGTCCTCCTGTCCGTCCACCACCTTGATGCCCACAATGGGGCCGGTCTTTTCCGTGACCATGTAGTTGCGGATGCCGAGACCGCCACGGCTGGTAATGCGGTACTCCTCCACCGGGGTGCGCTTGCCGTAGCCACGCTCCGTGATGGAGAGTACCGTCTTGCCGGCCTCGGCTCGGGCGGCGCCCACCACATAGTCCCCCTCCCGCAGGCGGATGCCCCGGACGCCCACGGCGGTGCGGCCCATGGCACGCACGTCCGTCTCGTCGAAGCACACCGCCTGACCGTCGTGGGTGGCAATGAGGATGCGCTGGCTGCCGTCGGTCTCCTGCACGTTGATGAGCTCGTCGCCCTCGTCCAGCGTCAGGGCCCGGATGCCGTTGTTGCGGAGATTCTTCAGCGTCTCCACCGGCAGGCGCTTCACCGTACCGTTACGGGTGGTCATGAAGAGGTACAGCTGGCCCTCCCCGGCCTCCCGGTAGTGGAGCATGGTCTGGATCCTCTCCCCCTGCTCCACCTGCAGGATATTGACGATGTTGGTGCCTCTGGCAGTCTTGCCGCTCTCCGGGATCTGGTAGCCCTTCTTGCGGTAGACCTTGCCGGTATCGGTGAAGAACAGGAGATAGTCGTGGGTGGAGGCGGTGAACACATCCACCACGGTATCCTCGTCACGGGTGGTGATACCCTTCTTGCCCATGCCGCCCTTGCTCTGGGCGGTGTACTCGCTGACGGCGGTGCGCTTGATGTAGCCGTTCTCCGTCAGGGTAAAGACGCACTCCTCCTCCTCGATGAGGTCCTCGATGTCGATCTCGTCCTCCACGTCCTGAATTTCCGTCTTGCGGTCATCGCCGTACTTCTCGGCAATGGCGGACAGTTCCTCCTTCAGGATGGAGCGCACCAGAGCGTCGTCGGACAGCACCTTCAGGAAGTAGGCGATCTTCTCCTCCAGCTCCTTGTACTCCGCCTGCAGCTTCTCACGATCCAGCCCCTGCAGCGCCTTCAGGCGCATATCCAGAATGGCCTGTGCCTGCACATCGTCCAGCCCGAAGCGGGACATGAGGTTCTCCTTGGCGTTGTCATAGCTGGTGCGGATGATGTGGATGACCTCGTCGATGTTGTCCTGTGCGATGAGCAGACCCTCCAGCAGATGGGCACGGGCCTGTGCGTCCTTCAGGTCATAGCGGGTGCGGCGGACGATGATCTCCTCCTGAAAGACCAGATATTCGTCGATGATGTGGCGCAGGGAGAGGATCTTCGGCTGGGACTGGTTATTCACCAGCGCCAGCATATTGATGGCGAAGGTGGTTTGCAGCTGGGTCTGTGCAAACAGGCGGTTGAGTACCACCTGCGGATTGGCGTCCCGCTTCAGCTCGATGACGATCCGCATACCGTTGCGGTCCGTCTCGTCCCGGATGTCGGAGATGCCCTCCAGACGCTTGTCCTCCACCTGATCGGCCATGCTCTTGATGAGCATCCGCTTATTCACCTGATACGGCAGCTCCGTGATGATGATGCGGGTGCGGTCGTGGCCGAACTCCTCGAACTCGTGGCGGGCCCGCATCACCACCCGGCCACGGCCGGTGGCGTAGGCGGCCCGGATGCCGCTGCGTCCCATGATAAGGCCACGGGTGGGGAAGTCGGGACCCTTGATATAGGTCATCAGATCCGCCAGCGTGGCATCGGGATCATCCAGCACGTGGATGCAGGCTCCGATGACCTCCCGCAGGTTGTGGGGCGGGATGTTGGTGGCCATGCCCACGGCGATGCCGGAGGAGCCGTTGACCAGCAGGTTGGGGAAGCGGCTGGGCAGCACACGGGGTTCCTTGCGGCTCTCGTCAAAGTTGGGGTCCCAGTCCACGGTGTCCTTCCGGATATCCCGCAGCATTTCATTGGAAATTTTGGAAAGACGGGCCTCCGTGTAACGGTAGGCAGCGGGGGGATCGCCATCCACGGAGCCGAAGTTGCCGTGGCCGTCCACCAGCATATAGCGCATGGAGAAATCCTGCGCCAGACGCACCAGAGCGTCGTAGACAGAGGCGTCGCCGTGGGGGTGATACCGGCCCAGCACGTCGCCCACGCAGGTGGCGGACTTCTTAAAGGGGCGGTCGCTGGTGAGGTTGTCCTCGTACATGGCGTAGAGAATACGCCGGTGGACGGGCTTCAGGCCGTCCCGCACGTCGGGCAGCGCCCGGCCCACGATAACGGACATGGCGTATTCGATGTAGGACTTCTCCATCTCCGGCACCAGTGAGCGCTCGACGATGTGCTGGTCCGGGAAGCGGATCTCCTCGGGATCGTATTGGGGTTTCTTACTCATATATTGTTACTCCTTATCAGAGGATTGGGGGGATGGCGATATCGGGAACATCAATAGTCCAGATTCACGGCGTACTTGGCGTTCTTCTCGATGAACTCCTTTCGGGGCTCCACCTTCTCGCCCATGAGGACGGTAAAGGTCTCGTCCGCCTTCACGGCGTCGTCCAGAGTGATGCGGCGCAGGGTGCGCTTCTCCGGGTCCATGGTGGTCTCCCACAGCTCGTGGGGGTTCATCTCGCCAAGGCCCTTATAGCGGTTGATGTCGATCTTCACATTGGGGTTGCCGTCCCGCATCTCGGAGGAGATGGCGTCCCGCTCCTCGTCGGTGTAGGCCACCCGCTGCTGCTTGCCGCGGGTCAGCTTATACAGCGGCGGCACGGCGGAATAGACGTAGCCCTCCTCGATGAGGGGCCGCATGAACCGGAAGAAGAAGGTCAGAAGCAGCGTCCGGATATGGGCGCCGTCCACGTCGGCATCGGCCATGATGATGATCTTGTGATACCGCAGCTTGTTCAGGTCGAACTCCTCCCCGATGCCGGCGCCCAGCGCCGTGATCACCGGCTGGAGCTTGTCGTTGCCGTATACCTTGTCGGCTCTGGCCTTCTCCACGTTCAGCATCTTGCCCCACAGGGGGAGGATGGCCTGGAACCGGGAGTCACGGCCCTGGGTGGCGGAGCCGCCTGCGGAGTCGCCCTCCACGATATAAATTTCCGTCAGCTCCGGGTTATTCTCGTTGCAGTCCCGCAGCTTATCCGGCATGGCGGCGCCGCCCAGCGCCGTCTTGCGGCGGATGGACTCTCTGGCCTTGCGGGCAGCCTCTCTGGCCCGGTTGGCCGTCAGCGCCTTATCCAGAATGGTGCGGGCCACCACCGGATGCTCCTCCAGATACACCGACAGCTGGTCGGAGACAAGGCCGTCCACCAGCGTGCGGATATAGGCGTTGCCCAGCTTGGCCTTAGTCTGGCCCTCGAACTGGGCCTCCGTCAGCTTCACGGAGATCACGGCGGTGATGCCCTCCCGGACGTCCTCGCCGGAGACCTTGTCTCCCTCCTTGATCATGCCGTACTTGATGCCGTAGGCGTTGAGCACACGGGTCAAGGCCGCCTTGAAGCCCGTCTCGTGCATACCGCCCTCCGGGGTGTGGATGTCATTGGCAAAGGAGACCATGGTCTCGGCGTAGCTGTCGTTATACTGCATGGCGATCTCCGCCGTGGAGTCCCCCTTGGCACCGGCCATGTAGATGACCTCCTCATGCAGCGGGGTCTTGTTGCGGTTGATCCAGGTGACGAACTCCCGGATGCCGCCCTCGTAGCACATGGTGTCCTCCTGCTCCTGTCCGGGGCGGCGGTCAGCGATGGAGATCCGCAGACCGGCGTTCAAAAACGCCTGCTCCCGCATCCGGGTGTGGAGTGTCTCGTAGTCGTACTCCAGCGTGTCGAACATCTCACCGTCGGGCTTGAAGCGGACGGTGGTGCCGGTGTGGTCGGTGTCACCGATGACGGTCATCTCCTGGGTGATGGCGCCACGGGAAAACTTCATCTGATAGATCTTCCCGCCCTTGTGGACCTCCACCTCCAGCCACTCGGAGAGGGCGTTGACCACGCTGGCGCCCACACCGTGAAGTCCGCCGGAGACCTTATAGCCTCCGCCGCCGAACTTGCCGCCGGCGTGCAGTACGGTATATACCACCTCCAGCGCCGGGCGGCCGGTCTGCTTCTGGATATCCACAGGGATACCACGTCCGTTATCGGTGACGGTGATGGTATTGCCCTCGTTGATGGTGACGGTGATATCCGTGCAGTAGCCCGCCAGCGCTTCATCGATGGCGTTGTCCACGATCTCGTAGACCAGATGGTGCAGGCCGGAGGCGGAGGTGGAGCCGATATACATACCGGGGCGCTTGCGCACCGCCTCCAGTCCCTCCAGCACCTGAATTTCCGAAGCGTCATACTCCGTGGTGACGGCGGTTACTTTTTCCAGTTCAGACATGGGTTCTTTCCTTTCCTTGCCCGCCGGTGACGGCAGGTTGATCGTTTTCCGTGCGCTTCTGAAGCGTCTGTGTGTTCAGCTGGGAGATATAGACCAGCTGCTTATGGTAAGGGTGGTCGCACACCAGAAATGACTTGGGAATATCGTCGCAGGCGTCCAGCACCACGCCGTCCTTCTCCGCCCGCTCCAGAAACTCTCTGGTCCGGGGGGACTGGGAGGTGATGTCCAGATCGAATACGCCGATGATGCGGCGGCGGCTGACCATGACGTTCTTGCCGATGTGCAGATAGCTCATGTCAGCACCTCCCCGCCACGGATATGGAACACCTTGCCGGAGAGCAGGGTGTCCAGCCGGTCGTTTTCGCAGCAGGTGATGAACACCTGCCCCCCGGCGATGCGGTTGAGGACATACTCCTGCCGCCGGGGGTCCAGCTCCGACAGCACGTCATCCAGCAGCATGATGGGGTATTCCCCCATGGTGTTTCTATGGATCTCCCGATCCGCCAGCTTCAGGGCCAGTGCCGCCGTGCGGACCTGTCCCTGTGAGCAGAACTGACGGGCGCTGCGGCCGTTGACCAGCACTTCCAGATCGTCCTTATGGGGGCCGGAGAGGCACAGCCGGGAGGCAATCTCCGCCTGCTCATGGCTCTGCTGATGCTCCATCAGGGCCGCAAACAGCTGCTCCTGCGGGAGGAAGGGGTCGTGAACGGTGCTGACCGTCTGATATCGCAGCTCCAACTCCTCCCGCTGGCCGGAGCACTCATAGTGGGCCTGCGCCGCATACTCCGCCAGCGCCCGGCAGTAACGGGCCCGGTAGTGGATCAGCACCGCTCCCACCTGACACAGCCGCCGGTTGAAGTCCGGCAGGGTGGCCAGCAGCTGGGGGTAGTCGCCGCTGTCCCGGAGAATGCGGGTCTTGTGCTCATAGAGCCGGTGGTATTCCGCCAGTGCCTCCCCGTACCGGGGCCGCAGCTGGCAGAGGGACAGGTCCATGAACCGACGGCGGGCGGCAGCCCCCTCCCGGATGAGCATCAGATCCTCCGGGGAGAAGAACACGGTGTGCAGCACGTCGGAGAGGGCGGCGTTGTTCTTGGCGGGAACACCGTTGACGCTGGCCTTGCGGCGGCGGCCACGGAACAGCTCCACCTCCGTGCGGAACTCCCGGTCCCGTGTAAACATCTGCCCCAGGATGCGGGCCATGTCCCGGTCGAAGCCGATGAGCTCCCGGTCCGCTCTGGCCCGTGGCGACTTGCCGCAGGAGAGATAGACCATGGCCTCCAGCAGATTCGTCTTGCCCTGAGCATTCTCGCCGTAGATGACGTTGCAGCTGTGGTGGAAGGTCAGGGCCTGCCGGTCGTAGTTGCGGAAGCCCTCCAGCGTCAGGGCGTCAATCCGCATAGCGCACGCCGTAGTGCAGGCCCTCAGCCTCCACGTCGTCGCCGGGGCGGAGCTTTTTTCCCCGCTGGGTGCAGACCTCGCCGTTGACCAGCACTTGGCCCTCCTGAATGAGGAGCTTGGCTTCGCCGCCGGTGGCGGTGACGGCCGCCAGCTTCAACAGGTCCTGAAGCTTGATGTATTCTGTGGTGATGGTAATGGTTTCCATAGGTGTCCTCCTGTGAGGTGATGAGGTGGGGTTTCTTTTGTGCCTCCGGCGGGTAACTTTCTGCCAATTGCGGCAGAAAGTCACCAAAGAGCGCCAGCAGAAACCCATGGTTTCTGCACTTCCTTTGGCGGGTGCAAGAGTTGCTGCCTAAGTCCTGCCGAAGCAGGGAATTGACGTATTTCTACTCACGCTGCCGCTGCATTGGGAGTTTGAAGGAACGTGCTGTTCTACCGTGGGAAACGGATCGCCCCAGCGGTAAACGTAATATTTTCTTCGCCTGAGTGGGAGCGGCAGCGGGTCTGTTGCTGAGTCAATTCCCACTATGTCCTATAACGAACGAATTTTCACGCCACAACGTGGCTGGAAACCGGTTGACACGACGGTGAAAGCTTTTTGCTGCTGTTGGCAAAAAGTATGCCGCCGGAGGCATAAAAGAAAAACTGCTGGGAAAAGTAGGCCGTCGGAGACAGCAAAGAAAAACTGCAAAGGGTATTACGGATTGCCACGGGTGCTTCGCACCCTCGCAATGACATTACTAAACGTAAGTAAGTGAAAACAAACTCCCCACAACAACTATCCGTATAATCTTCTCTCTATATTTCAACTTGTTATCATGCCTTCAGCCGCACCGGCAGGACCATATAGAGGAAATTCTCCTCCCCTTCCACGGGGGTCATGATGCAGGGAGAGATGCCGGTGTTCAGCTCCATCTTCACCTTCTCCGCCGGGGCATAGCGCAGGGCGTCCATGAAGAAGCGGTTATTAAAGCCGATCTCCAGCCCCTGACCGTCGCCCTCCACGGGGCAGATGTCCTTAGCCTCGCCGTTGCCGGTCTTGGCGGACAGGTACACCCGGTCGGCATCAAAGATGCAGTGGACGGGGCTTTTCAGTTTCTCACTGATGACCACGCTGACACGGTCCAGACTGTTGAGCATGGCCTTGGTATCCACCAGAATGGAGATTGGATTGTTTCGGGGGATGGCGTTGCGGTAATCCAGAAATTCGCCCTCCAGACGGCGGCAGATCAGCTGGGTGGAGCCGGTCTCGAACATCAGGTGGCGCTTGCCCTGAATGATGGTCATGAGGTTGTCGCTGTCCTCGCAGATCTTCTCCACCTCGTTGAGGGCGGAGCCGGGGGCCACGAACCGGAAAGCGCCGCCGTCGATGCGCTCCAGCGGCTCCCGCCGCAGAGCCAGACGGAAGCCGTCCACGGACACCATGGTCAGGCCCTGCTCGTTGATCTCGAAGAGGGAGCCGGTGTGGATGGGACGGGTCTCGTTGGTGGAGACGGCGAAGCTGGTCTGGTTGATCATGGCCTTCAGGGTTCTCTGTTGGATAGCCACAGAGTACTCGTCGTCCACCTCCGGCAGCTCCGGGTAGTCCTCGGCGGACAGGCCCATGATCTCGAAGCTGGCGTCACCGCAGGTCAGGCGCACCATATATTTCTCATCCGCTGCAAACACCACCAGATCGTCCGGCAGCTTCCGGATGATCTCACCGAACAGGCGGGCGTTGAGGACGATGCGGCCCTCTTCGTGGACCTCGGCCTCAAAGGCGGTGCGGATGCCGGTCTGCATATTGTAGCCCGACATGGTCAGCCGGTCGCTGCCCTCTACAAGGATCCCCTCTAGCGCAGGGATGGAGCTTTTGGCGGCCACGGCACGGGACACGGTATTGACGGCACTTTGCAGCAGCGCTTTTTCGCAGGAGAAACGGAGCATATTCTTCTTCCTTTCTTGTCGAACGATTTTTGTCATGCTTCTCAGAAAGAGAACATAAACTAATCTTTTATTCAGTAACAGCCGCAGTAGAGAATTTTCTTGTGGAAAACCGGCGCAAGCCCTTGCTGCGACACGGTTTGTTCTCCACCGCTGTTTGTGGACGAAACCTCCCCTTTTTCCACAGGGAACGACGGTGTTTTCTTATCCCCGGCTTTTCCCTGTGGAATCCACAGAGCCTTGTGGAAAAGTGGGGTCAGCGCTTGGCGTTGATGTTGGTGGTGATCTCCTTCACCACCTCGGCAAAGGCGGGGTCGGTACGCATCTGCTTCTCTACCTTATCCAGCGAGTGCAGCACCGTGGTGTGGTCCCGGTCACCAAATTCCTTGCCGATGTCATTGAGGGAGAGATTGGTCATGCGGCGGATGAGGTACATGGCGATCTGCCGGGCGTTGACCTCGTTGCGGCCCCGGCGCTGGCCACGGAGCACATCCTCCTCCACGCTGAAATACTTGCAGATATAGCTGATGATCACCGACGGCGAGGGGATGTACTCGTTGCTCTTTTGCAGCATATCCCGGACGGCACGGCCCACGGACTGCTCGTCCACCTGATCCCCCAGCAGATCCCGGTAGGCCAGCAGCTTATTCAGGGTCCCCTCGATCTGCCGCACGTTGGCGGTGACGTTCTCGGCGATGTAGCCGTAGATCTCGTCGGGGAGCTTTACCCCCAGCATGGCGGCCTTGTTCTTGATGATGGCCAGTCTCGTCTCGAAGTCGGGAGGGGCCACATCCACCATAAGGCCCGACACGAAGCGGCTTTGCAGCCGGTCCTCCAGCTGGGTCATTTCACGGGGCGGACGGTCGGAGGTCAGCACGATCTGCCGCCCGGATTCGTACAGAGTGTTGAAGGTATGAAAGAACTCCTCCTGAGTCTGCTTCTTGCCGGCGATGAACTGGATATCGTCCACCAGCAGGATGCCCGCCTGCCGGTACTTCTCCCGGAACTCGGCGTTGCTGCCCTCCCGGATGGATGCGATCAGCTCGTTGGTGAAGTCGTCGCCCTTGATGTACACGATCCGCAGGTCCTCCCGCTTGCGCTTGACCTGATGGGCGATGGCGTAGAGCAGATGGGTCTTGCCCAGTCCGGAGTCGCCGTAGATGAACAGAGGGTTGAAGTTTTCCGCCGGCTTATCCGCCACGGCCCGTGCCGCCGCATAGGCCAGCTTGTTCTGCGGCCCCACCACATATGTCTCGAAGGTGAAGGCGTCGGAATCCAGCAGGGAGCCGGGCTGATCCGGGGCCACGCCGTGATAGGCAGCCAGCTGCTCGTCGTTGAGGATCTTCACCTCCAGATCGGAGGAGAAGATGTCCTTCAGCGCCGCCTTGATGTGCTTCATGAAACGGGTCTCGATGGTGCTTTTTTTGAAGGAGTTGCTGCAATGCAGCACGAAGGCGGAGTCCTCCATGGTGACCACGTCCACCTCGTCGAACCATGTGCGGATGGTGGTCTCGCTGAGCTGCTCCTGTAATCGGCTTAGTACGCTCTGCCATACGTCAGAAATGGAATTCAATGAAAGCGCCCCTTTCCCCTGATGGATCTCTATCTCTGTATTTGAAAAAAATTTATCCGAGAATAGTATAGCAGAAACCCCCGGAAAAGTCTACACTTATTCTAATATAAGCTGCAAAAAATGACGCACCGGAAGGCACAAGATGTAGGGAGAAAAACCGGAGGAAAACCACCAAATTTTAGGCTTTTGCCGAAAAAACACACCGCTTTTCATAAGAACCCGCTCTTTTCCCCTTCAGATTTTTGTTGACAGGCGGAAAAAGCTCATGTATAATGACAAATGCGCTTATTTTAAGCGCCTGACGAATGTCAACTGCGGCCGTGGGAAAATGCTTCCCACCCGCCGTCGAGTATGTGCGGCAGAGGCTTTTTCTGCCGCCTGATCTTACAAAAGATGGAGGTGTCATGCAATGTTCCGTACCTATCAGCCCAAGAAGCGTCAGCGCTCCAAGGAGCACGGCTTCCGCAAGAGAATGGCCACCCGCAACGGCCGTAAGGTGCTGGCTCGCCGCCGTGCCAAGGGCCGTGCTCGCCTGACCCATTGAGGTCACGGAAAGTGCATCGGTCATAGATAATCAAACAGGGACGGTGGATGGGAAAAACCGCCGTCCCTATTGGTCTATGTAATTCAGATTGGTAAAAGAGGACGCTATGAAGGCAGCCGTCACGGTAAAAGAAAATTATGAGTTCCGCCGCATCTACCGCAAGGGTAAGAGTCTGGTGTCGCCGCAGATGGTGCTGTATTGGCAGAAAAACCGTCAGGGACAGTCCCGTCTGGGGATCACCGTCAGCACCAAGCTGGGCCACGCCGTGGTCCGCAATCGGGTGCGCCGCCGCTTCCGGGAGCTGTACCGGCTTCACAAGCCGGAGATGCAGCCGGGCTTCGACGTGATTTTAGTGGCCCGTGGGCGGGCCGTCCGCAGCACCTATCAGCAGCTGGACGAGACGTATCTCCGCCTGCTGCGGCAGGCGGGCCTCGTGCCGGAGGAGACGGCATGAAGCGGGCGCTTTTGAAGCTGTTCCGGTTCTACCAGACCTCCGTCTCCCCTCTTTTTCCGCCCCGGTGCCGCTATATCCCCACCTGCTCGGAGTATGCCGTGGAGGCGGTGGAGAAATACGGCGCCGCCAAGGGCGGCCTTCTGGCCCTGCGCCGTCTGATGCGATGCCATCCTTTCCACAAGGGCGGGTATGACCCTGTTCCCTGACGCAACAGCCTCGTTTTTCCCATCCCATTATAAAACGGAGGTATCTACCCCATGTTTGCACAAATCGGCTATTACATCTGCGTGCCGTTTGCGTGGCTGACCCGGCTGTTTTACAGTCTCACCGGGTCCTACGGTCTGGCTCTGATCCTCTTCACTCTGGTGGTGAAGCTAGTGATCCTGCCCTTCCAGCTCAAGAGCAAGAAGAGTATGCTCCGGATGAACCGGATGCAGGGCAAGGTGAAGGATATCCAGACCCGCTTCGCCAACAATCGGGAGCGCCAGCAGCAGGAGATGGCGGACCTGTACGCCCGTGAGGGCGTGAACCCCATGTCCGGTTGCCTGTGGTCCTTCATCCCCTTCCCCATCCTGATCGCCCTGTACGCCATCATCCGTACCCCCCTGCGGTACTTCATGAGCCTGTCCACCTCCGTCATCGAGGAGATCGGCACGCTGGCAGGTACGCTGGGCTATGAGGCCAGCAACAACACCTATGACCAGATCTATCTGGCCAAGTTCATCCATGAGCACTGGGAGAGCTTCGCCGGGAAGTTCGATGGTCTGGTGGACCTGAACTACAGCTTCCTTGGGATGGATCTGGCGTCTCAGCCCTCCGCGCTGCTGAGCCAGTTCCCCGGCGGCGGCTGGCCCGTGTGGGGCATCCTGCTGCTGCCTGTGATCTCGGCGGCGGCCCAGCTGGTGATGAGCATCATCACCATGCGCACCAACAGCACCGAGGGCGCAGGCTCCGCCAAGACCATGATGTACCTGATGCCCCTGATGACCCTGTGGATGGGCTATATGCTGCCCGCCGCACTGTGCATCTACTGGATCGCCAACACCGTGTTCTCCCTGATCCAGGAGGTGACTCTCAACAAGTACTTCAATAAGATCCTGGATCGTGAGGAGACCGAGAAGGAAAAGGCCGCCCGTGAAAAGCGCTACGCCAAGTACCAGAAGCAGAAGGAACTCATGGCCCAGCAGCAGATGAACGGCGGTGGCCGCAATGACCGTAAGCCCCAGCCCAAGAAGAAAAAGCAGGGCGGCGAGGAAAAGCACAGCGGCACCAATGAAAACGGACGTGTGGGCCAGCGGCCTTATGCACGTGGCCGTGCCTATGATGAAAAGCACTACGAATAAGGAGTTTTGTCTATGAGCTATATCGAAGTAACGGGCAAGACCGAGGAGGAGGCTGTCCGTAAGGCGCTGACCCAGTTGGGTCTGGAGCGGGACGACGTGTCTCTGGAAATCTTGGAGCGTGCCAAGAGCGGCTTTCTGGGCATCGGCGGTTCGCCCGCCCGTATCCGTGTGACCTACGGCACCGACGAGCCGGAGGAGAAGAAGGCCGAGCCCACCAAAAAGGTGGAAAAGAAGCCGGAACCCAAGGCAGAGGTGAAAAAGCCGGAAGTGAGGCCCGAACCTAAGAAGCAGGAGTCTAAAAAGCCGGAGACGAGGCCGGTGGAGAAGGCTCCGGAGCAGAAGACTGTGACGGCCGGGACCTGCGACGACGACAACGCCCGCCGTATCCGGGAGTTCCTGGAGGGTCTGCTGCAGCACATGAACAGCCCCGCTCAGGTGAATGTGGCGCTGGAGGAGAAGGGCCGGTATCAGGTGACGCTGGAGGGCGAGAAGCTGGGCCAGCTCATCGGTCGCCGCGGCGAGACGCTGGACGCCATCCAGCAGCTGACCAACTACGCCGTGAACTCCGGAGCGGATAAGCGCATCCGGGTCCACGTGGACGCCGAGAACTATCGGGCCAAGCGGGAGCAGAGTCTGGAGTCTCTGGCCCGGAAGGTATCCGGTAAGGTCACCAAGTATCGCCGCAGCGTGACGCTGGAGCCCATGAACGCCTATGAGCGCCATGTGATCCATGCCGCCCTGCAGGACGAGCCGGGTGTCACCACCTACTCCATCGGCAGCGAGCCCAACCGCCGTGTGGTGGTGAGCTACGACCGGGAGAAGCGCCAGTAAGGCAGCGCTGTCCCATAGGAAATATGTCCCCGCCCCTACATAGGGGCGGGGGTGTTTTTGCTTTCGGGAGGGGGAATCCGTACTTCCTGATGGGAGACGTATCATTTTCTCCCTCCGACAGAAAGCAATCCGTCGGAGGCATCAGGTAAAAACGAAAAAAGAGTTCCCCATGCTCTGCATGGGGAACTCTTTATACACAGAATTGGCGGATCCGTTCCGGAGAATTACTGGATCTTCTCCCCGGCGGCCTCCTTGGCCCGGATCTCCTTCATGGCATCCTTGTGAGACAGGTTCCAGCGGCCCTTCTCGTCGATCTCCATGAACTTGACCCACATCATGTCGCCCACCTTGCAGGCGTCCTCCACCTTCTCGATGCGCTTGTCGGCCAGCTTGGAGATATGCACCAGACCGTCCTTGCCGGGAGCAATCTCCACGAAGGCACCGAAGGTCATCAGGCGCACGACACGGCCGTAGTACAGCTTGCCCACCTCCGGTACAAAGACGATGTCATCGATGCACTTCTTGGCGATGGCGCAGCTCTCAGCGTCGGGAGAGGCAATGTGGATGGTGCCGTCGTCGTCGATGTCGATCTTGGCGCCGGACTCGGCCACGATCTTCTGAATGACGCTGCCGCCCTTGCCGATGACCTCACGGATGCGGTCGGGATCGATGTGCATGGTGATCATCTTGGGGGCGTACTTGCTGACCTCAGGCCGGGGCTCGGCAATGCAGGGCAGCATGATCTGATCCAAGATCTGGCACCGGGCATCGTAGGTGATGTCCAGAGCGTTGCGGATGATCTCCATGGTCAGGCCGTCGTTCTTCAGGTCCATCTGAATGGCGGTGATGCCCTTCTTGGTGCCGGCCACCTTGAAGTCCATCTCACCGTGGAAGTCCTCCACGCCCTGAATGTCGATGAAAGTGGTGAAGGAGCCGTCGTCGTCCTGGATCAGGCCGCAGGAAATGCCGGCCACAGGGGCGGAGATGGGCACACCGGCATCCATCAGAGCCAGCGTAGAGCCGCAGATGGAGCCCTGAGAGGTGGAGCCGTTGGAGGACACCACCTCAGACACCACACGGATGGCATAGGGGAACTCCTCCACCGGGGGGATCACAGGCAGCAGGGCCCGCTCCGCCAGAGCGCCGTGGCCGATCTCACGACGGCCGGGGCTGCGGGCGGGCTTGGCCTCGCCCACGGAGTAGCCGGGGAAGTTGTAGTGGTGCATATACCGCTTCTCCGTCTCTTCCCAGATGGTATCCAGCTTCTGGCAGGCGGAGAGGGTGTCCAGCGTCGCCACGGACAGCACCTGCGTCTGGCCGCGGGTGAACAGGCCGGAGCCGTGGACACGGGGCAGCACGCCCACCTCGGCGGACAGGGGACGAATTTCGTTCTTCTGGCGGCCATCCACACGGTGGCCCTCCAGCAGCCATGCTTTGACGATCTTCTTCTGGAACTTGTAGGTAAACTCCTCCAGATACTGATCCATATCCGGATACTCCTCCAGATATTTCTCGTGCCAGTGCTGGATCATCTCATTCCAGCGGGCCTCACGGACGTTCTTGTCGTCGGTGTCCATGGCAGCTTTGGCCTCGTCCATGAAGTCGGCCACGATCTTGTCGAACAGCTCCTGATTGAAGTCGGCGTGGGGATAGTCGAACTTGGGCTTGCCGATCTCGGAGACCATCTGGTTGATGAGGGCCACCTGCTTCTGGTTCTCCTGATGGGCCAGCTCGATGGCACGGTACATGGTGTCGTTATCCACCTGATTGGCGCCGGCCTCGATCATCACCACCTTCTTGCCGGTGGAGACCACGGTGACATCCAGATCGCTGACCTTGCGCTGCTCACTGTTGGGGTTGAGCACCAGCTCACCATCCACCAGACCCACCTTCAGAGCGCCCACAGGGCCGTTCCAGGGAATATCGGAGATAGCCAGGGCGGCGGAGGTGCCGATGAGGGCGGCGATCTCTGCGGAGCAGTCGTGGTCCATGCTCATGACGGTACACATGACGGACACGTCGTTGCGGAAATCAGAGGGGAACAGGGGACGGATGGGCCGGTCGATGACACGGCTGGTGAGGATGCCCTTCTCACCGGGGCGGCCCTCACGGCGGTTGAAGCTGCCGGGGATGCGGCCCACAGAGTACAGCTTCTCTTCGAAGTCCACGCTCAGGGGGAAGAAGTCGATGCCGTCACGGGGACGGGCGGCGGCGGTGACGCAGCACAGCACGCTGGTCTCGCCATAGGTGACCATGACGGCGGCGTTGGCCAGCTCGGCCAGCTTCCCGACCTCCAGCGTCAGCGGACGGCCCGCCAGCTCCATGGTGTACTTGTGGTAGTTGGGGAATTGGCGCTTGGTGATGATGGTAGACATGGTATAGCTCCTTTTCATTGAATTTTTCCGTATGGGAGCCAAACCATTTAGCACTTGAAACCATGTCGGAGGAGGGATTTTCCAGCATCTTCCGACACATTTTCAACTGCTAAAGGCTGAAAGCGGCTCCGCATACGGGCGGGGAAATTGTGAAAGAAGGGTGGTGCGCCCTGCACACCACCCTGTTTTCAGCTTACTTACGCAGACCCAGCTTGGCGATGAGGGCACGATAACGCTCGATGTCCTTCTTGGCCAGATAGTCCAGCAGACGACGGCGCTTACCGATCATCATCTGCATACCACGACGGCTGTGGAAGTCGTGGGGATGAACCTTCAGATGGGCGGTGAGCTGGTTGATCCGCTCGGTGAGGATGGCCACCTGGACCTCGGGAGAACCGGTGTCGGTAGCGTGGGTGCGGTTGGCCTCGATGATAGAGGTCTTCTGATCCTTCTGCATCATAGTTGTGTTTCCACCTTTCTTTTAGTTGGCCCGCAGCCTGAGTGCCGGGACGGGTGAAGCGTCCACGGGACTAAGAGCAGGGGCAAGTCCATACGCATCGCAGCGTACTCTGATAAAATACCATAAAATCCTCCGGATGTAAAGAATAAATTCCGAAAAACCGTGGGAAAATCAAAAAATTTTCCGCTGTGGAGGGGACTTTTGCCTCCGACGGCCCACTTTTCCAGCTGTTGGGAAAAGTGGGCCGTCGGAGACATAAAGAAAAAGCTGCCGGGAACAGCCACCCGCCGGAGACAAGAGATCCCTTCCGGAAACGATCAAACCGCCGTCACTTCAGTTCGATAGCCCCCACGGGGCAGCTGTCCGCCGCCTCCTGCGCCGCCGCCAGATACTCCTGCGGTACCGGCTCTGTGATGGCCTGCGCCGACTCCCCCGGCAGGATGCTGAACACCTCCGGGCATACGCCGGGACACAGCCCGCACTGGATACAGGTCTCCCGATGGACATATGCGTGCATATTTCTCCCTCCCTTCGCCAAACAGATCGGGGATAGTATGCCCGCAAACCGTGGAAATTAGTAGGATTTTACGCAGTTCCCTATTGACACGGGGGTGGTTTCATGCTAACCTAAGTGTACTAACATGAATAGTACACGAGGAAGGAGTGTGCGCTATTGATCCGTCTGGATTATCGGGACGCCCGTCCCATTTATGAGCAGGTGAAGGACGGCCTGCGGCGGCTGATGGTCACCGGCGTGCTGGCACCGGGGGAAAAGCTGCCGTCGGTTCGGAGCCTTGCCATGGATCTGGCCATCAACCCCAACACCATCCAACGGGCCTATGCCCAGCTGGAGATGGAGGGCTACGTCTACTCCGTGGCAGGCCGGGGTACCTTCGTGGCGGAGGGACAGGAGCAGAATCTGGTCCGCCGCCGGGAGGTGGAGGACAAGGTGCGTCCTCTGCTGCAGGAGCTGCGGGAGCTGGGCATGACGGAGGGCGAGTGGATCGCCCTGTGGAGAGGAGGAAACGAAAATGCTTGAGGCAAAAGAGGTGGTCAAGAGCTTTGACGGCTTCCGGGCACTGGACAGCGCCACCCTCACCGTACCCAAGGGGACGGTATATGGGCTGGTTGGCCCCAACGGCGCCGGAAAGTCCACCATCATCCGCCACTTTACCGGCGTATACCGCCCCGACAGCGGCCAACTGCTGCTGGAGGGCGCTCCCATTTGGGAGAACACCGACGCCAAGCGGCGCATGGTGGTGATCCCCGATGACTGGTACTATTTCCCGCAGGCGTCCATTGCCGAGATGGCGAAGCTGTACGCCGGGGCATACCCTTCCTTCTCCTGGGAGCGATACGAGAAGATGAAGCAGGTGTTCCCCCTGAATGACCGCCAGATGCTGCGGCGCATGAGCAAGGGGATGCAGAAGCAGGCGGCCTTCTGGCTGACCATGTGTTGTATGCCGGAGTATCTCATTCTGGATGAGCCGGTGGACGGTCTGGACCCGGTGATGCGGCGGCAGGTGTGGTCCCTGCTGCTGGGGGACGTGGCGGAGCGTGGTACCACGGTGCTGGTATCCAGCCATAACCTGCGGGAGCTGGAGGATGTCTGCGACCATGTGGGCATCATGAATCAGGGTAAGGTGCTGCTGGAGCGGAGCCTGTCGGAGCTGCAGGATACCACGGTGAAGCTGCAGGTGGTGTACCCCGGCGAGGAGCCCCGCCTGCCGGCGGAGCTGAATATCCTGCACCACTCCGCCGTGGGCCGGGTGCATACCTACATCCTCCGGGGCGACCGGGAGAGTATCCTGAACCGGATGCAGATCACCGCTCCCCTGCTGCTGGAGGCCATTCCACTGACGCTGGAGGAGATCTTTATCTATGAGCTGGGAGGTGCTGACTATGCGGTCCGTGACATCGTTCTTTAATCCGGCACTGGCCCGCAGCGATCTGCGCCGCCACTGGCCCATTCTGTTTCTGTATACCGCCATCTGGCTGGTGGCGCTGCCGGTGCAGCTGTATCTGCGGCACATAGCCGAGGGCGCAAGCTACGAAACCCGGACGGTTTCGGAGGTGTGTCAGGGTACCTACAGCATGGGTGTCATCATGGCCTTTTTGTTCGGCGGTGTGCTGGCCATGGCCCTGTATTCCTACCTGATGAACGGCCGGTCCGTGGGATTGATACACAGCCTGCCCCTGAAGCGGCAGACCCTGTTTTTCACCCAGCTGCTGACGGGCTTTGCCATGCTCACCGCCGGGAATCTGCTGGTGGTACTGGTGAGCCTGCTGGTGTGCGGCGAGCCGGGTCCGCTGCTGGTATGGCTGGCGGTAGTGACGCTGGCGGAGATCTTCTTTCTGGCTCTTGGCACGCTGTGCGCCATGCTCACCGGTTGGCTGCTGGCGGTGCCTGTGCTGTATGTGGGGATAAACTTTCTGGTGATGGCAGTCATGCAGCTGATCCACTGGCTGGCTGAGCTGTTCATCTTCGGCTATCAGGGGGATGGCTTCGGCAGCTTCACCCTGTGGTGTACTCCGGTGGTGCAGCTGGTCCGCCGGCTGACGGATCCTCAGGGCGTCGTCGCTGAGTATGTTGGCTATCCCATCGTCAGCGCTGATGTGAGCCCGCTGGAAAACGGCGGCTGGCAGGCACTGGGGATCTATGCCGCCGTTGCGGTGGCGATCATTGCACTGGCCTGCATGCTGTGTATCCGGCGGCGCAGCGAGCTCTCCGGCGATGCGGCGGCCTTCCCGTGGATGCGGCCGGTGCTGCGCTACGGCGTGGGCTGCATGGGCGGTCTGGCGCTGGGCATGATCCTGTACAGCGTGACCTTCGGTCTGGCCCGTACCAATGATATCCGGGCCTACCTGCCGGGAATGCTGCTGTGCGTGGTGCTGATGACGCTGGTGTGCAGCTTCGGAATGTCCATGCTGCTGGGGAAATCCCTGAAAATTTTCCGCCGCACCTGGAAGGGTACGGTGCTGCTGGCGGCGCTGCTGGCAGCGGTGTGCGTGTGCGTGCGGATGGATGTGGCCGGTGTGGAGCGCCGGGTACCAAAGACCGACGAGATCGAGAGTGTCACCGCTCTGTGCAGACACATTACGGCCACCTCCGAGGATACCGAGACCATCGAGGCCATCCGGGCCATCCACCGGGCCATACTGGAGCAGGTGGAGGACGGCGACGTCGATCTGGACGGCACGCTTATAGAGGACGGCCAGTACATCTGGATCCAGCTGAAGTATACCCTCACCGACGGTTCCACGCTGGAGCGGGGCTATAACGTGCCGGTGCGGCGGGCTTCCGCCCTCTATACGGCCATCAACCACATGATGTCCACGCCGCTGGTGCGGCAGGAGCTGGCGATCTCCGGCACGGCGGATGCGGATTCCGCTCCGCTGGGCGGCAGCATCTACTCCGTGGATACCGGCGACGTCCGGAACCTCACGGCGGTGGAGGCCCAGATGCTGTATCAGGCGGCTCAGCAGGACGTGGCCGAGGGCCGGGTGATCAGCGACATCCTGTCGGATGCCGGCTACAGCCCCCTGCAGGTGGACATCACCGGCAGCGACTGGGATTGTGTGCTGAATCTGGACAATTTCACCGACGATGCCCACACGCTGGAGCTGGTGAATCGCTTCCTGAGCGGCGGCGACGGAGAGAGCGGCGAATAAGCCTTTGGATCGTGAACGCACCCCTGTCGGCAACGGCAGGGGTGCGTTGTTCGGAGCCAGATTAAAACACCTTATGTTGATTATTAGAAAATTGCATTTTACTTATTGTGTTTTAGGCGTATAATAAGAATGTTGTGCAATGGTACGACCGAACAAATCCAATACAAAGGAGTTTTTCATATGAGCAGAACACTGGGTACGGTGGCACGGGGCGTTCGCACCCCCATTTTCCGTGAGGGTGACAATGTGGTGGAGGGCGTGGTCTCCTCCGTCCTGACGGCACTGAAGGAGAACGGCATCCAGCCCCATGACAAGGATGTGGCGGCTGTCACCGAGTCCGTGGTGGCCCGCTGCCAGGGCAACTATGCAACGGTGGAGCAAATCGCCGCCGACGTGAAGGCCAAGACCGGCGGCAAGACGGTGGGTGTCACCTTCCCCATTCTCAGCCGCAACCGCTTCTCCCTGCTGCTCAGCGGCATCGCCGCCGGTGTGGAGAAGGTGGTGCTGATGCTCAGCTATCCCTCCGACGAGGTGGGCAACCATCTGGTGTCTCTGGATCAGCTGGACGAGGCGGGCATCGACCCGTGGCACGACGTGCTGGATCTGGAGCAGTTCCGGGCCGCCTTCGGCAAGGTGATCCATCCCTTCACCGGTGTGGATTATGTGGATTTCTATAAGGGCATCATCGAGGATGCCGGGGCTCAGGCGGAGATCGTGTTCGCCAACCGGGTGCAGACGGTGCTGGACTACACCGATACCGTCATCTGCTGCGATATCCACACCCGCCAGCGCAGCAAGCGCCTGCTGAAGAAGGCCGGCGCCCGTGTGGTGCTGGGTCTGGACGATTTGCTGACCGCTCCCGTCAACGGCAGCGGCTATAATCCGCAGTACGGCCTGCTGGGCAGCAATAAGGCCGACGACACTCGTGTCAAGCTCTTCCCCCGTGACGCCGACGTGGTGGCCGAGGCCATCGGCCAGCGGCTCAGCGAGGCCACCGGCAAGCGCATCGAGGCCATGGTCTACGGCGACGGCGCCTTCAAGGATCCCGTCGGCAAGATTTGGGAGCTGGCGGATCCCGTGGTCTCCCCCGGCTATACCGCCGGTCTGGAGGGTACACCCAATGAGCTGAAGCTGAAGTATCTGGCGGACCACGATTTCGGTGACCTGTCCGGCGAGGCGCTGCAGCAGGCGGTGGCACAGAAGATCCGGGAAAAGGACGCCTCCGTCAGTCTAGTGGGCAACATGGTGTCCGAGGGTACGACCCCCCGGCACCTGACGGATCTTATCGGCTCCCTGTGCGACCTGACCAGCGGCTCCGGCGACAAGGGTACCCCTGTCATCTATATTCAGGGCTACTTCGATAACTATACCAACGAATAAGCGCAGGATATCAAAGCAGGCCACGGAAGAAGCTCTTCCGTGGCCTGCTTTTTTCAACCGCTTCATGTTGCTGTTTCCGGCGGCCCACTTTTCCAGCTGCTGAGAAAAGCGGGCCGTCGGAGACACGTTCCTTATGCAATAGGGCCTATTGGCAGAAAATCACCCGCCGGAGGGAAAAACCCAAACACACCCGCCCCCACCAAACAAAAGGGAGCGCTGCGGCATTGCCGCAGCGCTCCCTTTATTCTATTCTGCGAACCGAGATTACTTGTCGTACATCTCAATGAGCTTCAACAGATGCTCATAGCGGTTCTTGGCCTCGTCCTCGTTGCGCTGGAAGAGCACACCGGCACGATCCGGGAACTCGCGGGTCAGGCGGGAGTAGCGAGCCTCGTTCATCAGGAACTCCTGATAGCCGCCGGCGGGCGCCTTGGAATCCATGGAGAAGCGCTGGCCTACCGGAGCAGCAGGATTGAAGCGGAACAGGTTCCAATAGCCGCAGTCCACGGCACGCTTCATTTCCTTCTGGCAGTTCATCATGCCGCCCTTGATGCTGTGCATCTCGCAGGGGCTGTAGCCGATGATCAGGGACGGGCCGTGATAGGCCTCGGCCTCGGTGATGGCCTTGATGGTCTGAGCGGGATTGGCGCCCATAGCCACCTGAGCCACGTACACGTAGCCGTACTGCATGGCGATCTCGGCAAGGCTCTTCTTCTTGACCTCCTTACCGGCAGCGGCGAACTGAGCCACCTGACCGATGTTGGAGGCCTTGGAGGCCTGTCCGCCGGTGTTGGAGTACACCTCGGTATCGAACACGAAGATGTTCACATCCTGCTTGGAGGCGATGACGTGATCCAGACCGCCGTAGCCAATGTCGTAGGCCCAGCCGTCGCCGCCGAAGATCCACATGGACTTCTTGGCCAGATACTCCTTCTTGCTCAGCAGGTCAGCGGCGATGGTGCAGGCCTCGCAGTCGCAGAACAGAGCGCCCTTAGCCTTCAGCTCGGCAGCGTGCTCAGCGAACTGAGGCACAGCGGCCAGCTCATCCACGGTGCAGATGCTGTCCTCCAGAGCCTTAACGAAGGCCTTGGCAGCCTCGGCATTGGCCTCGCCGTCCTCCATGGTGTCCAGCCATGCCTGAGCGGCGGCCTTCAGCTCGGGACGAGCCCACTCCACGGCGATTAGCTGGCGGGTCTCCTCGGCCAGATCCTGACGGATCTTGTTCTGGCCGATGTACATACCCAGACCGTGCTCGGCGTTATCCTCAAACAGGGAGTTGCACCATGCGGGGCCGTGGCCTTCCTTGTTGGCGCAGTAGGGAGAGGTAGCCGCAGGACCGCCCCAGATGGAGGAGCAGCCGGTGGCGTTGGAGATATACATATGGTCACCGAACAGCTGGGTGACGAGACGGGCATAGCTGGTCTCGGCGCAGCCGGCGCAGGAGCCGGAGAACTCCAGCATGGGCT
>PPYE01233013.1_pt1 | contig 38880 bp, 60 predicted proteins | sample 1559881 | NCBI WGS metagenome assembly PPYE01 (sample SAMN08240022, study PRJNA423297) | Human gut metagenome, whole genome shotgun sequencing project. | reverse complement strand
GAACAGCATCAACTAACCCCTGGAATGGTTCAGCAGATAACATGCGGCGTCCGGTAGGCTGCAGCGTTCCGCTCACGTTCATGACCTCGAAAGCGAGGGCACTATCGTCTGAGCTTCGAACATAAGTGGTGCTACCCTCAGGAATATTAGCAATATCTGCCTGCGCTGCATCCAGGGTCATATACTGCCGACTGAGAGGGATCAGATTCTGGCGGGTTTCCTCAATCGCATCGGCGTTTATTTTTACAAGCCCTGACCAGGTTGGCTGTATTTTCCCGGTACGGGTTTCAACTTCCAACTCATCGCTATTAATCATAATATCCTGAACCTGGTTATCATCCCAAATGTCAGGCATAGCAGAAGACGGGACTGGGTTACCCGTTTTATATAAAGCCATTATTGATATACTCCGGATTAATCAGGCGGAACGGTACCAGCCCATCAGTTTTACATAGGCGTTGGTAATATTTAATGCGGTACCACTACCCATGTTCTCGGTATTACCGGAAACACTGTGGCTGTGAGAACCCAAGGCAACGCTATGGGTATGTGCCCCACTCGTTGATGTAGTGCCAAAATCAGTACCGCCATTAGAGCCCACCGCCTGATCTGAACCACCTTGTTTCTGCATTGAGCTACCCCATCCGTGTGAGTGCGCTCCCTGGCTGTCGGTAGTTTTTGTTCCCAGATCGACTGAAGCAGCAGTTCCGGTAATACTCAATGCCTGTGCAGGTAAGTTTGCTTTGGCCAGAGAAACCGTATCCGCTCCCCCTGTACCCAGAACATCCGATCCATTCTGAAGTCCAAGTCGAATTGTTTTGTTTTCTCCGATGTAATTCCATGCCGTCCCAGGGAAAAGTGTGTTGGGGTTTTTGTTCTGAGCGAAGAACAACACCGCGCCCACCGGGTATACGGAATCAATTTGTAATGAGGTAAGGGCCGTTAATAGCTGTGCCTTTAGCGCAGCTGTGTCCCCGTTATCGAGGACATCCTCGGCGGTTTGATCCAGAATTATCTGCCCCAGAACGCTAGCCATTACGGTACCCTGTCGCAGCGCTTTGTTGATCTGCTCAGCGCGGGCGATCCCCGCGGTAAAACCGGTAGACAATGCAACCAGATTTTCCCAGTCCGTTTGTGAGGACACGTTTGCGCCTGCACCAACGGCAAACGGCTTAAAATTATTTTCAGCCATCAGAATGTTTCTCCCCATGCGCCGGCATCAAAACCCGCGATGTAATCGTTATCGACATCGAATCCAAAAAATTTATATCCGTTGGACGGTGTAATGGTTTCCCTGATTCGCACCCCGGCGGCCTTTACAGTGAGTAGCCCAGCGCGAATGACAAAAACAAATTCAGCGGGAAGTTTATCTATCGGGTTTATATCGTAGCGGGATGGTTCATATCCTTCAGGAAGGGGTATAAACGGGCCGTGGTTAATTGCAGAGTCAAAGATCAACCGGTCAATATTGGGAATGATATATTCATCATCCACGACGATTAAAACCGATATCGACATATCCTGATTGTCCAGGATAATCATTTTTATACCCGTGCCTTCAAGCGCCGTTTCCAGAATATCCGGCAGCGTGCCGTTCTGGCCGTTCCAGTTGTTTATCCCTATGCGGGCCTTGAGCACGACGCGATAGACATCATCGCTGAGATACGTCAGCGCGTCAGTGGACTGGTAAGGGCCCAGCCAGATCCCCTGATCCCAACCGACACGCTCTTTATCCCACTGCAGGAAAACTCCAGTAATGGGTGCCGCTACCGCTCGGGATACGCCGATCCACTTGCCGAGGATATCCAACTGGTCGCCGACTGCGGTATCAACATCAAAAGCGGTGATTAACCCTGACGTAGCAGTAGAAACTTCAATCAGCGGCCGCGTCGATAAATCAACGTGCTCGACGAACTTGGGCTTTCCGGCGTGGTAATTGGTGATCAGGTCGGTGTATTTGCTCATGGCGTCACCACCAGTGCGATGTTATCCACGCTGCAGGATGCCGACTCATCATAGGCAACCACCAGGTTAGCCGCGGCTACATCATCGGCAGAGCGCCCAATCAGCAGCTCCATGATGTCGTAATAGCGCGCGTTACCGCCGCTCACGACGCCCAGGTTAGCCGGGGAATAAACGCGGCTCAGCAGCACGCTGTCACCGATGGCCAGAGAGTTGATATACGAAGCCACAGCCGCTTTGATCTCATCGCCGACCTCAGAGCTATAACCCGTCAGTGCCTTAAGCGTTATCGACACATAAACCGGCACGTCAATCGGGCGGGAAAAGCGAATTGTGTAGGGGTTGCCGTATTTGTCGGTAACTATCACCGCTGTCGTGCCATACGTGGATACGCCCTGCCCTTTAACGCTGCGGATAGTGTTAGCGATTTCCGTTGCATCACCACCCTCGACAATCGCCGAGATCGAGTGCGGAGGAAGTCCGTTTGAATCCGTCACCTCCTGGTCGTTCTCAAACAGTTTGTGACGGGTCACGCCTTCAACGTTGGCAATCGCACCATCTACCGCATCAAATGGCGTGAGAGACGCCAGCGCGACGCTTTGCGACTGCCTTACGCGTAGTTCTGCATCTGTTTCCGCTGCTACGCCTACTGTAGCCGCCAGCGGGTTAGTTACCGAAGCCCATCCGCGCGTAGGTGTGTTGATGCCGTTTACCGACCCCGCTACCGCGGCGACCGCTCCCGAGTTTGCACAGGTGGCCGTAGCTACCACTGTCCCGTCGGAGCCAATGACCACCGTTGCAGGCAGATTCCAGACCACGCTGTTTGTGTCGCGCACTGAGCCATTGGTGATAGCCGTACCGACGGTACCGGTAAGCAGCAGATCGACGGTTGAATTTGTCGCTGCGCGCCGGGTGATGCCGTTAATTTTGACGTTGCTCGTCAGTGCGTCACCCAGGGCCGTCGCCGGCGAGAATGACCTGTAAACCGAGATGGCCGTGTTATTGGCGTCGTGAATGGCCAGCGCCACCAGCGCTACCATCTGGCCGTCTTTACTGTCAGGCTCCAGATAGGCATCACTGCCGTAGATCTGCTGGAAATAGCCGGTGATGGTGTCCAGAACGGTCTGGTAGTCGGGCGCACTTATCCCCTCAGCGGTTACCGTTGCCGATAAGCCGAGTGTGTCGAGGTCCAAAGACATTACGCCTCCGAGGTTACTGTGGTTGTCCCGTAGAGGGTTTCTACCGTTGCTGTGAACGTTACACGGCGCGTGCGGCCGTCAACTTCGGTGTTAAATTCGGTGATAGAGCTCACGCCCTGCGTTTCCAGAATGCGCCGGCGGATAGCCAGGTTGTAGGTATCTGGTCGTTGTTTTCCGAGGACTGACTGAATCCAGGGTGTTCCCTCTGTGGTATCGAGGAACCACTGACCGTACCAGAGCAGAAATCGCGTTTTAATGGCCTGCGCTACGGCCTCAGGAGAGTTTACCAGCCAGGTATCATCACCCTGACCGAAGGTGTAATCCCCATCGTCATCTTCTCGACGGTATCGCATATCATCCTCCGAGCGGTGCTGTACTGCTGCCACCAGGCTCAACGCCACCATGCGTATGCTTATCAACGATTGAGCCATCCACCAGCTGCAGGCGGCCATCAGGAAGAATTTGAAGACCGTTCAGGTTAAACCCGCCCGGAGCCGTACCGCTGATTTCGCCACTCACGGGGTTAAGGCTCAATTTTGCAGAGCCATCATCACTGCGTAGCTCTACCGCGCTGGTGCTGATATCGCTGATTTTCTTCGCCTGTGACTGCGGACCCACGATACAGAATGCATCAGACAAATCGTGCATGCGCCCGTCTACGGGCTCCTGTATGCCCCCGCTCTGCCACCAGAAATCAATGCATCGGTCGGCAAATATCACCAGGCATTCATCACCTTCTTTAACGGGAAAAGTCAGCGTACAGCCACCACCGCGAGGGAAGACGACAGGAACGTCCACCAGCAGCGGCAGGTTCACCGAAACCTCGGCGCCTGATTCGTCCTGCTCCGCGCCTTTAATGGCTGGTTGAACAACAGCGGTGACAGCATCCGGATCAAATGACTGGATGATGCCGGGAATGGAGACACGCATTGCGGACATGATCGCCTGCGCCAACTGCGCGTCGGCCTGCTCTTTACTACCGAGCTGGGAGTTTAGTGCTACGGGCATTTGGTTTACTCCAGGAAATAAAAAAGCCCACCTGAGTGGGCCGCGAACAAATTCATGCAATACCAGGCAGATATAACTGTACTTCATCAGCGGCCCGATCGCGCGCAGCATGGAGCAATTGCTTGCGCCCGCCAACACCCCACTTCGCCATCTGGCTTGCACACTGACTGATAGCCTTCGTTTCTGTGTTGATGATGTGATCGATTTTGTTCAGGCGGGACATAGCGCCAATGCCCATGCGAACAACTGTCCGAAATACCTCATATACCTCGATTTCGAATTCTGGCTTAATCCATGCGGCATAGCGAATAGCAAGCAGCTCTACGCCCCACGCACCGGATTCAGAACCGCCTTTTATTACCTTAAGCGGTTGATTTTGTTCCGAAGCACTTTTTAGTGCTTTGGATTGAAGTGCCTTAATAAAGCGTTTTATTTGGGCGCTTCTGAGGAATACGCTTGGGCGCTGTGACTCTGTAGCCTCCCCATTTGCCACGGCGGCCGCATGGAGATCATTAAGGCTATAGCGCCCCTCGTCGTCAACACGAACGGAAACGCCGTTTACTGATACGGTTGGATATTTCATCGTATTTACCTTTCTGTGGTGTGAGCCTGCTCGCGTAGACGTGGGCGGCCAAGAGCGGAACGATGAAATCCACCGCCCTGTCTCAGACTCACACTACGGAAAGCTCTTGTGGGAAGACGCACGCGAGTGCGTTGGTTTGTTGCGGGCATTAAAAAACCCGCTCGAAGGCGGGTTACTGATCAAATATCAGGATATAAACAATAAATTATTGGTGGTAAACCTTTTGGGTAGCACTTTGTACCTCAAAGTCTTTAAGCACAACTTGAGCTTCTTTATAAAAAACCAAAGCTAATAGCGTGCCACTGAGCGCCCAAATAGCTTTCCATCTATCTCTAATGGAACCACCAAACGTTATGACCAAATCAGTTTTCAATTTGCGCCTCTCAAAAAGCTCGGGTCAGGAACTCACCCCATACATTGAACAGGTTATCCAAGAAAGCGATAGAAGTAGAAGTGTTATAGCCCGCGTTGGTGACTCTGCGCCTATGGTAGGGTCTACCACTTCAGTAATAATTGGGTATGTTTTTGAGTTTATTCAAAATAAAGATGTTTGTTATAGCGTGGCTGCCGTCGTGGCCGCGTGGATTCGAGCAAAACACAGCAAAAAGATAACCATTCACAAGGGCAACTATAAGATTGAGGCAAGCAACCTCAATGAGCAAGAATTGTTTAAGCTCTTCAGTGAGGCTAAAGAGGAAATTAGGATCAAAGAAGAGTAGCCTTGTGCCGGTTAATCCGGCGCATCTCATTGACCATTATTTCACCTTCGCACAGTTATAAGTCCAGAACTCTCGGGGCTCGTCCATGTTCTTGCGGATCACTTCGACGTTGAGAATGGGCTTTCCGTTTCGAGCCACAAAATCCATTCCAAGCCAGCGGCCAGATCTAGCGTCCGGAAGCATCCACTGTATTTTCACATTGTTGTAATCATCCTTTGCCTTCAGAAAAGTTATTTTCTGCGACTCGGGCTTAGACCCGTTTATCCTTGCAAAGCCATCCTGCGCTTTCCAGTTAATTCCAAATGGTCCGCATCCCGTATCCGCAAAGGTAGGAGTGGTGAGAAAGAGAGTAAAAATACAAGCAATGATGTTTTTCTTCATGTGTATTGTGCCGCATCCAAACCTTTTGAATTGAGCAAATCCCGAGCCCCCTTCGCCAGACAGAGCAAATCCATATACCACGCCTGCCCGCGAGTATCGCCAGTATAGTCAATGCTGCCGACAATGTAATCACCATCGGTATTGATTGCTGCCAGTTGTGATCCGGGAAGGCCGTCAACATAGATATTCCCGTCCGTGGTGTTCTCACCTAATGCCCCCGGGGACTGCCCGATCTGGTCATTGCCGAGCGCCTGACGATACACCGAGGCCTGATCCAGGCGGATAAGCCCACCCAGCTTTATATTCGGGTTTATCAGACAGCGAACGTTAACCCCGGCGCCCATTGTCTGCTGTGGCATGCCAATGAGGCCTGTATCGGCGTTCAGCACGATCGCCTCCTGAATATATTTGTTCTCAGGAAGAATATGCACCTGATTATTTTCATACCACCAGTTGGCTTTGCATTGCCCAGCCAGCCCGAACATCAGGCGCCCGGTATTCTGGTAAATGGTACGTCCGCGGGGGAAAACAGTTGAGCCGAAATCTGGCGTGCTGCCTTCAGATATTCCGTATGGCCTTAACGACTGCATGCCGAGATCAAACAGGTCTGCGTGCTTCCAGCCAGCCGCAACCGTCGTTTTCACGCTGGCGTTCAGGTGCCCTTCCCATCCATCGATACACTGGATGAGCACCCAACTATCGGTTACGTTCTCCTTCCCGGTAATGGTGAAGCGAATGTCACCATTGAAAATCAGACCGATGTTTTTACCCGGGTATTCCCCGCTATCATCAGCTGCGCCGTTGTATCCGGCGATGGCTCTGATCCGGGTAAATTCTTTGCCCATTATCCGGTTCTGAGTTTCAGGCGCCAGATTGTAAATTTTGAAGTTGCCGACGAACCCGTTAAAAATGGTGGCCGGCATCTTCTGAATGTTAAACGTCACCTTGAAATCTGACAGTGAGATGCCATCACCCTTATCGTCGATAAGCTGCAGCTCAAAATGCCGCATCCAGTTTTGAGACATGATCACTCCGTTACTACGTAAAGGTGGCTCTTAGTTCCGAGGTCTGCTGCCGTTGGGTTGTCGTTCGCCGGGTCATCACAGACAACATAGAGCGAAAACCCGAGGCTCATGTAATGATATTGGGCCAGCAGATCAGCGCCGGTAATCAGGGGAATACCCTTGATCAGGTCGGCGCCGCTGCTGTCCATGATATCGAGACACCAGAACGCAGCACGCCAGGTAACGGCCATTTGAAAGCTCTGACCCGCCAGTGCAATAGCGAACTGTTGATTCTCTGGTGACAACGGGATTTCTGAGACAGACATTTACCCTCCAGAAAAGAAGCTTACGCCCCGACTTAGCAATGACTCATCTTTGGGCGTTGGAGTTTTAACGCCTGAATTTTGCACCGCTGAGGTGTTTGCTCCCTCTTTCATATTTTCCTTTGCGGCCACGCTAACCGTCTGCGTCTGGGTGGTGATAACCTCCCTCAGCGTAACGGTTGCCATCAGGACATTTTCACTGGCGCGATCGGTGGTCACATCGAGGGTCCGGATCACCATATTGGTATACAGCCTCTTGCCTGTGGTTACGTCGATGAGCTGCCTTTCCTGCTGCATTTTAAGCAGCTCGGCATAAACCTCTTTCGGGCCCATGCTGTTGAGTGGCGTCGACAGTCCAATATTTCGGGTGTCGTAGAAATCAAGCAGTGAACCTCCACCAGCAAAGCCAATTTCCATTACCACTTCAGAAGGTCGGCGATAGGCATGGTCGGAGATAAAGCCAGTTCCGGCGTTGGTTGCCCTCTCCACCGGGTGTTCGGTTATTTCCAGCGCATCGCTATGCCGTTCAGTAACAACTACGTCGGGGATCATCAGTCCAATGCGCCGGCTCTGCTGCTGGAACAGCGTAGATAGAATATCCATCAGCTCGGCCCCCTCGCCAGTTGCTGGGTTGAGCGTGCATTAACATTCGCCTGATTGTCAGCAACGATTTTACCGGCCTCCCTTGGGTCGCTGACACCAGAGATATTGATGACCGTATTCTGGTTCAGCGTCGCGCCACCACCCGGCATATTGCTCATCACCCGGGGTATGTAGTTTCTGGTCTCCTGTGGCATTAGCGCCATGCCGTACTTCTGCACGTTACCGATCCCCCAGTTATAAGAGGCCAAAGCCTTGCCCAGATCGCCACCGTTCTTCTGCAGGAGCATCGAGAGATATCGCGCCGCCGCTTCCGCCGACTTCATTGGGTCAAAGACGTCATTACCGCGCAGCCCCATATCCCGAGCGGTGCCAGGCATAAACTGAAACAAGCCTTGCGCACCTGCCCCTGACACAGCAAATTGATCACCGCGTGATTCAGTAAGCGCCACACTACGTAGCAGACCCGCCGGTAGGTTATACAGCGCCTCCAGCTTGCCCATTATTGGAGCCATCCAGCCCAGCAGTTGAGCGCCTGCTTTAGTGGCCTGAGGTCGTTTAACAGACTGCCCGTATTGAGTAGCGTCACCTCCAAACCAGCCAGTAACGGCCTGCCCAATACTGCGCGGGTCAAACCCGGTTTTATTCTGAATCCAGTTAGCCGCGCCGTTAGCACTGTCTGTCACCGCATCTGGTGGCGCACTATTGCCGCCTTGCTTTAAAAGCTGCCTGGCATAAGCTGCTGCGTCAGACCATCGGCCTTCGTCAATAGCATTGAGAAGCTTGCCGATGATATCCAGCATCTTGCTAAGCTCATCAAATTGCTTTTTCAGGCTGTCGAATTCGAACTTAATCGACCAGGTTTTGGGGTCGATACCGAAGAGCTTTATCAGCTCGTCTTTGAGGCGCTTAATGCCTGACCATAGCTTGTCAATGGCGTTAAGAGCCAAAGTTATCGCCGGTTCCCATGCCTTCCAGTCGATAAGGCTTTTGCCACCTTCCTTCCATGTCTTGTAATCGTCGTACAGCAACAGGATTGCGCCAGCCAATGCCAGCACCCAGGTAATGGGAGACGCCATCATCGCCGAGTTGAGTAATCGCCAGACCACCACAAGCCCACCAAGTGTTTCAATGAGGGCTTTGGTATCGTCATTCAGACCTTTCCACCAATTCTTGACGTCAATGGCAGCCTGAATAAGCCGGTATACAATCCGACCTACTGCTTCCCCCATCCAAAGGATGCCCTTAATCGTCGCGGTGATCGCCCCTTCGATTTTCGGGAAGTTATCCAGAATCTGGCGCCGCAGCCGGTCCAGCGAGCCCGCCAGACCGTCGGCTAGGCTGGAACCGATTTTATCCCGCGCCATACCGGCCATCAGGCCGAAGGAACGCAGCGAGGTCATGAACTTGTTTGAGCTTACTGCGGCCACGTCAGCGTTATAGCCGATCGCCTTCGCCATTGCGGTATATTCGGCACTGAACTGACCTATACCGCGACGCATTGCCATCAGGGTATTTTCATCAAGCCCCAGCATCTGCGCGTACTGGTTAGCTCGGTAGTAAGGCATGCTGCTAAGGCGCTGACCGACGTCGGTGAAGATGCTGGCCATATCCCGCATATTGCCTTTAGCATCGCGAGTCTGAACGCCGAGGCGATTCAGGAAGCCTTCGGCGCCGGGGTTGTTACGCACGAACCGTGACAGGTTTTCTAGGGAGCCGCGGGCGGCGTCCACACTTCCCCCCATCTGGCTGACGGCATACCCTATCTGTTTGATGCCCTGCACCGTTGCACCGGTGCGTTGGGAAGCCCAGTACAGGTTATCGAGGCTGCTGGCGATTTTAGCCGTAAAAGCCACCACTGAAGCAGCAGCCAGTTCAACTTTGGTGCCAAGCTCAATCGCCTTCAGCGTCGTCCCGGCAACCACGGCATCAAATTTTCTGGCGCCAGCCTCATCGACTTTGAACCCAAGCGAGATCAGAAAGTCCTTGAGCGTATCAGCGTTCATTGTCCTCTCTCCATTTCGCTATTCGGTATTCGTTATCGGCTTCCAGATCCAGCCAGTCATTCATTCTGGCAATGTCAGCCAGGTCGAGAGAGCCATCTTTGAGGGATTCGTATCGGCATAACCCTTTGGTGACTGGCCTTGCCAGAAAGCTTTCGCCTTCCGGCAGGGATTCCAGCGTTAAGCCTGCGGCGACGGGTCCACCGTCTCGCTGGCGGGGAGTTCTTTCAAAAAATTTCCCAGGCTATCGGCGACCACCCGCGCCACCAGCTGCAGCATCGTGAACAGGTCGATATCGTCGAACATCAGAACACCCTGATCGAAGACTTTCACCCAGCCCTTTTCGTGTTGACGGGAGACGACGCTGAGGCACGGATAAATCACCGCGTTAACGTCTTCATCCGGCAACGCGGCCAGCGTGTCGGCAATCTTCGGCAACACGCTTTCCAGCACGGCGCCGGAGTTACCGGCGGCGGCCTGAGCCTTCAGCGTCGAGAATTCACTGACCAGACCAGCCAGCACCGGCAGAAGCTTACGGCTGACCTTCAGCTGCTGGAAAACGTCGAGTTTGGCTGTACGGTAGTTGACGCCTTTGATTTCAAATTCCATCAATTAAAACTCCCCCAGCAGTTGGTCAACTTTACCGGCGTCAAATACCCACGACACGGTATTACCAACCTTGGCGTTAGCGTGATCCGGCTGTTTCTGGAATGCGCAGCTACGCGCGGTGGTGATATCGCCTGACACCTTGTTTCGGATGACAATCACGTTATTACCCCAGGTCGCCGAGGACTGGCTCTGCGCGTTGTACATCAGGGACAGTTTTTTGTTCACCGGGGACGTTTTCAGCAGGGTAACTGTGATGGTGCCACTCTTACCGGCGTGCAGGCTGTGCATCACCTCACCATCGGCGCCGACGGTCATGGTATTCTTTGCCTCGGTCATCGCAACCGTAATACCTTCTTCGGAGTTCGCCGAGCCGTAGCCCAGATCGATACTGCCGGTTGGGCCCGTCAGGGATGCCGAGACGTCAATAAAACTATAGGTTCCGCTCATGGTCGCTCCTTATCGCACCACATTGATCTGCACGTCGGCATAGTGAATGGCACCCGCCAGTTTGATCGCCGCCTGAATCACCGGCGACTTACGCGCTTCCCTGTCGGACTGCGCCTGGTTATCTACTGAATCGGCGTAGACGTAGTAACCCTTGGTCAGTGTGTCACCTGATTCAATCTGGCCGATCGGGCCGCCATTCCATACACCCGGAGCAATAAGGCCGTTATTTACCGCCTGATCCAGTGAGGCTTCGACGTTGGTCATTAACCGGGTTACGCCCGCGTCGGTCTGCGGAATTTTGGTAGTCGAGGTGTAGAGCAGGTTGTAAAGGTTGGTCTGCACGTAGTTCTGCAGCCAGTCCAGGCCGTGGCGCTCATCAAAGAAGTCTCCGTTCGCCATGACACCCTGCTGGATAATCGCTGTATCGTTGGCGTAGTAGACGTAGACGTTACCGTTAATGGCATCAATAGCGGACGCCTGCGCGGTCGTGAGCGTTTCGTACGTCACGCCAGGCTCGGTTTTGAATTTCAGGGTGATCGTGGTGTTGTTGCCGGTGAAATTCACCGTAAACGCACGGCCAAATGCCGAGATAGCGGCGTATTTGCTGCTGGAGCTGTACTGCCAGAACGTACGGCTGTAGCCGGCGGCTTTCAGCTTATAGCCGATGTTGTCGGTATTCCCCGAGACCAGCACATTCACATCATCAGTGGTAACGGCCAGAATGCGACTCAGGCTGGATGCCTCGATCGCCACAGCAACCGAAATCACGTCAGCCTCAACCAGATCGGCGCTATCGGCAATCGCCAGCCCGTACCAGTTGGTATATTGCAGAGAGGCATTAACCGCCTGCAGCAGCGTTTCAACTGTGCCCTCTTCACCTTCCGCCAGCGTCTTCGACCAGCGGCCGATATAGACCAGCGTCGGTTTTGGTGATTGTGAAAAGAAGATGGTCGCTGCTTCGTATTCCGGGGAGTCAACGCCAAAATCATCGCCGATATCTTCAATGGCCGAATACTGGCGAATGCGCTCGGTAACCGGAATAACGGTAGAGGTTCCCAGAATGAGGAGCGCACCGAAGTTTCGCCCCGTTGCCGCTACCGGTGACATGATGACGTCAACGTTAACGACATTGGAAACAGGTAAGCCCTGTGCCATGTTTTAATCTCCAAAAAATTGCACTGGCGCGTCGACCAGCGATTGAATGCCGTACTGGCGGATGATTTTGCGGCGCAGGTCAACGCTGATATCGTACCGGCGCACCCACTGGTTATTGATGAGTTCGGGCAGATTGAGGATCCGCCCATGCTGCAGAAATGTCAGGCCTGAGTGGTTGAGCTCGTCATTGTTCTGCGAGACCAGCAGACCGTCACGAAAGCGCGTGGCCATTGCCAGCCCCTGCGGGCCATAGAAGCACAAGATCAGGCTCACGGTCTCATGCGACCACTGTTCGGCGTTCTCTTCGCCCTGCACGTACGCCGGGTTGAAGTCCTCCTGAATGCCGGTGATACCGAACGCGCACCAGGTGGTGCCGTTTTTGGGTATCTGCTTTTGCGGGTCAGTCCAGCGTGGGTAAACCAGCGTGGCAGCCAGCCCTGTCACACCCCGTATCCAGCGGCTGATTAGCCGTTCCAGATCCTCATCGTAGGGCGGTGAATCACCGACGGGGGTCAGATATCCCGCCGTTGTGCTGTCGTTACTCAATCGGCGTTCCCCCGTCAAATTCCAGCAGCTCGCAATGCGCCTGAACGAACCCGGCACCGTACGCTGTATACGGGTCGACAAACGTCACACGATAATCTCGCCCGCGGTAGGTTACGATATCGGCATCTAATCCGGGTTGCCCCTGAGTAAGCCTGAACTGCGTCACGATGAGAATGGCCCCGTTGATGTTCTGTCCGGCGGCCATACGCTTAGCCTCAAGCGAGCGATCGACGGTTACGACACCAGAGAACGGAATAGCCTGCGCGGTATTGGTCGGAAAATTATCTTCGTCCACCGTCTGCACCTGTCGATAACACACCAGGGACAGGTCGACAAAGTCCGGATCAAGCAGAACATCAGTCACATCGAGAAACGGCATTATTTTTTCCTCACGACATACTGAATCGCTCTGAAAAGGAATCCGCGGGCACGCAACGGCTTATCGCCAGGGATAGGCGGTTTCATTTCTCTGCGTTTCTTGATGGTCTTTTCAGATAGTGGGGTCAGACGATCGCCTGCCTCAATGACAGCCTTTGAGGCATCACGCGCAATCTGGCCTGCGGCTTCAAGATGCATCGACGCCACATCTGCCTTACCTTCAAGCGCAGACTGAGCGGCCAGCTTTAAACGCTCGGTCGTTTTATCCCGCGAATCATCAATACCCATGTCCAGAAATGGCCTTGGCGGCAGAGTAACGGTCTCACCGTCTATCTCTACGGTTGCCCCGGTGGACTGGAGATACCCCAGCTCAGCGTTGCTCAGCGGCGCATCATCGCGCGGAGAACCTGCCGGGATACCAACCAGTACATCAGTGCCTGACAGCTGTTTCAGCGCATCCAGAACGACACTGTAGTTGTCTTCCCGAATTGTGAGCCCGCTTTTCATTCCGGCGTCCCCAGTTGAACCGCTCCGGCACCAAACATCATCAGGTATTCCCAGAACTCCGATCCGTAACGGGAGTTGTTCCAGAAACCGGCATTAGGGTCCAGGGTTGCGCTTGCGTCATAACTGGCTGAAACCTTATCCACTGATTTCGCGGTCTGTATGCCGCTATTTACACCACCAGCAGTACCCACAGCCATACCACGCATATCGGCAGCGTAAAGGTACATGTAGTGCGCAACATACAGCCCGACGATGTAGGGAAAGATATCCACGCCAAAGCGCGACTCACTCAACATGGCATCAGCAAGATTCAGTCGAGTCTGGATCATTAGCGTGGGGTACTTTGTATCGTCAGCGAACTGCGGAAAGGTTGCCCTGAACTGCTCAGGCGTCGGCAGACTTTGATTTCTTGCCATTATTGGTAGTCTCCGGCAATTGCGCTTCGAGTTCAGCAATACGCGCGTCTTTCTCGGCGATTTTTGCTTCCAGCTCAGCAATGCGCGGGTCTTCTGCGACCGCTGGCGCTTCGCCATCCGGAGAACAGTGCGCTTTTACGAACCAGTGATCAGCAACCGTGTCATCAACGTCGTGGAAGCCAACCGGGAAATGCTTTTGCTCTTTGCCGTCGTTGAAGTTAAACGGGGAGAGTACGTAAATCTTTTTCATTGCAAGTCCTCATGAGCGGCCCTTTCGGGCCGCCGCAGGTTAGATGCCGTCGACGTAGGCCAGAGTTTCCGGATAAACCGGCTCTACTGCACCCAGCTTGCCGTAATAGGTTACGAGCTGATACAGGCCGCGATACTGGATCGGAACGCTCATCAGCGGAACCATCGGGAAGCGAACGTATTTCTTGTCGTTGGTGTAGAACATCATGCGATCAGAGTTCGACACGCCACGACCTTTCGCCCATTTCACCGGACGGATGTTCAGAGGACGCCCGTTCTGGTGGTATGCGATGGTGTTGGTTTCCAGATAGGTCAGCAGTGACTGGTTACCAGCGCTGGATACGATGGTGCTTGCCAGCAGAGAGAACTGCTCCGGCGGGATCAGCAGGTCCGTCGGTACCATGGAGTAAGCCGAGTTGGCCCACGCTGCACTCAGCCCGGCATTAATGCTCGCCCGGATTTCGTCAGCGGTGGAGGTCGCCCAGGTCTTCGCTGCGTTGGTCGGCGTTACCTGCGTCAGGTTCATCAGGCCTTTAACGTTCAGACCGGAATCGCCGATATAAACCTGCTCGTCCGTGTCCATGTTCCATTTCAGCTGCATACCGTCGTACTTCTGCGTGTCGATCGGGCGACCAACTTGCGCAGCTGCCTGCAGTTCTGGAACAGTCCAGCCAAGCTCCATACCCCACAGAGTAAGCGGGAAGCCAGTTTTTGCGATGTCGACGTTAAGTCCAGCCATCGCAGTCGCGGCTTTGCTCAGCCAGTTTTTACCGTTGGCATTCGGTGTACCGGCAGCGGCAAAGGTGGTGTTAGTGAACGAGCTGATCTCGTCAGCAATAGACACGTCTTCACGCAACTGGATATCGCGCGACCAGGTGTAATTCACCAGCGGCAGATTCAGTGTCTGATCGAGACGCTCCAGCTCATGGACAAGAAAGGCACCAGTGCCGTCGACTGTCGCCTGGTCAAATGTCATTGGCATTTGCGATTTCCTTAAATATTGAAGGCCAGCTCAATGTTGCCGCTGGTGTCGCCAGGGCCATTGAAGTAAGCGTTAGTGATCTGGACGGTATTCGAGCCATCAGCGGCGGCAAGGAACGCGCCGAGAGGGCTTGAGGCGGATGGTGTGGCCACTCGCATGTAGACCGGGCCATGCAGCGCAACGCTGGATGCATCCGCGCCGATGTTTACCGTGACGTAACCACGGACCAGGCAATCGCCGGTGAAGTTTTTACCGCTGCCTACCTGCTGGACTTTATCCGGCTGGCTGGCGGTCGGATACGGACGAACGTAAATGCCCACCAGCACCGACGCTGTATCGCTCGCAGCGATTGGCACAAATTTCCCGGAGGAAATCTTGCCGCCAAGGCCGTAAGCGGTGAAAAGGTTGGAGGAGTCCAGCAGTTGAGGTTCAACCGTCAGATCCTGCGGACGAGAAATTGCCCCGGCGATGCCCGCTGGCATCCGGTAAAGAAATGTATTACCCATTGGTTAGCCTCGTTTAGACCAGAATTCCTGCGCGGCCTGATTCATACCGGCAATGGTTTTAACAGTGGTGGCAGTCTGCGTTTGCAGGCTGTCGACGGTTTTGGTATTGCGGTTTTTCGCCAGCTCAGAAACAGCCGTGAAAGCCATATCTACCGTGGCTTTTTTCAGCTTGCTGATATCGGCATCACCGACAATAGAGCGCACCAGAGATTGATCTGCAGAGGCGAGCACCTGACGCTTGAATGCTGTCGGCTTCGCCTTTTCTGGCAACTGGATGCCTGGCTGAATCAGATCGGCACGGTAAGCGGCGTCGCCGGTAACCTTACCCTCTTCTTCCTTTTTCTCCTCTTCATCCTCGGCATCGCCGGTACCAGGAGCAGCTGCCGCAGGCGTTAGTTTTGCCACCGCCTCAATCAGCGCCTTACCCCATGCAGGAATTTCTTCCTCACCATCGCCGGTACCAGGCAATGCCGGGCCGGGAAGCGGATTTTGCGGCGCAAGGTTAATGACTACGCCGCCGGGTGTCATAGAGGTCGATACATCGTTATCGCCCGTGACATCATCAGGCGGGTTATCAATGAGACTTGCCATTTCGGCAGCGTCCCCGGTTTTACGGGCCTTCAGGAGCCGGGTAAACCAGTTTTTAGTAGTGCTTGGCATAGAATCCCCTATTGCACAACGGAAACCGGCCCGCCCGTTAGGGACAAGGGCCAGATGGTTAGCGGTAATCGCAGATTGCTTTGCGAGACCAGGTGAAATTTGTTCGTAATCGGCGTCGTACCCGCAGCTGACCTCGTCATCACCATCATCAATGGCCTGCAGGGCTTCCGGGGTTTTGACGATGACATCAGCCAGCAGCAGATCGGTTTTATCGTCCGTGCCACGTCGTACGTTCTGGATGTGCCCGTGAGCCAGCTGGCGCCAGTTATCAGGGGTAACAAAGATGATCTGCCCGTCAAAATCTCGCGGATGGCCGATAGTGACTGCCATTCCTTCGAATGACGCCATGGCTCGCTCGCTGAACACCTCTTCTGGTGTCCGGCGTACGATGACCTTCCCTCTGTCATTTGGGACAAGCTCAGGCCGCTCTGTGGCGTCGTACTCCTGCTCACCAGTCCTTGCGATCGGGACGTCCTTAAACAGGACTGACCCATCAGCAAGTTGAAAGCGGGTATTACCAAGGCGGGTTTTAAAGAAATATTTCATGGGTTACCTGCTGAATTGCGGGCATTGAAAAGGCCGCTCATTGGCGGCCTGTTATTTTTTTGGTTCGGGGATCTGCACTTCTGGCCAGCAATCGCAGTTCGGCAGGCATCCGGCGTGGCCGGTCATACCGTCAAGCGTCGGCGGGTTATCCCAGCGCACAAATTTATCTTTCATTCCTCGGTGCGATGGCCTGGTACCAGCCCCCTTGATGCGCCACCAGTACCCCTCAGAACCAACGGATAACGCCCGAGCCTGAGTTAATGCGCCAGTTGCACGCCCTATCTCAGTGCGGGCTATCATCCGCGCCCTGCTGGCCGCCACGTCACCGGATTGCATGATCATCTCGTAAAGCTGATCGGGGCGCTCACCATGGATGACAGCCTGTATCGCACGCTCCTGAATTTCCCTGACACGTCCGGCCGCCTCTAATGGCAGAGACTTCATGTAGCGAATCTGTCGGTAAACGATGTCTTGCGCCACCATGCCGACAGGAGTGTTACCAATCACGTCACGCAGACCAGCGGATATTTCTTCCGAAACAGAACGCCACTGATTCCACTCTTCACGCTCCACCTGGGCAAACATCTTTCGACCGACCATTTCGGCCCAGTCGTCGATCACCCCGGAGTAGTCAACAAGCGATTTAGCAATGCTCTCAGCGCTTGCCTGTGAACCATCGTAGGAACCCGTGACGATTTGATTTATCTGGTCGACTATCGCCAGTAGGCTTTTCTGATACTGGACCTCCGATCGGCGGCGGAGGGCTGGTTTCAGATTCAGTCTCCTGCCACTGTTTCGCCGCATTCTGGATATCCTCATCGCTAATTGAAGCACCGATGCCGGTAACGTCAGACAGCTCGCGCAAATCGGTCAGCGCAGCAGCCGGGGACATTCCCAAATCACGCACCGCGGTTGCCAGAGCGGTAGTCGTGTTGGTTGCCACCGTGGAGCGATCGGTGTCGCTCATCTGCCACAGGGGGTTAAACTCAAAGGTGAAATCTTGCGGCAACGGCTCGCCAAACTCTGAGCGATGCAGTACATCGAATAACAGTCGGATGTGAGGCCGTAAATCTCGCTCCTGAAGCGTTCCCACGTCGTCGTAGTAGTTCGCGAGGTCAGCGTCACCGGTTGAAAAACCCTTCGGTGACTGGCGGAACAGACGGACAAGAGGAATACCAACAGCACCCGCGATATCCTCTTTAAACTCGCTAAGCAGGTCAGACAGGCCCGCGAAAGAATAGGAATGTGTTTCAAATTCGTCCTCCGAATCAAACAGGGACATACCCTCGTTCGTCTGGTACTGGCGGACCATTTCCATATTCTTGATAAGCGCTTCAAACGCCTTACCGCCCGTGGCGATAATTTCACGCAGCTTTTTAATCTTTGCCGTTCGCAGATGTGCCTTGTAGGCAAGCTGGGCGGCGCCGACGCTGGTGCTATCGTAGGAAGTCAGGCGATCGAAGATGCGCTCGACAATGGACATCCCCCATTCGTTTTCGGTGATTTTCTGCTGATACGGCAGTTTCACACCATCCATGCGGATCAGGCGGCTGTGGTGAACAGTCCAAGGAGGAAGCCCCTGCGCCGTTGTCACGATTTCATAGAATTCAGGCTTGCCGAGATTAGGGCCAAGCGCCTTAATGCGCCTGGTGAGCTGTGGGTTAATCATCCAGCGGTCAAGTACAGCCAGACCTTTAAAGCTACCCTTGCCAACCTTATTCAGCACCAGCGGCGTCAGCGGTGCCTGACCTTCAATCAGAATCAGCGCCACCGCCCCGCCATACAGCCGGGACCATTTCAGCGTCTCGTTGATGCAATCCCAAAGCTGAAGCTCATCGAACCGTGATTCCAGAATGCCACGACGTTTCGGGTCAATCTCACTGGTGATTCGCACGCCCTTTTTGGTCATATCGTCCGCTTTCGAATCGACTGCGGCGCCAATAATCCAGGAGGAACGATAAGCCCACTCAATGAGCAGGCGGTTGCGGCTGGTATAGTTCGCCCTGTAGGTTGATGCGGCATGCTGGTTAGGCTGCTGCATACCGACACGGGCAACAAAGTTATCGTACGAATCCGCCGTGGCGACTCGTCCTGTTTTCTTCGCCATGGTGACTATTCTCCGGCTTTTTTTGGTACTCGTGGCGGATAGGATAATTTGTTAAAAAACGACCCGATTTAACATAATGACTGTTACCCGCACCAGCCGGATCCCTCCCATGATGAAATGTCCGCCAAAGGCTTATTTATCGGGGTTAAGTGGCTAAAAGCGCGTGAATAAAACATGCATAAACAGGGTCGAAAAATGAATAGCGTGAATTTTGCGTGAAACGGTTATTTCCAGGTATTTACCTGTTCCCCAGCGCTTCCCAGATATCCATTGCCGTATCGGTTGGAGCAAACGCCATGATGAACGCGTCGGCCACGTTCGGCGATGGTACGTCACGCTTGGCGAGGTCTTTCTTGCTTTCCACCATCACGCGACCGTTTTTGTCAAAATCACGGTGCGGGGTGGTAAGTTCCAGCTTGAGCTTTTCCAGCAGCGGGCAGGATGAGTCAATGCTAATCAGCTCATCTACCGGGTACTGCTCGCCGTTCTTTACCGCGTTGAAGGTGTTACGGAAGCGATCCGCTACCAGCCACCAGGCTTGCGCTTTGAGGTTGGCGAAAAAATCCTTGTTCGGGATGCCAATGTATTCGTAGTCCGGCTCATTCACACCAGCGCCTGCATTGAATCGCTGATAGTTGATGCGGGATGCATTCATGTTTTCGCGCTTACGATCCTCATTAATTTCTGAGAATTTCGCGCCAGCAGATGCCCCAACGCCGATTGAGTCGTAGACGATATCAGCATCGCGCTCCAGTGCTGCCTGATACGTACGCTGGCAGCTCTTCAGCAATTCGTCTTCTTTCGCCTTCCACTCATCCGCCCAATACACGACGGAGCCGTGGCGATAGACGTTAGCGCACTTATCGGCGCCGCTATCGGCGACGTCGAAGCCAATACGCTTGCGCCCGCTTGGCTCGAAATTAAGGACTTTGTGGGCATCAACGGCCGCCTCAATCCATGACAGCTTGATAATGGCCGCATCATCATCCGACTCTGGCACGCCTTCGTAGACGTGCTTAAACCCATCCGGATCCCGGCGCTTAGCGGCTTCGATAACCTTCAGCATGGTGTCGGACAAAAAGGGGTTTTCATCGTAGTTGATTTTGCGTATCAGCGTATCTTCTGGCGGGTCGACCACAAAGTTACGCCAAACGAAATCAGTCACCAGTCCGGGGTTAAAGATAAACCAGCACTCTGAGCCCTCTTTACGGATGGTAGGCTCCAGTATCTTCCACTGGTACTCGGTCAGCGCGTGGGCCTCTTCAAGCCACAGAACGCTGATACCTTCCAGAGACTTAATCTCTTCAATGTTGCGCCAGAGCCCATAAAACACGAATTCGGACCCGGTCACCCGGTTAATGATTTTGTTGTTCAGAATGCGGAAACGATGCCGCAGGCCGAAGCGGTCAATCTGAATTTTGAGCAGGGTATACACCGACTCTTCAATTTTGTTCTGGATCTGACGCGCACAACAAAAGCGAAGGCTGTATTTATTCGACAGAAATATGGCTATGCCAGCGGCATCCCATGATTTTGACGATGACCGACCACCATAAAGCACTTTGTTACGCGCCTGCGTCGTCCAGAAGCTACGCAGTACCGGATTCAGCGTCGGTTTGGATGTCAGAGTAGAAGTCATTGAGGTCACGCTCTCCGTTGCCATCATCAATACCTGCATCACGGCGAAGACGATCGGCCTCCAGCGACACCTTATCAGTAGCAGCCTTGCGATAGTCTGTATCAGCAAATATTTTGCCTACCGTCGCAAGCGTGCCGACGATGGACTCAATACGAACGGTATTGCGCATCATCGCCTTCTCGGCGGCGCTGATATTTTCCATCAGCACCTTTCTTTCCTGGTCCCCTTCAGCATCTTCCAGCTTGGTCAACCACCGGCCAATATTCTCTGCGGCGACAAGGTTGTTAGCCCGAAGGCGAAATAATTCGTCTTCGAGTGTCAACGCTTTCGCGTCTTCAATGACCTCATCTTTAAGCAGAAGGCGGCGGGCGTAACCACCATGCTTTAACGCCTGCTGGTTGCCGGGTTGAAATGGGTTAGTCGGCGGATCGGTACGCACCCCGCGTATCGGTTTCGTATCTGGTGGAGGTTCGGCTTTTGGTTGCGTACTTTTTTGCATACGGCCAGAGCTGGCAGGCTTTTCGCTGGTACGCGCCTTACTCTTTTGCGTACCACTTTGCGTACCATTTTTGCGTACCTGCGTACTGGCCTTGCGTACCCAGTCAAATTTTTTAGCCCTCTTCCTGATAGCCCCTTCAGTAACGCCGTATTTATCGCCTATATCACGGAGACTAAGGACTCCGGCCCGGTATGCCGATTCGATGGCCTCCCAGTCCGGTGTTGCCATAATTTTGTCCTCGCCTTGACATTATCGAGCCACCTCTGGAAGTGGCTCTGTAATGCCCATAAAAAAACCCGCCGCAGCGGGTTTGGGATAAAGAATACTCTCTAAACCAACTCACCAATGAATTTTGCACTTACCCTAAGCCGAGCTTGAGGAATTCCTTTAACGGCCCCTGATAAAAGGTAACCCCCCTGCACTTCTACAATGCTCATTTCCATCGTGTAGTCATTTACACCTTGAATGACATTCACCGCCTGAGGATTATGCTGAGAAACATGCAAATCTAATGTATCGCCCTGAATATGGCCTTGGTAAGTGAACCCGAAATCACCACCGTTGATGGCATTGTCTTTTACTACTACAGTGCCTTGTCCAACATCATGGTTATTGCTGCTGAAGGTTACGAAGTAAATACCGTTTTTCATGTCACACCTTATGTTGTAGCCAATCGGCAAAGGCATTATAGACACGCTACTTACGGGGAGAAAGATGGCATTTTAATAACTGCCGGATATGACTAATTTTTCCCTCTAAATATTTCAGACCGACGTATGTCGGCCTTATCCCGGTTACACTGCCCCAGCGCTGATAGCAGACTGACGTTTAAATCCAGGCTCTGCCCCCACGTCAGGTTGTCAGGGATTTCCGGTTGCGGAGTGTCAGCCATCAGGCTCGCCGGTAACGGGACCGCCGGCACTTTGACGTAGACCGTTCGCGTATTGTTGCAACCGCTTAACTGCGCCAGCAGGCACAGGGCGATTAGTGCAATCATCATTCGCAACAGCAACCCGGATATCAGCCGAGGCTCCCGATGCGTCCAGTGCGATCTGCTCTTTTGCATGCTGATTGGCCTCGGCGATGGTGTTAAAGATGGTCATGGTAGTCAGAACGTTGGATGTAATTGCCTGAGCTGCGTTTACCTGCTGCTCGGCACCATCGGCTCGGGTTTTCTGCTCAGCAGCAACGTTGTGGTAATGCATTGCCAGCCACCCAAGGCAAACAACCAGGCAGATCACAATGGCGCTGATAATGGCGGTTAACCGGCTCATTTTTGACTCCAGAGACAAACCTCGCGCTCAATCTCGCGACGAGTTACCAGGCCTTTCCACTGCTTGCCCTTGGCATAAGTCCAGCGGCGCAACTGGTCACATGCGCCTTTCTGGTCGCCCTGGTTGATTTTGCGCAGCAGCGTGGAGGTCTGGAAGTTTCCGGCGCCGACGTTATAGGCGAACGAGTACAGAGCCCCGCGCATTGTCTCGGGGATCGGCTTCTGGATGTAAGGGTTAATCTGGCGAGCGACGGCGTTCAGGTCTTTACTGAGAAGCGCACGGCATTCAGCCTCGGTGTACTTCTTGCCGAGCATGATGTCTTTGCCAGTGTGGCCATAACAGACAGTCCATACGCCTACCACATCCTGATAGGGATCGTACCGCACACCTTCAAGACCATCGTTCCCGGTTGGGCCGGTGATGAGCGCAGAAGCAATGGCTATGGCGCCACCGCCGACGGCAGCGATAACGCTATTCCTCAGTTTTGGTGTCATAGCCATTGAGCCGATCCTCGCGTTCTTTCCGCCGGTAGTACCAGTTCACCCCACAGGTGGTAATGGTGCAGGCGATACCGACAATAATTGCCCAGTCACTTAGGGTCATCCCCGCTATTTTGTCGGCCAAAATCCATACCTCTGCCTTAACTGCCCCGGCATACGCCTTTGCTGAGACACCGCAGCCCGTCAGTGCGGTCCCGGTGCCGTATGAAAGTCTGCTGTAAATGGTGCTCATTTTTGTCATAACCTCACCTCCGTTGATGACGGATGGCGCTGTGTGTGTTTAAAAGGGGTCGGGCCCGTCGGGCTGGATTTAACAACGAAGCGTGTCGATGATGATTCCCGTAAGCCTGAAATGAAAAAGCCCACGCTTTTGCATGGGCTTGAATGGAGAGTTATTAAATTAATTAAGCCGATCGTCTGTCAGCAAATCCATCATTGTTTCTTTAATTAATGCTGCCGCTTCGTAAAAGCGCCCAGAGACATCAGGACCCGTAACCGTGATGTGTCTGCGCTTCCGACCAAGCACCGCCACCGTTAGCGTGCTTTCTTCATACCACATCTCGACATCCACCGAGACCCATTCACCGTTGGGATGATGCTCGCTTACCAATAAGTCAATGGTGAAAACCAACTGATGCGCACCGTTGAGTTGAACACCCTGTAATGGCCTTTCCGTTTTCATCCCATCACTAGACTTAACAAATGTTCTGACATAACTCAGCTTAATTCCTGATGATCCTGAAGGGATGCCATCCGGAAGCAAAAGAGATTGCTTAAACTCACTCATCAGGGCAATAGCGTCACCCTGCAACCTTACTTTCCGTTTTTGTTTTTGTTCGTCAAGCTGAGACTTTCTTTCCCGAATTGTGTCATAGATGATCTGCATTCCATACTCCAGAAGTTCTGATGAAGGAACATTCATAATTACCACCTTTTGGTAGGGAAATCTCTCAACTTGCACAAATAAAAACCCGCACAAGGCAGGAAGTAATACCAAGGGTAAAAGCGACGGTGCGGTAGCCGTAATGGTCCCAAGGTAGAGGGATTTAGAAGGCTGCAGCATAACTATCACTGGTGATTCAGGATAGCCAGTTAGGGCTGCAGCTCGGTTTCGTGAGTGGCGGCCGGTGCTGATCTCCGGCTTTCTCTGGCATTACACGTACCCAAGACTATTCTCCAGAGATAGCGCTGTCCTCATCAAGGGGTGCCGTCTCTAACGTATCAGCCTACGCATTCACCACAACGGAAAGCCAAATCGCCAGGTTTATTAGTCCCGCTTAACCTGGATGCGGGTGTAATTATTTCGATTTGGCTTACCTGTTATGGGCTCCGTTTCGTGGAGCAACGGCCAGTCGATCAATCTGGCACCGGGGGAGGACTTATTTTAGGCGTTAATGCCCGTGCTCCATATCTGGCGGCCTGCGACGCTGTTGCAGCAGCGCCCCTGATAAGTTGGGTTATGAGCCCGTCATCAGGTCAGGCCATTATCTGGTGCTGGTTGACGGAATCGAACCGCCGACATCCTGCTTACAAGGCAGACGCTCTACCTGCTGAGCTAAACCAGCAATCTGGTTCAGGGCTCTGCGCGGAAGGGCTTTAACGTGTCGTGCAGCACGTCTCTACCCAAGAGCCCTGACCGGATTGCAGAAATGACAAAGCCCAAGGGGGTTAGCCTTGGGCTTTTAATTTTTTCTTGCTGCTCAGTTCGCTTTAACGTCCCGAGCCTATCACAATTCAAGCACTTCCCGCGCAACTATTCAAGTAAAATCTGTCGCTATTTGTGCCAAACGCATCACACATTGGTGCGTAAAGCATCGATTCCGCTAAATTTAGCCAAACATCGATCCTGCTCTCGCAAGTCCTCAAGCACCATTCTGGATGCTTTTCGTTTAGCTCTTTTGCCATGGCCTTCTTGCTCATGCGATAAACATACCGATCCTTGATTAGCTTATAGAGAGCTTTATTCCCGGAGCGCACAAGCTCGGTGCTAAGCACTGAATCAATTTTCAATCCCTCCTCGTCAGTACAAAACGCCAGGCCGCTTTTATTTTTACCGCTGAGGATTTCCTTGAAGAAGGCTTCCAACTCAGGTTTGGTAATGCCCGATTTCTTCATACGGCGCAGTGCGTCATTGATGGCAGTTTTCGTTATCTTCCCGGATGCCAATAGCTGGTTAAACATGTTGCCGCCGCTACCGCCTCCAATGTATGACCAGCGGCCCCACATGCGCAGCTTTCCCTGTATCCAGATGCTTTCCAGCGTACGGAGGCGAATCATTTCACCTGCCTTACCAACTTCAGAAGGGTTGATCATACATTCACCTCATTTTGGGTATTGCTCTGTCCAGCAGCAAACTGCGCCAGCGACATAAATGCGCGGCCCTTCGCTTCGAGTTCCGCTCGATTGATGTAACTAAACCGCTCGCCAGCCCATGACTTATCAAACACGACAATGGCGCCAGCGAAAAACGCACTGGTCGGCCTTTGTTTGTCGTCGGCTGGCTTAAACCACTCGGGCAGATCGAAACCAATTCGCCCACGAATAAAGCAGACGTGATCCGCATCTTCCGGCCACCACGTTTCGCTTGTGGCTGACTTCACCAGGAAGACATAGCGACCGCTCTTCTCTCGTTGCGCAGCTGCATAGTTCATGATGTGCGTCATGCCAGTGATAGCTTGCTTTTCGTGGTACTGAGAGCGGCTGTAAGGTGGGTTTCCGTAGGCTGCGCCGCCGATTGAGGAAAGCATTTCCGACCAGTCCTGTGTCAGCGCGTTATCTTCTGCCGTGTACCAGACTGGACATTTTGCGTTGCTGTCGTCTGCGAACAGGTCCAGCATCAACGGGCCATACATCGCGTTAATGCCCCAGAAAAGCAGATCCGGAGTCCGCCACTGGTCGCCGACTTCTTTTAAATAATGATGGGGTGCTGAACGCAGCGCCGTAAGGGCCTCACAGTAAAAATTAGTCATTCACGCTCTCCCCTAACTCCTGGAGTACCTGACTCAGTAACTCAGCCTCTGTACCGAACTTTTCTTCCCATGACTTACGGCCAGCATGAATAGCAACGCCGTAGCCACCAGTACGGTGATGGGCATGGCATAGCGGAATGACATGGAAGTTATCAGCGCGGACAGACAAGCCAGTACCAGAGCTGCAGTGATGGATTTCAGCAGGTGATTCGCCGTAATTGAGGTTCCGGCATACGATGCAACCCAGCGCAGCTACGCGGCTCAGATGGAGCTTTTCAGCCTTGGTTTTGGATTTGCTCATATCGCACCGCCATGGTGCGACAGACAAGCAAAAACACCAGCGTTAGTGATAGCCGGTGTAAGGGGGTAAATCTTTTGAGGGTGTTTCTTCTGCGCCATCGGTTTTTCTCCGTGGCACAGCAACTGACAAGAAGGGTTGTTCAGACCCATAATTAATATAGCTAATTTTAGTCCTGACTTACAGGGGGTAACCCTGCTTTTTTGTAAGCCTCATCAAGGGATTTAAGGGAGGTAACAAACTCATCCTGCCGGAGCGGGAATCCCTTCTCTGCAGCTCCATTCTTAAGATAAATAAGTACAGGCCCAGTATGACCCTTTAGCCCCGGAAATAAATCGTCTGGGATATGCATGGCTATCTCCTGTGCAAAACTCACATCTGATAGAATTACAATCGCATATTTAAATCGTCCATCAACCCCCTATTTTCACGAGCTAGAAAGAAAACCAAAAAACAGAATAAATTAATAAAATTCAATATGTTAAAAAAATTCATTATAGCCAGAAAAGTCATTCACATTTTTTCTCTGGTGCAACCCCCTATTTCACTCAGATAGAAGAATTTAGCCAATTTCAGGATTTAATTAATTACATGGAAAATGGAGCAGCAGAAAACACTACCGCGACAAAGAATGCACATTTTGCGTAGGGCGCAACCCCCTATTTGATCGCAGAAGGAATAGAAACATTCAGCAGCGCCTGGTTTACCAAACAAAACCCCGCCAAAGCGGGGTCTTATTCAGGAGTTTTTTCGGCGACCTTGTTGTGAACTTCCCACAGGCTAATGCCGCAACTCGCGCAGAAGTTAGCGAGGTAGTCCAGGCCAGACCACTCGCGGATGCCTCCTCGAGCAGCCTCCACAAACACAGCTATATCTTTACCCCGCCATAAGCCGAACAATCGCCAGCCGCCACCATCGGGACTTTTTACGGCGGCTATGCGCGTTAATACGCCGGTCTGATACAGCTCAGTGAACGCCGGTTTCTTTCTGGTTATCATCCGCATAAATACAAACCTGTGATTTGTTGATAACAAATAGCGTGTTTGCGTTTTATGGTTTCACCTCCCGTGGAGTATCCGGATATGCGCTGCCCTCCTGACCAGGCTCATTGCTCCCGGTGCAGGCATTTCTATGGTCATTTGCCCGCGGGCATCTCTTATTCCCGCAATCAGGGCACACCACAAAGCGCATATCGTTCAAGACCACAGGTCGGCATGTGCGGCACCAACAATCAGGAATAATTTCAGGAATATTTTGTGGTGCGTTTTGTGGTTGAGCCTGTAGCATGGCGGCGCGGCAGGCGTCATACGCCTCACGCATTGCGTCTTTAACCCATCCGAGGGGCTTCCGATTAGCAGCTGAAAGCCATTCTTCAAAAGATGGCACTACCGGTGCTGACTGGAACGGCTTTCTGTCCTTCACCCAGGCAACCAGCGCCTGAATATGCTTTTCACAGGTTGCCGCTAGCATCTCATCTGATTCAGGTGCTGCTATACCGGCATTACTGAGGGCCAAACGCAGACCATTCGGCACTACCGGCGCTGGCTGCGCGTGGCGATAGAGCAGAATAATTCGGCGCTCGTCTGCATGCGGAGTAACGGGGTTAACAGTGAAAAGGTACCCGCAACCACTACGATCAACGTCTCGCAACTCCTGTTCATCAGTCCACGCCACCGGCTCTCTGTCAGCCTTGCCGCGTTCCTGCAGCTCGTCTATCTCATCCAGCAGATCAGCAATAATATCCATTTCCCGATAGCCGATTTCGCGCTTAAACGCCGCCGAAGACTCATCACAATCCTGTTCAGCGTTTGGGCTATCGAGATTTTCTTGATACCACGACAGTGACGATTGATAGTCTTGTGCTGCCTTGCGCAGGCGGGCGCGCTTTTCTGTTAACTGGTTATTGATCATTGGTTGGCTCCTAAATCTCAAATGCCAGCTGCGGCATAAAGCGGTCGCGGTCGGCGTTGTAGTTGAGCGCGCTGGCAGAATTAAAGGACTCAATACGTTCAACTAAAACTGCTGCGCGGGTTTCTTTGCTTGCTGGTGCATACGGCGAACCATTCCACACTTTATCTATCCCGATGTTGCGCGCCACGTTCGTACTGTCAGCTGACGACAGCGGAATGTGAGCAAAAATGTCTTTATTCAACATGCGCAGGCCGTGCAGTTTGGCAATTGGATAACCGTTCCTGTCCACAACATGTCTGATAAGGTCACGTAGTTTCGCACGGCATGCGCGGGGACGCTTAGCGTCATACTCGCCCATTGACCCGATGCACACTCGCGGGAATTCATGACACAGCCGGATAAAGCGCTCATCCGGCTCATTGAAGTGATACACCGGAGCGCCAATGATTTTCCCGTGGGGCCACTCTGCTATCAGCGCGTCATTTTCCTCACTTGTGCCGCCGATAACGTCTGGAATAACCGCAAAAACGAAGCGGGGGTGATTCATCCATTTGGCGACAAATGCGTAATACTCGTTCCAGTCCACCACGCATTTTTTCGTCCAGAAACTGAATGCGCCGTTATCCAGAGCAAATGATTGAGTAACTTCGCTAGCCAGCGCTAACTGACCTGAGTTCGCGAAAGAGATAAATGCGTGCCGGCCTTTCCATGCCTTCAGCGCGCAGGTGTCGGGGGTTATTGGGCCTCCGTGATAGTGAATCATGCTGTCACCCATTCAATAAACATGCAGATACCAACGGTTACTACGGCAATCAGCACCCAGCAGATAACATCAAAAATGGCGGCGAGCCGACGCAGGGTGTATTTGCTATAGTTCTCAGGATCAATATTCATTGCGCCTCCCCAAGCACCCAACGGAGTGCGCTCGCATACTCACCATCGGCAGATTCCAGGGCTTTTGTGATTTCTTTGCGGGTTTTCAGGCGAGGCTTTGCATCACCGAGGATCTGACGCTGACGCCGGGCTTTTTCATGGCCAGTTGTGCCTGCGGTCGCCTGCTCGATTTCCGCTACCTTTTCCCGCTGTTCTTCGGGTTTCAGTGACGCCAGTTGACGCGCCTGTGTAACCGTCACTGTGCCGGACTCTACAGCGTCTTTGACTGCCTGGGTGGCATCCAGCAGTGACAGGGTTGCACGTACGGTCTGGACACTCACGCCAAACATCAGCGCTAAATCGTCCTCGTCGTGCCCGCGCTCCAGCGCATCAGCCATTTTCTTTGCTCGGCCCAGTGGTGTATCTGCCTGGCGGATTTCGTTAGCGCTCACCATCGCCTGCGCCATGCGAACGGCTGAACCGCGTTTAGTTACCGCAGGAACCAGTAATGGAGATTCACCCTGTTTAACCAGGCGCTTATTAGCCTCCAGGGTATGACGCACGCGCTGACGACCATCCACCACACAGGCCAGCCCGCTTTCGGGGTCTTTCCAGACGATAATCGGCTCAAGAACGCCCTGGTCCATAATGTTCAGTACCATTGCTTCGCTGATAGGCAGGTGGATACGCTCATCGTAAAGCGGGTGTGTTTTGTCGGTAACCAAGTGCAGGTTTTCCGGTTCGAACATCAGAACGTTGGTTTTTCCGCTGGCGCCATACGCGTCGATCGAGTTTTTAGCCATTTTTCACTTCACCTTTTTTCTGTTCGACCTGCTGAGACCATTTTTCAATCAGCCGGATTTTCGATTTACTCTTGCCACCAGCCCAGTAGCTATCCTGTACGCGGAGATGTCCGTAAGGGCATCGCAGGGCCCCGGAACAGGCGCCAGCCTGGTAATCCCGAAAATAAAACTCAGCAGCGGAACCACAGACCGGGCAATCAGGTATCTCTCTCATCACCGGGTCACCTCGCGGATTTTCTGGAATTTAGTGCCGTGGTGCGGATTGCCAGGGTTAGTAACCTTCGAATTCATAAACCCCGCGGCCACCAGACGCTCGCAGCGGTAGCGAGGGCGATCAACGAAGCCAGCCAGGGACTGCCACTCAAACCAGACTCCAACCGGCACCAACTGGAGCAGTTTGATATCCAGTTCTGTGAGTTTGCTGGTTACCGCTACGGGCTCGGTGCTTCCACCCGGCATCCAGTAGCCATTCAGGTTTTGCGCTTTGCCTTCGCGCTCCAGCACCATCAGGCGGGCCAGCATTTCAGGCGCTGTCAGGTCGAAATAAACAGCCAGCTCACGGCAGGTGACCTTCTCCAGCTCTTTCAGCACGTCAGTAATTTTTTCCATCAGAGATATCCTCACGGTTAAATTTGTTAGCCCCGGAAACCTTTCGGGATGTCGGTATCCAGTTTGCTGCTCACACCGAACGAGCTGCCGGTAGACAGGTTTGCCGGACAAAGGCTCAGCACCAGCTCAGGCCATTTTCGGCGCAGGGTAGCCATGTTCTGAATCTTCTCGCACCACCACTGATGGCGTTGGATTCGCTCAATCATGGTTCGGATATGGTCATGGCTGCAGCCATGCTCCTGGCGCAGCAAACGAATTTCGTTTGCCCAGGCGACAAAGTTCGGTTCTCTCGGTTTTGCAAGGCAGCCATCAAACTCGGCTGCTCGCTCGTACATCTCGACGATGGTCGACCAGAACCACATAGCGAGGTCAAAGTCGTCATCGGTAGCCAGGTTGCTGTCTTCGGTTACGTCAGGAATAACTGCTTCCGGGATGACGGTTTTCTGAGCAGCTTCAGAAAAGTTATCCACAGGGAGAGGACGCCCCTCTTGTTTTTTAAGATCTGTTTTAAGATCTGTATTTTTAAGATCTGTATAGAGATAGGATTCGGCGTTTGTGCCGTTTCCATTCGGCGTTTGTGCCGAATCCTGGATATGGCGTTTATGCCGAATGCATTCGGCGTTTGTGCCGTTTGCATTCGGCGTTTGTGCCGAATCCAATTCTTTCAATGACTTATTCCGATTCGGTGTTTGTGCCGAATCCAGTATTGCCGGGAAAATCTTGTGCATCAGTTCTTCCTGGTCGATGCGGTAGTGCTTCTTCGGTGTACCGTTCACCTGACGGGTATCTTCCTGAATAACGCCGGGCAAATATTGCTCAGTGATTTTGTAGATAGCCCTTCTAACAACATCACCTTCAAGAACACGAACCTCTTTCGCGAGCGCCGCATGCTCCTTGTAAAACCAGCCATCATCCAGACTCGACTTACCCGACCAGAACACCAGCTGATTGAGAATCGCTGCCAGCAAATGCTGCTGCCTGTCTCCTGCAAAGAAATCCAGATACGGGCCGGGAATCGTTATGCAGTTCCCCTGCCCTGACATGGCCTGAACAATTTCAAAGACCTGATTGCTCATACCAAAACCTCATTGTGTAGCCGTAAAAACTCACGTAACCCCATCCAGCCAACTTTCCCGCAGGCTTTCCGGTAGGAAACATCTTTCTCTGTCGCAGTGAGAACCGTCACCATGTGCCCCTTGTGTCTGTGCTGAAAGCGGGAGCCGGCCTTAGGGAAACCATTACAGGCAATATCCCCTTCGGACGGCTCATACACCGGATAAGCACGTTTCAGACGAGCAATCAACTCAGCAGCAGACTGGTTACACATGGTTGAACCTCGCTTAGTGAATCAGCGTGTTACCGGAAGGACCGCCATCAGCAATCCGGTCAGAGATAGCAATCATTGCGCCGAACAGCGCTTCCATTTCGTCGTCCACCCGTTGTTTGCGGTGAAGAAGTTCACGGAAAGTTTCGGAGTAATAACTACGCACCCGCGCCAGCAGCAACGGCGGCATAGCCCGTTCAATCGCCGGGAGAAGCTGCGCAATCTTTTCGATTGATGCAGGTGAATCACTTTCAACCCAGCGGTAAATCTTCTGGATATTGCGGCTCAGTGCGTCAGGGTGGCTTTCGTCGTACAACTCTGGTGCTGTCATCCCTAGGGAGAAGTACGCTTCGACAATCGCCGATACAGGCGTTTTGCGGCCACCTGGATAAAGCGCCCAGGCATTCATGGCCTCGCGAATGCGTTCATGCCTGATTTTCATGATTCACCTCGCCAGCGCGTTTTTCGTTACGATATTGGTCGTACACGTCTTTGTCGTAATGAAGCTGACCGCCAGATGCTGACTGAAGGCGTGCCGCACGCCCTTCTGGTACAAGTTCTCCCCATTTGTAGATTGAAGACAGGCGAACTCCAGCAGCTTTAGCGAGCCGGGTTTTGGTGCCGAAAAAAGAAAGAGCATCCGATTTGTACATTTTTTAACCTCTTATGTTAGCCATGGCTAACAAAATAGAAGGTAACAAAAACTTAGTCAAGAAGAATTAGCATTAGCTAACTATGGAAATGAAAAATCTATCGATCGGGGAGCGCATCAGAGCGCGCCGAAAAGACTTAAACCACACTCAGCGCACGCTAGCCAAGGCACTGAAGATTTCCCATGTCTCAGTTTCTCAATGGGAGCGAGATGATAGCGAACCTACCGGGAAAAACCTTTTTGCGCTTAGCAGGATACTCAAATGCTCACCGACATGGATTCTCTTTGGCGATGATGAGCAGACACCAGACATGTTGCCCACCATGGAATCCCCGCTGGATGATCGACATCTGGAATTGATAGAACTATTTGACGCCTTGCCAGAATCAGAGCAAGACTCCCAGCTGGAACTAATGCGTGCGCGAGTCGAAAACTTTAATCGACTATTTGAAGAAATGCTTGAAGCCAGAAAGAGAAAAAATAAGCCAAAATCAAATTAATCCCCCCCCCTGCTCGGCCAAAAGCCGAGCTCCCCACTTTTTAACTGACATATAAAAACCATCAACTAATCATTAAGTTAACCAGCAACCAATAAAATGTTAGCCATAGCAAACAAAAACCCCTTGACCAATTTGTTAGCCATGGCTAACCTAAGCCCATCGAAACCAATCACCGCACAGTGACTGGCAAGAAGAAAATGTTCCGCTACCCGGCGATAAGGGCTAACTAACGAGGTGAATATGGAAAGCAAAGATCTGGTGGTGATTAACGGTCAACTGTGCAGCAAAGACGTTGCCATGCTGATTATTGAGAAGGTTTTACCTACCGTTCTTGTGGTGGTGGCTGAAAAGGTGAGGGACAGGCGAACCAAGGATGAAGTGAAAGAAGCAGCCACAACCGTAGTTGAAGCCGCTATATCGGCAATTAGTTTGAAGAGCCTAGTTGCTCCCAAGTCTTGATCGCTTTCGCACTTTCCTCTTCCTCACGCTTTGTAAGCAGGGAGAGAAAATCAACCTCAGAGCGGTCGACTTCATAAAGGAACTCTTCAGGGGTGATTTCTTTGGGTTGAGTTGATGCGTAAACAACGGCCAAAAGCCAAGCCTTATCATCTTTATTCATGATTTACCTTTGCTGGTTGTGTGAGAACTCCAGCATACCACCGAGCCTGAAGTGGTGAAAAGACAGGCAAATAACAGACCTTGCAATGCAGTGAATGCGGCTATGCGCACGCGGTTCAGTTAAAGCAGTACCACTTGTTTCCCGAAGTGGGGTGGAAAGAAAGCTGCCGATACCAGTTGTTAACTGGCTGGTATCACCGGGAGGCACCCGGCACTGCATTGCAAGGTCTGTTGGTACTCAAATTCACATGACAGTGAGGGTAGCAAATGATCCGCGAACATGAAGTTCCTGCATGGTACCGGTTCTGCATAAAGGTTGCCTTGTTCTTGGCTGTAGTTGTCGTTATCAGCTTCCCATTCTGGAGTAACAAATGAGCAAAAACGGCATTCGTTCCCTGTTAATTGCGCTGGCCATCGGATTGGTTTTCTGGAGTGGGCTGGCTGTCGAAATTATGTATATCAAAGGGGTGTTCAATGGCTAATTTACTGCATGACAACCCAGCTTTTAAAGCAGCACAAAGCAAGCTGGCTATTGCGCAATTTATTGGCAATGGTGAAATGTGGGCCGAAGCTTTTTCGTCTATGAAAGATATTTTTGAGGAAGCAAAGCACGCAGAAGATTTTATGTTTTGCGGTCGCGAAGAATCTCTCTCTGACCTGAAATTCAACGATGTTATTTTGAATTATGACATGTATGGCGATTTGGTTTCTGTTAACGCAGATTCTGGCAATGCACGTTACAAAATAAACACCGAAGTTTCTTACTAATACCAGCACCTTTTATTCAATGCCTTGACTGGCAGGTATTATCACACATTAAATTTAACCGGAGATAGATAAATGGAAGAATTAAAGTTGCACTGTCATGGTTGCGGCGGTTCTTTTGCTCGCGATGAGCTGCAATATCGCCCATCTGGCAGGGGTGCTTATCGGAGGGACTTTTATTTCTGCCCGGTATGCAATGAGAAAGAAAAGCAGAAAGTCGCCCTCTCCGCTGCTGCTTCCTCGTTTCGTAAAACCTTGCCGTCACGCCCAGGACACCTTGCACACAAGCGCTGGTAGGTGACGGATGATAATCACATCCAACCGTATTCCATCGCATGTAAATGAAAAGGCATCGCATGTTCTGAGCTTGTACAGCAAGGGTGATATAAAGCCATGCCGAATCAAATGCGGGAATTTAAGTTTAAAGATTGGCAGAAAATGGCGCTTATTATCCCGCAATAACGGTACCTGCTGGGAAATTATGAGCCATGAAAAATACAACCAACTTAAAGACAGGAAAGCTCAATCATGAAAATAGAATTTAACGATAAAGGTGTAATTGCTACCGCCACGATTACCAGCACGGTTTTCGAATTCCGCCTTCACAACCGTGCTGTTGACACGGCACTATTTCTTGCCCCTTCCGTTCGTGCTAAGCGTAGCGGTTTCTTTGTTTTAAAAACGGTAATTACCGGTAAAACCTCTCACGTACTGCGTGCGTATAAAGCGATTAAAGCGGAGGCATCACGATGAGCAAATCCTTAAATGCGCGTTGTATCCGCCGCTGGAAAGTGAAATTTAAATCTATCTGCGATTCAAAAGTTAACCCCTACTGGCGCAAAAGCGACCTGCGCGGGTATATCCGCGAAGCGGCGCTTACCACCGCTTATAGCATGGTCGAGAGCATGGCTGAACGTAACGCCAAGGTTGACTATGACGGATCGCTGTGTGGCTGGACGCCAGAATTTTCGGCCTGGTATCGGGAACGCCATGAGCAGTACCTGAAAGAAGCGCGTAACTACCTGGACGAAGACGCTACCAACGACGAAATCGACGAAGAGATCGAGAACGAACTGGAGGCCTGGAATGACTGAGCGCGGGATGATTTTTAACGCTGAGATGGTGCGGGCAATTCTCGACGGCCGGAAGACGCAGACCCGGCGGGTTATGAAGGTACAGCCGGAATCCAACCAGCTTGGCTTGCTGCTTATCACTGACTCAACCAAGCGCAGTGACATTGGCAAATACCACTGGGCAGAATCTAACGCTACTGGTAACCATGTGCGTTCAAAGCTTTTCTCATGCCCGTTTGGCGCCGCTGGCGACCGCATCTGGGTAAGAGAGACCTTTTGCCCGGTAGATGACACTCAGTATGGCGGGGAGAAGTGGGTGGATTACCGCGCCACACCTCGTTATGAAGCCAGCCATCCTGCAGGCTGGGACAGCGCGCCTAATGATGCTGAAGCCCTCAAATGGCGCCCGTCAATCCACATGCCGCGCTGGGCCAGCCGCATTCTACTGGAAATCACCGACGTGCGCGTTGAGCGTCTTAACTCAATACACGATGTCGATGCTATGCGAGAAGGAATACAGAATCTGACGACATGTTCACACGCTGATTTCGGCATTCCTGGCGTCGTAAATGCGCAGCATCCTGTACGAGCGTTTCAACTGCTATGGGAATCAATCTACGGCGCTGACAGCTGGCGCGCTAACCCATGGGTCTGGGTGATCGAGTTCAAGCGCGTTGAAGGCGGTGCAGCATGAACAGAGCCTCTCCCGTTGATTTAAGGAAATGCCTTGAGGCCGCACATGGCCTAGCTAATATCGGCATCCGTTTTGTGCCGATCCCGGTAGCGACAGAGGAAGAGTTCCAGGCACTGTCTGCCGAGCTTTCACGAAAGCTTGAGCAGATGGCGGTTGAAGCGGAAAAAAGCGAAGGCGGTGCAGTATGAGCAAATACGTAAATCTTGATATCGCGATAATGAGCAAGCTTAGTGAGACGCCCTCTCCGTTCAGCCGCCTGTTCTCTGGTGACGTAGGGGCTGAGTGCGTCGATATAGCGAAGGATGAAGGAGATAAAAAAGAGCCGTTCCGCATCCTCGACCGCCGATTACAGGCCTTGCGTAAATTGGGGGTGATTGCCCATGTGAAAGGTAAAGGATGGGTGAAGTTATGAGCGCAGAACTCATCGATCAGGCCAACGAGCTGGCAGAGCGCCGGCTGGAAATGACCATCCAGAACATGCGCATCAACCATGCGGCAGTCTCGGCTACTCACTGCTGCGACTGTGGGGAAGAGATACCCGAGCGGCTCCGGGAACTGGTGGCGGGTTGTCAGCGCTGTGCTGACTGTCAGGAAAAATTTGAAGAACGTGGCAAGCACCAGAGGTGATGCATGCAGACAATAATCCAGGTAGAGACAAATGATTGGGTTTCAGAAGACCTGTTGATGGCGGTTACAGGCTTGAAGCGCGGCACCATTACGCGTGCTCGTAAATTATCCTGGCTGCTGGGGCGAGAGTACAAGCATATTTCTTCTGACGGGGATCCAAAGCCCCATTGCGAATTTATGTACAACAGAAAAGCGGTAGATGCCTGGATTTATGCCATGAAACAGCCAGGGGTAGTGATCGATTAGCATGAAACAGGTAATCTTTCACTGCTCCTGGACGTCGGGAGGGAACAATGAGTAAAGAATCATACCCAACGGGCGTTGAGAACCACGGAAAATCACTCCGCATATGGTTCATTTTTAAAGGTAAGCGTGTCAGGGAAAATCTCGGTGTCCCTGACACCGCTAAAAACAGGAAGGTGGCCGGGGAACTGCGAACGTCAGTTTGTTTCGCTATCCGCATGGGGACCTTTGACTATGCGGCGCAATTCCCCAATTCGCCAAACCTGAAAACTTTCGGCATCTGCAAGAAAGATATCACCGTGAAATTTCTGTCTGAAAAATGGCTGGAGCTGAAACGGCTGGAGATCTGCGCTAATGCTCTGGACCGATATGAATCGGTTGTAAGGAATATGCTGCTGAGGATTGGTGGAAACAAGCTTGCTTCATCCGTGAACAGGGAAGATCTGTTGTATGTCAGGAAAGATATGTTGTCGGCGGGATCGGTGAAGAACGGTTTGAGTGTGGCGACAGCAAACTATTACATGACCACCATGGCGGGCATGTTTCAGTTTGCCGCTGATAATGGTTATATCCGGGAAAACCCATTTAACGGAATCAGGCCGCTTAAAAGGGCCAGGATAGAACCTGATCCACTCACTCGTGACGAATTTATTCGTTTCATAGATGCCTGCCCGCATCAGCAAACGAAAAACCTGTGGTCCGTTGCGGTTTACACAGGATTACGCCACGGTGAGCTGGTCTCCCTTGCATGGGAAGACATAGATCTGAAAGCTGGAACGATGACCATACGCCGAAATTATACGAAACTCGGTGATTTCACTCCACCAAAAACCGAAGCCGGCACCGACAGGGTCGTGCATCTGATCAAACCAGCCATTGACGCTTTGAGGAACCAGGCGGAAATGACCAGACTGGGAAAGCAGTATCAGATTGAGGTACAACTACGGGAGTATGGCCGATCGGCTATTCATGACTGTACATTTGTGTTCAATCCTCAGCTGGTCAGAAAAAGCAGTAACGTTGGTTATCATTACAAGGTTGATTCAATTGGTGACTCATGGGAGGCGGCGCTGAAACGAGCTGGTTTAAGGCATCGCAAAGCATATCAGTCCAGACACACTTATGCCTGCTGGTCACTGTCAGCCGGTCACCACGATGCTGGGGATGGTGGAAGCGGGCATCGGCATTGCCGCCGTGCCCGCGATGTCGATGCCCGCCGGGGAGCATTCCGTTCTCCGCGCTGTGCCGCTCACCGACCCGGTGGTCACGCGTACGGTAGGCCTGATCCGCCTCAGCGGCCGTATTCAGTCCTACGTGGCGGCAGAGCTGGAGAAGCTGATTATTGAACAGTATCCTTCTGGCTGACCGGCGCGGCGGCGGCTACGCTTCGCATACCGGTGGCGTGGATGGTCTCCTGCGCCGCCGGTGACGCCAGATACGTCAGCAGCGCCTTGCCTTCCTGCGGGTGGTCGGCGCTGATGGTCACCGCCCCGGCAAAGCGGGTGATGTACTGCAGGTTATCCGGCAGTTCGCCGACGAAGGTTACGCCGGGCACCGGCAGCAGTTCGCTCACCTGCTGAAAACCGATCGCATACCGTCCCTTGGCCACTTCCGAGGCCACCGGAATGCGCTCCACCATCTGCGCTTTACTCTGCATCGCGTCATCAATGCCCAGGGTGTGGAACAGCGTCGAGCTGACATAGCGTCCGCTGGCGCTGTCGGAGTACGCGACCGATGGCGCCGCCAGCAGCGTCGCACGCAGCTGGTCTGCGTTGTGGATAGCCGGCAGCGGCGCCCCCGCCTTCACCACCACGCCGATCGGCGAGTCGGCCAGCTCCCGGCGCGAATCCGGTTGCGTACGGCCCGCTTTCTCGAGGCTGGTCAGCGCGTCCCCGACCATGATCACCACGTCCGCGTGTTCGCCGCGCGCCAGACGGTTAGGGATCGCCTGCGGCGTTTTTCCCATCGACGGGCCAGGGATCACCACGAGGTGGTTGCCGGTTTGTTTTTCCCACGCCGGGGCCAGCTTTTCCAGCGCCGCTTTGAAGCCGCCGGAGATCATCACGGTGACCTCAGCGGACAACGCGCTGCCGCCGGTGGCGGCCAGCAGCAGCGTGGC
>PPYE01584962.1_pt1 | contig 38894 bp, 30 predicted proteins | sample 1559881 | NCBI WGS metagenome assembly PPYE01 (sample SAMN08240022, study PRJNA423297) | Human gut metagenome, whole genome shotgun sequencing project. | reverse complement strand
AATATAATCTTGGAAAATGTACATTTTTATTTTCCACTTTTGATCATTTTTATATTGATATTTACATACCGCTAATAACCATTGTTAAATTTCATGATATGTATATACACAACCATTTTGTTTATAAAGATTTATTTATCAAAAGTTTGATTCTGAAAAAACGAACAACATGTAGCAGGAGCATTAAAAAGTACGGTAAGTAAATACTGTTTTATGTTATTTATTTTTTTCTTGTTATTTTTTAAGATAAATAACACGTATCGTATATGCTTATTGTTCAGTTCTCGAAAGCGCTCTTTAACATACTCACAATCAAGCATATCTCCGGCTATATATATTTTTCTTTTATCTCCTTTAGCCAGGATTTCAGAGATTAAATTTACAATCTCATCAATTTGCTCTACATCTTCACGATGCGTTAGTAGCAAAGAATCATAGTCTATATTGGTTCTAATTTGCTGTTCTATTGTTATTTTTTCTTCCATGTCTTTTCTAAAGATATGATTAGATTTAGTATTACTCTTATTAGTATTACTCTTATTAGTATTATTTGGGTTTATTTTTTTAACTTCTATAGGTTCGATTTTTGAACTTCTAGACATTTTATTTTTCGACTTTTCATGTTTTTTATTTGTTACCTCTAAATCTTCTTCATTTTTTTCTCTCGTTTTCTCATTCTCAGAGACGGATAACTCGAAAATTTCTTTTACATATATTCGTGAACACTTTCCATATCCACTCCTTTTCTTTTCTATTAATCCAATTCCATGCTTCTCATCCAGTTCTTTTAATGTCGATATCGCTTTTCCTTTACTACATTTTAACAAATCCATTATGCTTTCCAACGAAAAGTATATAAATACTTTCCCATCACTATCTTTCCATCCATTTTCTATGGATAATTTTAAACGGTCCAGCATATAGGCATATAGTAATATCGCCTCTATTGTTAATTGTTTATATCTGTTATCAAAAAGCAATTCTTTCGGAACACATAAAAAGCCATGACCTTTCTTTTCATTTTTGTAATCTTCTTTTCCCATATCTGATCTCCTCTCAAAAGTATCTTACATAATAAGTGTGCCAGAAACGTTATTACAGCTCGTTTCTATATTGTATAGATTAATCAATTATATTTTTGGATATATCTCTACCGCACTAACGTTTCTATCACTCTACTAATGAGAAATTTTTTTCAGAGAAAGTAGGGTAATTCAATGCAAAAAGAGATAAATAAATTTGAAAATGAAAGAAATGAAATAGAAAGATGTTTGTATTTTTTGAATGGAAATGATAATCTAAGTAATGAAGAGGTCGCATTTCTTGAAATGCATATTACACAGAAAAAAAGAGAATTAGTAAACAAAACATTTAAGGAGGAACATCCACGTGGAAAAATATGCAACAAAACCAAGCGCGGCTACTTAAAGCCAACTGGAATAAATATATTTGCCACGACAGAAGAAGAATTATACGAAAAACTTTATAACTTTTATTTTCCTAGTTATGCAACATTAAATGATATTTATGTGTCATGGATTCACAAAAGATTGGAAAAGAATAAAACTATAGGAAAACCTTCTGCCAAAACAATTCAAGAAGACATTGGATACTGGACTAGAATTTTAAGTAAAGAAGAACTTGTATCTATGCCTATAAATAAAATTACTGCTGCCGATATTGATAATTTATATACGAAATGGACTGGAAATGGGAATATTACACATAAAGAATTTTCAAACAGAAAATCTTTATTAACTGCCCTGTTCTCTGAAGCAGTTATCTTAGGTTGCATTCCCGATTCCGGCTTCGTAACCAGCATCAAATGCAATGCATACAAATTTAAAAGCCCACCACGTAAAAAATATGTCTATACGGTTGAGGAAAGGCAGCGTCTTCTTAATTATTTGGAAGCCTTAGATGAACAGGATGGATATACACTGGCAATCCGATTCATGCTGCATGCTACCATAAGAGTCGGCGAAGTCAAAGGACTGCTGAAAACAGACTATGATGAGCATTTTTTCTATGTCCGTCAACAACTTGTAGATGAGCACGAATTTGAAGTCACGCAGGACGGCGCTACAATGGGGAAGCGGTATCGACGGATCAAAGATCCAAAAGGAAATGCAAATTATTCTATTCGTCCTATCGAGCTTACACCCTATAATAGAAACATTATTGAACAAATGTTAGCTTTGCACGAACCATCCCCTTATCTGTTTACTTGTCAGGGACGGCCGTTAATTACAGACACATTTAATAAGAGATTGAAAAAGTACACGGCCGAGATTGGCATCCCTTATCTGTCTACACATAAACTTCGATTCACAAGTGCATCACTGGCAAAAAATCAGGGACAGTGTGAACAGGATATTCAACACAACCTTGGCCATTCAAATATTCAGCAAACGCAACATTATGATTCACATGCTACAACTGAATACAATTATGGTATGGCTGCAGATATCTATGATAAGAAATATAATGTAACCAAATGTAACCAAACTTTTGAACATAAAAAAATCGCCCCAAACCTTGATAAACTCAAGGCTTGAGGCAACTCATTCTAATGCCGCAGACCGGAATCGAACCGTTTTAAGCAATCACAAATACTGATAGAAAGGGGCTTTGAGGACTTCATCACGGTTGCGGTGTTCAAAAAGTGTTCAAACGTTTGTCGCATACAAACTAAAAAGTTGTTACTTTCTGCATAGTGTATTTCCTAAAATGATAATTACTACGACATCAACCAAAATAATCCCCAATGCAATATATACAAAAAATGCAGGCAAAATATTTTCAAGCAAGCCCATTGTCAATGCAAGAATTGCTATAATAGACATTCCAATTCCTATTGTTCTGCATAACTTCTTTTCATCATATTTTTCCTTTTCTTCTTTTGAAGCCGTATTATATCCGGAAATAAACCAACTCCCGTGTCCAGAAAGTAAAATAATAGAAAATACAGCAAATATCACAAAGACAATCCACACTATCCAATCAGGACCTGTTGCTAAATCTACTAATTTCATTTATAAGCACCTCCTTAAATACCGATTTGTCTGTTTCATGTTATACACAGTATAATTCCATTTTATAAAATATTCAATTAAAAAGGTATGCGAATATTTTTTATTTCCGCATACCCATTTATCACTTTATTCTTTTACATATCGAATTAACTCACCAATTTCACATTCAAAATAGTTGCATAGTTTACAGATTAAATTTGCGTCCAGTCTTTGAAATTCATTTCTGCAATATCTATTGAAATTTGACCTTGGGATATCGAGTTCCTTACAAATCATATTCTTACTGATACCTTTTTCTTGTAACAGTTCTTCTATTCTTAATTCTAAATGTCCATAATTCATGTTCCGCACCTCTACATAAAGTATATTTATTAAATCTTTATGTAGTAATTCACTATATAGTGAGGTACTATACAGTCAGTCCCTTGTTAATAACACAAAAGAGGTATGTACATGAAAAAGAAAATCATAGCAACAATCACAATGCTCTGTTTACTGACCGTTCTCTATAATTATCTTAGACTGCCGGACTATCATATTACTAACAGCATATCCTTTAGCAGTGCAGATACCAGAGATACTGAATTGACTGTAATTGTTTACAAATGTTGGAAAATTGATGGATTAATCAAAGACATTGAAAATGAACATAACAAAATCAATGGTACGCCTACCACCTTGGAAATCAAGCTCTATTATCCAACTTATTACTTGCACAATAATAGCAAACCATTCCGAACTACAACCATTGAATATAATAAAAAAGAATAGCACTCTATTACTGCTTTTGAAGTAGTATCGGCTATTCCCTCTCCTTATATTCTTTTGTTCGTATTTTCGCAAACTAACGTTCCGCAAGGATGCCCAGTGCGACGGTTCCTAACAGGGCGGCGGGTCGACTGGGCAAGTGGTCGGCTGAGAAGCATTTTCTACTCAACGACATATTTAACGTTTGATTCTCTCCGTCCCTCATATTTCTCCTGTGCCAACAGTTTATCAAGAAATTCTGACACTTCTTCCATGTCTTCACTGTCTATCAAATCCAGTTTTATCAATACATCAAGGTCTGTCTGATTCTTCGGTTGTATTGAGATCGGCTGAGATGTATCCACAACCACTTTCAACTGTTTTGTCTTATTTGCTGTTTCAATATCCGTAGTTAATCCCATAACGTGGCTTTTACTCACGCCGAATATCTGTGATAATTTTTCCCATATAGATTCATCTCTCGGTGTTCCGTTTCCATTTTCATAGTTCGTAAGCATACTTTGTGAAATGCCTAATTCTTTTGCAAGTTCCGCAACGGTTATATTCTTTTCTTTCCGCAATTCTTTTATTTTATTCATAGCAAACCTCCTTTATAAGCACATTATATTTCATCAAATTTTCTCTGTCAATCTTTTTATCGGATATTCAGATATTTTCTATTGACATTCTGCAATGCTTGTTTTATCATAAGATTATCTTAATATCTGATAATCAGATATCTATAAGGAGGTGAAACGATGATTAGAGGAAATGACTTTATTTTAAATCCAGACAAACTGCAAGAGGAATTTCAGTTAGTAGAAGTTTCTGACTGGGTAGACTTTTCTACAAAAGAAAAATTAGGATTCTACTATACAGTTCTTCTTCCAAAATTAAAGTTTGAAAAAGTCAAAGTAGGCATTAAAGCTAACACAGCGATTGTTACCAACGAAGAACTTGAACAAAAAGGGCAGATTCCAGTCTCATTTGATGGATTACATACTTGGGCTAGTCTCTATAATGGACGTCTTTCTGTCAAAGCAGAAGCTTCCAATATCAGAAAAGTGGGAATGAAATAATTTCCCTACTATGTCAGCCAGTCAGTGCCGGACAACGTCATAGGTGCTGAACTGGCTGACCTCTATACTTGATATATAAAACAACATCTTCCGAAAACAATCGGAACATTCATTACAAAAATTGGGATATGAGGTGAGATTCGTGAGCAAAACAAAAGAGTGTTTTGCATACAATACGAAAATCATTGAAACTCCTACTACAAAAGAAGTATATATTTACGAAAACCCTATTTTTATTCACTCGAAAGAAAAGGCAGATTTAACAGACACAAGTAACCGAAAAAAATTTGATGAAATGTCAGCTCATAAGCAATATGACAGTTTAAAACGCAAGCAGAAGCATTACGAACAGGCTCGTTGGGATATTGCCCGTATTGTTGACTGCAACTTTGATAACAAAACAAAATTTGTAACGCTGACATTTAAAGAAAACATTCAGGAAATCCTGATAACTAACCGAGAATTTAAGTATTTTATCCAGCGATTAAATTATTATTTGTACCATACCAAAACCCAGTTATTAAAATACCTTGCAACGTGGGAGAAACAGAAGCGTGGAGCAATCCATTATCATGTTATTTTCTTTGATTTTCTGTATATAGCAAAAGAAAAATTACAGAATTTATGGTCACATGGATTTATTAAAATCAATCGCATTGATGTAGACAGCAAAGAAAACAGAGGTCGTTATCTTAGCAAGTATTTTGGAAAAGACCTTGATTTGAAAGAACATAAGAAAAAAGCCTTTTTTAAATCTCAAAATCTGAAAGTTCCACACGAAACAAAAGTCATGCTGACCGAAGACATTTTACATGACTTACAAAAAGAAAATATCGTCTTTCAGAAAGAATACACAAGGCAAATTTACGATACCAACGCTTTCTTATCTACTGGTTCATGCTTAAAGGACAGCAGTGTTATCTACATCAAAATAAAAAAAGAAAATCCTTGCGTAAAGGGGGAATCTTATGGATAATCCCGTTACGTTTTCAGATATAACATTATTGAATACGTTAGCCACCTGTGCTAACATGACCACAGATGAAGTCTTCAAAGATTTTAAAATTATGGCAAATAAAAAAATCTTGAAGAATCACAAATATGAAATTTATTACTCGGAATCAGAAAAAAGCTGGCGTACTTATTTACCCGATGAAACCAAACCTAACAAACGCCGTCCTGTTAAGAGGAAGAGTAAAGAGAACCTTGAAAAAGAAATCATCAGATTTTATATCGAAAAGCAGAAAGCTGAAAACCGTCAGAATGTCACACTAGAAGAATTATATGCTGAATGGCTTTTGTATAAAAGAGATTATACTTCCGTAAAAGCAAAAACAATTCAAGAATATGTATCTGAATGGAATAGATTTTTCAAAGATACAGAACTTGTTAAAATGAAGATAGGCGAAATCAAACCAATCACGCTTATCCGCTTTTTCAGAGAAGCTACAAAAGACCGACAGTTCACGCACAAGCGAGTCAGTAATGCCCGTTCTGTTTTGAATGGAATAATGAGTTATGCGATCGAAGAAGAAATTATATCACATAATCCTGTCTCTGATGTGAATTTCAAACAGTTTACCTATAAGCCAGTAGAAGTACAAAGTGACAATGTATTTTCCCGTGATGATACGCATAAGTTATTAAATTATCTTCGGTGTATCATAGAGCCATATTCTCTTGCAATACAGTTATCTTTCTATCTGTTTATCCGTGTTGGAGAAACAAAAGCTATCCGTTGGGAAGATATTGACTACAATAACAGGCTTGTATATCTTCACAGACAGGCGACCTGTGAACGTACATTGAATGATGATTTAACATTCTCAAGCCGAAAAGTAAAAGTAGTAAATCAAATGAAAGGAAATACTTCTCATGGATTCCGTAAACAGTTCCTTACAGACGAAGCACTTAAAATTCTTCACAAAGCAAAGGAATTAAATCCAAATGGAATATATGTCTTTGAACCCAACGGCGAGATTATGACAACAGACAGCTTTAATCGCCGTTTGAAGAAATATTGCAAAGAAGCCGGTGTTCCTTATCATTCCAGTCATAAAATCCGCTTTTACAATGCTTCAACAGCTTTTGACGGAAATAATCTTACAACCCTTAGTTATTTAATGGGACATAGTGAGACAGCTACAACATTGCATTACTTGCGGAATGTCAATAAGCGGAAGAATGACAGGCTTGCTTTTCAGAATCTTGGTATTTCATCATAAAGTGTTCAAAGGTGTTCAAACATTTTAAAACAAAAAAATAAGAGAAACGCTGTAAATTCAACGTTTCTCCCATTTTTAACTAATGCCGCAGACCGGAATCGAACCGGTACGAGAGGTTAGTCCCGCAGGATTTTAAGTCCTGTGCGTCTGCCAGTTCCGCCACTGCGGCGTACAAGATGAATCGCGCCAACTCCGAAAGAGTTGTGTGCATCGATGCGAAGCATCGCGTCACATTTCGTGATTACACTACTTGCAAATCGTGATAACTTACTATCACGAAATGGGACCAATAGGGCTCGAACCTATGACCCTCTGCTTGTAAGGCAGATGCTCTCCCAGCTGAGCTATGATCCCATATTTAATTGTTTATCGCCTGCTCACTAAAAGTGACAAGCAAGCGACCCAGAAGAGACTCGAACTCTCGACCTCCGCCGTGACAGGGCGGCGCTCTAACCAACTGAGCCACTGGGCCATTTCATGGACCTTCGGGGACTCGAACCCAGGACCGATCGGTTATGAGCCGATTGCTCTAACCAACTGAGCTAAAGGTCCAAAATCTTTAAGTCCCGTAAGGACTAAGCCGATGATCGGACTCGAACCGATAACCTGCTGATTACAAATCAGCTGCTCTGCCAATTGAGCCACATCGGCATTTTACCTAATTACTTAGGTAATGACTCCAACGGGAATCGAACCCGTGTTACCGCCGTGAAAGGGCGATGTCTTAACCGCTTGACCATGGAGCCATATCTCAGTCACTGTTTCGTGTTTTTATTTCTCTTGCGTGACCGAGATTTATAATATCATAACGCAATATCTTTTGCAAGTGTTTTTTTGAATTTTTTTTATTTTTTTCAAAAAAACTTATTTTTGTGTATTTTCCGCTTTTTTTCCGAAGTGTACTATTCTTCTATTTCACGTTCGTCATTGGCAACTCTTTCAATATGCATTGCCAGATATCCTGTCTCTACTTCTTCCAGCTTTACTCCCAGACTCGTACCTACCTGGTCGCAGATGACTTGTGCCATCCCAAAAGATTCCGGGAATTTCACTTCCATATAGTCGTTCATATTCACCTTCAGCTTCTCACCGCTCAAGGCTCTTGCCACCATATAACGGATATGATTCATCAGACGGTTGTAAGATAATGATGCAATATCGATTGGTTTTCCGATCGCTTCTTCTACCATACTGATGCATTCCCTGACAGATCTTGCCATCTGCATTGCCTGTGATACTTTCTCGTCTTCTATTGCCGAATGGATATGAAGTGCCACATATCCGATCTCATCGTCTTCTATATCGATCTGAAACTGCTTTTTCAAAAGAGGCCGGATACTTTCCGCCACCTTGAATTCCATATGGAATAACACACGGATGTCTTCTGTGAGCGGATTACTGATCTGCTCATGATTCTGAATACGTTTTACTGCAAATGCAATATGGTCTGCAAGTGGGAATAGTACCATACGGTCAATCTTCCCAAATACCTTTTCAGCCTCGTCGAGCACAGCATTCGTCAGTTCCAGAAATTCCGGTGCAATAGACTTTATGATTTCTTTTGCCCCGCCCCGCTCTTTATATTTTTGGAGAGAATATAAACGATCTTCTGGTCTTACTTCGATTCTTTCTGCAACTTTTCTGCCGAATCCTACTCCCTTTCCCATGATCAGGACTTCTTTATGATCGTCCTGATGGATGGCTATTACGGTATTATGATTTAAAACTTTCTCTATCCTGTACATCATATCCCCACTTGTATCTCCACATCACATTCTTTTACGCTTCGTAGATATCAATTGCGAAAAGCTCATCTCCTGCCTTGATCTCTCCCTCATTCAGAAGGCGGATCTTCTGGTTATCTTCAAGCTCTGTACAGAGAACCGGTGATGCTACCGATGGTGCATTTGCTTTCAGGTAATCCAGATCCAGCTTCAGCATCGGATCACCCTTCTTCACCGTCTGTCCGTTCTCAACGAAGCATTCGAATCCTTTTCCGTCCAGTTTTACGGTATCAATACCGACATGGATCAGAAGGCTCACTCCGGACTCTGTCATGAATCCGATTGCATGCTTGGTATCGAATACGAAGCATACTTCTCCATCTTCCGGTGCTCTTACAATCGCATCTTCCGGTGTTACAACAGCACCGTCACCCATCATACGTCCGGCAAATGCTTCGTCCGGCGTTGTGGAAAGGTCTGCCGCAACTCCTGTGATCGGACTTGAGATTACGATTGTATCTACAATTTTCTTTTCTTCTGCTTTGGTTTCTATTTTATCATCTTCTGATATGTTCTGACCAGTACTTTCTGCATCTTTCTGAGGCTCATACAGCTCTTTTGGCGCATGTTCCAGATAGTCTTCCAGGTTCGCCTTAATAACCGTCACACCCGGTCCGTAAATGATCTGTACACCCTGTCCGCGATGGACCACGCCGGATGCACCTGTTGCTTTCAAAATTCCGTCATTTACCAGATCTGCATTGCTTACCGTACAACGAAGTCTTGTCGCACAGCAGTCTACGTCTTCGATATTCGCAGAGCCTCCAAGTCCTCTTGTAATTTCCGCACTAAGCGAATCTTCGGAAGTTCCTTCTGTACCTGCTTCTGTATTTCCTGCTTTTTTGGCATTGACATCTGCTTTTGTATAAAGTTTTGTCTCTGCATCATCATCTTCACGACCCGGTGTCTTAAGATCTAACTTCTTGATCAGGAATGAGAAGATAAAGTAATACAGGAAGAAATAGATAATTCCTACCGGAATGATTCTGATCCAGCTTGTCTTCGCATTTCCCTGAAGGATACCGAATAACAGAAGATCTAAGAATCCGCCGGAGAATGTCAGTCCTACTGCAATATTCAGGATATGTGCAATCATGTATGCACTACCTGCAAGTACAACCTGTACTGCGAACAGAACCGGTGCCACAAACAGGAACGAGAACTCCAGAGGCTCTGTGATACCTGTTAACATACATGTCAGTGCTGCAGAAAGAAGCAGTCCGCCTACCGCTTTTTTCTTTTCTGGTTTTGCCGTACGGTACATAGCAAGTGCCGCTCCCGGAAGTCCAAAGATCATGAAGATGAACTCACCGGAGAAATATCTTGTCGCATCCGCGCTGAAATGTGTAATATTGGCAGAATCGGCAAGCTGTGCGAAAAAGATATTCTGACCACCCTGGATCAGTTTTCCGCCAACTTCCATCGTTCCGCCGACAGCGGTCTGCCAGAACGGAAGGTAGAACACATGATGCAGTCCGAACGGGATCAGCGCACGTTTTACAATACCGAAAATCAGTGTTCCGAAATATCCGGTTCCTGTTACCAGACCGCCCAGTGCATAGATACCGTTCTGCACAACCGGCCATACGAAATACATTGCGATTCCGACGAACATATAAGTAATTGTTGAGATAATCGGTACGAATCTTGAACCGCCAAAGAATGATAATGCATTTGGCAGTACAATCTTGTGGAAACGGTTATGAAGTGCCGCAACTCCAAGTCCTACAATAATACCGCCGAACACACCCATCTGCAGTGTATTGATTCCACACACAGAAGCGATCGTTCCTTCAAGGACATTCTTGGAAATGGTTCCGTCAGCTGCGATCTTCCCGCTGATTTCCAGCATACTGTTAACGGAAATATGCATAACAAAGTATGCGATCAATGCTGATAATGCTGCAACTTCTTTTTCCTTCTTTGCCATTCCGATGGCTACACCAACGGCAAAAATCAGTGGAAGGTTATCGAAGATCGCACTTCCAACCTTGTTCATAATAATCAGCAGCGAATGAAGGATTGTTCCCTCTCCCAGGATTCCCTGCAGTCCATAAGTTGCAATGGTTGTGGCATTGGTAAATGAGCTGCCAAGACCGAGAAGCAATCCTGCTACCGGGAGGATTGCGATCGGGAGCATGAAGCTGCGCCCTACTCTTTGCAATACGCCAAAGATTTTGTCTTTCATATTTTTCTCCTTTTCTTTGTACGTGTATCTATGCATAGTCTTTCCTTTTTATCAACTTATTAACACAAAAAAGGCACTAACTCTGCATAAATACATTTAATAATTTACACATAGTTAATGCCTCGTTCATCGTTTACTAACAAGTAACATACTATATTTGTATAATACTCTTTTTTCCATTTCCTGTCAAGATTAACTTCTACAATTTTCTCACGGAATTACCATCATTTATTCTCACCGGAAAACGGTATGCATAATTTTTTGTCTGCCAGTCTTCATCATCCATCATACGCAACAGATGATTCCCTGTAATATATCCCAGCTTGTTTTTCGGATGTATGGCGGACAGTACTTTAACATCTGTATTATCCATCAGCTCCGCATCATCAAAAGATACTACCGACAGATCTTCCGGAACGTGTACCCCTCTCTCATCCAGAAATTCCAAATACACTCTCGCCACTTCATCATTATAGATCATCATTGCTGTACACTCTCTGGTGTGGCGGTAAATATGAGTAAGTCCTTTCTTGCTAAACTTGTCTTCCATCTCTCTGGTAGAATACCATCTGATGCAGTCATCGTCATATTTAAGTCCATGATCCGACAGACATTGGATGAACCCCTTATAGCGTGCAATCCCCTGCATATCGTCATATTTCAGGATCCCTCCGATCTTCCTGTGTCCGCATTCGATCAGCGTCTTTGTCAGTTCATAGGCCGATCTGGTGTCCGACATCTCCACACTGTCAAAAGACATATTTTCATAATGATTGTGTATAAAGATTGTCGGTATATTCCGCTTCTTAATTTCTTCAAACAGACGCAGATTCGGATTTGGAAATGCAGAACGTGAACCTTCAATGATCAGACCTGAGACGTTATTCTTCAGCATACTCTCGAGATAAACCGCTTCATCGTTCAGACGGTTCTTGGTAACTGCCACATCGATACGATACCCCTTTTCACTCAGGGAAGCTTCTATGCCGTCATACACCTCCGGGAAGAGATATTCCGAATAATAGCTAAGCAGCAGTCCTACTCTCGGCCGGTCATCATCTATCATCTGTCCTTCATAAGACACATATGTTCCGCTCCCCCTCACCCGGGTAATCAGCCCTTCTTCTTCCAGCTGCTGCAAAGCCGTTCTTACTGTCTGCCTGGAATACCCGAACTTCTTCTGCAGGCTCGGCTCTGATGGGAATTTATCCATGTTCCTGATCACACCACTGGTGATCAGTGTATGTGCCCAGTTATATAATTTTTGATATTTCAGACCTTCCTGATTCGTATTCTTCATAAATGCTCCATATACCAATTACGGGCAAAAACATTAAAGAATGCCTTTGCCCGTAATGAATAAATAATTTTATTATTTGATAACTGTAAGTGATTCACGGTCTGCGAATACTGCTACGAAGATCAGGAATACAACTCCCTGGATCAACTGCATCATCTGTGTTGAGAATCCCATCATTGTCAATCCACTGTTCAGTACGACGTAAAGAAGAGATCCAACAACGATATTTTCAAATCTTACCTTTGCTCCACCGGAAATAGGCATACCACCTAATACCAGAGCGATCAGAATCTGTGTCTCTAACTGGTTACCACCGGAAGATGTAACAGATCCGACCTTGATAACGTTGATAAATGCTGCAAATCCTGTCAGTGCACCTGCCAGTACATACATGAGGAATTTCATTCTGTCTGTGCGGATTCCTGAGAACATTGCTGCTTTTTCACCGGCTCCGATCGCTTTTAAATATGTTCCGAATTTTGTATAACGGAATGCGATAAATCCAATAACCAGAACAACTACTGTACAAGCCACTTTGAATCCTGTACTGTCATAATTGATCAATGTTGCAGAACCGGAAACAGGTGCATTCGTTGTCATATATTTGATAAATCCACGGAATAAGAACATGGTACAAATTGTAACAATAAATGATTTGATCTTACGGTATACGTAGAAGTATCCGTTGATCGCACCGATGATCGCACCTGATGCAATACCACCAAGAATTGCAATTGCAATTCCATGTTTTGAAAGAATACATACAACAATTGAAGCAATTCCAAGGATAGATCCCTGAGAAAAGTCCAGGCCGCCCATTGTCATAATGAAGAACACGCCCATAGCTGCAATCATTGTAACATATACCTGCGAAAATGCCAGTGACATATTTCCCATCATACGGAAATCTGTCAGGACATTGAACAGCAGGAAAATAACAACCAATCCTACGATTGGCAGGAGCGCACGAACCATCGCCATCTTAGACGCTTTCTTAAGCTGCTGCTCCTTATCGTTTGTTTTTGCACTTACTTGACTTCCCATAGTTGCCTCCTTATACCATCATCGAAATCAGACCATTTTCATCCAGGTTCTGATTACGTTCAAGTTCTCCACTGATTTTTCCATCTTTCATAATAATGATACGATCACTCATACCAATCAGCTCCATCAACTCTTCTGAGATCATGATGATGGATTTACCGTTCTTTCTCATCTGGTTCATCAACTGATAGATGTCCTGTTTTACCTTAATATCGATTCCTCGGGTAGGGCTGTCCAGAACAACGATATCAGAATCTTTTCCAATCCATCTTGCAAGAACAACTTTCTGTTTGTTACCACCGGACAGATTTGAAACGAACTGGTTTACATCATTCATCTTTACAGACATCTGTTTTGCATATTTATCGGCAAACTCTCTACGTTTCTTATCGCTTAAGATATGTGCTTTATTAGCAAGTTCATCTAATGATGGTAAGCAGATATTGTCACCGATACTCTGATTCAGCACAACCGACTCATTGTCACGGTCTTTGGATGTATAAGCAATGCTGTGCTTAATTGCTGTAGGAATATCGTTGATGTGTGTTCCGTCAGCCAGAACAACTTCACCTTCTCTGTCATAAGATGCACCGAAGATTGCTTTACCGATCTCATGCATACCTGATTCTGACAGACCACCGAATCCAAGGATCTCTCCTTTGTGTAAATCAAAGCTGATATCTTCGATCAGTCCTGGAACTGTAACATTCTTTACGGATAATACAACTTCATCTGATACTTTTTCACCATAGTCTGAACGATAGTAATCACCTGTTACCTCACGTCCAACCATCAGCTTCTTCAGATCATCTTCGTTCACATCTGCACTCTTAACCGTATCGATATATACACCATCCCGGAGGATTGTGATTGTATCGGATTTGTCAAGAATTTCCGGAAGGTCATGGGAAATAAAGATAACCGTATTTCCATTGTCACGGACACGATTCATCTGTTTGTACAGTTCTTCACGTCCTTCCTGTGAAAGAGCAGTTGTCGTCTCATCGACAACAACGATCTTAGGATTAAAATATGTAGCTTTTACGATCTCAACCAGTTTACGGTCTTCGAAATTATAATCATCAATCATATCTCCTGCTTTGATCTTATCAAATCCATAGGATTGTAAAAGCTCATTTGCTTTTTTGTTCATTGCTGCGGTATTCTTGATCCCCAGATGAACGAACTGATCTTCATGTCCAAGGAAGATATTCTCTGCTACCGTCAGTCCGGAAAGAGTTCCAAGTTCCTGTACGATGATAGAAATACCTTCTTCATTTGCTTCTACCTGGTTCTTCGGATGAACTTCTTTTCCATCCAGAATGAACTGTCCACTTTCCAGTGTATAGATTCCTGTCAACATATTTGTCATTGTTGATTTACCGGATCCATTTTCACCGATCAGTGCGTGAACCTCACCTTTATTGATATTAAATGACACATCTTTCAACGCCTTCGTGATACCGAAGTTTTTAGAAACATGTTTTACCTGTAATCTCACTTCACTCATTGCTGTCTTCCTCCTTCTATTACTTGACAATCTCGCCTTTTGTAACCTTTGTTGTCAGAGTAACGATAATCAGCAGTGCAAATCCTGTAATAACGTCCTGGATCGCTGTAGGAGCACCAAGTGCGATGAAACCGAAGAAAATAATATTGATTACGAATTCACCGATGATAATAGCCTGCAGCGGCATACCATATTTCTTAAATGCCAGACCGAAGAAGCATCCCATTGTCGGTACGAAGTTTCGGCTCATAGATGCCATACCGGTAACCGCTACCATTGAAGAACCATAACTGATTGTCAGAATTGCCATTACTCCAAGGAACGCACCACTTAAGATGAATGCAAGTACCTTGTATTTATTAACATTAATACCCATGTTCTTAGCAACGAACTCGTCACTTCCGATCGCATAAGTATAAGTTCCGATTTTAGTGTAGTTTAAGAATATGTAAGCAACAACGCATGCTACCAATGCAAGGATAATATCCCAAGGCATACGTCCGAATGCTCTTAAGTGTGCCGGAAGTGTCTGTTCCACACCACCTGCCATGTAGTTTGCTAACGACTCATAGATGAGCGCCAGACCTGTTGTAACAATCATAGATGGAATTCTTAATTTTACATAGAAGATTCCGTTTAATAAACCAACGATAGTGCCTGTAAGAATACCTCCGACGATCAGTCCGAAATATCCTAAGTTGAATTTTGTTGCCAATACGCAACCAACGATTGCGGAAAGCATGATGTTTGCACCAATAGAGAAATCGAACATTCCCATTACCATTACGAAATAGAAACCAACCGCACCTACAGTGGCAATCAGACTGGCCTGAAAGTAATTGAGCATATTGGAAAATGAGCCGAAGTTATGTGGTGTCAATATTTTAAAGATTGCCCAGGAAACAATTACAAGACCGATCAGGATTACATATCCCATTGTCTTTCCTGAGATTTTTTTAGTAGTGCCCATATTATCTACCTCTTCTTAATCATCTTTTTAAAAGGGAAGGTGGCATCGCCTTTCTTGCGACGTCACCCTCCCCAAATCATTTTCTGTTATCTTGCGTCCGGTTTATTTACCAGCACGGCTTTCTGCATCAGCGATAGATACGCTTGCTGCAGTTGCTTTCAGCTCTTTCAGACTTTCTTTAGACATAGCTACTAATTCATCGTCTGTGTATGGAAGCTGATCTACGAAATATTTTTCATATGCTGCATAGTCTTCTGCTGATGATACATACAAGTATGGGAATGGAACATCTTCGAATTTACCAGCGAAGTCTTTGTAGTTACCTTTGACTGCATTGTAAACCATCATGAATGCGATCAGTGGGTCACAGAAGTGTCCACCGGATTCACCGGCCATTGATCCGTTCTGAAGTCTTTCTCCAAGGTCTGGAAGGAAGTCTGTAGAAACGATATCGATGTCCTGAGTCTTTCCTGCTCGTTCAACTGCTGCGATTGCTCCCTGAAGTGGATCTCCACCACCACCAGCTGGGATCAATGCATCAAGCTTAGGATCTGCTGCCATTAAAGCTTCAGCGGCTTTTGATCCACCTTCTGAAGTTGTACCAGCGTACTGTGGCTCAGAAATTTTTGCTTTGTCGTCTGGGTTTTCTTTGTTCCATTTTTCAACTCCGGCTTTGTAACCTTCCCATCTTCCGAGCCATGTAGCATCTCCCTGCTCCCAGCCGATCAGACCGATGTTACGATCACCTTTGTCAAGAAGAATCTTAACAAGTTCTTCACCGTTTGCAGGTTCATCTTCATGAACTGCTCCGATGTAGTAAGCGGAATCTTTTGCTGCTTTGTAGATATCTGCACTGTTTTCTTTGCTGATTACACGGAAGAACTGTGCAAGATATACTTTATTATCATTACATGTCTTGATTGCTGATGTCATCTCTGTATCAGATGAGTTACAGATGATGATTCCCTGGCATCCTGCTGCTGCTAACTGCTCTACAGAAGCTGTAACTTTCTCAGACACATGTCCCTGGTCAACATACTGTACTTCTACATCCAGTGCTTTAGCTGCTGCATCCAGCATCTTCTTACACTGTGATCCAAGAACGTCTGTTGAAGACCAGATAGAAACTCCGATTTTAACCTTTCCTGATTTACTGCTCTTGCTGCTCTTGTCACCAGAACCTTCACCGTTTCCGCATGCAGCAAGTCCGACTACCATTGTTGCTGCCAAAAGAGCTGCTGTTACTTTTTTGAGAACTCTCTTCATAATGTTTCCTCCGTTTTCTGTATTTATTTGATGGTTAGATTATATACTTAACTTGTATCGTTTTGCAATAAAATACAACCATTTTCTTCAACAAAGTTGTACTGTCTCGTAGCACTTTTCATGGTGTTTTCATCTGTCAAAATCGGTTTTTGTGCGTTTTGACAATCTTGATTGCAATAATTATTAACAAAAAATGAATTTTTTGTGCATTTTTCTTTATTTCTTTCGTACTTTCTTTATAGTACAATACAACTTTTGTTTTGTACTTACTTGTATTGTTTTTACAAAACAGTAACTTAAGTTGTATTTAATCTTATAAATAGCAAACAGGCTGATATTTTATACATGTTACATTAAAATATCAGCCTGTTTGGGATTCCTGCACCATTAAATTAGAAGCAATTACAGTTCTTCTCCATTTGTCCGAATCACATTCTGATACCAGCCAAAGGATATGCAATACGGTAATCGTCATCACAAGTATGATCTTCTTTCAGGATATCAATTGCTCCGAAGCCATTTTCTACTATAAATAAAGGTACTTCATAACGTTCATATAAAGTAACTAGTGCATAACGCAGCCCCACCGGATCGATCTGCCAGCCCCAGTCTTTTCCTCCATCCATACCAAAAACTTATATTTACAATGCATAATTGCTATTTTACGCATACTTTTCATTGTGTTATTCTACAGATGGTTAAAAAAATAACACGAAAATTATTTTTAAGAAAGAGGTAAGAATATGGAAGACACAAAAACATGTCTTGAGAAGCAGCCGTTATCTCAGGAAATGCTTGAAAAGATGAATGCTTACTGGCGTGCTGCCAACTATCTGTCAGCCGGTCAGTTATATCTTCTTGACAATCCATTATTAAAAAAACCACTTGCAATGGATCAGATCAAGAAAAAAATCGTTGGTCACTGGGGAACTGTCCCAGGACAGAACTTTATCTATGTACACTGCAACCGTGAAATCAAACGTTATGATCTGGATATGATCTTATTATCAGGTCCTGGACATGGCGGAAACTTCTTAATTGCCAATACATATCTGGAAGGTTCTTACAGCGAAGTATATCCGAACATCAGCCAGGATGAAGAAGGTATGAAGAAGATGTTCAAGCAGTTCTCATTCCCATGTGGAGTTCCGAGTCACTGTGCACCAGAGACACCAGGATCTATCAACGAAGGTGGAGAGCTTGGATACTCTATCGCTCATGCATTCGGTGCTGTATTCGACAACCCGGATCTGATCGCAACTGTTGTTGTTGGTGACGGTGAAGCTGAGACCGGACCGTTAGCTACTTCATGGCAGTCTAACAAGTTCCTGAACCCAGTTACAGACGGTGCTGTACTTCCAATTCTTCATTTAAATGGATATAAGATCAGTAACCCTACTATCTTCTCTCGTATTTCCCACGAGGAAGTTGAGAACTTCTTCAAAGGATGTGGATGGAAACCTTACTTCGTAGAAGGCGATGATCCGATGACCATGCACAAGAAGATGGCAGAGACAATGGATACTGTTATCGAAGAGATCAAGGCAATCCAGAAAAATGCACGTGAGAACAACGATCCGGAACGTCCGATGTGGCCAATGATCGTTCTGCGTACACCAAAGGGATGGACTGGACCAAAGGTTGTAGATGGACAGCAGATTGAAGGATCTTTCCGTGCACATCAGGTACCACTTACAATGGAAAGTCCAGAACATCTGGAACTCTTAAAAGAGTGGCTGGAAAGCTATCATCCGGAAGAACTCTTCGATGAAAACGGACACCTGATCCCAGAACTTGCGGAACTTGCACCTAAGGGAGATGCCCGTCTCGGAGCTAACCCACATGCAAATGGTGGATTATTATTAAAAGACTTAAGACTTCCTGATTTCCGTTCTTATGGAATCGAAGTTGAACCAGGTAAGACAAAGGCTCAGGATATGATCGAACTTGGCGGATATATCCGTGACATCTTCGAATTAAACGAAGAGAACAAGAACTTCCGTATCTTCGGACCTGACGAAAGTATGTCTAACCGTTTATACAAAGTATTTGAAACACAGAACCGTGACTGGAATGCCGGACTTCTTGACACAGACGATTGTCTTGCAAGAAACGGACGTATCATGGATGGTATGTTAAGTGAGCATATGTGTGAAGGATGGCTGGAAGGTTATCTGTTAACAGGACGTCACGGATTCTTCGCAAGTTACGAAGCATTCATCCGTATCGTTGACTCTATGGCAGCTCAGCATGCAAAATGGTTAAAAGTATGTAACCAGCTTTCATGGAGACAGCCAATTGCTTCTCTTAACTTCATCCTGACATCAAATGTATGGCAGCAGGATCACAACGGATTTACACATCAGGACCCAGGATTCCTGGATCACATCGCTAATAAAAAAGCAGATGTTGTCCGCATGTATCTCCCACCGGATGCTAACTGCTTACTCTCTTGCTTCGATCACTGTATCAAGAGCAAGAACTATGTCAACGCTATCGTAGCTTCAAAACACCCAAGCTGCCAGTGGTTATCTATGGAACAGGCTGTTAAGCACTGTACACAGGGTATCGGTATCTGGGATTGGGCAAGTAACGACTGTGGTGAAGAACCAGATGTTGTTATGGCTTGCTGCGGTGACACACCAACTCTTGAAACAATGGCTGCTGTTACAATTCTTCGTGATGAAATGCCAGAACTCAAGATTCGTGTTGTTAACGTTGTTGACCTGTTCAAGATGGAATCAGATCACAAACATCCACACGGATTAAGTGATGCAGAATATGATGCAATCTTTACAAAAGATAAACCGATCATCTTCGCATTCCACGGATATCCGACACTGATCCATGAACTTACATACGAACGTAACAACCACAATATTTCCGTTCATGGATATCAGGAAGAAGGAACGATCACTACACCATTCGATATGCGTGTACAGAACCAGATCGACCGTTTCAACCTGGTAAAAGATGCTATCATGCACTTGCCACAGCTTGGCAACAAGGGATCATTCCTGATCCAGAAGATGAACGACAAGCTGGTTGAGCACAAACAGTACATTGCCGAATACGGACAGGATCTTGAAGAGATCCGTAACTGGGAGTGGCATAAATAAAAAAAGTCCTCTATTGATTAGTTTGTTTTAATATAATAAAAGCCCGGAAACTTACAATATTTTACTCCAATTCGATACCTTTATCTTTTATCTGATCATTATTGATCATCCGAATTTATGTAAGCTTCCGGGTTTTTACATTTCTTTTTCTTTCAGGAATTTCTGAAATTCTTTTGCCGCGATACTTTGCGGATATTCCATGTCGTAGATCAGTATGATATTACGTTCCGGCAGCTTTTCTTTCACTTTGATCTCAAATACCTGTCCGGACTTAAGTTCCGAATCTGCAAATTCCGCCGGGATGAAACCAAGTCCCAGATTGTGCCTTACCGCCGGAAGTATCATATCCGTCGTTGCAAGCTCCATATCCGGTGTAAATGTCAGACTGTTCTTTTCAAAATATTCATTTAGAAAACGTCTGGTAATCGTCTCTGCAGTCAGACTGATCCACGGATAGGACACCAGTTCCTTAAGTGAAACCTCTTTCCCATCATCCTTTAATTCTCCAAATCTGTTTCCACTGATCAGGATATCATGATATTTTCTCAGAATCTTCATCCGAAGAGGTTTTGCTACCTGAAGGTTCGCCGATACAAATGCAAGGTCTACTTTTCCTTCTTTTACTGCATTCACAGACTCTGTCGTACTGTTATTCAGAATCTTAAACCTCACATTCGGATACAGGCTGTTGAATTCTTCCATTGCCTGAAAAAGATAACAGTGAAGTGCCGTCTCCGTAGCGCTGATATAGATCGTTCCGTTCTCCAGCGAGATCAGATTACTCAGATCATTCTCTCCTTTGAAAAACTGGGCACATCCTGCCGCTACATATCCATAAAATGTCCGGCCTTCCGGAGTTAGCTGCATTCCGGTCTTACTCCTCGTAAATAAGCGGCAGCCAAGTTCATTTTCCAGTTTGTGTATGGTACGCGTGACTGCCGGCTGGCTGGTCTTCAGTACCGTTGCCGCCTTGGTAAGATTTTCATATTTTGCTACATAATAAAATATTTTGTAATATTCAAAATTTGAATTCATAATAAAAACTACTCCTCTTCATCTCTCACTATATTTTAAAAAATAAGTGAAAAATGTCAAGTGATATCTTCATTCTCCACCGCTGTCAACTTTTCTTATATACTTTTACATATTCCAAAAGAGATCTGACATATCCAAATGCCAAATCTCCTTTTTTGTCCTTATTAACCTTTTACAGCTCCGGCTGCAACACCTTTGATAATATGCTTCTGGCAAGCCAGATAGAAGATAACTACCGGGATTACCGCAAGGATCAGCGCTGCCATAACAGCACCCATATCTACACGGCCGTAACTTCCCTTCATATACTGGATCGCAATTGAGATTGTCTTATACTTATTCAGATCCAGTACCAGGTATGGAAGCAGGAAGTCGTTCCAGATCCACATCGTCTCCAGAATTCCTACGGAAATGTATGTCGGCTTCATGATCGGAAGTACAACAGAGAAAAAGGTTCGAAGTGGTGTACATCCGTCGATCATTGCTGCTTCCTCAATTTCCAGTGGAATGGATTTTACAAATCCGCAGAACATGAATACTGCAAGACCTGCACCAAATCCGAGGTAAATGATGATGATTCCCCAAGGTGTACGAAGACCGGTACGGTCAGCTACCAGCGATAAGGTGAACATAACCATCTGGAACGGAACAACCATGGAAAATACGCAGAGTAAATATAACAGTTTTGTAAACTTACTGTTTACTCTTGTAATATACCATGCACACATAGAAGTACATACAAGGATCACAAGTACGGAACCAACTGTGATAAATACAGTCCAGCCGACTGCGCTCAGCAGTTCATATTTGTCAATTGCGGACAGGAAGTTATCGATTCCTACCCATGTCTGCTTTGTCGGAAGTTTGAATGGTTCTTTGTTGATAAATACTTTATTTTTAAATGAGTTGATCAGCACGATCAGGATCGGCATAATATATACAACGCCGATGATCGCAAATGCACCTGTTCCAAACCAGCTTAATTTACTTGTTTTTTTCTTCATTACTGCTGTACCTCCTTAGAACGTGTTGCACGTAACTGGATCATACCGATCACAACTACGATTGCAAAGAAGATGACTGCCTTCGCCTGTCCGACTCCTTCCCATCCGGTACGTCCGTAGAACGTATTGAAGATATTAAGCGCCATCATCTCAGACATCTTAGACGGTTCACCGGCTGTCAGGGACAGGTTCTGATCGAATAACTTGAATCCGTTTGTAATTGACAGGAACATACAGATCGTGATCGATGGCATCATCATCGGGATTGTTACCTTGAATAATGTCTGGATCTTATTTGCTCCGTCAATCTCTGCTGCTTCAATGACATCACCAGGAATGGACTGAAGACCTGCAATATAGATGATCATCATATAACCGATCTGCTGCCAGCTGACCAGAATGATCAGTCCCCAGAAGCCATACCACTCATTCAGAGCAAGTGCGGTACCATATCTGGAAAGAACTCCGTTAAAGATCAGCTGCCAGATATATCCAAGTACGATACCACCGATCAGGTTCGGCATGAAGAAGATCGTACGGAAGACATTTGTTCCGTGCATTTCTTTTGTCAGTGCCATTGCAAGTGCAAATGCTATGATGTTAATGATCAGAAGAGATGCAATCGCGAACAGTACGGTATACCAGAATGAATGACGGAATGCCGTATCTTTCAGTGCTTCTATGTAATTTGAAAATCCTACGAATTTCGCGTCTGTTACGGTTGTAAATTTACAAAATGAAAGCCAGATTCCCATAATAAAAGGAACGATAAAGCCAAGAATAAATGCAAAAAACGTTGGAAGCACGAAAATCGGCATATAACGTTTGATGGATTTTTCCATAATAAATTCCTCCTTCCATGCAGAGAATCTCCGCTTCATTTCCCTGCACTTTTTCGTAAAAGTGGCGGGTGTTTCTTGCAACCGCCCGCCACTACTCACTTCATATAACTATTTTGATTGTTACATTTTTATTTTTATTTTGCTGCTGCAGCTTCTTTTGCCCATCCGTCAACGAATGCTGTTGTAACTTTTGCCCAGTTTGCATCTGTCGGATCTGCTGCGTAACTTGTCAGTGCAGAACCCACTCCGTTCTTCCACTCTTCTGATGGCATTGTTGAGAAGTTCCAAGATACAGGAGTCTTTCCGTCTTCTGTATATTTGTTTGCTTCGTTAACAAGTACGTTGTCTGATTTCAGGTTCTTCTTAAATGGAATTGTGAATCCCATGTCTTTGCACATTGCCTTTACACCATCATCAGATGTTACACACCAGTTCATGAAATCAAGTGTTGCCTGAATGTCGTCTTCAGATGCTTTGGAGTTTACACACCAGTAGTTCTCTGTACCTGTACAGATTCCCTGATCTTCTTCGCCTTCTACACCGATGTAGATTGGAAGGATTCCAAGATTGTCATCTCCGACGTCTTTGATGTTGTTATATTCCCATGTACCATTCTGGTAGAATACTGCATCCCCTGTTACGAAATCTGCTGTTGCATCGTCAGCTGTCTTTGTAGAAAGTTCTGTTGGTTTGCAAGTAGCGTTGTTGATGTAGAGATCCCAGATCTGACGGTAGTTATCAAGGTATGTTCCTTTGATCGCATCTGTGTTATCGATTCCTTCATCTTTGTATTCATAGTAGATTGGAAGGTTTGCCAGATGAGTTTTGAATCTCCAGTCAGATGATCCGTCCATACCAGCGGATGTAAATGCTGAGAATCCAAGTTTGTCCTTATTTACTGTGATATCTTCTACAACTTTCTTGAAGCTGTCAAAGTTAGTGATATCATCAGCTGAGTATCCTGCTTTCTTTAACAGTTCTTTGTTGTAAATGATTCCGTAGCTTTCTATTACGTATGCGATTCCTGACATCTTGTCGCCGTCCATCAGTGCGAAATCATCACTTGTCAGCTGTTTTGCAATATCAGAATCTTTCAGATCGTAGCAGTAATCTTTCCAGCTTGCAAGTCCAACCGGTCCGTTTACCTGGAACAGTGTCGGAGCATTGCTCTTAGCCATCTCAGATTTTAATGTCTTTTCGTATTCTCCGGATGCTGCTGTAAGTACTGTTACATCCACTCCTGTTTCTTTTGTATACTCTTTTGCCAGATCCTGCCACTGCTCATCCTGTTCTGGTTTGAAGTTTAAGTAGTATACTTTTCCTTTTGCGTCTTTCTTGTCTGACTTGCTGTCAGAAGAACTTCCGCATCCTGCAACCATTCCTGTTGCCATGGCTGCTACCAGCATTGCTGATACAACTTTACGCATTTTCATAATTCATTTCCCTCGCCTTTCTTTTTTGAAACCTTCGTTTCTCTTGTTGTCATTATATTAACAGAAATGCGCTCAAACCCTGTATCAATAAAACAACCTGATATACAAAAAAACATATCTATTGTTCTTCTTCAAACTGCCGGATGCTTTCGTCTTCTGCCTGCGTGAATTCCTGCTCCGTTATCTTTCCCTGTACCAGTTCCGCCAGACATTCTCCCAGTACATCCTCCTGCAGCAGTGAATTCCACTTCACCTGATAATTCGGTACAATCTGTGGATTTCCCGTATAAGCCTTCAGATAATCATCCAACAGCGTTCCTTCCTGTCTTGTCCTGCTGTTCAGCAATTCTTCTTTCTGTTCTTTATTCAATTTCGTTCTGAATTTGAGGAACTCAACTGCTCCTTTTTTCACCTTTTCACTATAAGTTGATACAACTGCCCAGCCGAATGTCTCCGGTGAGCCTATCAGTTTATTTTCAGGAAATGTAGAAAAACATACTTTTTTCTGCATTTCCTCCGGAATCTGATCAATCATCCAGTAACCATTAGGTATCATCGCTGCATTTCCTGCCACGAAATTATTATAAGCTACGTCAAAATCATTATGTAATGCATCCTGGGTCGTATATTGGAATAATTTTTTTAATGTACCGGCTATCTCCAGCCCCGGTTCATTCTGATAGGTATCCGGATATAATTGCTTCATGAATGCCGCACCTTCTTCACTTCCTGCTACTTCCGCTGTTGCAAGCAACATTGCGGCCCATGCTGTTCCTTCCGTATGCAGGGCAAGCGGCGTGATCCCTGCTGCTTTCAGTTTCTCACAACATTCCCAGAACTCCTCCCATGTCTCAGGGAATCTGCTGATTCCTGCCTGTTCAAATAGCTCCCGGTTCCAGAAAACCCCTGAACAGGCGAATGCCGCCGTGCTGATCGGACCCAGATAAATCTTTCCATCCTCTTCCCGGAGCGATTCCATTACTGACGGTTCGATCATATCTTTCCATTCCTGATCTTCATTAATGTAAGGTGTCAGGTCCTCAATCCTGCCTTTCTTGATCATCATCTGATAGAAAGACGGAAGCATACGCAGATCAGTGATAATAGCCGGTAATTCATCTGTCACATTCATACGTTTCAGATTCTTCCGGTATTCTTCCTCCGTCTCCATCACCCAGTCCACATCTATATGATACTTTCCTTTATATGCCCTGTTAAACCGCTTCACCACTTCCTCTTCATTCTTATTACCGGTACTGGAATCTACGGTAAGGATCATTGGGATCTCTACTACTTTATTCTTTTTTCTGGTCTGTGTATTCTCTTTTCCCGCACAGCCGGTCAGTGCTGTCAGCATGGCGATCACCATCACTGCTGCCATAATCCGTCTACTGTTCACTGTTTTCTTTCCCGTCATCCGGGATCTGGATAACACAGACGGTTCCATTTGTATCCGATTCATAGAAAACTCTCACATCCTCCCCATACTTTAACCGCAGTCGCGTAATAATATTTATCACACCATAACCATGTTTTTTGTCTTCAAAACTGTCTTTCATTTTTGACACCGGTATTTCTGACAGTCCGTTTAACTTCTCCGCCATCTGCTCTTCCATCGGAGTTCCGTTATTATAGACACTGAATGTAAGCTGTCCGGCCTGTTCAGTGACACTGATCCTTATCAGACCGCCTTCGAAGATATCACAAAATCCATATTTGACTGCATTTTCCACAATTGGCTGTAGGATCAGCTTTAATATCCACCTTGTTTTCAATTCTTCTCCACATTCGATCTCATAGTGGAACAGATTCTCATTGCGGATCTGCTGGATCTCCATATAACTTTTTACATTTTCCAGCTCGTCTTCTACTGTCACAATCTCACGGCCTTTGCTCAGCGACAGACGCAGATACTTTGACAGTGCCTGTATCATCTTCATCGTCTTCTCTTCCCCGTTGATCCGCGCCAGCATATAGATGGTATCCAGGGTATTATAGAGAAAATGCGGATTGATCTGGCTGATCAGCGTATTCATCTCACTGATTCTTAGTTCTTTCTGCTGATTCTTGACCTCGTTCTGGAACTCTTCGATATTCTTTAACATCTCGTTATAGGCATGCCCGATCTTATCCAGTTCTGTGTCCGTATGGATATGAATGGTATGTGTAAAATCATTTCCATCAAAACTTGTCATGGCATCACTGATTTGTCTGATCGGCCGGGTAAATGTCTGTGATGCATAAAGACTTAATACAAACGCCAGCACTGCGATCACCGCATAGATAGTGAGTAATACGATCAATATCTGCGTCATTCCCTGATTCAATACCATATCCGGCACCAGTGTAAAGATCACCATCCCTGTCTCTTCCTGCCGGTATGCCTGTAAAATCCCGCCTTCTATCTTTTTTCCCCGCACGATCACACCGGATTTTTTCGTTCTGGTCAGTTCCGTAATTTTCTTCATTGTCCTTTTTTCGATACTGAGATCTTCCGGTTCCTGCCGGATACAAGTCTTTCCTTCCGGACTTATGATTCCCACTGCAACATCTTTTGCAATCTTCCTGTCTTTATCCATAACACTTTCCAGAAACTGTTGATTCATCTTCAGATATACGATTCCAGGTTCGTGTGCGTAATCCATACTATTCACATATCTTCCGATAAACAATGCTTCATCCCCCGTACCAAACAGGTAATCCCGGGTCCAGATCCACTGCGTCTTCGCATACTCATCCCCCATTTTCTCACGCAGACCGCTGCTTTGAAAATCCGAATAACCAATCTGGGAATAGGATTTTTCGTAAACATTTCTTTTATTATCAATGTAGCAGTAATCAGCGACATGATTCAGATCTATATATGCAAAATATTTGCTCAGTGCATTCTTCTCTACTTCCTGCAGTTCTTTATTCTTCAGACTCTTCTGCACATCATTTTCCAGGATGATCTCTGCTGTCACGGCATCCGTCTTCCGGTAGAGATTATCCAGGGCTATCCCCATCTTTTCATTCATGAATTCATACTTATCCACAATCACATCTGTCATATTCCGTCTGACATAAGTCCATACACAGATGCTGGAAAGAACCAGTGCCAGTATCAGAAGCGTACACATATACTTCAGATACTTTTTCTGGATTCCTGACATTTTACTTTTTTTCATACTTCATATTCCCTTTTGTAATCTCTCGGAAGCTGTCCTGTATATTCTTTAAACAAATGTGAAAAATAGGATGGATTACTGATTCCGACCTGCTCGCAGATATTACCGATGCTGGTTCTTCCGTCTTCCAGCAGTCTCTTTGCCAGCTCCATTCTACGCTGCAGCAGATATTGTTTGAATGTCATATGAAAGGTATTCTTGAATACCCGTCCAAAATATACCGGATTCAGATATACATGTGTCGCCACTGATACAATCGAAAGATCTTCATTATCCAGATGTTCATCTATATATGCCACAGCCGCTGCAATGTATTCTTTTGATCCCTTATTCTCTTTCTTCTCTGCATTTTCCAGTCTTTTTTCAATAGCAGTTCCCAGAATCTTGTAACAGACATCCACCGCTTTCGCTGCCTTTAAGTTCCTCATATTCGAATAATAATTTTCAAATTGCTGATTCAGTGATTCGTCCATCCCGTAACTGTCTTTTAACATGAATTCTGTCTTTACCATGATCTTGTGCATATACTGACATTGCAGTTCTTCTCTGTGTGGCAGTTGGTAAATAAAATGTACAAATGCCTGCTTTAACTGTACGGCGTCGTTCTTCCGCACGCTGTTGACCACCATCATCTCTGCCTCCGCCGGATATGGACTATCCTCTTTTTCTTCAACAGTCTCCGGGATTGTAAATACTCCCGCTCCGGATGCATTTGTAACAGCGAACAATCTCTGTGCTTCTTCAAAACTTCTTCTGATTCCGCGGATCCCTTTATATGGTTTGGATATTGCTGCAATAACCGGGCTGTTCTCTTCTTTTTTTACCTCTTCCAGTAGTTCTTTCAGCTCATGTACCGCTGTGTTCTCTTGCGTCTTTATAATAAATGTACGATGTCCTTCTTCACTTTCGAATTTCCAGTATGTGAATCTCTCTGCGATCTTTTCTTCAATCATTCTGACCATGGAAAATCTCGAGGCTTCATATTCCAGTTCATTGGTAATCTTATAGGCCAGATCAAGATCTGCATATACTGTAATAAACCGGTCTCCTTCCTTCATGACATCCTGCAGCGTATGGAAGACTTCATCTACTTTTTCTTCCGGCAGCCGGTTCTGGACATATTTTTGCACGACAACCTGCAAAAATCCATCTCCGTCCTTTTTCAGAAGTCTCTCCCAGCGGTCATACTTCTCTTCATTTCGGATCTGATCTTCACAGATTTTACCGACATCTGTCATCGTCGCCTGTAATTTTTCATCTTCAATCGGCTTCAGAAGATATGCGAATGCTCCCAGGTCACATGCCTTCTTCGCATATTCAAAATCCCTGTATGCACTTAATACCACGAACTGACATTCCGGGTTCTCTTTCTTGATTTCTTCCATTACCATAAGTCCGGAAATCTGTTTCATCCTGATGTCTGTCAGCACTACGTGTGGTTTTTTTTCGCGTATTACCTTTAACGCCTGTTCTCCGCTCTGCGCAAAACCAACCACTTCATATCCCATACCGTTCCAGTCATACGTCTTCACCAGACCTTCCAGCAGAATAGGCTCATCATCTACGATCACCAGTTTTAACAACCCCATAGTACACCTCATACCTTTTATTAATACCATCTTAACATATTACAGTCTCATTCTATAATTTTTTATACTTTTTCTTTACCAAAAATCATATCCGTTATGCAAAAAATCATACATTTTATGTCAAAAATTATACTTTTATGAAAAATCAGAGGTTTTGGCATATACAAAACAAAAAGAAAAACACAATATCCAAAACGTTTCCATTCCCTTCTCAGTGAATCCTTCGTTTGAATATTGTGTTTTCTTTTTGTTTCCTGTTATGTTTATCTTGCGCAGACTTCTGTCGTTTTTCTGATCTTCTTGATCAGTTCATCTGTAAATGCGCCTTTTTTCATTCTCCACATCCAGTTACCGCCGAGTGTAGATGGCGTATTAATTCTTGCCTTATTACCAAGTCCCAGATAATCCTGTACCGGAATGATGCACGTATCTGCCACACTTCTCATCGCCAGACTTATGAAATCCCAGTGCACTTCTTCATCCGGAGTGTATGGATTATTCAGATATTCCTTTGTCATCTCTTTATCTTCTTCGGAAAGTGTCTGATACCATCCCTGAAGGGTATCGTTATCGTGGGTTCCCGTATAAACTACACAGTTTTTATCATAATTATGTGGAAGATAATCACTGTCCTCTCCGGCCACAAATGCGAATTCCAGTACTTTCATTCCCGGATAACCACTGTCTTTTAACAATTGTCTCACCGTATCCGTCAGGAATCCCAGATCTTCCGCAATGATTGGAAGGTTACCTAATGTTTCCTTCATCGTACGGAACAGATCCATGCCCGGTCCCGGCATCCATTCACCATTCTCTGCCGTCTCATCTCCATACGGGATTGCATAATATTCATCAAACCCACGGAAATGGTCGATACGGATGATGTCATACAATTTAAAGCAGCAGGCCACCCGCTTCATCCACCAGTCATAGCCTGTCTTCTTATGGTAATCCCATTCATACAATGGATTCCCCCACAGCTGCCCGGTTGCCGAAAATGCATCCGGCGGACATCCCGCTACCGCAACCGGCAGATTCTCTTCATCCAACTGGAACAGCTTCGGATTCGCCCAGGTATCTGCACTGTCAAATGCTACATAGATCGGGATATCCCCGATAATCTCAATGCCTTGTTCATTGGCATATGCTTTCAGTCCGGCCCACTGTCCGGCGAACAGATACTGCAGAAATTCATAAAAATCAATCTCTGCACTTAATTGTTCCTGATATGCCGCAATTGCTTCCGGCTTACGCAGCCTGATGTCTTCCTCCCACTGATCCCAGCTTTTTCCGTCAAATGAATCTTTTACTGCCATATACAATGCATAATCCGCAAGCCATGCTTTTTCTTCTTCCAGATAAGTACGGTATGCCTTACTTTCCATCAATCCGTTCTTTTTGGCTCTTGCATATGCAAGCTTTAATACTTTAAATCTTGCATTATATATTTTTTCATAATCGATTTCTTCTTCATTCTCTCCGAAATCTGCCTGGTCACACTCTTCTTTTGTCAGAAGTTCATCCTCGATCAGCGTCTCCAGATCGATAAAATACGGGTTCCCCGCAAATGTTGAAAAAGACTGATACGGTGAATCGCCGTATCCCGTCTGTCCAAGCGGCAGGATCTGCCACAATTTCTGTCCTGCTTCTTTTAATATATCTACAAATTCATACGCTTCTTTCGAAAAACATCCGATTCCATATGTCCCCGGAAGTGCAGAGACCGGCATTAACATTCCACTCTTTCTCATTAACTTTCGTTCCTTCCTCGTTATGATACTTATAATTAAGTATAACATTGTTCTTTGGATGCTTCAAATAAAAAATATACTCTGCATATAAGAAATCATAGATTATTCCACAGATGTCACCGTATAATCCTTGTCTTCTACTGTCTTCTTCAGCACATCATCTGCGATCTCTGCATTTAATGTCAGCTCTGCTGTTCCTGCCTCATGGCTTACAACCGCTTCATCTACCTGTGGAAGTGCTTCCAGTGCTTTCTTTACGGCTGCCTCACAGTGTCCACACATCATTCCCTCAATATGCATTATTTTTTTCATTGTCTTGTCCTCCTTCTTGGATCTCTTTTTTTCTTTTTTGGCTTTTAATTTTTTATCTTTTGATGCATCATACATCTTAAAAAGATTCAATCTCAATGCGTTCGATACTACGCAGAAGCTTGATAAACTCATGGCTGCCGCACCGAACATCGGATTTAATTTCCACCCGAACAGTGGATACCACACACCAGCCGCAAGCGGGATTCCGATAATATTATAGAAGAATGCCCAGAACAGGTTCTCATGAATATTACGGAGTGTCGCACGGCTCATGCGGATTGCTGCCGGCACATCACTTAACCGGCTCTTCATCAGAACAACATCTGCCGCATCGATTGCAACATCTGTTCCGGCTCCGATCGCAATACCCATATCGGCTCTTGTAAGTGCCGGTGCATCATTGATACCATCCCCGACCATCGCAACTTTTCCTTTTTCTTTCAGCTTACGGATCACCTGCTCTTTTCCTTCCGGAAGTACGCCTGCAATCACTTCATCAACTCCGGCCTGCTGTCCGATGGCTTTTGCAGTACGTTCGTTATCTCCGGTCAGCATGACTACATGGATTCCCATGTTCTGTAATTCTTTGATCGCCTGCGGGCTGTCTTCTTTGATGACATCCGCCACTGCAATTACACCTAATAAACGGTCTTCATTTCCAAAGAATAATGGTGTCTTACCTTCTTCGGCAAGTTTCTCTGCCTTCTTCTGGATATCTCCATCAACGGATACCTTACTGCTGATAAATGTATGATTCCCTCCATATAATGTATGGTCATCCAGTATGGCTGTCAGGCCGTTACCCGGAAGAGCCTGGAATCCGGTAACTTCTTCGATGCCGGCATTTTCCTCTTTTGCATTTTCAAGGATTGCTCTTGCCAGTGGATGTTCACTCTTATTCTCCAGTGCATACGCATATTTTAATAAGGTATCTTCTGTCACTCCCGCTGCCGGAATGATATCTGTCACTTTCGGTTCTCCACTTGTGATCGTACCGGTCTTATCCAGCGCAACAATCTGCATCTTTCCAGTCTCTTCCAGTGAAACTGCTGTCTTGAACATAATACCATTTCTGGCACCCATTCCATTTCCGACCATAATTGCTACCGGTGTTGCAAGTCCAAGCGCACATGGACAGCTGATCACCAGCACCGCAATTCCTCTGGATAACGCAAAACCAATACTCTGTCCTGCGATCAACCATACAATAATTGTGAGCACTGCAATTGTGATAACCATTGGCACAAATACACCGGATACACGGTCCGCAATCTTTGCGATCGGTGCTTTCGTTGCAGCCGCATCACTTACCATCTGAATAATCTGCGAAAGTGTCGTATCCTCACCGACTCTGGTCGCACGGCACTTCAGATATCCGGACTGATTTACGGTTGCGGCTGATACCTTATCACCGACAGCCTTATCTACCGGAATACTTTCACCTGTAAGAGCAGATTCATTGACTGCACTGTTTCCTTCTATGACTTCTCCGTCAACCGGAATATTCTCTCCCGGTTTTACAACAAAGCAATCTCCCTTTTGTACCTGTTCGATCGATACCTGAACTTCTTTTTCTCCACGGATCACAACCGCTGTCTTTGGCGCAAGCTTCATCAGTCCTTTTAATGCATCGGTCGTCTTTCCTTTGGATCTTGCCTCCAGCATCTTTCCGACCGTGATCAGTGCAAGGATCATAGCTGCTGATTCAAAATAAAAATCATGCATATAAGACATTACTGCATCCATATCCCCATGCATCTGCGCATCTGTCATTGCAAACAGTGCATACGTACTGTATACAAAAGACGCTCCGGATCCAAGTGCCACCAGGGTATCCATATTCGGTGCCCGGTGAATCAGTCCTTTGAATCCACTGATGAAAAACTTCTGGTTGATTACCATGACTATAATCGTCAGAAGCATCTGTAACAGTCCCATCATCACATGATTGTCTTTCATGAATCCCGGAACCGGCCAGCCCCACATCATATGTCCCATGGAGAAATACATCAGGACGATCAGAAATCCCACCGATGCGATCAGACGTCTCTTTAGTACCGGCGTCTCTCTGTCTTTTAGCATATCCTCTCCGGCCAAATCCTGTGCCGGCTGCGCCTTCGCTGCTCCTTCTCCTTGTTTTGACGCTCCATATCCGGCATCTGCGACTGCCTTAATGATCTCCTGTTCCGTTGCAGTGCCTTCTACTCCCATAGAGTTTGTAAGGAGACTCACTGAGCAGGATGTTACCCCCGGTACTTTTGAAACTGCTTTTTCCACTCTTGCGCTGCAGGCTGCGCAGCTCATACCGGTTACAATATATTGTATCATCGTTGTCTGTTTCCTCCTGTCATCTTATTTCTTATTGTTTACCGCATCAGTTTCTGCAGAACCTTTACCAACTCATCAACCGTCTCATCTTTTCCTTCTCTGATATCATCCGCCACACAGGTGCGGATATGATTCGCCAGTAATACTTTATTGAAGCTGTTCAATGCCGCATTCACTGCCGACACCTGTACCAGGATCTCCGGACAATAGGCATCCTTCTCCAGCATCCCCTTGATTCCTCGCACCTGTCCTTCTATCCGGCTTAAGCGGTTCATCAGATCTTTGTATTCTTTTTCCGAACGATGCTTGGACGTGTGGCAACAGCATCCTTTGTCTATATTTTTATCCTCCATATATCTTCTCCTTCTCAGTTATCATACCCTTACCGGGTATATGTATTTTACCTCTTATTCACAGATCTGTCAAGCATCCAAATAACAGACCGGAGCCGGAATCCTGTCACATCTGACAAGAATCCGGCTCCGGTCTGTTCGGTTATGTATTCATTTCAATCAGAACGTCGTCTAATCTATCATACTATCCTTTATTCCTTCCTCATTTGATAGCTACTCTTTGGATTTACTTCTTTCTTTTTTAAATACACGTATCATGAAATAACTAAATCCGCCAATATATCCAACAAGTGTAATCACCATCATAATAATTGCATCCATCGTCATAGTTCATACCTTCTTTCTACTATTATTTTCCAGCTTCGTTATCTTTCATAGCTCCCTTTGCAGTCTTTGTATTAAAGAACTTGGAAAGTGCGAGACCTGCAAGGATCACTACTCCGAACTGAAGTAATACGGTTCCTGTATTATCCTGGATAATAAATGGATTCAGCCATGTATCCGGGAACCACTCTTTTGTCTGTAATAACCAGTAAACCACCATGATCACTACCAGAACCGGAATCAGATACATACATCCGGTATAATATGCTTTTGGAAGATGTACATCTGCACCTTTGGCATTTACTTCCTGTGTACGTAATTTTTCCACACCGTACTTCCATGCCAGGATTGCAATAAAGGCACCACTTACCAGAAGTCCGATTCCCCATACCCAGTCCTGATTATCAATGTTAACCAGTGACCAGCATGAGAAGCATCCTACTAAGAATCCTGCGAAGCAGACACTGACAACTGCTTTCTTCCGCGGCAATCCAAGGTCAACAACACATTTTACTCCAACTTCGATCATAGAGAACAGTGATGTGATTGCTGCAATTGCAAGTAATCCAAAGAAGATAAAGGAAATGAATCTTCCGCCCGGGATTGTTGTAAATAACTGATAAATGTAAATAAATGTAAGTCCGAAATTTCCCTGACTGAGTGCTTCATTCGCTGCTTCCGGTGTAGCTGAAAGTGCACAGATTGCCGGGATAACTACCAGTGCCGAGAGGATTGCTCCAAGGTTATCACCAAGTCCCATGATCAGACAGCTTGTCGGAACATCTTCCTCTTCTCCTACATAGTTCGCATATGTAATAATGAATCCCCATCCGGCTCCGGTGCTCCATGCTGCCTGGATGAATGCCTGAATCCATGTATTCGGGCTTAAAATATACTCTTTCTTAACAGTAAAGAGATACTGAAGTCCCTGATTTGCTCCATTTAATGTAACTGCGTAAATTGCTAATCCTACAAGGATGATAAACAGTGCCGGTATCGCTACTTTACAGAATTTTTCAATTCCACCTGCAATTCCCTGATAAACGATGAAACATGCAAGTGCAAATCCGATCGCATGGAATAAAATAACCTGTGCCTGTGAATCTGTAAATGCTGTCCACATTGCCGATGTCGTCTCTGTTGATAGATTCGGTTTAAATGCTGAAGTAACAGAATTAACTGCGTATTTCAAACAATATCCCTGAAGTACACAATAATAACTCATCAGGAAGAAACATACTGCTGCAACAAAGAATCCCATCCATGTATACTTCTTTCCACCGGCATCACGGAATGTACCGATACATCCAAGTCTCGTCTTTTTACCGAATGCCATCTCTGTAGAAAGAAGCGGTACAGCAAAGATCAGCATTGCAATCGTCCATGCTATGATAAATGCTCCTCCTCCGTTCGCCGCACACACTCGCGGAAACCGCCATACATTACCGGTACCAATACACATACCTAACGCAGCTGCTATGTAACCTATGGTACTAAATTTTTCTTGTTTTTGTTCCATATCAAAACCTCCATTCATATACCAATTTTTTAGAAATGAATACCTTGTAACTATAGTGTAAAAGATGGTTATATAATTGTCAATGGAAAATATTATGTTTTTTTATACAAATATAACAAACTGTAATATTAAATGCATTTTATTATATTTTTTATTAATTTCTGATAATTCAAAAGTAAATAGACTGTTTTTCATACTTTAGTCTAATTCATCTACAATTCCAAAAGTTTCTCTTGTATATTGGCGATATAAAAAAACCGTATCAGACTTTTTATCGTCTGATACAGTTTTCTTCTTTTCAATATAAATCTTCTTCTATATGTTCTCTTCCCTGATCCACAATTGTACGCACATGATCGTCTGCCAGTGAATAGAACACGGATTTTCCCTCTCTTCTGCTCTTGACCAGTTTGTTCTGCTTCAGAATCCTAAGCTGATGTGATATTGCAGACTGTGTCATATTCAGTGCCTCTGCAAGATCGCACACGCACACCTCTGCTTCAAATAACACGAACAGGATACGCATTCTGGTCGAATCACCGAATACCTTGAACAGCTCCGCAAGATCATATAATTCCGTTTCTTCCGGCATCTTTTCATTTACGATCTTCAGAAGATTCTCATGTACCTCACATGAGTCACATACTTCCATTCCTTCTTCTATTTTTGCCATCTGCCCACCAGCCTTTTCTATAAGTGTTTTACGAATAATGCACGGATTGCATTCAATACGGCAATAACCATGACACCGACATCTGCAAAGATTGCCATCCACATATTTGCAATTCCAAGTGCTCCGAGGATCAGGCAGACTGCCTTGATTCCAAGTGCAAAGTATATATTTTCATATACGATACGCATACATTTTCTGGAAATCCTGATTGCTTTTGCGATCTTCTTCGGATCATCATCCATCAGGACAACATCTGCCGCCTCAATCGCTGCATCTGATCCAAGCGCTCCCATGGCAATTCCGATATCTGCCCTTGACAATACCGGTGCATCATTGATTCCGTCTCCGACGAATGCCAGCTTTTCTTTCTCTGATTTCTGTTCCAGAAGTTCCTCTACTTTCGCAACCTTATCTGCCGGAAGGAGTTCACTGTATACTTCGCCGATTCCCAACTCTTCTGCGACCTTATCTGCCACTCGTTTCATATCACCGGTCAGCATTACGGTCTTGGTGATGCCTGCTTTTTTCAGATCTCTGACAGCTTCTTTCGCATGTGGTTTTAATTTATCTGAGATCAGGATATGTCCCGCATACTTACCGTCCACCGCAACGTGAACGATTGTACCTGTTTCTTCACATTCACTGTATTCCACATTCAGATATTTCATAAGTTTTGCGTTACCGGCTGCCACCGGAATACCATCGACCTTCGCTGTCACACCTTTTCCGCTCAGTTCTTCAATTTCTGTCACTCGATCCCGGTGAATCTGTTTTCCATATGCTTTCTGGAGACTCTTACTGATCGGATGGGATGAGGAACACTCCGCAAGTGCCGCATACTCTAATAACTGTTCTTCCGGCATCGTATTGTGATGCACTCCGCTCACCTCAAATACACCTTGTGTCATCGTTCCGGTCTTATCAAATACCACATACTTTGTCCGTGCCATCGTCTCCAGATAATTCGATCCTTTGACCAGCACACCTTCATGACTCGCCCCGCCAATTCCTGCAAAAAAGCTGAGCGGAATACTGATCACCAGTGCACATGGACAGCTGATAACCAGGAAGGTCAGCGCTCTGTAGACCCAGTCCCCCCATTCCGGTGCGAGTCCCATTGCCAGCATTCTTACCAGTGGCGGCAGGATGGCAAGTGCAAGCGCACTGTAACAGACTGCCGGTGTATAATATCTGGCAAATTTTGAAATAAAATTCTCTGATCTTGACTTCTTAGAGCTTGAATTCTCCACTAGATCCAGAATTTTTGATACTGTAGATTCTCCGAATTCTTTTGTTGTACGAATCTTCAGAAGACCTGTCAGATTAATACATCCACTTATGACCTCCTCACCGGCTGCTGCTTCTCTCGGAACACTTTCTCCGGTCAGTGCACTGGTATTCAATGTACTGCTTCCTTCTTCGATCACACCATCGATCGGAACTTTTTCTCCCGGCTGAACGACAATGACAGTTCCAACTTCCACTTCATCCGGATCCACCTGTTCCAGCTCTCCGTCTTTTTCAATATTCGCATAATCCGGGCGGATATCCATCAGTTCACTGATATTCCTGCGGCTCTTTCCAACCGCATAGCTCTGGAATAGTTCTCCGATCTGATAGAAGAGCATAACCGCCACACCTTCTGTATAATTTCCAAGTGCAATGGCTCCTATGGTAGCAACTGCCATCAGAAAATTCTCATCGAATACCTGCTTATTCAGGATTCCTTTGAATGCTTTCCTTAAAATGTCATATCCCACAACAAGATACGGGATCATATAAAGTACGAACCGCAGCCATCCTTCTGCTGGTAAGAACTTCAATATAATCATAAGTAGTGCTGCAATAATAATTCTAGTCAGCGATTTCTTCTGCTTTTTTGTCATATTTTTTCCCAACCTTTACAGAAATATCTCACAATCATCTTCTACTACTTTACAGTTCTTCTGTACCTCTTTCATTACCTTCTTAGGATCTGCGCCTTCTTCAAATTCTACGATCATCTTTAACATCATAAAATTCACAGTTGCATCCTTTACTCCGTCGGTGTTCTTCGCTGCCTGCTCCATCTTATTTGCACAGTTTGCGCAGTCTACGTCGATTTTATAAGTTTTTTTCATGATAAATACTTCCTTTCCTGTTTTTATTTGAATATATGAACAGTTATTCATATGTTTGTTTTAATTATAGCACTGCGTTGCATAATGTCAATACATTTTTGGGATTTAATTTATTAACTGAGTTGGCCTCTCGATCCTTGAAGAAAACAGTATAAAGTGCTTCTTGTTCAGGTTCCA
>PPYE01432646.1_pt1 | contig 38901 bp, 33 predicted proteins | sample 1559881 | NCBI WGS metagenome assembly PPYE01 (sample SAMN08240022, study PRJNA423297) | Human gut metagenome, whole genome shotgun sequencing project. | reverse complement strand
CCCATTCCGAACACAGAAGTTAAGCTCATCAGTGTCGAAAATACTTGGCGGGCGACTGCCTGGGAAGATAGAGCGGTGCCAACACAGATTGAAAAAGCGACTCGTATTTTGCGGGTCGCTTTTTTGCTGTGCATAAAATTTTGATAAAGATTGTCTTGATAATGAAAACGCCTCCCTTTGAAGGGAGGCGTTTTGGATAACCTATCGACATAACAGCCAAAGGCTTTGCCTTTGGAAACCATAAGCTTAAAAAAACTAAAACTTTTATTTTTGCTCCTCACAAGCACGGTGCCGCGAGGCAGAGCCTGTAGCCAATACGCGAATTGGTTGCAGGCTCAGCTTTCTTATTTGTTGGCTTCTTCTACTGCGACTGCGCAGGCGACGGTGGCGCCGACCATCGGGTTGTTGCCCATGCCGATCAGGCCCATCATCTCAACGTGCGCCGGTACAGAGGAGGAACCGGCAAACTGCGCGTCGGAGTGCATTCTGCCCATGGTGTCGGTCATGCCGTAGGAAGCAGGGCCGGCAGCCATGTTGTCCGGATGCAGGGTGCGGCCGGTGCCGCCGCCGGAAGCGACCGAGAAGTATTTCACGCCGTTCTCGACGCACCATTTCTTGTAGGTACCAGCTACCGGATGCTGGAAGCGGGTTGGGTTGGTCGAGTTGCCGGTGATGGAAACGTCCACCTTCTCCAGCTGCATAACCGCAACGCCTTCCTGAACGTCGTCGCAGCCGTAGCATTTTACCTTGGCTTTGTCGCCGTCCGAGAAAGCAACCTCGCGGACGACATGCAGCTCGCCGCTGAAGTAGTCGTACTGGGTCTCCACATAGGTGAAGCCGTTAATTCTGGAAATAATGTACGCTGCGTCCTTGCCCAGACCGTTGAGGATGACGCGCAGCGGAGATTTTCTTGCCTTGTTGGCGGTTCTGGCAATGCCGATTGCGCCCTCCGCAGCAGCGAAGGATTCGTGTCCTGCCAGGAAGCAGAAGCAGCCGGTCTCCTCGCGCAGCAGCATTGCGCCCAGATTGCCGTGGCCCAGACCTACCTTGCGGTTTTCTGCAACCGAGCCAGGTACGCAGAACGCCTGCAGGCCGATACCGATGGCCTCAGCGGCCTCGGCAGCTTTGTTGATGCCCTTTTTCAGCGCGATTGCAACGCCCAGGGTGTAGGCCCAAACGGCATTTTCAAAAGCGATTGGCTGCACGCCTTTGACGATCGACTCAACATCAATCCCCTTGGAGAGACAGAGGTCTCTGGCTTCTTCCAGGGAGGTCATTCCGTATTCTTTCAGAGCTGCCTCAATTTTGGGCATTCTTCTTTCCTGTCCTTCAAATTTAGCCATGATCGTGTTCCCTCCTGTCCCTTATTCTTCGCGCGGATCGATGTATTTGGCGGCGTTCTCATAGCGGCCGTAGGTGCCGATGTTTTTCTCGTACGCCTCTTTCGGGTCCATGCCGTGGCGGATGGATTCCAGCATCTTGCCTACGCGGACAAATTTGTAGCCGATGGCCTCGTTGTTCTCATCCAGCGCAACCGACAGGATGTAACCTTCGGCCAGCTCCAGATAGCGAACACCCTTGGCTCCGGTGGAGAAGATGGTGCCGACCTGGGAGCGCAGGCCCTTGCCCAGATCCTCTAGGCTGGCGCCGATCGGCAGGCCGTCCTCAGAGAAAGCGGTCTGGGTTCTGCCGTAGGCCAGCTGTTTGAAGATTTCACGCATGGCGACGTTGATGGCGTCGCAGACAAGGTCGGTGTTGAGCGCCTCCAGCAGGGTTTTGCCCGGCAGGATCTCGCCGGCCATCGCTGCGGAGTGGGTCATGCCGGAGCAGCCCAGCGTCTCTACCAGCGCTTCCTGGATGATGCCGTCCTTGACGTTGAGGGTCAGCTTGCAGCAGCCCTGCTGTGGAGCGCACCAGCCAATGCCGTGGGACAGACCGGAGATATCCGAAATCTGGTATGCTTTTACCCATTTGCCCTCTTCCGGGATCGGCGCCGGGCCGTGATGCGGGCCCTTCGCGACCGGACACATTCTCTCAACTTCATGAGAATAGTTCATATCGATAACCCCTTTCAAACTATGGCAATAAATTCCTTTATCTACCTGCCTTCTATTATAAAAGGAATACCGAAAATTATCAAGAACTTTCCCGTTAAAATATTGTCAAAAAAGTGACGTTCTCATCGCACAAATTTATGATGGATTTTGACAATAAATTTCGATTGCCTGCGCGAAAAATTCCGCCAGACCGTCAGCGTAACGGTTGAGGTTCTGAGCGAACCGCTCGTCCGCGCGGTACATCTCTCCCAGCCCCGCCAGAATCTCGCGGGTGCAGTCGTAGTGGTTGCGGGTGATGTAATCCTGCCAGCGCGCCACCATCCACTGTGCCGCTTTTCCTGCGGGGTCAGTGCCGACCAGCAGGGCCATCTCCTGAAAGATTGCGTCTGCTTCCTCCTTCACCTGGTTCCAATCCTCCTTGCTGCGTCCTTTTGCTTTCTGCTGGCTCTGTTGCCAGGCGCCGGTATCGCCCCAGCGCTCCTTGGCTTCCTGCTGGTACTGCAGAAGCTCCTTCTCATCAAAGGGTTTAAAATTCATCTGTAGTTCTCCTTTCCAGCCCTGTTCGGTCAGGGCGATCAATTGTTCCAAACGTTTTTTGCGCATCAGGAGCAGCTTGCGGTGCTCCTGCAAAGCCCGCTGCCGGTCAAAATCCGGCTGGCGGAGGATGCGCGCAATTTCCCTGAGCGGAAATTCCAGCTCCCTGAAAAATAAAATCTGCTGCAGCGTCTGCAAATTTTCCTGTGTGTAGTACCGGTACCCGTTCTCCCCGACCTGCTGGGGTTTGAGCAGGCCGATCTGGTCGTAGTAGCGCAGCGTGCGCACGCTCACGCCGCTCAATGCTGCGGCCTGCCCGACGGTGAGGTAGTGTGGTTGGTTCATCCTGTCTCCTTTCTCCGCTCTCCGGTCAAGTGGAGGAGCGATTTTTCTTGACCTGCCCCCAGTATACACCATGACGCAGCGTCAATGTCAAGCAGGCTGAGCCCACGCCCAATTCACGGCGGCATGATGCCGCGCCCAATTCACGGCAGGCTGAGCCTGCACCCAGTTCCACGTATTGGCAGGGTGAGTGGTTTGCGTTTCTACCTCGCGGCACCGAGCTTGTGAAGAACAAAAATAAAAGTTTTGGTCAAGCTTTTTCAAAAGCTTGTGGTTTCCAAAGGCAAAGCCTTTGGTCGAGCTCCGCAGAGCTCGAAATACCTTGCACTTTTTTCACTCTATCCCCAAAGCTCTGTTGAAAATTTACTTGTAAAGAAAAAGGATGCCTTTTTTCACATCCTCCACAGGAAATTGTGGAAAATAAAAGGACTTTCCAGAGGGCAGTCTGCGAGAAGGGAACAGGGCAGATTGCTCAATTTTTCACAAGCGCTTTGTCAGAACTGCAAAATCGTTCCTTCGCCTATTCTCGGGGAGAACAAAATGTTGTATAATAAAAAGAAGCTGTTTGTCCAAAAGGGGAGGGCCGGGGGATGAAGCAGGAAGAGGCAAGGAAAAAACACGGCATCTGGAAAGGTTTGCTGAGCTCATTGCTGACAGGCACCGATGCCCTGACCTGGGGAATCCCCATCCTGGGACTGCCGCAGGCCGAGGAGATTGTCTCGGCGCGGGCAACCTTTGCGGGGAGCACCGCGGAGGTCAAGCCGGCGGACATGGAGCTTGCCAAAAATCTGCCCGGTGTCCTGTACGCCTGGTTTGGCAGGGCGGAAGAACGGATGCCCCAGGCGGTGATGACCTACACGCTGGCCGACGGTAGCGAGGTGGTCATCGCGGCGGATGAAGGGGTCATCTGTTTCGATGGAAGGTACCGCTCTCCCAAGGGCAGCAGCGGCAAACTGTTCTATCATATGGTACAGGATTTCGTGGAAGGACGCGATTAAAAAATGGAGGAATCAAACAATGTTGGAAGATCCGCGCACGCAACGGATGAAACAAATGAAGATTGAGCTGCTGAAAAATTTTGTGATCTGCATCCTGATCGCACTGGTGATCTACTTTGTCAGTGTGGGGCTGCCGCTGTTCGGGATGCCCAAGCTGGACGATGTTGTCTCGGCGCAGGCAACCTATGACGGGCAGACGGTGGAGATTGCGCAGGAGGACATGCAGATTGCGGTCGACCTGGCCGGCGGGCTGCACATCTGGCCGGGGACGGTGGAGACGGGGCTCACCCGCGCCTACATCACCTATCAGATGACCGACGGCAGCCAGATGGTGGTCGGCGCCGACGCGCAGAAGGTGTATCGAGACGGCGCATGTTACCCGGTCAAAGGGGATAACGGCGGGCTGTTTGAGACGGTGGTGGCGGGGCTATTCTTCGGTGTCGAGCCGCCGCAGGAACAGGCCGCAGAATAAAAAAACAAGGGGAAAGGATGACACAACATGAGGACGCTGATTTTTAACGGTTCGGCCAGAAAGAACGGGGACACCCAGAGCCTGATTGAGGAGCTGACCCGTCAGTTGGAGGGGGAGGTTCGGATTGTCAACGCGCACGACTGCAATGTGCGCGCCTGCATCGACTGCCGCCGCTGCTGGGAAAAGCCGGAGTGCAGCATCCAGGACGGCTGGCAGCAGATCGACCCATATCTGCGCAGCTGCGACAATGTGGTCATCGCTTCGCCCGTTTATTTTTGCGAAATCACGGGGCCGGTGCTCAGCACCCTCAGCCGCCTGCAGCTTTACTGGGCGGCGCGCAATTTCCGGCACGAAAAGCTGATCGATACCCCTAAGCGCGGCGGCATGATTCTAGTCGGCGGCGGACAGGGCACAGCGACAGCCCCCATGAACACCGCCGCGGTGCTGCTGCGGCAGATGAACGCGCGGGAAATCTTCGACCCGGTGTGCTGCTTTTGCACCGACCGCTGCCGCGCCATCGAGGACGAGCGTGTCGTCCGGCAGGTGGGGGAGCTGGCAGCATTTTTAAACAGAAAATAACAGGGGAGCACAGGACTTTGCAAGGTCTTGTGCTTCTTTTTTCCGCGCTTTGATAAAAGCGGGTAAATGTAAATTTTTGCGGCAGATTAGATAAAGCGCAAATTATACAATTTAGCGCAATCGAAAAGGGAGGAAAAAGGGAGAAAAAGAAGGATTTGCTTTTGTGGCAGATGCATAAGCAAATATTTGTATGCCGTACAAATACAAATGAACGCGATAGAACGACGGGTAAAAAAGCAGATATCCGATTGGCTTGTGCAAGATAACAGTCTTGACAAAATGCAGACAGTTTGCAAAAGCAAATTCGTTGAAAGTCATAGTCAAAATGTACAAATATGGAAGGGGAATTGTTCGGAAAGATAAAAAGTTTTGTGATTTGTTGGGATAATTTCAAAAAGATATGAACAAATCTCACGAAATTGTATCGCGGATATGAATATTCTATAGACAAACTCATAAATTTAAGCTATAATGAAACTACCAACAAAAACCAATGTTGAGACCAATGTTGAGGAGGAAATTTAATGGAAGCTTTTATGGATCAATTGAACCAAGTCGTCGTATCACTACAAAGCGTAATGTCCGGTAAGGTTCTGGTTGTGCTCCTGGTTGGTACCGGTATCTGGTTTACCATCAAGCTGCGCGGCGTGCAGTTCGTGCAGCTCGGTAAGTCTCTGAAGGCCGTATTCGGCAGCATCAACCTCAGCGGCGCTAAGGCGGGCAAGGACGGTATGTCCTCCTTCCAGGCGCTGACTACCGCGATTGCCGCGCAGGTAGGTACCGGTAACCTGGCCGGTGCAGCCACCGCGATGGTAATGGGCGGCCCTGGCGCTATCTTCTGGATGTGGGTATCCGCTATCTTCGGTATGGCCACCATCTTCGTTGAGGCGTCTCTGGCACAGAAATATAAGACCGTCGATGAAAACGGCGAGGTAACCGGCGGACCTGCTTACTACATCCGCGCCGCTTACAAGGGCACCTTTGGTAAGGTCCTGGCTGTTATTTTTGCGATTCTGATCTCGATCGCCCTCGGTCTGTTCGGCAACATGGTACAGTCCAACTCGATCAGTGCGGCCTTCAAGAGCGCGTTCGGCGTTCCTACCTGGATCGTTGGTATCATCGTCGCTATCCTGGCTGGCTTTATCTTCCTGGGCGGTATCGGTCGTATCGCTTCCGTTACTGAGAAGCTTGTCCCGATCATGGCTGCCTTCTACATCCTGGGTGGTCTTATTCTGATCATCATCAACATCAAAAATCTGCCGACCGCATTCTATCAGATTTTCGTCGGCGCTTTCAATCCTGGCGCTGCCATCAGCGGTTTCGCCGGCGCTACTGTAGCGGCTGCTATCCAGTACGGTGTTGCCCGCGGCCTGTTCTCCAACGAAGCTGGTATGGGTTCTACTCCGCACGCACATGCTGTTGCGAAGGTAGACCATCCTTGCGACCAGGGCCTGGTTGCGATCTGCTCGGTATTCATCGATACCCTGATCGTTCTGAACCTGACTGCGTTCTCCATCCTCTGCACCAGATCTCTGGAAGAACTCAACCAGCCTCTGACCGCTGCTGAGCTGACTCAGGCTGCGTTCGAGAGCGCATATGGCCACTTCGGCGCAATCTTCATCGCAATCTGCATGTTCTTCTTCGCCTTCTCCACCATCATCGGTTGGTACTTCTTCGGTGAGAAGAACGTTAGATACCTGTTCAAACATCATCCGGCAGTAGCCGCGAAGGTCTATGCAGCGATCGTCGTTGTATTCATCGTCGTTGGTTCCATGCTGAAGGTTGACCTGGTTTGGAACCTCTCCGACCTGTTCAACAGCTTGATGGTAATCCCGAACGTACTCGGTCTGTGGGCTCTGTCCAATGTTGCCAAAGACCTGTACGACGACTGGAAGAAACAGCCTGCAAAAGTTAAATAAGATTGCACACTTGTTTCACGATACATGTCTATCTGGGGAAAAGGCGTCCGCAAGGACGCCTTTTTCTTTGCCTTAAAAAAGGAAAAGGCAAAGGGGAATTCCGCAAAAAGAAGATTGTGTGTAAGATGTAAATTTTATGCCATGTCACAAAATTTGTGAACGCAGTCAGAAAAGCAATCCTTGAGGGTTGCAAAAAATCTCCCTCTCCCGTATAATTTGTGCAGCCATGGCAGGGAACAATCGACCTGCCAACCTAAAATGAAAAAACGGATGCAGGAGAGAGGGATATTTTTATGCAGGAAAAAACCAAACAATGGCTCAACGACTTTTTCATTTTAAATGCGGGAACCTTACTGACTGCGGTGGGCAGCTACTTTTTCAAATTCCCCAACAACTTTTCGACCGGCGGCGTCACCGGCATTTCGGTTGTGATGACCCACTACTTTCCGGGCCTGAGCAACGGAACCATCGTTTCGGTCATCAACATCGCCCTGCTGATTGTGGGCTTGCTGCTGTTGGGCAAGGGCTTTGGGTTCAAGACCTTTTACGTGACCGTTGCCTTCTCGGCGATGCTCAAAATTCTGGAGGTAATCTGGCCGATGACCCAGCCGCTGACCGACCAGCCGTTTATGGAGCTGCTGCTGGGCGTCTTTTTGCCGGCGTGGGGTTCGGCGCTGCTGTTTAACATCGGCTCCTCCACCGGCGGCACCGACATTATCGCGATGATTGTCAAAAAATATTTCAAATGCCACATCGGCAGGGCGCTGCTGATCGTCGACTTTTTCATCACCCTGCTGACCTTTGTTGCCTTCGGGCCGGAGACAGGTTTGTTCTCGATGGTTGGTCTGTTCATCCGTTCCTTTGCGGTGGACCTGTTCCTGGAGAACATGAACACCTACAAATATTTCACCATCATCACCGACAAGCCGCAGGAAATTTACAGCTACATCACCGACGTGCTGCACCGCGGCGCGACCGTTTACCAGGCGGAGGGCCTTTACAAGCACACCGAAAAGACGGTCATCATGACGGCACAGGGCAAAAAGCAGGCGCTGCACCTGCAGGATGTGATCCGCCAGAAGGACCCGCACGCCTTTGTACTGGTTACCAACACCAGCGAAATTATCGGCAAAGGCTTCCGCGGCGGCAACTAGCGGCGGGCTGAGCCCGCCCTCGATTCGCGAACGTACCTTCTGTGAATCGAGGGTTAACGCTCTCGCGTAGATCGCTTGCCTCCGGCTGCGCTCGCACCCCATTCACGTATTGGCTGGGTGGGAGCCCAGTTTTTTACCTCGCGGCACCGAGCTTGTAGGGTGTAAAAATAAAGTTTTGGTCAAGCTTTTTCAAAAGCTTGTGGTTTCCAAAGGCAAAGCCTTTGGTCGAGCGCCGCAGCGCTCGAAATACTTTTATCGTTCAAGCTCCTTTTGAAGGGAAAATCAGCAAGGCAATTTTGTCTTGCTGATTGGGGAACTTTTTGTAAGAGAAAAAGTTCCCGGCAGACTGGCCGTAGTGTACAAGCCCGCCCAACCGTTCTCAGGAAGATTGGGCGGTGATAGAATCCGCAAAATAAAATTTACGGCCCCTCTTTCAATCCTCCTTGAACCCAAAAGAACGAGCGCTACTTTCAAAATTTGCTATTTTTCGCGTTCAAAAATAGAATCGAACCAACCAACAAAAGCGGCTCACCAACAGCGGGCCGCTTTTTTGTTGCAAATGGGCGTTGACGTAGGGAGAATAGATTGATACAATAATAGCAAAGCAAAATATTTGGGGATTGCGAGAGGAAGGCGAAAGAAATGGAAGAACTGAAACAGCGAATTTTGAAGGATGGAAAGGTAAAAGAGGGCAACGTGCTGAAGGTGGACAGCTTTTTGAATCACCAGATGGACATCCGCCTGCTGGACGAGATCGGAAAAGAGTTCCGCCGCCGGTTTGCAGGGGAGAAGATCAACAAGATTTTGACCATCGAGGCATCCGGCATCGGCATCGCGGTGGCGGCAGCGCCGCATTTTGACTATGCGCCGGTGGTCTTTGCAAAAAAGAGCAAGTCCAAAAACCTGGACGGAGAGCTGTACACCGCGCAGGTGACATCCTTCACCCGCGGCACCACCTTTGATGTACAGGTATCGAAGAAGTACCTGCAGCCGGGCGACCGGGTGCTGATTATCGATGACTTTTTGGCCAAGGGCCAGGCGCTGCTGGGCCTGCTGGACATTGTGGCGCAGTCCGGAGCGGAAGCGGTGGGCTGCGGCATCGTGATTGAAAAGGGCTTTCAGGAGGGCGGCAAGATGCTGCGGGAGCGCGGCGTCCGTCTGGAGTCGCTGGCGATCATCGACAAATTTGAAGATGGCCGCCCTATCTTCCGCCAGGCTGAGTAGGCTGAGCCCGGAACCGATTCACATATGGGTTAGGCGGAAAGTCAACTTTCTGCCTCGCGGCACCGGGCTTGTGGGGGAGAATCAAGTTTTCGTCCGCCTTTTTCAAAAGGTGGCAGTTTCCAAAGGCAGGGCCTTGGGTCGAGCGCCAAGTCGCGCTTAAACTTTCTGCAAAACATCACTTTTGCTTTGCGCGATCCGAAGTTGAACGGTGTTCAACTTCCCGGACTGCTACCTGATTTTTGTAAGAAAAAAGGTTCCCGAAAAACTGCGGCATTGTACAATCCAGCCCAACCGTCCACTGGAAGGTTGGGCTGCAATAGAATCAACAAAAAAATTTTGCCAATCTGCTGCCGGAAGGGCCAACAAAAAAGGAGGAAGCCTATGCGGATGTATGATCTGATCGAAAAGAAAAAGCAGGGCCGGTCACTGACCGGGCAGGAGCTGGACTGGATGATTGCGGGCTTCACTGAGGGGGCGATTCCCGATTACCAGATGGCGGCCTTTTTGATGGCGGTCTGCTTTCAGGGGATGAGCGAGCAGGAAACCACCGCGATGACCCTGGCGATGGCGCGCTCCGGGGAGATCGCCGACCTGTCCGCCATCCCGGGCATCAAGGTGGACAAGCACTCCACCGGCGGCGTGGGGGACAAGACCACCCTGATCGCCGCACCGATGGCCGCCGCCTGCGGCATCCCCATCGCCAAGATGTCCGGCCGGGGGCTGGGCTTCACCGGCGGGACGGTGGATAAGCTGGAATCGATTCCCGGCTACCGCACCGCCCTGCCGGAGGAGGAATTCTTTGACATCGTCAACGAGGTCGGCATCTCGCTGATCGGCCAGAGTGGGGAGCTGGCGGTGGCGGACAAGAAGATTTACGCTCTGCGGGACGTCACCGCCACGGTGGACAGCCTGCCGCTGATCGCCTCCAGCATCATGAGCAAGAAGATTGCCGCCGGTGCAGATGCGATTCTGCTGGACGTCAAGGCCGGCTCCGGCGCCTTTATGAAGACCGAGCAGGACGCGCTGGCCTTGGCGCAGACGATGGTCGACATCGGCGCCGGCGCGGGCAAACGGACGGCGGCGCTCATCACCGACATGAACCAGCCGCTGGGCCGCACCGCCGGCAACGCCATCGAGGTGGCAGAGGCGGTGGAGACGCTGCACGGGAACGGCCCGGCGGATTTGACCGAACTGTGCATCCATCTGGCGGGCAACATGCTCTGGCTGGCAGACAAAGGGGAGCTCTCCGACTGCCTTGCAATGGCGAAGGCAACCCTCGCCGACGGCAGTGCCTTCCAAAAGCTGCGCGCGATGGTGCAGTGCCAGGGCGGGGACGTCTCCTATCTGGACCACCCCGAAAAGCTTCCCTGTGCCCCGGCCTATGCGGTGCAGGCGGAGCAGGACGGCTTTGTTGCCGCCATGCAGACCGAGGAGATCGGCGCGGTGGCGGGCATGCTGGGCGCGGGCCGCGAAAGGAAGGAGGACAAGGTGGACCCGGCGGCAGGCATCCGCTTTGTCAAAAAGATCGGGGAGCCAGTCCAGCGGGGAGAGACGCTTGCTTTCCTCTACACCAACCGCCCCGACCAGGTGGCGCAGGCGAGCGAGCGCTATCGGGATGCGGTGCGCATCTCCTCCACGCCGCCGTCGGAGCGCAGGCTGATTTTGGAGCGGGTCTGCAAGGAATGATAAAAAAAGGAGAGGCTTCTGCCTCTCCTTTTTGCATACACGTTTCTTTTGTCGGGTCCGCTTTAAGCTTTGCGGATGATGCCGATTGGGGTCTGCTCCAGCGACTGGCCCAGCGGGTTGTCCTTGAGGATTTTGACCAGCAGGTCGCGGTCCATCGACGGGTCGGAGGTGCCCAGAATCTGACCTTCCAGGTCGTTGATGTCGGTGATGGCCACCTTGATGCCACCCAGCCGCTGGGACATCTTTTTAGCGGTCTCGTCCGGCTCGGCTGGGCCGAGAACGACGTACTCGTTGTACGGCGGCAGGGTGTAGTCGCACGGGCCGTCGATCGAGCGGGCCTTGTAACCGGCAATCTTGTAGAACCAGCCGCGCTTGTGGAACAGTTTGCCCACCGCGGAAACGGCTGCAGCGAACAGAATCTTCGGCGTGCCGCACTCCTGCAGGGCCATCTCCATCGTTTCCGGAATGCCCAGGCCGATGCCGTACGGGGTTTTCAGCACAAACTTGCACAGAAAGCGCGCCAGCGGACGTGGGTGGATGTCCTTCATCGGGATGGCGCGGCGCTGGGTGCAGGCCACCGCCTTCTCGGTCATAAAGACGATGTCGTCCGGGCGGGCATGGGGCTTGGCGTATTTTTCAATGACGTCGCAGACGTCGTCCTGGTCGGTGATGACGTGGGTGCGGATGGCCAGGCGCTGATACTTGACGCCGTCCACCTCGATGATCTCGTTTTTACCTTCGTTGACAATGTAGTTTTCTTCGCTCATATTTTTCACAGTCCTTTCGACAGGTGATCCTTTCGGACGAGGAGAGACCGAAGGTTCCCCTCAGATATTCCTATTTTACCCCAAAAATCCCATAAACTCAATATCGCTGCCCGATTTTGTTGCCGGTTTGTCAAAAAAGACAGAGCCTGCCGGAGAGGAGCCGATTAACTTTTTAAAAATTTTGTTCGACAGATGAAAAACCATCTTTTATTCCGCGCCGTTGTGGTATATAATGAAGGATGCAGAGCAAGGAAGCCTGGGGAAAAGGGAAGGATGCCCCAGGAGGGAAATAGGGGAGGAAAACATGGTCTTTTCAAATCTGTTCTTTATTTATCTGTTTTTGCCGCTCAACCTCATTTTGTATTTTGTGGTCAAAAACAGGACCTGGCAGAACATCGTGCTGCTCGGATTCTCGCTTTTTTTCTATGCCTGGGGGGAACCGGTGTGGGTGTTCATGCTGATGCTCACCGCCTTTTTGGACTACACCTGGGCCAGGTGCATCGAATATTTCCGGCAGAGCGGCCAGACCCGGCGGGTGAAGATTGCGCTGGCGGCTTCGCTCATCTTCGATTTGGGGATGCTGGGCGTCTTTAAGTACAGCGGATTTTTAATCGAAAACATCAATCTCCTCACCGGACTAAATCTCCCGGTGCCGCAGATTGCCCTGCCGATCGGCATCTCGTTTTACACCTTTCAGACCATCAGCTATGTGCTGGACGTCTACCGCGGCCAGGTCCCGGCGCAGAAAACCTACTACAAATATCTGATGTACATCTCCAGCTACCATCAGCTGGTAGCCGGCCCCATTGTGCGCTACAGCGACGTGGCCGCCGAGATCGAAAACCGCACCGTCTCGGTGCAGGATTTCAGCGAGGGCATCACCAAATTCTGTGTGGGCCTGACCAAAAAGGTGGTGGTCGCCAACACCGCAGGCCAGCTGGTGGCCCAGTATATGGACGGGCAGCTTGCCGGTTTGTCGGTAGCGGGGGCGTGGTTTGGCGCGCTGCTCTACGCCATCCAGCTCTACTACGACTTTTCCGCCTACTCGGATATGGCCATCGGCCTGGGAAGGATGTTCGGTTTCCACTACCACATCAACTTCAACTACCCCTATATTGCAAAGTCGGTCACCGAGTTCTGGCGGCGATGGCATATCTCGCTCAGCTCCTTTTTTCGGGACTATGTCTACATCCCGCTGGGCGGCAACCGCAAACACCAGATTTTCAATATCTGTATAGTCTGGTTCCTGACCGGCCTGTGGCACGGCGCCAGCTGGAACTTTATTTTGTGGGGCGTCTTTTACGGGGTGCTTTTAATTGTGGAGAAGCTGGGGCTGCTCAAGGTGCTGGAAAAAATCCCGTCCTTCTTCTCCCACCTCTACCTGTTGTTCATCACCCTCATCGGCTGGACCATCTTTTATACCACCGATCTGGGACGGCTGGGCGGCTATTTAAGTGTGATGTTCGGCCTGTCCGGCAACCCGCTCACCGACACCCAGCTTTCCATCACCTTTTTGAACCGCATCTTCTGGCTGGCAGCGGCGATCCTGTTCTGCATGCCTGTCACCCAGTGGGTGAAGGGCCGCCTGCAGCGGCTGCAGGGCGAGGGAGCGCAGGCGCTGGCCTGTGTCGGCACCGCGCTGATGAATATCAGCCTTCTGTTTGTCTGCACCTCAATGCTGGTGGGCGACAGCTACAACCCGTTTTTGTACTTTCGATTTTAAGGATGGAGGTTTTGGGAGATGTCCAATAAACCGAAGCGGCAGCGCCTCCAGAGCCTGCACCTGATCAACGTCTGCGTCACGGTGCTCACCCTGATTGCGGTGGGGGTGCTGGCCCTGGTGTTGCCCAAGCCCACCGTCTCGGAGGTGGAGCGCCGCGAGCTTGCCAAAAAGCCGGAGTTCACCCTGGAAAGCTGGTTTTCCGGGGAGTTTGCCCAGCAGTACGACGCCTATTATGCCGACACCTTTCCGCAGCGGGAGGAGCTGGTGACGATGGCCTCCAAGATCGAATCGATGGAGGGTATCCGTCCGGACGACGTGCGCATCTATCAGGCCAACAGCAGCCCCCAGCAGGGGACCGAACAGCCCGCAGCGTCCCAGCAGCCTTCCGATACCCAGTCCGAGGAGGTGACGGTGGGGGAGAGCGAGGACGCGCAGCAGGCAGAGCAGCCGGCCGAGGAGCAGCAGCCTACCATCGACTACGATGCCTACGACGACCCCAACGCCCCCGGCAACGGCCTGAGCCAGGAGGGTACCGACGGCGAGCAGGCGGGCAACCTGTTTTTGTATAAGAATATGGGGATGCAGATCTTCGGCTCGAGCGAATCGCTCTCCAAGCGGTATGCGCAGGTCATCAATTCCTACGCCGAGGACCTGGACGGGGTGCAGGTGTACAGCCTGATCGCCCCGACCTCGATTGAGTTTTATCTGCCCGAGGGCTATGAGGGCATCGCCTCCAGCCAGCGGGAAAACATCGACTATGTAGCGGAAAATCTTTCCGACAAGGTCAAATCGGTGGACGCCTACAGCGAGATTGAAAAGAACAAGGACGAGTACCTCTATTTCCGCACCGACCACCACTGGACGGTGCGCGGGGCCTATCAGGCATACATCGCCTTCTGCAAGGCGGCGGGCCTGACGCCGGTCTCGTTCGAGGAGATGGAGCACCACCAGATCGACGGGTTCCTCGGCACCTTCTACAGCCAGACCCACGACCAGCAGCTGGCAGCGACCCCGGACTTTGTGGAATATTTTGTCCCGCCGGTCGAGTACACCGCCTGGCGCTACAGTACGGGCAGCCCGTACACGCCGGTGGAGTCCAGCCTGTTTGCCAGCTACGCCACCAGCGGCCCCAACACCTACAGCGTCTTTCTGCACGGCGATTTCCCGCTGCTGCACGTGCAGACAGGCAACAACACCGGCCGTAAGATCATGATTATCAAGGAATCGTTCGGCAACGCCTTCGCGCCGTTTCTGGTCTCCCACTACGACGACGTCTACATCGTCGACCAGCGATACTTCGAGCTGGGCGTGGAGGACTTTGTGCGGGAGAACGGCATCACCGACTTGCTGTTTTTAAACAACATCTTTGCGGTCAACACCGGCGTGCGCATCGACGAGCTGCAAGGTATCCAGAATCAAAGCTACACCGCACCGGCAACGGTACAGCAGCCGGCGCAGCAGTCTACAGAGCAGCAGCAGGAAACGGAAGAACAGCAACAGCAGACGCAGCAGCCTGCGCAGCAAACTGCCGATGAGCCGGAGGAATCGCCGCCGGAACCCCAGACAGACCAGCAGGAAGAACAGGAATGGTGGGAGCAAAAGCCGCGGCGGCGATTGGGCGGCTAAACAGCAAGAAGAAAAAGGAGGGATCGGATGGCACGATATCTGAAAAGGGCGGCTGTGCTGCTGGCGGCGATGGGCCTGACACTGTTTGCGGGCTGTGCTTCATCGGAGAATCCGCAGCGTGAGCCGGAAAAGACGGTGACGCTTTCGATGGCTATTTCCACCGCCACGCCGGAGAGTGTCAAGCAGGCGGCGCAGGAATTTGCCAACCGCCTGGCCTACTACTCCGACGGGGAGCTGGAGGTGGTGCTCAGCCAGAGCGCCGAGCTCGGCAACGTGCTGTCAGCGGGGGACACCGCCTTTGCCTTTGTGGAGAACGAGCGCCTGGTCGACCAGATTGAGGAGCTCAAGACGCTCGAGCTGCCCTTCTTTTTTAAGCACGCAGACTACCAGTTCACCGCGCTCAACTCCGAGCGCACCAGGGCGCGGCTGGACCAGCTGATCGGCGAGGTCTACCCGATGCAGGTGCAGATGGCGACAGTCTGCGGCTATGAGGATTTGGCCGCGGACGGCACGGTGGACCTGACCGATTTCCGCAAGCGCTATCCGCTGGCAGTGACCGAGTCCTTCTTCTCCGACGAGCTGCAGCAGGAGATCGGCGCGCTGGAGATCGAAACCGACCGGCCGCTGGCTCTATTGCTGGAGGGCGGGGCGGAGATTGCCCAGACCGACCTCTCGGAGCTCATCCGCGCGGTGAGCAGCCCCGATTTTGCCGGGGAGATGGTGCTCTTTAAGAGCGCGCACAAGGTCAAGACCGCCTATCTGCTGGTGCAGGACGGATTGATGGAAACCCTGACGTCAAAGCAGCAGGCGGCGGTGGAGCAGGCAGCGGTGATGGCCTGCGGCTACTGCCGCACCCTGACCGACCAGCAGCGCGAGAGCCAGCTGGACGAGCTGGAGGAGCTGGGCGCTTCGGTGCAGGAGATTAACCTGGAAAAATATTTTGCCCTGCTGGGGGACATCTACCAGTACGAGTCGGCCGGCATGAACTACCGTCCGGACGACGAGCTCAGCCGCTATGTGCGCAGCGACGGGGCGCAGGAAACATTTTAAAAAGGCAGTTTATTCGGGCTTTTCCGCTGGCGGAGAGGCCCGATTGCTTTTTAGAAAGAACAGCACCGTCAGCGCCGCGCAGGGCATCAGCACCGCGCCCAGCACCCCGAACAGCCGCAGCCCGGCATAGACGCACACCAGGCTGAGCAGCGGCGGCAGACCGATGCTGGAGCCGACGATGCGCGGCTCCAAAAAGTTGCGCGCGACGGTGATGACAAGATAGAGGACGATCAGTCCCCAGCCAAGCCCACTTTCCCCGCCCAGCAGCGCCAGCACCGCCCAGGGGATGAGCACCGAGCCGGTGCCGATGACTGGCAGCAGATCGAGCAGGGCGATGACGGCGGCGACGGCGGCAAACGGCCCCACCCCCAGCAGCCACAGCCCCAGGCACAGCTCGCCGAAGGTGATGAGGAGCAGCAGCAGGTAGGCGCGCACCAGCCGCAGCAGGGTGGTGGCGGCAAAGTTTTTCAGGCGTGCAAGGCCCGGCCGCAGCTTTTGGGGGATGGGGAGCAGGAGCAGCTGCATCACCTTGGGGTAGTCCAGCGAGATAAACCCCGAGCAGAAGATGGTGACCACCACCGTCAAAAACCACAGCGGAATCTTGCCGGCGATGTCGGTGCAGGCAGCCAGCAGCGCCGAGGAAGCGGAGGTGGAGAGCTTGGCGGCAGCGGAAGCAAAGCTCTGCATCCACAGCTGCACCGCGCCGGAAAGGTCGGGCGCAAAGCGGGCCAGCAGCGCCGATAGCCACTCAAAGAAATCGGCCAGCGCGGGCAGAAAGACCGTCTTGTAAAGCTGGGGCAGCCGGGCGGCGATCGAACAGAACTGCCCCCACAGCAAGGTCAGCAGCAGCCAGAGCAGCAGTCCCAGCAGTGTATAAAAAAGCGCGGTGACAAAGACGGCGGCGCGGCGGCGCTTTAAGCGCAGCAGGCGGGAAAACAGCAGCGTCACCGGCCGCAGTACCGCCGCGATCAAAAGTCCCAGCCAGAAGGGCAGGGTGGCCGGCAGCAGGACGCGCAGCGCAAAAAAGCCCCAACCGGCCGCGCACACCGCCGCCAGGGTGTAGAGGATGAAGGAGCGGATTCGTTGTTGCTGCACAAAAAGCACCTCCTTGGACAGATGGCTTTAGTGTTTGCAGACAAAGAATCGTTTATTCGACAGGGCAGCAGGGAGAAACAAGTTGACAAACGCCCAAAATCATGGTAGATTAAACTTATCCCCAACAAAATTATATGAGCAAATCGATGAGAAGGAAGTAAAACGGTCAGCGCGCTCACAGAGAGCCGGCGGCAGCTGAAAAGCCGGCAGAAAGCGGAACCGACAAGGTAGCCTTTGAGAGTATGCCGAACGGAAAAGGATTCCAATTTGTAAAATGATGTCGATTTTATACAAAATGGAGCTTTTCTCAGTAGATCATAACGGTTGGACCCCGTTACCGGCCCGGCGCGTCAGATAAGGCGCGTGCTGAGTGGGCGGCGAAAAGGCCGTCAATGAAGGTGGTACCGCAGGAGTTTGAGCCTGTCCTTTGCAAAAAGCAAAGGGCAGGCTTTTTTGATTCTTCTCTTTTGGCCTTTCAAACAGGGGAACAAAAATGGAAAAAGGAGGAAACTGTCCTATGAAAGAACTTTCGAAAATCTACGATCCAAAACAGGTAGAGGACCGCACCTACCAGTTTTGGCTGGACGGCGGCTATTTTCACGCCGAGCCAAATCCCGATAAAAAACCGTACACCATCGTGATCCCGCCCCCGAACATCACCGGTCAGCTGCACATGGGCCACGCGCTGGACGAGACGCTGCAGGACATCCTGATCCGCTTCCGCCGCATGCAGGGCTATGAGGCGCTCTGGCTGCCGGGCACCGACCACGCCTCCATCGCCACCGAGGCCAAGATCGTCAACGCGATGAAGGAGGAGGGCCTGACCAAGGAGGACCTGGGCCGAGAGGGCTTTTTGGAGCGCGCCTGGGAGTGGAAGCGCAAGTACGGCGGCCGCATCATCGAGCAGCTCAAAAAGCTGGGCTCCTCCTGCGACTGGGACCGCGAGCGCTTCACCCTCGATGAGGGCTGCTCCAAGGCGGTCAAGGAGGTCTTTGTCAACCTCTACAACAAGGGCCTCATCTACCAGGGCGAGCGCATCATCAACTGGTGCCCGCACTGCATGACCTCCATCTCGGATGCCGAGGTTGAGTATGAGGAGCAGGCAGGCCACTTCTGGCACCTGCGCTACCCGCTCAGCGACGGCAGCGGCGAGGTCATTCTGGCCACCACCCGTCCGGAGACAATGCTCGGCGATACCGCCGTTGCGGTCAACCCCAAGGACGAGCGTTACCGGAATCTCAGCGGCAAGACGGTCATCCTGCCGCTGGTTGGCCGTGAGATCCCGATTGTCGGCGACGACTATGTCGACATGGAGTTCGGCACCGGCGTCGTCAAGATCACCCCGGCGCACGACCCGAACGACTATGAGGTCGGCCGCCGCCACAACCTGCCGATCATCAAGGTGATGAACGACGACGCCACCATGACCGAGGCCTGCGGCAAGTATGCCGGCATGGACCGCTATGAGGCCAGAAAGGCCATCGTCAAAGACCTGGAGGAGCAGGGGTACCTGCTCAAGATCGAGGAGCACACCCACAATGTCGGCACCTGCTACCGCTGCGGCACCACCGTTGAGCCGATGGTCTCCAAGCAGTGGTTTGTCAAGATGGAGCCGCTGGCAAAGCCGGCCATCGACGTTGTCCGCAACGGCGAGATTAAGCTGATCCCCGAGCGGATGAACAAGACCTACTACAACTGGATGGAGAACATCAAGGACTGGTGCATCTCCCGTCAGCTCTGGTGGGGCCACCGCATCCCGGCCTACTACTGCGACGACTGCGGCGAGGTGATCGTCGCCAAGGAAGCGCCCACCACCTGCCCGAAGTGCAGCAGCACCCACCTGCACCAGGATGAGGACACGCTGGACACCTGGTTCAGCTCGGCGCTGTGGCCGTTCTCGACCCTGGGCTGGCCGGACAAGACCCCGGAGCTGGAATACTTCTACCCGACCAACACCCTGGTCACCGGCTACGACATCATCTTCTTCTGGGTTGCCCGCATGATCTTCTCGGGACTGGAGCACACCGGAAAGATTCCGTTCGACACCGTCCTGTTCCACGGCCTGGTTCGCGACGCGCAGGGCAGAAAGATGAGCAAGTCGCTGGGCAACGGCATCGACCCGCTGGAGATCATCGACCAGTACGGCGCCGACGCGCTGCGCTTCACCCTTGCCACCGGCAACACCCCGGGCAACGACATGCGCTTCAGCGACGAGAAGGTCATCGCCAGCCGCAACTTCGCCAACAAGATCTGGAACGCCTCCCGTTTCGTCCTGATGAACCTCAAGGACGAGCAGATGGACCTTTCCCTCCCGCTGGACAAACTTGCCATCGAGGACAAGTGGGTGCTCTCCAAGTTCAACAAGCTGGTTCGCGAGGTCACCGACAACCTCGAAAAGTTCGAGCTGGGCATCGCCGTCAGCAAGCTGTACGACTTCATCTGGGATGTCTTCTGCGACTGGTATGTCGAGCTGGTCAAATCCCGCCTGTGGGAGGACGGCGCCGAGGCCGAGGTTGCCCGCCAGGTTCTGGTCTATGTCCTGAGCAACACCCTCAAACTGCTGCATCCGTTCATGCCGTTCATCACCGAGGAGATCTGGCAGGCGCTGCCGCATGAGGGCGAGAGCATCATGGTTTCCCAGTGGCCGGTCTACGAGGAGCAGCTCGACTTTGCCGCCGAGGAGCGCGAGTTCGAGAAGGTCATGGACGCCATCAAGGCGGTCCGCACCCGCCGCAGCGAGATGAACGTGCCGCCGTCCAAGAAGGCGACCCTCTACATCGAGACCGCTTCTCAGGCAATCTTCGAGCAGTCCACCGCCTTCCTGACCCGCCTTGCCTGGGCCGACCAGATTGTCATGGGCAGCCCGGAGGACCTCAAGGGCTGCGTCCAGGTCATCACCGACAGCGCCAAGGTCTATATGCCGCTGTCCCAGCTGGTCGACCGCGACAAGGAGATCGCCAGACTGACCAAGGAGAAACAGGCCTGCGAGAAGGACATCTCCTTCCTGGAAGGCAAGCTCAACAATCCGGGCTTTGTCTCCAAGGCGCCGGAGAAGGTGGTCAACGACCAGAAAGCCAAACTCGAAAAGGCCAAGGAGCTGCTGAGCAAGATCGAGTCGAGCCTTGCAGCTTTCAACAACTAAACGCCCCTTTGTGGAAAAGGAAAGCGCCGGAACGCGATTGCGTTCCGGCGCTTTTGTGCTGGTTAGAGACTGATGTTAAAGGAATATTCCTCTCCGTTGTAATCAAAGTCGCCCGAAAACCAGAGCTTGCTGCTGCTGGAAGGGACAGGCCGGGTGAGCCGCAGGTCGATGGCAAACTCGTTGCCCTCGAAGGAGACAGGCTGCAGGCCTTTGCCATAAATTTGTGTGTTGCGCACAGTGATGCTGTCTGCCGTCTCATAGGAGAGGGTGAAGCGGTGGATGCGGATGCCGTTGCCCTGCTTCGTATAGTCGCAGGTAAAGACGCCCTTGATGATGCCCTTTTCCGGAGGGAGTTCCTCTATCTCATAGGAGTCCTCGGGAGAAAGGATGTAGAAGGCTCCCTTGTAGATGGTGTCCTCCTCAAAGTCATAGGTGCGAACCCGATAGGCCGGAGGATGATGCGAAACATGAAAGGCAAAATCTTCCGGCTGATCCGGTTTATCTGGGTTGCCCGGCGTGTCATCGAACACCGTCTCAAAAGAGAGTGGGCTGGTGTCGTAGTCGATCTGCTCGGGCTGGCAGCCGCACAGCGTCAGGACAAGCGCCAGCAGGGTGCATAGAAGAAGGCGTTTCATCTTGTTCCCTCCTTTCCGGGGCTACTAGATGTGAGAAGAAAACGGATATTCCTCTCCTTGATAGGTAATCACCCCACGGAAGGTAAAGTCGTTTCCAAGGTCGGTCATGATCGTGGTCACATTGTCCAGGTCGGCTGTGATAAAAAGAATGCCGTCCTTCTCCTCAACCAACAGCGGAATTTGCTGGTTTTGCAGGCGGAAATAGGGGTCGCGGTATTCCAAGGATAAATCGCTTACAGAGCACTCTCCAAGTTCGACTTGCATCGATAAAGAGCGCAGAGCAGATTCCCCATCCTCATTTTCTTCGCTGCCCTGCATATCGTAAATGCCCCGTAGGACGTAGCGATCTAAGCCGACACCTACAACGCTGTAGGGCGGTTCAATGAAGAAAAAGGCACCTTTGTAAAGATTTTCTTCTGGAAAGTACTGGCGATCAAACATGAGAGAGCCGTTGCCGTTGCCCGAAGGAATGATGTTGTTGGGGTCGTTGTCCGGCGGGAAGGGCCCGTCGACGGTGGGGTTGTCCAGCGCGTAGTAGAACATCTGCTGGAAGCGTTCGTCCAAGTCATCTGAGAGCCACTCGGGGTGATAGTAGTGTTCGGGCCAGGTGTGGTCCAAGTTGGCCTGCGCTTTTTGCTGTTCGCTGGCAGTCTGGCACCCGCCCAAACTAAGCGCGCAGACAAGGCAGAGCAGCAAAGCAAAAATACGTTTTTTCATCCAAACACCTCCTGTTCGATTGCTTATCTACAGCATATCATAAAAGGATAGAATTTACAAGCGGCATAGATAAAATCTATCGAATAGGGTGAATGAAAAAAGAACAGCCCCGACTCATAGTAGCGGGAAATTTTCAGCAGCGCGCCCTGGAAGGTGTCGGGGGGTGTTGTTCCTGCTTACAGGTGCCTGCCGGGTTTGACGTTGAGCCCCGGGTCGATGGGCCCTTCGATGGGGCCGTGCTCCGCCTCGAAAGCTTTGATGCTGTTGCGGATCAAAACCAGCAGGTGGCTGTTCAGCGAGCGCCCCTCATAGTCGGCGACATAGGTTAATTTTTTGAGCATCTCTTCCTCGATGCGGATGGACACGCTTTTGACTGGCATCTGGATTTCCTCCTAAATGAGCTTTACTTTTATATCACATGATGCTATAATTTTAATAAAAATATCGATTTTAATCAAGACATCGGAGGGAAATTATTTTGAAGAACATGGAGACAAAAAATTGTAGTAAAAATTCGATTTCTAAAAAATGGTGGCTATGGACGATTGTCTTTATTATTGTCGTGGCCATCCTTGCAAATGGGAATGGAGGAAGAAATCAAGGTTCCCATTTGTATGATCAAGCAGAAGTAAAAGAGCTCATGAACGGAGTCGGGACAGAGAAAATTGGAGAGTATTCTATCATCGAAGCAAAATCTGAAGATGTCACAATCGAGGCCCTCACGGACTGGTATTTTAATTATGTGACAAAAAATGATTTTAACTACTGCCTTATCATTTACACGGATAGGAATGATAACTCCGGAGTATATTCAATAGAGGGTGTCGTTGAAAAAGATGTAATTTTTACGAAAGAAGAGAATGGAACTTATGCTATTAGCGATGCGGGTGCATTGAACAATACAACTGTCTACATCCCGACATCCGAGAAGACACTGGAGGAATTGAAATTCTAAATCAAATAGGGCAGAATTTTTTTTGCGAAAAAAGTTATTGAATTTTTGAATTCACCTATATAAAGATATTGGATATATTTTTGAAGAAAAGAAAAGGTCAAGGCCTGGCTTGCGAAATCCTCCCGCCCGCGCTATAATAAGGGTACATTCAAAAAGAACGGAGGAAGATTAGCATGAGAGCATACGAACGCCTGCTGCACTATGTCAGCTTCGGCACCCAGTCCGACCACACATCCGAAACCGTCCCTTCCACCCCAAACCAGAAAATCCTGGCCGCGGCGCTGGTGGAGGAGATGAAGAAGATCGGCATCGCCGACGCCTTTGTGGATGACAAGGGTTACGTCTACGGCACCATCCCGGCCACCAAGGGCAAGGAGGACAAACCGGTCATCGGCTTCATCGCCCACATGGACACCGCCGAGGACGCTTCCGGCGACAACATCAAGGCCAAAGTGGTCGAATACAACGGCGGGGATGTCCTGCTCAACGAGGAAAAACAGATTGTCCTGAGCGAAAAGGAATACCCGGACCTGAAAAAATATGTCGGCCAGCACCTGATGGTCACCGACGGCACCACCCTGCTCGGCGCGGACGACAAGGCCGGCGTGGCGGAGATTATGACCATGGCCGAGCAGCTGATGAGCCATCCTGAGATCGAGCACGGCACCATCAAGATCGGCTTTACCCCGGACGAGGAGATCGGCCGCGGCGCAAACTACTTTGACGTCGAGGGCTTCGGCGCAAACTTTGCCTACACCGTCGACGGCGGCGAGCTGGGCGAGCTGGAGTATGAAAACTTCAACGCCGGCGCTGCCAAGGTTGTCATCCACGGCTTGAGCATCCACACCGGCTCGGCCAAGGACGCGATGGTCAACGCCTCTCTGCTGGCGATGGAGTTCCACCAGATGCTGCCGGTCGAGCAGAACCCGCGCTACACCACCGGCTACGAAGGCTTCTTCCACCTGGGACACATCGAGGGTGAGGTGGAGCTGGCCGAGATGGACTACATCATCCGCGACCATGACGCCGAGAAGTACGCCCAGAAGGAACAGGTCATGCGCGACATCGCCGCCTACATGAACCACAAATACGGCGAGGGCACCGTTGAGCTGACCATCACCGAGTCCTACCGCAACATGAAGGAGAAGATTGAGCCGCACATGCACCTGATCGAAAACGCCAAGAAGGCCTTCCGTGCCTGCGGCGTGGAACCGAAGATTGTGGCGGTTCGCGGCGGCACCGACGGCGCGCGCCTGTCCTACATGGGCCTGCCCTGCCCGAACCTCTCCACCGGCGGCCACAACTTCCACGGCCGCTTCGAGTACATCCCGGTCGAGTCGATGGACAAGATGGTCGAGACGATCATCAACATCGCAAAAATCTACGCCGACTAGGCGGCATGATGCCGCACCCAATTCACGGCGGGCTGAGCCCACTGCCAATTCGCGTATTGGTTGGGTGAGTGGCCTTGGCTTTTACCTCGCGGCACCAGGCTGAGCCTGGACCCAATTCACGGCGGCATGATGCCGCTTCCAATTCACGGCGGGCTGAGCCCGCTGCCAATTCACGTATTGGTTGGGTGAGTGGCCTTGGCTTTTACCTCGCGGAACCCAGGCTGAGCCTGGACCCAATTCACGGCGGCATGATGCCGCACCCAATTCACGGCGGCATGATGCCGCACCCAATTCACGGCGGGCTGAGCCCGCTGCCAATTCACGTATTGGTTGGGTGAGTGGCCTTGGCTTTTACCTCGCGGAACCGAGTTTGAGCGAAGAAAAAATAAAAGTTTTGGTCAAGCTTTTTCAAAAGCTTGTGGTTTCCAAAGGCAAAGCCTTTGGGCACAGAACGCAAATTTCCCAAAAAAGAAAGAAGGCGATGGCGATGTCAACCCCCAAAACCAACGCCATGCGGATGCTGGATAAAGAAAAAATTCCCTACCAGATGCACACCTACGACGCCTCGGACGGGCATATCGACGGGGCGGCGGTGGCGCGCAAGGTGGGGATGGACCCGGCGAAGGTCTTTAAAACGCTGGTGACCAGGGGCCACAGCGGCAGCTATTATGTCTGCGTGCTGCCGGTGGAGCGGGAACTGGACTTAAAAAAGGCGGCGAAGGTGTTCGGTGAAAAGTCGCTGGAGATGATTCCGGTCGCGCAGCTGTTGCCCACCACCGGCTATGTCCGGGGCGGGTGCTCGCCGATTGGGATGAAAAAGCGCTTTGCTACCGCCTTCGATGAGCTGGCAAAGCAGCAGGAAACCATCGTCGTCAGCGGCGGCAAGATCGGCTTGCAGATCGAGGCCCGGCCCGACGACCTCGCCAAAGCCAGCGGCGGCATCTTCGCGCCGATTGTGGCGGAATGATGATGCTTTTGACAGAACCAAAGAAAAGGGAGATGAAAACGATGCAGCTGCAGAAATTGGGAACTGAACGGATGCAGGAAATCATAGAATTTGACCACCTCTGCTTTCCGAACGATTTTTGGAAGGAAGAGGACTGGGAGAGCTTGCTGCGGGATGAGCGGGCAATCTACTACGCCCTGCTGGATGACGGCCGGATTGTGGGGGACCTGTTTCTCTACAACTGGCAGGGCAAACAGGACTATGTCAAGCTCATGCACATCTCGGTCCACCCGGACTACCGCAAGCAGGGCTTGGGTGAACGCCTGATGAACCACGCCCAGCAGGAGATGAAAGAGCTGGGGATGGGCCGCTTCCGCGGGGAAACCAGAGCCTCCAACCTGCCCATGCAGAGGCTGTTTGAAAAAATGGGCTACCGGCTGGACCGGGTCGAGGAAAACTACTACCACAATCCCGAGGAAAGCGCATACAAGTATCTCCTGCAATTTTAAGCAGAAGTAAAAAAAGGCTGAAGGAATTTTTCCTTCAGCCTTTTTTCTCTATTGGCGCTGCTGCCATTGCTGATATTCCTGCAGGAAATGCTGGAAATTTTCTTCCCCCATAAAATGGGTCATCTCCTGCTCGGTAAACTCCTTGTAGATGCCGCGGAACAATCCGGGCTCGCAGGGGTCGATGCCGAGGGTGCGGATGACCTCCTCGGCAAATTCCCGGAAAGCAAACCCGACGGCTGTGATGATGTTCTTCTCCTTGACCAGCGGCCTGTGCAGGATGTTCTGGTGGGGGATGAAGTCGAGGTTTTGGCAGATCTCCTCCCAGATGCCGGAGGTGAAGTGGACGTCCTCCAGCAGCCCCGCTTTGGCAAGCAGCATCGGTCCGGCGGAGATGGCTGCAATCAGCAGCTCTTTGCCCTTGAGGGAGGCCAGAAAGTCGATCAGCTTGCGGTCAAACAGCGCAGGGAAGGGGATCATCATGCCGGGCAGCACCACGCAGGCATAGTCCCCGGCAGAAAATTCGTCCAGCGTTTTGTCGGCCGTGACCAGGAAGCCGTCCTCGGAGCGGACCGGCTCCCTGGAGGAGGCGAAGATCTCCACCGGCGACTCGAACCACATCAGCGCTTCGGTCAGGCAGGTGACCTCGTACAGGGAAAAGTGCGGGTAGACGATGACGGCGATTTTTTTCATAAAGAACCTCCTTGGATAGAGGAGGTGAGAAAGGAAAGAATGCGTTGAGAAAAATCCTTCGCCTCCTCATAGAGTCCGTGTCCTAGATCTTCATAAATGTACAGCTGACTTCCGACAATCTGTGAAGCTATTTCCCTGGAAGCTTCCGCGCCGACAATCTGATCCCGGCCGCCAGCGATGATCAGGGTGGGGCAGGCTATTTGCTGCAGCTGCAAATAGCAGTCGTGCGTTAAGCAGGAGCGGGCCATCGTCAGAAAGCGCTGTGGGTTCTTGGGCTTCATCGCCCTGGCAAGCAGGGAGTAAAGCGGCAGGGCGCGCTTGAGGTATGGGGGAGAGTAGGATTTTTTGGCGATGTCCAAAAAGAGTTCCCGGTAACGCTGCGCGGACACCAAATCAATCCAGTGGGTCACAGCCTGCTGGATGATGGGGTTCTGCCGGGCAAGGGTAACGACCAGGACGAGCTTGCCCACCTTTTGAGGATATCGCAGGGCAAGGTGCAGCGCGATCATCCCGCCCTGCGATACGCCGACAAGGTCCGCTTTTGGAATCTGCAGCTGGTCCATGCACTGGCTGAGATCGTCCGCCATCTGTTCGGTGGTGTAGGTTTCCGGAAGATTGTTCTTCCGGCTGAAAGCAAAGACGGTGTATTCCTTTGCAAACATCCGATACAAAAAGGAGAAGGGAAGGGCAGAGCCCCGAACGGTTCGCAGGCCGTCCCCCACACCGGGAATCAGAATCAGGTACTTTTCCCCCGTCCCAAACCGAATATAATCCACACTGGTTTCCTCCAGTTTGAGCTGACCGTTTTTAGCGTGAAACATAAGTCCCCTCCCTCTTGTTCCGAAAAGGTCCGACAGAAACTTTGTGCCGCGAGGTAAAAGGTTGGGCTGCCTACTTTAGCAATACATGAATGGGGCGCGGCATCATGCCGCCGTGAATTGGGTGCGGGTTCAGCTTGCTATTTCTTTGCTTCTTTGGCCCAGCTGTCTTTGAGTCCGACGATCTGATTGAACACGCCCTCGTCCTTGCTGTCCTTGCAGAAGTAGCCGGTGCGGACAAACTGGAATTTGTCGCCGGTTTTCGCTTCGGCAAGAGAAGGCTCCAGCTTGCAGCCAGTGAGCTCGGTCAGCGAGTTCGGGTTCAGGTAGTCCAGATAGTTGGTGCCCTCCGGAACGTCGTTGACGTTTTCCAGGGTGAACAGGTAGTCGTACAGGCGCACGGTGGCGTCGATGGCGTATTTGGCCGATACCCAGTGGATGGTGCCCTTGACCTTGCGGCCGTCAACCGGGTTGCCGTTGCCGGTCTCGAGGTCGGCGGTGCAGCGCAGCTCGACGACGTTGCCCTGCTCGTCCTTGACAACCTCGTTGCACTTGACGATGTAGGCGCCCATCAGGCGGACCTCGCCGTCCGGTTTCATGCGGAAGAACTTCGGAGGCGGTACCTCGGCAAAGTCGTCCGCGTCGATGTAGAGCTCGCGGGTGAACGGAACCTTTCTGACACCGGCCTCCTCATTCTTCGGAATGTTGGGCAGCTCGAAATACTCTTCCTTGTCCTCCGGGTAGTTGGTGATGACCACCTTGACCGGGTGCAGGACGGCGACGCGGCGCTGGGCGGCGGTGTTCAGCTCATCGCGGATGCAGTGCTCCAGCAGGCCGATATCGACGATGCTGTAGGCCTTGGCGACACCGGCCTTCTTGACAAACTCGTTGATGGCGCTGGGGGTGTAGCCGCGGCGGCGCAGGCCGCAGATGGTGGGCATTCTCGGGTCGTCCCAGCCGTCCACCTTTTTGGTCTCGACCAGCTCGCGCAGGTAGCGCTTGCTCATGACGGTGTGGGTGACGTTCAGGCGGGCAAACTCGTACTGGTGGGGCTTGTGCTCAAAGCCGATGTTGTCCACAACCCAGTCGTACAGCGGGCGGTGGTTTTCAAACTCGATCGAGCACAGCGAGTGGGTGATGCCCTCCAGCGCGTCCTGGATTGGATGGGCGAAGTCGTACAGCGGGTAGATGCACCACTTGTCGCCCTGGCGGTGATGGTGCGCATGCACGATGCGGTAGATGGCCGGGTCGCGCATGTTCATGTTCGGGGAGGCCATGTCGATCTTGGCGCGCAGGGTGTGGCTGCCGTCCGGGAACTCGCCGTTCTTCATCCGCTCAAACAGGTCAAGGTTTTCCTCCACCGAGCGGTTTCTCCACGGGCTTTCCTTGCCCGGCTCGGTGAGGGTGCCGCGGTACTCGCGCATCTCGTCGGCAGTCAGGTCGTCGACGTAGGCCTTGCCGTCCTTAATCAGCTTGACGGCGTACTCGTAGCACTTGTCGAAGTAGTCCGAACCGTAGTAGATGCCGCCGGTCGGCTCGGCGCCCAGCCAGCGCAGGTCCTCCTCGATCGATTTGACGTACTCGTCGTCCTCACGGACAGGGTTGGTGTCGTCAAAGCGCAGGTTGAACAGGCCGTTGTATTTCTGCGCGGTGCCGGAGTTGATCCAGATTGCCTTGGCCGAGCCGATGTGCAGGTAACCGTTCGGCTCAGGCGGGAAGCGGGTGTGCACCTTGGTGACCCGGCCCTCGGCCAGGTCGCGGTCGATGATGTCGTGGATAAAGTTCGACACGTTTTCGGTGTCCATGATTTTTTCATCAGCCATTTTGTATTCAGTCCTTCCAAATAGGTTGCGGGTGGATGATTTGCAAATTTATTTTGACAGGGTGGCGATCGCCTCGTCCAGGCGCTGCTGGCAGGTGGCCTCGCCGAGGATCTGCATCACGCTGCACAGGTCCGGGGAGTTGGTGCGGCCGGTGATGGCAAGGCGGATCACCTGGCTGACGTCGCCGACGTGGCCCTTAAACTGGTCGGGATTTTTCTTGTAGTCCTTTGGTTTGGCAGCAAAGCCGAGGGTTTCGCCCAGCTCGCGCACCTTGTTAAACCAGGTGTCGCCGTCGTCCGCAGGGGAGTAGATGCCCTTGTACTGGGTGAGGATGGCGATGGCGTCCTCCTTGGCGACATTTTCCGGGTACGCGGTGGCCGGAACATACAGCTCGTCGTAGAAGAAGGCCAGGTAGTCCTTGACCTCGCTCCAGATGGCGATGTCCTTGCGGGGCTTGGCGCCGCCGCGGCCGATGGCAAAGATGGCCTTGGCCTTCTGCTCGTCGGCGGTCAGCAGGGTGTAGAGCTGCTGGTCGTAGTCCTTGGCCCAGCCGGTCACCTCGTTGTAGACCTCATCCGCGCTCATCACCGAGATGGTGTTCTTGCTGACATCCTTTAATTTGTCGATGTCAAACAGCGAACCGCTGTTGCCCATCTTCTTGGTGGTGAACTGGAAGTCGTCCATCGGGGCGGTGGGGTTGGCGATGCGCCAGTCCTCAAAGTTGGAGTTTAGCAGGGTCATCAGGTACTCCAGCACCGACGGCACCGGGTAGCCCTCAGCGTTGTAGAAGTCGAGCGCCAGCTCCGGGTCCTTTCTCTTGGAGAGCTTGCGCTTGGAGCCGCCGTCCATCTTCATCAGCTGGGCGGTGTGGACATATTTCGGCGGTTTCCAGCCCAGGGTGCGGAACAGCTGGAGGTGGATGTTCAGGGTTGCCAGCCACTCCTCGCCGCGGACGACGTGGGTGGTGCCCATGAAGTGGTCGTCGATGACGTGGGCGAAGTGGTAGGTCGGGATGCCGTCCGACTTGAGCAGCACGATGTCCTGGTCGTTTTCCGGCAGCTCGATGTCGCCCTTGACAAGGTCGCGGTGGACAAAGCGCTTGTTCGGGTCGCCCGGGCTTCTGAAGCGCAGGACGTAAGGCTTGCCGGCCTGGATGTTCTCCTCAATCTGCTCGAATGTGAGGTCGCGGCACTTTGCCCACTGGCCGTAGTAGCCGAAGTTGATCTTCATCTCCTGCTGCTGCTGGCGCATCTCGTTGAGCTCCTCCTCGGTGCAGAAGCAGGGGTAAGCAAGCCCCTGCTCGACCAGCACCTTGGCAAAGGTCTGGTAGATCTTGGCGCGCTGGCGCTGGCGGTAGGGGCCGTAAGCGCCCTTGTCCCCTTCGATGGTGGCGCCCTCGTCAAAGTTTAAGCCGTAGTGGTTGAAGACGCGGATGATGGTCTCCACGCCGCCCTCCACCGCGCGCTTGAGGTCGGTGTCCTCGATGCGCAGGAAAAAGACGCCGCCGCTCTGGTGGGCCAGACGCTCGCTGACGATGGCGCTGAACAGGTTGCCCAGGTGCATAAAGCCGGTGGGGCTTGGCGCGATGCGGGTGACCTTTGCGCCCTCAGGCAGGCTGCGGGGCGGGTACATCGCCTCGATGTCCGCAGGGGTGGTGGTGATATCAGGGAAAAGCAGGTTTGCAAGACGCTGATAATCCATGTATTTGATCTCTCCTTCGTGTTGAATCTGTCCGATTGATAAGAATATCACAGAACGTGGTTTTATCTTATAGGTATAAGAATATCACAAAATAAAGGGGAAGAAAAGGGGCGGGGCGGATTTTTCCCAATCGGCGAAAAAACAAAATCGGGCGAAGCGCATTTTTATGCGCTTCGCCCGAGGAAAGAGAAGAAGCCCCTCAAAAAATAAAGTTTTCGTCCACCTTTTTCAAAAGGTGGCAGGTGTCCAGCGGGCAGCGCCTGCTGGTCGAGCTCCGCAGAGCTCGAAACACCTTTGCGTTGGAAACGCCTTTGCGGGTGAATTTTGCAAGCTGATTTTCAGCTTGCAAAAGAGGGGGCTTTTGTAAGAGAAAAGCCCCCCTGACAAACTTCCGATTCGCACAACCCAGAAAAACCTCCCGGTGGGAGGTTTTTCTGCTGTAAATCTCCCAGCCCAGCGAGGGAAACAGCGAAGCGCCTTTCCCGCTCTTTCTCTTTATAATTTACGAATATAAAATAAAAAGGAGCAGCCGCACCACAACATCCATCGGTAGGGCTGTCCCTTTTTTGCAGAGTAAAAGCGATTGTTTCTATTGCCGGAAAACCGTCCACCGGAAGGTTTTCCGGAGTGGTACTGAGCGGCAGTTTGCTGGGAACTTTTTCTCTTACAAAAAGTTCCCCAATCCACAAGGCAATTTTGCCTTGTGGATTTTCCCTTCAAAAGGCGCTTGAACGATAAAGGTGTTTCGCCCGCTGCGGCGTGCGACCAGGGTTTCACCCTGGACCGGACTTCCTTTTGAAAAGGAAGCGAAACGGTTTGGTTTTTAGTACTTAACCGGTGGCTCGAACCCCTCAAAAATAATCGCGTCGTACATCTTCGTCGCCGCCTCATAGTCCTGCTCCCGGATGGTCCAGCCCACCGTCATCGCGCCGCAGGCTTTACAGAATGAGAAGGCGCGGCTATCCGCGGCGAAGCGGTTGTTGTAGGCGACGAAATGCGGCTTGGAGAGGAAGTTAAACATCATCCCGCCCAGCGCCGCCGAGCCGATTTTGGAGCCGCTCTCGAAGCGGGTGGCCAGCTGGCCGCGCATGACCTGCGGGGCGTTTTTATAAAACCAGGAGACGATCAGCGGGTTCATCGACTCGATGCAGTAGTCGCCGGGGTAGCGGCGCAGCAGGTCATAGACCTTCAGGCAGACCGTCTCCACCTGTTCAGTGGATTTAATCTCCACAATCAGCGGCACGCGGCCGTCCACCTCGCGCAGCACCTGGGAGAACAGCGGAATCTTCTCGTGGGTCTGTCCCAGGTTGTACTGGACCAGCTGGGCATAGCTTGCCTGCTCGATCTTCAGCGGGGAGGAACACATCCGCATCAAATCCTCATCGTGAAAGACCACAATCCTGCCGTCGGCGGTCATCTGCAGATCCAGCTCGATGCCGTAGCCGTGCTCGACGGCGGCGCGAAAGGCGGAGAGGGAATTTTCACAGCGGGAGCGGTTATCAAAAAGCCCGCGATGGGCGAAGTTGCGGTGGTAAAATTTTACCTCGAGCGGATGCTTTTTCAGCGAGGGCATGGCGCTCAGGGCGCAGGCCCCCACCCCCAGCAGCCCGAGGGAAACCAGTTGCTTTAACATCTAGCTCAACCTTCTTTCTATTTGGGGTCAGCAGGCTAATCCTGCTCTTGGAGAATGTCGTTCTCGAAGGCTTCTTCCATGGCCTCGTCGGTCACGGCTGCCTCCTCCATTTGCTGCTGTTGGGCGGCGTCGTTCTCCTCCTCGTCGCCGCTGTCCTCCTCCACCGGGGTCTGGCGGGCAAGGCCATATTCCCGCTGGGCCATCTCCTCGACGGCGGGGTTGATGTCCGAGATATACAGGTCGGGGTCCTGGCTGAGTCGTTCCAGGTCGATGCGGGCGGTCAGGCAGGCGTTGGCGGCGGGGCGCTCGGTCTGCATGATGATGCCGTTGCCCAGCTTGCTGGCCGAGAACGGCGCATAAATGCCGCTGATGGCGCGGAACGGCAGGTCCATAAAGTCGCCGGTCAGCCAGGCCGAGACGGCGAACACCGGCTGCTCCTGGCAGCGCATGAAGGCGCAGCTCTGGAAGAAGGCGCTGGAGCGGCTGGAGCTGAAGGCCGACGGGCACAGCAGCAGCTGGGCGCCCAGGGTATGGGCGGCTCTGGCGGCTTCAAAGATCCGCTGGTCCAGGCCGGTCAGCACCGAGACGCGGCACAGCTTTGTCTGGGCGGCGTGGATGCCCTTGCCGGGCAGGATGCCGCACAGCTTCTCAAAGGGGGAGAGGTGGAGCTTGTCCTGCTGCAGGACAATGTTGCCGTCCGGGTTGAACAAAAAGGCGCGGTTATAAAGCCCCTCCCGGGTGCGCACAATCATGGTGCCCGCCAGGATATAGACCGAGGCCTTGATGGCCAGCAGCGAGAAGAAGCGGACATAGCTTTCATAGAGCGGCTGGGCCAAATACTTATTGTAAAACTGCAGGGTCTGCTCCACCGGCTCCTGAGCGGAGTTGATTAAATCCTCGGAGAACTGGTAGCACAGGTCGAACAGCGAGGAGGAGCTGAGCAGCGGCAGCAGCCCGATATATTCGGGAAAGACAATCAGCTGGCTGCCGTCGCGCACCGCGCTGTTGACATTGGAGATTATCAGCTCCAGGCACTCCTTGGCTGGCAGCTCGTTGCGCAGCGCCAGCTGCACGCAGGAGACCTTGATGTTGTTGGGGCTGACATAGTCCAGCGCCCGCGACATCTCGATGTCGGTCTCCTCCAGCAGGTTGTTCAGCTTGGAGGGGCTCCAGTGGGAGAGCAGCATCTTTGCCGAAGCGATGTGTTTGAGGTTCATCAGGCCATGCCCCCTCTCTCATAGATGCGCAGGTCCAGCTTGTCCGGCAGGTTGCCGCCAAAGTCGCTGCGGGTTAATTTATTGAGATACAACTTTGCAAACAGGCTGTGCGAGCTTGCCGGCGGCACCAGATAGCCGCTCTCGTCGGCGGTCAGGTCGCAGGGGGCGGCCACCGCCGAAAAGCAGTTGCAGCAGCCCACCACATAGAGCCCGTTGGACTGCGCCGCGTTCCAGATGCCGGTGGTCAGCATGTGGCGGCTGAGCTGGTAGGAGTCGATGAACTGGGAAGAAATGACGATCTGCGTGCCCTTCATGCGGGCGACGCGGACCACCTGCGGGTGGTAGATGTCCACATCGACGCACAGAAAGATGTTGCCGATGGGGGTCGCAATCGGTTCGATCCGGTCATACTGCGCAAGGTCGGATTGGTTGTAAAGGTTGCGGTGGGTCGCCCCCTGGATGCCCAGAATGTCGCCCTTGGGCGAAAACAGGCACAGGTAGAGGATGTTGTCCACCACAAAGCGGCTGGGCACCAGGTAAACCTTGTGCTCGATGGCGTATTTGCGGCAGGCGTTCAGATAGTCGGGCGTGTCCCACTGCGGGATATAGGATTTGACGTCGGAAAAGACCACCAGGTCGGAAAGGGGCTGGATCTTTCCGAACGGAGGTGTGATACAGACGACAGCACGTGCCACATTTTTCACCTCTCAGAGAAAAAATGAATGCCGGCAGTCCGACAAACGGAAAGCCGTATGATTTTATTATACTATCCCCGCGTACTTCCTGCAAGAAGAAAAAGACAGCTTTCCTTCGACAAGATTTTTCCAGCAAATTTTGTCGGGAAAAGCTGTCCACCATTTTCCACCAGGGGGCAGTTGAAAGGGTGGAAAAGCAATTACCCAATGTAAAATAGGGGTAAAATATCATGGTTTTAACAGTTTCAACAGAGTTTTCAACATCCAAGGGGTGTGGATAACCGTTAAATTCCGGGGAGATCGGGGGAAAAGCTGCGCAGCCCCGCAAAGAAATCGCTGAGCAGCTGCGCACATTCCTCTTCCAGAATCCCCGAGCGGATGACGGGGGTGTGGTTAAAGGGCATCACAAACAGGTCGGCCACCGACCCGGCACAGCCGGCCTTGGGGTCCCTGGCGCCGTAGACCACCCGGTCCAGCCGCGCGTTGATGATGGCCCCGGAGCACATCGGGCAGGGCTCCAGCGTCACATACAGCTGGCAGCCGCTCAGCCGCCAGCTGTGCAAGGTTTGGCAGGCCTGCCGGATGCAGAGCACCTCGGCGTGGGCCAGCGCGTCCTGATCCAGCTCCCGGCGGTTGTGGGCGCGGGCAATCACCTGGTTGTCCCGCACGATGACCGCCCCGACCGGGATTTCTCCCAGCTGGGCGGCCTTTTTGGCTTCCAGCAGCGCCTGGCGCATCCAGTGCGCGTCCTGCCGCTGGTAGGCGGGGATGGATGTGGGCATAGGGTCCCTCCTCTGAAAAAGTGGATTGCATTTAGAGCATATTCTGGATAATCATGATCACCAGCAGCGCGATGGCTAAGGTCAGCGTCAGCGAGGAAAAGCAGACCCGGTACTTGATCCGCTCGGTGGAGAAGGTGGTGGAGCGCCGGAAGGTGAAGATGTTGGGGTACTGGTGCACCAGCACCAGCAGCGCCCCGATGCCGACAATGAGGTAAAGGGCCAGCTGCATCAGCAAAAACAGCGGCTGCAAATGTTCGGGCAGGACGGCAAGCAGCAGGTTGAGCAGCAGGTTAAACAGATTGTTGACCGCGTGGATGAGCACGCCCACCCACAGCGACCCGGAATAGAGCACCATGTAGCCGATCAGCAGCCCCATCACAAAGGCATTGGGCGCCTGCACCAGATTGCCGTGGAACAGCGCAAACAAAATTGCCGAGATGGTCAGCGCGAAGCTGTCGCCGAAGCGGCGCATCGACTGGAAGATCATCCCGCGGAACACAAACTCCTCCACCAGGGGGGAGACAACGCACAGCTGCAGGGCGGTCAGGGCCAGCAGGGCGGGCTTTTGCGGGATGGCGATGCTGGTGTGCGGGTCCAGATTGACCGATTCCAGCAGCGAGGTCAGCAGGCTGGAGCTGGCCAGCCCGATGACGCTGACCCCCAGCGCGACACAGCAGCTCAGCGCGCCAAAGCCGGGGGAAAAGCGGCGCAGCGGAAAGGCGGTGCGCAGAGGGACCCGGCACAGCAGCACAAAGACAAAGAAGGGGATGGTCAGGCAGATGACCGAGGAGAGCAGATTGGCCATCAGGATGACCGAGGAGGAGGCGATGACCTGATCGCCGTAGACGCGGATGACCGGCCAGGCCAGCGCGAACAGCCGCAGCAGCAAAAACGGGACAAAGCCGGACAGCAGAAAATAAAACAGCACCGCAAATCCCAGGCCGTTGGCGTAAAACTGCAGCATCCTGCGCTCGGTGATGACCGGCGGAGGCGGGGTGAAGCCGTAGCCATCGACATAGGTGTAGCTGTTGGGGTCGGTGCCCAGGTTGGACGGGTCGACCGGTTTTTTGGTGTATCTTGCCATAAAATTCCTCCAGGAAAAAACAAACGGTAAAGGGGGGCAAAAGAAAAGGGGGTCCGATAGCGGTTCGACATCTTTTCTGCTTTTCAGTATAGCACAGATTTTTTGGGAAAATGTTAAGACAAAACTAATTCTTTGGCTTCAAATGCGGCAGGGAAGGGAGGAAAGGGACAAAAAGCGCACCCCACATTTGTGAGGTGCGCCGGAAAGAAGCTGTTTTGTTTATTCGACCGTGACCGATTTTGCAAGGTTGCGGGGTTTGTCGACATCCAGTCCCTTGGCCACGCTGACATAGTAGCCCATCAGCTGCAGCGGCACCACCGCAAGGCTGGCCGCAAAGCAGGGTTCTGTCTTGGGCACATAGACCGCAAAGTCCACCGTGTCCTCGATGGCGTAGCTGCCAAAGCTGGTCAGCCCCATCAGGTAGGCGCCGCGGCTCTTGACCTCGACCAGGTTGCTGACCGTCTTTTCAAACAGCGCCTGCTGGGTGGCCACCCCGATCACCAGCGTGCCGTCCTCCACCAGGCTGATGGTGCCGTGCTTGAGCTCGCCGGCGGCGTAGGCCTCGGAGTGGATGTAGCTGATCTCCTTCATCTTGAGACTTCCTTCCAGGCTGATGGCGTAGTCCAAACCGCGCCCGATGAAGAAGATGTCGTGGGCGTTGGCGTACTTGCTGGCGAACCACTGGATGCGCTCCTTGTCCTCCAGCACCCGCTGAATCTTTTCCGGCAGGGCCTGCAGCTCGCCGATGAGGGCGCGGCAACGCTGCTCATCGATGCAGCCGCGCACCTGGGCAAGCTTGGTGGAGAGCAGATAGACAGCCGCCAGCTGGGCGCTGTAGGCCTTGGTGGTGGCCACCGAGATTTCCGGCCCGGCGTAGGTGTACAGCAGGTAATCGCTCTCACGCGCGATGCTGGAGCCCACCACGTTGACGATGCCCAGCACCGGCACGCCCTTGTCCTTGGCAAGGCGCAGGGCGGCCAGGCTGTCGGCGGTCTCGCCCGACTGGGAGACGACGACCACCAGCGAGTTTTTCACCAGCTTGGGGTCGCGGTAGCGGAACTCGGAGGCAAGGTCGATCTCGACCGGCAGGTCGGTCATCGCTTCGATGACATATTTGGCCGCCGCCCCGACGTGGTAGGCTGAGCCGCAGGCCACAAAGTAGATGCGCTCCAGCTGCTTTAAAAAGGCGTCGTCCAGCCCGGCGGCGGAAAAATCAATCTCCCCCTGCTCGTTTAAATAGCTCTGGATGGTGTCGCGCACCGCCTGCGGCTGCTCGTGGATTTCCTTGAGCATGAAGTGGGCGTAGCCGCCCTTCTCGGCAGATTCGGCGTCCCACTGAATCTGCACCGGCTCCTTTTCGATCTCCTCGCGGTCGATGTTGTAAAAGTGGACGGCGCCGGCCGTCAGCTGCGCCATCTCCAGGTTGCCGATGTAGTAGACGGTGCGGGTGCTGTCCAGGATGGCCGGAACGTCCGAGGCGATGTAGCAGCCGTCCCCGTTCTGGCCGATGATGAGCGGGCTGTCCTTGCGGGCGACAAAGAGGCTGTCGGGGAAGTCGCGGAACATCATGGCGAAGGCATAGGAGCCGCGGATGCGCAGCATGGCCTGGGAGATGGCGGTGAGCGGCTCGCCGCTCTGCTTGTAGTAGGAGTCGATCAGCTTGACCGCCGCCTCGGTGTCGGTCTGGGAGTAGAAGCGGTAGCCGGACTTGGTGAGCTTTTCCCGAATCTCCTGATAGTTTTCGATGATGCCGTTGTGCACCAGCACCACCGACAGGTCATCGGTGCAGTGCGGGTGGGCGTTTAATTCGCTGGGTTCGCCGTGGGTGGCCCAGCGGGTATGGCCGATGCCGCAAAGTCCCGGGACGGCGCGGCCGCAGTCGGTCTTTTCCAGAAGGGCCTTGAGCCGGCCCTTGGCCTTGACGATGTTGATTTTCGCGTCGGGGGCGCTGTTTTCCCGGACAGCGATGCCGGCGGAGTCATAGCCCCGGTATTCCAGCTTTTCGAGCCCCCGCAGCAGGATGGGGGCTGCCTGTTTTTTGCCGATATAACCTGTAATTCCACACATAAAATGAGTTCTCCTCCTTTGCGGCCATGGGGGCCGCCTGCTTTTTTATTTTGCTTTGCAGCGAAGGGGATGAGGCCCCTAGGTGAGCCAGTTGTTTTTGATTTTGGGGGCTCTGCCCCCGGGGAGAGTTTGTGCGGGGCTGGTGGCCCCTGCGTCCCCTGATTTGGGCGCTCCGCCCCAAGTCCCCAGGGGAGTTTGTGCGGGGCTGGTGGCCCCTGCGTCCCCTGATTTGGGTGCTCCGCCCCAAGTCCCCAGGGGAGTTTGTGCGGGGCGGTGGCCCCTGCGTCCCCTGATTTGGGCGCTCCGCCCCAAGCCCCGTGGGATTTTGCGGGGCTGGTGGCCCCTGCGTCCCCTGATTTGGGTGCTCCGCCCCAAGTCCCCAGGGGAGTTGGGGCGGGGCGGTGGCCCCTGCGTCCCCTGATTTGGGCGCTCCGCCCCAAACCCCGGGTGACTTTCGTTTCACGACGAAAGTCACCAAAGGCGTGTCAGGGGGGATGCCCCCTGAACCCCCTGAGGGGGACGCTTCGCTCCCCCTGCGGCAAGCCGCACCCCCTCGAAAGGGGAATGTGCCACTAACCTAGCTGGATTTGCCACTTTGAGATGATGAGTCAACTGGTGTTGTCGTCTCCTTGGGTTTTGGCGGGGAGATATTTTTTGCTTTCAATCCGTGGCACGAGGGGATTGGTTGCACGTTTGGATGCAACTTTTAGGGGGATTCGGGGTATAGGTGAAGGGGTGGTGGTGCAGCGCGCGGGAGTTCTGTACAGTTTGTGCAGGTTTTGTGCAGTTTCTGTGCAGCCAACAAACCGCATGATAACGCCATTTGTTGACCCATCTGCACAAAGTACACAGTATTTATTATAAAAG
>PPYE01643559.1_pt1 | contig 38933 bp, 55 predicted proteins | sample 1559881 | NCBI WGS metagenome assembly PPYE01 (sample SAMN08240022, study PRJNA423297) | Human gut metagenome, whole genome shotgun sequencing project. | reverse complement strand
GGAGTAGCGAAGAGGCTAAACGCGGCGGACTGTAAATCCGCTCCTTCGGGTTCGGTGGTTCGAATCCACTCTCCTCCATCAATAGGGATATAGTTCAATGGTAGAATAGCGGTCTCCAAAACCGTAGATGTGGGTTCAACTCCTACTATCCCTGTTTACAATTTATGGCGGTATTGGTGAAGTGGTTAACACACCGGTTTGTGGCACCGGCACACGTGGGTTCGATCCCCACATACCGCCCTTTTATTGGGTTATAGCCAAGCGGTAAGGCAATGGACTTTGACTCCATCATGCGCTGGTTCGAATCCAGCTAACCCAATTCAGTTTTATAGCTGATATTATCTTAATAATTTTTGTGGTGGTATAGCCAAGTGGTAAGGCATGGGTCTGCAAAACCTTGATCGTCGGTTCAAATCCGATTACCACCTTTTGGCTTACAGAGCCGCGTATATTTTTGCCGGTGTGGCGGAATTGGCAGACGCGCTGGACTCAAAATCCAGTGCCCGTTGAGGGCGTATCGGTTCGACCCCGATCACCGGTATACATAGTGTTATTCAAGTAAAGTTGAGTAACGTAGAGTTGCGATAAACGTTGAGAAATCAACGTTTATTTTTTTGCCTAAAGTATAGTTAAGGGGAGTTAGGAGTAACAAAGTTAACCAAAGTTAACCAGAAGTGTATTTTTTGGTGTTTGGTTAACAAATCGGGTAACTCAATATCTACCAATCTTTTGTGTCGCAAGGGTTACAGCCTCCTTATTACAGCCTCCTTATTGGTTACAAAACTTGAACAGCTTTTATTTCTTCTTCTTTTTTGAATCGATCTAATACGTGAGTGTAAATTTTAATTGTAATTCCAATATTTTCGTGACCAAGTCGAACAGATACATATTTCAAATCAACGCCTTTACTTAATAAATAGCTTCCGTGACTATGGCGTAGTCCATGAAAGGTAAACTTATCTTTCTCAATCTTCAAATGCTTCATGGCACGTCTCATTTCCTTATTTGCATCATTGCTTGCTGGTGGTACGCCGTCTGGTCCTAAGAAGAGTAAATGATAGGGGTTATCTTTAACTTTGATTTTCTGGGCTAATATGAGCGTATGCAAGCTGTTGATTAAAGTAGGACTAACAGCAATAGTTCTAACAGAAGCAGCAGTTTTAGTTGGGCCAAATACTTTTTTGCGATTATCTGGCCACTTAACACGATTATCTTTGTCACGTTCCGGCTTAAATGTTGCATATTGATAAGTCTTATTGATTGTTATTGTATTATTCTCCTCGTCAATATCATCCCACGTCATCCCACCAATCTCGCCAATACGAGCACCAGTGTAAATTGCAAATTGAGTCATCATTAATCCAATTCTTGATGGGTCAGCAAACTTATTAGCGTAGTCTCTGAGCGCCTCAAACTGATCCTCATCTAAGAATTTAGTGGAAGCGGGCTTACCGTCTTTTCCACCTAGTTGAGGCTTAAGTGCAACATCTTGGGTAATTAATCCTTCAATAGCTGCTTCCTGAATTGCTTGGTGTGCATGAGAATGAAGTTTTTCAACAGATTGTTTGGAATGTTGGTGGCCATAATCGTCATCAATGTACCAGTTAATGAACTGTTGGTAGAGTGTACGTGTTAGTTCAACCATCTTGGTATTACCGAAATATTTGCGAATATTGACTCCAGAAGTTGCGTACTTACTCATAGTGTTGGCTGACACTGATTTAGATTTAAAAGTTTTAACCCAATCATCGTAATAATCAGCAACCGTAATAGATGGATCAATTTTTGCTGCACCACCATGATCAACAATATATTTAGCCTCTGCTTTTTTGGCCAGGGCTTTAGTAGCAAAAGATTCATTCTTTGTCTTTTCGTTACCTTTTGAATCAATATATTTATATCGAAATACCCAGGGCTTTTCCTTTCTATCTTTACGTTTAAAAACTGTCATAGATAAATCCTCCAATTTATTGTAAAATTAAGGTACACAAAAAGCGCGTACTTAAGTACACTTTTTGACGTTTAGCTATATCCCGTTTACTTTGGTCGGTAGGGGATATAGCTTTTTTATTTTAAACCCGTCGATTTCGACCAGTTTAGATCCACCATTGGAATCGAACCAATGCTAGTCACCAGAGTGGAAGAATACTTGTTAAATTAACTGTTAGTCATAGCTAACGATTCGCGATATTCAGGAGCTTCTGGAATCTCATTAAAATCAACAGTCAAATCTTTGTATTCAGATAAAGCATCTTTAATTTCTGAAATTGGTACACGATAATATTCTTTTCGATTGTTAACTTTATTAATACGTCGATCTGCGAAGCGAGAATGTAATTCAGTCTCTAAAGAATAAGCATCATACGAGAAAATTAATGCATGTACATCAAACTTAAATGGGACTGAGGCGGAGCCTAGCTCATCAATTCGTTCCATTGGATCTAAACGTCGTGTAACACCAATTTTGACAATATCTTTACCAAACGAACCTATGTTGGAAATGATGTAGACATAACCCGCTGTGGCATTTTCTTGTCGATAATCTAAATCCTTCTTTTTAGCCTCAGATTCTTCAACGTTTTTTTGCAGCTCATCAATACTTGCTTGCACTGCATCCCGATCAGAACCTTCTAGCTTTGCTAACTTTTCTTCGAGTTCAGAAATTGCCTTTTTGTAGTGGTCAAGTTCCTTATTTAACTGTTTTTGTGCTTCTTTTATTTCCTGTTGTGCCCGTTTTTCTTCACGTTCACGTTCTCGCTGTTCCCGAAGTTCCTCTTTTTCTTCTTGTTTTTTAGTGGCATATTCATAAGCCAAATGTAGTTCGTCAATTTTACTATCAAGGTAAGATTGAGTAAGGAGAATTCCATTGGGTTCATTTAACTTATTTAATTGATCATAAGATTTTTGAATACGTGCGTTAATCCTATCTATGTTTGAATATGTAACCTTGTTTATCGCCGCTTCACACTCAACATTGAATGATCGAATTAATTGTTTTCCATTCTTTTTCTGCATTGCTTTACCTTTAGCAACGGAATTATCAAGTGTCATGGGACGAAAGATTCTAAATGCACCGCCTTTTTTTATCATGTTTTTTTGGGACTGACGAACTTCAGCTAACCGATCTTTATATCCCAGTGACGTTGCAAAATCATAACGTGGTTCATACAGCCCGAATGTTTCCATAGATACGGCGTCTTTAGTACTAGTTAATTGTTCCTCTAATTCACTGATTTCTTGACGTAGGTCTGTGATTTTTGATTGTAGTGATTCTTGCTGATTTTTTAATTTACCAAGTTCAGCAGTTGATTCATTTTTACGGTTGGAGAGTTCTTGCTCAAAAGATGTAAGTTCACTTTTTTTAGCATTGATTAGCTCCTGAAGCTTTACTGGCTCCATCTGTTGAGCAGTTAAGACAACATTAGCTTTGTCCTGAAGTTGTTGATTTTCTGCTGTTAATTTGGCAATCTGTTCCTTATAGTCGTTGACCTTGAAAACGTCGAGAATTCCCATTATCTATATCCTCCAAATTAAATAATATCTGCTATAATTAATTTGAATCAACTATTATTAAGCCTCACTCGGCCCACGAGTGGGGTATTTTTTTATGCCATTTTTTCTAAGACATCTTCAGTCATAAAATAATAAGATTCAGGAATCTTAAACGCTTCTAAAAATCGTGTGACATCAATATCTTCAAGCTCAATGTTTAGTGTAGTTAGATAGTATCTGATCAGTAGTGTGAGAGCACCATGGTTGGCTTCATTTTCAACCTTTAGATATGAAGTGTAGGTGCTTTTTAAATATGCAGCAGGTACATCACCAAGAACAGCGTGAGTTAATTCGTGAGCAATAATAAAGTTTGAAAAAGACTTGCTAACCTTGTTATTGATAAAAATAACCCGTTGAATTGGATCGGCAAGCCCTAAGTAGTCGTCTGGTAGTTTGTCGGTATGACAGACATCAATATCCAAATTATCACAGATCATTTCTGGAGATAATTCAGCATAATTATTAGTGTCGATAAGGAATTCATTTAACGTTTGATACAACGCCATAAACGGATCACTCCTTATCGTCTTTTTTATTATGATTTACGCGATTACGGCCCTTTTTCCAATAGTAGGCTTCAAGTAAGGTCTTAACTGCGTTTTGTGCTTCTTCTGATACAGGCTCTTCACGATAGGTAAGTTGACCCTGTTCGAGAATACGATGTAAATCATTAACTTCTTGTTGGGTAGCATCGGCCGGTGTGTTGTTCTTGCCAAGAAGGTAATCGACAGTAACGTTTAAAACCTTAGCTACTTTTTCAAGTACCTCATGGCTTGGAGTTACACCATTAGGATATGTTTTGGATGGCTTCCATGTATAGATGGTTTTTTCACCAATATCTGCTTTACGTGATAATTCTGCTAAAGAATATCCTCTACTTTTTGCAGTTTCTTTTACTCGTTCAAATAGCGTCATATCAGCACCTCTGAAGGTACGAAGAAAAAAGGTACTAAAAAAGTATCGATATATGTTGACATAGTATCGTATTAGTACTATATTAATAAACGTACCAAGTTGTTAAACAAGTTATAGCTACTAAGTTAATCAATATAAAAGCTTCCCGGCATAGATATTGAGTTAACACTTATTGTAGTTGTGGCTTATTTACGTATGTAATCATAGTACTAATTTAGTATCATGTCAACACGGTTTATCAACTATTTGTACGAATATTATACGAAAGGTGGATTTTTATGCCAGATAAATGGAGCTGGGAATTAGAACTTAAAAAAGCTCATTTAGCACAACAAGATGTTGGCCAAGTTATCGGATTAACAAAAAGCCAGATGTCTCAGCTAGTAAAGAAAATGATTCCCGGAAAAGGATTAACAGCATCTGAATTAGATAAAAAACGATGGAAGGACGCGCTTGATCTCGTTGAATTAAAACAGGCTCAGCTTAAAGAAGGGAAAGCTAATGAATGAGTTACAGAATTTCAATTTTGAAGGCAGCGAAGTTCGAACAATTTTAATTGAAGGTAAGCCATATTTTCTTGGTAATGATGTGGCAACTGCAATTGGATATTCTAATCCGCAAAAAGCATTGAGAGATCACGTTAAGCCTAAATATAAGCTGACTGAACGAATCGTTCTGTCAGGTCAGAAACGAGAAGTTATCTTAATTTCAGAACCAGGTATTTATCAATTGGCTGGTCAGAGTAAATTACCTAGTGCAGAACCATTCCAAGATTGGGTTTACGAAGAAGTTTTACCAACAATTCAGCATCACGGTGCCTATATGACGTCAGAAGTGATTGAGAAAACTATTTCTGATCCAGATTTTATCATTGGTTTGGCCACACAGCTTAAAGAAGAGCGAACAGGTCGCTTAATTGCTGAACAACAAGTTCAAGAAATGAAGCCTAAGGCCACTTATTACGACCGAATTTTATCTAATAAAGCATTAGTTGCTATTTCAGTAATTGCTAAGGATTACGGCATGAGTGGAACAGCAATGAATAACTTGCTGCACCGCTTGGGAGTTCAATACAAACAAGGTAAAACTTGGCTTCTTTACTCTAAGTACCAAACGACTGGTTGGACACAATCAGAAACAACGATGGTTAAACGTAAAGATGGCACCGAGAAAGCTGTTCTCAACACCAAGTGGACACAAAAAGGGCGGTTAGGCTTGTATGAGTTGTTAAAACTTCATAACTACCTGCCACTCATTGAACAGGAGGATTAATTATGACACGTGAACAAAAAATCAGCTATATCGCGCAAGCATATGGCAACGCCCGTTGCTACATTGAAGCAACAGCAAATTATTTAACCGAAAACGAGCTAACTGCTTGGACAGAAAAGGCTGCTAAACATTCGGCACAACAAGTAGCAGTAATGATTAATAACTAGGAGGTAGTTTTATGCCTAGAACGAAGTTACAAAATCAATTGGAGTTTCCAAAAGTGCCGGAATTTGTAAGGCCTGATCTTTACGGCATCACATGGGGCTTGAGCGAAGTTTCAAAAATGGTTAAACGCGATACAAAGTTTGTTAGCAAATATGTACTAAAGCCCAATCGTCGTGTGCTTGATGTTAAATACGGCGGTCCAGTTAAGTTTCCGGCCGCGAGTAATGATGAAAAGTCAAACGCTCCATATAAGATCCAAGCACGAGAAATAGCTTTTTGGATTGATCAGAACTGGAGCAAGATTCAAGGAAAAGGGTGGGATTAATTATGAAGTACAGCAAGTTAATACTAGTAATTATCACGTTACTAATCGGTATGGTTATTCCAGTAGGAATTCGTCAAAGTTTTAGTGATTTATTATTTGGCGCAATGTTCATGTGGATCATCGTTAACCAAGAAGTATTCTTCGGAAAGAACACAAAAAAAGCTACCACTCACCGCCATGAGTAGTAGCCAAAACAAATACATTCAAGGAGATTGTAACATATGGAAATTAAGTTGATAAGCCTTGAAATTCATAATTTCAAAGGTGTCAAAGATTTCAAGCTAGAGCCGAACGGTCATGATATTCGAGTTTTCGGAAAAAATGCGACTGGAAAAACAACATTGTTTGATGCATTTACTTGGCTGCTATTTGGCAAGAATTCAGGCGATGTAACCAAGTTTAATGCCAAACCATTAGATTCCAATAACCAAGAAATTATCGGAGCTGAGCCACTTGTTGAAGCCATTCTTGAAATTGACAGTGTTCAGCACACATTTAGACGGGAGCTTAAAGAGAACTGGGTTCAGCCGAAAGGCCAGTTAGAACGAACTCGTAAGTCTGATATTACTCAATTAATGATTGATTCAATCCCAAAAAAGGTCGGCGAATATCAGACTGCAATAAAGGCATTAGTCGATGAAGAATTGTTCCGATTAATTACTGATCCAGCTGCTTTTAATCGTTTGGATATGAAGAACCGTCGCAAAATATTGCTTGATCTATTCAGTGATTTAACGGATCAAGAAGTTATTGATAGCGATGAGAATTTGAAAGGACTAACAGAAATTCTAGGCGGCCACTCTATCAGTGATACTAAAGAATCCATCAAATATCAGCGTAAAGAACTTAAGAAGAAAATTGATGGTATTCCGGCCAGAATTGATGAGGCAGAACGGGCCAAGCCTGAACTGATGAAGAATACCGATCGTCATGAGTTAACTGGAATGAAAGAAGTCTATCAGGACACAGTTTCAGCCTTACAAGAACAAATTAGCCATCGTAATTCTTTGGATGCTGATGTTGATCGCAGCAAGCAGATTGAGAAACTTAAACTTGATCTGACAATCAAACAACGCTCCTATCAAGAATCAGTTAATTTACAGCTCTCTGGTCTTCGGGCTGACGTAAATAAGCAACAAGATATTGTTAACGAATTACATTCGCAGCTGATGAAATTGACTAATTCGGTGCAGCTTCAATCTTCTGGATTAGAACGTTTGAAGTCTGAAAAACAGAATTTGTTGGATCAATATCATTACGAGAAAAATATTGCTTTTAATGAATCAGATTTGATTTGTCCTACCTGTCATCAGTCATTGCCAGAAGGTGAAGCTGAAAACTTACGTAAAGAGTTCAATGTTAATCATTCAACTAAATTAGCCGAGTTGATTAAAGATGGTAAACAAACTGCTCAAGATATTGCAATTACCGAAGCAGGAATTAAGCAAGCAACTGTTGAGAAAGATTCAACGAATAAGAATTATCTCGATGCTCAAAAACGTCTTATGAGCTTGCAAGACGAATATAACAAGGCAAACGAACAAGTTACAGCGTTTGAAGACACAAACGACTACGCGTCAATTATGGATCAAATTACGACGCTTGAGAGTGCTGATAAAACTGAAATTAATTCAGATCATCTTCAAGAATTACAAACAGAACTAGAATCTCAACAAGCCGGTTTGGCACAAGTTAATGCTGAGTTATCAAAAATTGAACAAGTTGAAATTCAAGAGACTCGTATCGAAGAGCTTAAGCAAGAAGAAGTTGATTTAAAAGCCACTGCTCAAAAGCTTGATGGCCAGGATTATCTCTTGCAAGAGTTTACTCGCGTTAAGGCACATCTGCTTGAGGACAAGATTAATTCGTTGTTCAAGAAAGTTAATTTCAAACTGTTTGATGTTCAAAAGAACGGCGAGATTAAAGATGTTGCAGAGGCTACTGTTAACGGTGTTCCTTATTCAACAGATCTGAATTCTGGAGCAAAAATTAATGCTGGTTTGGATATTATCAACGTTTTATCTGATAAATATCACATTGAAGCGCCAATTTTTATCGATAATGCTGAATCAGTTAATGACATTATGTCAACAAAAGCGCAGCAGATTGCGTTAATCGTTAGTGATGATGAAAGTTTGAGGGTGGAATAAATGAAACAAAAACCAGAGAAATTACCGGTATTCATGTACGCCGTTATTAAAGAAGCAAGCTCACTTGACCTGATTGAATTTCTTGAAAACTGGGAAATTAGTGAAGACGAATATGAAGATATTAGGAACTGGTTTCATGAAGAATTAGGAATTGATTTTTACTCGCAAAAGTATATGGAGGATAAATAATGACTGAAAACACACCAGCAACAACTTATAAGTCTCAATTAGCCAAAGTAAACGACGTGTTCATGCCAATGATTGCTGAACAGCTTCAAGGAAACGGCATCTCAATGACTGACTACCAACGTACCGTAACACTAAATGCTATGACAGCAATTAGCACAATGCTTAGCGATAACTCCTTATCGATTAACGACATTGATCATAGCAATATCACCAACATTCTGTTGCAGGTAGCTGCGCTTGAGTTAAATGCGTCTGCTGACCCACGAGAAGTTTACTTTATTGTTCGTAATAAAAAAGACAAAAGCGGTGCCAAGCATCAAGTTGTTGAAATGAATATCGAAGGCGATGGCAATGATGCCTTACTAGCTCGTTTTGGCCGCGGTGTTAAAAACGTTTATCCGTATTGGGTTGTTCGAGAAGAAGATGAATTTGAATATCCAAAACACCAGGGTTTAAAAATGACACCACCAGCATGGACTGAAACGGGTCGTGGAAAAGTCATTCGTGTTGTTTATCCAATCGAATTCAATAACGGTGAGGTTAATTACTATATTGGCGAACGTGCCGATGTTAAACGGAATTTATTAGCTCATGTTACGAATAATTTGATGTGGGATCATAGCAATGCTAAACAGGATTTTATGGATAAGGCTGAAGGCATGACGCTTGATGAAATTCTCGGCGATCCAGATCTGGTTAAACTAGGAAAGATTTCACCAGCTTGGTCCTCACCACAATCACGTGAATCAATGATTCTGCGAAAAATGCGAAATAACGTTGTTAAGAAAATTCCAAAGGACTTCAGCAATGGTTTTATTGCAATGGAATACGATAAATCTACAGATGGCAACTATGAGGCCATGCGCCGCGATGTTACTGAAGAAGCCAATCAAACTGATTTCGATGAAGTTACAAACGTCAAGGAAATTGAACATGAACCAGAAGTTACTACTGAAGAACCAGATGAAGTAAATCAACCTGATATGCCTGAAACGTCTGGACCTGCTGAAGAACCAGAACCAGGCGTTACTCCAGAATCACAACCAACTAATGAAGTAGAGGATGATCCATTTTGATTGAGACAACAGTATTTGGAAGCGGAAGTTCTGGCAATGGTTATTTAATTGATGATGGTGAAACCCAATTAATGATCGAGGCAGGGATTAGTTATAACTTGGTTGCCCCTCGGTTGAAATTCCAGCTCGGTCAAATTGGTGGCATGTTTATTACTCATGAGCATGGTGATCATTCTAAATTCATTAAACAGTATCTTGAACGAACTTCGTTTCCAATTTATTTAACTCGTGGAACGGCCAGAGCGCTTAAATTGGCTTCTAGTTATCGAGTTCAAATTGTCCAGGAGTTTGATCCTATAAAAATTGGTGATTGGATAATTACAGCATTTCCGGTTGCACATGATGCAGCACAGCCAGTTGGGTATGTTTTTGACAATGGTAAGACAGGCGAACGATTAGTTTACGTTACTGATACTTATTTTGTTAAATATCATTTTAATCATGTCACACACATGCTGGTTGAAATGAATTACGCGCAAGATGTTGCGGTCGAGAATGATGTTGAAGGTCAATTAAACCATAGTTTACACAACCGAATTTTAACCAGTCATTTTGAGACGAAGAGCTCGCTGGAATTTATCAAGGCAAATGCTTCGCCGAGTTTGCAAGAGATAACTTTAATTCATGTTAGTGCCACCAATGGCGATCCGGAACGATTTAAGAAAGCTGTCCAAGAATTAACAGGTGTTCCTGTCAAAATAGCAGGGCGGTGATCTAAGTGGCCAAACAAGGCTGGATAAAAGTTTACAGAAAAATAACTGATTCGCTTGTTTGGTCAGATCCTAATTTATTAAAGATGTGGATTTTGTGTCTGACTAAAGCGAGTCATGATGAAAGTACATTCAACTTTAATGGCAAAAAAATACTTTTGCACAGCGGTGAATTCGTCACGGGGCGCACGGCAATAGGGGATGAGTACAATTACGGTGCTCAAAAGCGCCATCAAATTTCTGCTGATTCTTCGTGGAGATTGTTGAAGAAATTAGAAAACATGCAAATGTTGCACATCAAAACAACGACGAAATATAGCGTGGTTACAGTGATTAACTGGTCAGAGTATCAAGAAGTTGCACAGCACTCCGCCAACAACCCGCCAACAAGTCGCCAACAACCCGCCACATACAAGAATGACAAGAACTTAAAGAATGATAAGAATTTATCATCATCATTATCAGTCAACTCAATTAATGATTTTTGGCAACAAAACGGATTTGGAACCATGCCACCTAAGACCTGGGAAGATTTTGATTATTGGATTGATGATTTTAAACAGATTGGTTCATCAAATGACGACGCTGTAAAGCTCATTATCCAAGCATTAAATGTGGCAGTCGATAACGGTGTTAGAAAGTACAACTATGCTAATTCGATTTTAAAAAACTGGTATAACAAGAAATTTACTACTGTTCAAGATGTTGAGAATGCTGAAAAACAGCGTGAAGCACAAAAACAATCAGCAGCTAGGACTCCGCGTCAAGTTAAAGCCAGTCAGCAGGTTGGGGTTACGCCATCTTGGCTGAAAAATGAGGAACAAGTAAAAGTTGAACAACAACCTACGGTTGATCGGCAAAGTATTGCTGAAAAATTAGCCGCTTTAAATTCGTCGGGAAAGAAGGATAAGAATGAAAATAGCAGGTGATACTCCAGTTGTTTACGCAGTAGCTTCAGTTAGCGAATACAACGATATTCAGATCGTTAGTAACTACTATGGCCATAAGGCATCAGCTAAAGGCGCACTGAATCAATTTAGAGATAATTATCCAGATGATCATTTTGAAATTGTTTGCGCACGCGGTTGGTATTGGTTGCCACCTTTAACGGAGGGTGTGTAATTGTTCAATATTATTGCCGCTTTTATCAGCATCATAATTTTGATCACAACGTTATTTTTCAGCGACTGGTTGCCCCTTGTTGCGTTGATTATCGTGATCATTATTGTATTTGTGATTATTTGGAAGTTGTTGGAGGAATAAGCAATGAACGTTTATGTAGTGTATTGGCAGTGTTATGACGAAGTATTTATTATCACAGGATTTTCAACGCCACAAGCTGCTCAAGAATTCTGCGATGAGCATAATGATCGTATTGACGAGGGTTGGTATAGATTTGAATCGATTAATGTGGAGGTTGAAGATTTATGATTAAGAAATTTAAAATTACCGCGATTGAACAAGGTTGGCTGGATAGTTTTAATTCTCATTTCCTTACAAATTACCAGCTTAATCAAGTTTTGAAATTAAATCAGACTGATTGCGCTGACTTATTAGCAAGAATTGAAGAATTTAACGAAACGATTGCTTATGGTTATGCGATTGATTTAGAAGAGGTGGATTAACAGTGTGTAAATATTGTGACATTAAAGAAAGATATGATGGTTATCCAATTCTAGCAGAGGGCAGAGATGAGTTTACTGTCAAAATTACGAGAGCAACTTTTTCAAAAAGGGACTGTGCGATGCTAGGCATCAATCATGACTCGGATTTTGATGACGTTGAAATTTATTATTGTCCAATGTGTGGACGCCGCCTTAGCGATGTATTTAGAGAAAATTACTCGGCCAAGCCAAGTATTCCGAAGTAGAATGCTCGCTATATTTACGATATTAAAATTATGGAGGTTAAGTAATTGAATGAGAAAACATATAAGTCATTAGAATTTATATGGTTCGCAACAATAGTTATTGGAATAATAATGATCCTCGTTGCGTGGAACTATACGCTTAATTTAATCCTGTTATTCGGGGGTGTTCTAATCGTTTGCATGGCTTATTTAGGATATATTGCCACTGATATTGTTGATCATTATATCAGAAACAAAAAAGTCAAAGATGACAGTGGGAAGCCAACATATAAGTTAGCAAGCATTGATACAGCTGATGCGCTTGAAAGCTACGTTGCTGGTTATGAGGATATTAAATCACTGTATCTGAAAGAAAGATCTGTAGATTTAAAACGTGCAATCATTGTAGTTGAATATAATGACGGTAGTTTAGAATATCGAACTGTTGAAGATCCTATTTTGTTCTATGAAGTTGAAGGAGCCGATGAGCAATGATTAAAAAATCTCCAACTGCTATCAATAAACACGGCAATAAAATTAATCGTGATGGATATGTATTTGATTCAGAAAAAGAAGACCAATTCTATCGCAAATTCGTTAAGAATTGCGGTTATAGATTTGAAGTTCATCCATCTTATCTACTCCAAGAATTAACTCAGATACCAGGAACGAAAAAAACCAAAATATCAGCAATTAGCTATAAACCGGACTTCGTTATCTATGATGAGTATGGCCAAATGATTCACGTTTACGACGTTAAAAACAGTTTTGGACCTTATGGAATTGACCAAGGTAACAAGCTTCGTTTTAGGCTGTTTGCAGCTCGATACGGCGTTCCTGTTGAGGCAGTAGTAATATTGGCCCATGAATTCAAAACGATTGCCCAGGGCGTTACCAAGCCCCTGAACGATAAAGAGCCACTTCATAAAACCAACTTCAACTATTCTTGGATTGAAGCGACCAACTACTAGGAGGAAGAATAATGAGCTTAAATTTTTATGGAGAAATCGATAGCATTAGTATTGATAACAAAGAAAACGTGGTTGTAAAGATTAAAGCTGGCACTAGCCAATTAGGCAAGAGTTTGGTTGAGCTTAATGATTTAAAAGAACGTGCCGATGTTTCAATCTTATTGGAATCAGCAGAATTGAGCTTCAACCAGCAAAGTGATATTGAAACCGGTCAATCACGATTTACTTATGCACCTGATGAAGATGGTGTCTGGAAATGTTCTGAAATGGAACAGACTTCACTAGATGTTGGTGGTTCAAATTATCAAGATCAAAAAGTTATTATTTCTGCTAGAGATGTTGATCAGTTCTTGCTAGCTGAAAAGATTGATTATCCTGATTTCGATGTTAAAAGTGTTCTATATAAAGTTAGTGAAGGCTATGAATTTGATGAAATCGCAAAGAACATGAAAATGTCAACAATTGCAATGTTGAATGAATTGAATAAAGCTCGCGACAAATTCGCGCCTTACGCCGCTGCTTGGATTACTCAAATGAATCAGAAGAATGAGGAATCAGAAGAATAATTGGGCACAAAAAAAGCCACCTATTGGCAGCTACTTATCAATTAATACGACAAATTAATTTTAACATAAGGAGTTGCTGTTGGGTGATTGTAATTGATGAAGTTGAAACGCGAGCGGCTGCTGAAAAGATATTAAGCGATTATCGTACTGCTCGTGGTATTGCCAGAATGCCAGTTAATCAGAAAATAACTTCTGCTTGGAGCGATGGACTACCAGCAAGTACAGCTAATAATGACCCTTATGCTCAACGGTACATCGAACAAAAAGAATCGGCTCAGCAATATGTCGATTGGATAGACGGAGCAATTGCAGCAATTCCTAAGCAGATATTTCAAGAATTACTAAGGGCTCGTTATTGTGAAGGGTTAGAGAGCAATCATCCAGATATGGATGCCATCGATCGTCTAGATATTTCCGCTTCGAAATATTTTGATGATAAGCGCACTGCTTTATTACAGGTGTCTCGTCGCCTTCATTGCACGGTTTATATGGAAAGCGAAGCAGAGTTTGGATGATTTCTGGACAATTTCTGGATAGAAAATGGAGTAAACTTGGATAATTTCTGGAGTACTTCTGGAGTTTACTGATGTTATATTGTTAACATCGAAAGAATGAGGAGTGAGTGATCAGGGCGGAAAACCTGCTCACTAACGCAAATCAGTCTAAAGTTGTCGGCCAACATTAGACTTGCACGGCTGGTGTTAAATAACGGTTCGATTCCGTTTCGTGCGGTTCTCCCAATCAGAGAAAGTTAAAGGTCACACGAAAGCGGACAGAGCTTGGTTCGCTTTTTTTGTATCAACACTTGATGATTTGATTATCAAATACTTATTTAAATTTTGTTTATGTCAATATAAATCTGTGATAATATTCAATCATGAATTTAAATATTATCTTGAGGTGATACTAGTGGATACAATGCTCGATTGGCTTTTCAAAAATTTTGATTATAATTCAATTCTAATTGTGATATTGATCGTTATAGTATTATTTTGGATAAAGAAGAGCCCTGAGATGTTTATGTCGAAGGAACATGATTATCGAACATCTGATGCTGCTCAGCGATTACAAATAGATCAATATTATCGTCAGGATAATGGCGGGGATATAAAAAAGAATTTAGAATGGTGGACAGAATTTCTTGTTGATCCAGAAGCAAAAGCAAAAGAGTTATCAAATGATGACGGAGAAACCAATGATCAGCAAGTTAAAAAGCTTAATGATAGAATGCAGTTTATTATGCAATATGGATCGGCGAGAACCGTAAAACTATTATCAATATACATGTACAAAAATTATCGTGGAGATATTAATGACAATGGTACGCTAGTATGCGTTGCATATATAGTTGCAAGTTTAAAGTCTGATTATACTGGCCAAGATACTATGCCAATGGACTTATTAAAAATAAAATTTAATGATTTTTCAAAAAACGAGTCCAAATATCGCAAAATTTGTAAGACGATAAAAAAGGAGACCGGAATTGATGATCATCTTAAGTATCGCAGGCTCAAATAATGTACGTTTATTACTTATATTATTAATCTTAATAATAATTTTGGCGGCATTCTTGTGTTGGAATAGACGTAGTTAAAGACATCTTTGGATGTCTTTTTTTATACTCTAAATTTGGAGGTGTGGTGGTTTATGTGAAATCTAAGAAAATCGAAAGTTTGAGCACTTTTAACTCGCTGCCACAAAAACAGCAAACAGCTATTGCGTTACTATTTTCGGGCAATTTTAAGCAAACGGAAATTGCAGAACAATTAAATGTAAATTCGGCAACTGTTTCTGTTTGGAAAAGACGTGAAGATTTTCGTCAAGGTCAAGATGAGTACAATCGTTTTATGCTCCGAGATTTGGCGGCAAAAGCTGTTATGACTTTGAGCGACTTGCTTGGTGCGAAATCTGAAATGGTTCGATATAATGCCGCTTCTTATATCTTAGATAAAGGCCTTGTTGATAAAGATTTACAAGCTGCTGATTTACGTCGTGCTAACGCTGAAGCAGATATTGCCGAGACGCGTGCCAAATCTATGAAACAATCTAGTGACGATGAGCCTATAAACGTTGTGATTGATATTCCAGATAAAGGAGAGATTGAGCCAGATGGTTAAATTAACTGAAGTATTGGCTCCATCTTTCTATCAACTATTCTGGGACGTTTATAAAAGACGTCACTCAAATTACTGGTGTCGTGGTGGTCGTGGGTCCACTAAGTCTAGTTTTATCTCTTTAACTATCGTATTTGGGGTTATGGTCGATAAGGATGCTAACGCTGTTGTTTTACGTAAATACGCTAGTACGTTGCGTGAGACGGCATTTGACCAATATCTATGGGCAATTGATGCATTGGGGGCAGATGATGTCTGGCACGCTTCTGTGAGTCCTATGCAGCTTACGTATTTACCGACTGGCCAACAAATTCGTTTTAAGGGTGTCGATACCCCAAAGAAGATTAAGTCGCAAAAGTTTAGACGCGGCTATACTAAGTTCATTCATTATGAAGAATGCGATGATTTCAATGGTTTAAGAGAGATTCGTAACGTGAATCAGTCATTAAATCGTGGTGGCGATGACATTACAACATTCTATTCATTTAACCCACCTGCAAGCCAGAACAATTGGGTTAATCAAGCTGTTGTTCAAGAAGGCTTGCGGCCTGATACTTTGGTTCATAGTTCTGATTACTTAACTGTTCCAAAGAAATGGCTTGGCAAAGGTTTCTTAGCTGATGCTGAACAATTAAAGAAAGACAATATCAAAGCCTACAAGCATGAGTATTTAGGTGAAGTTACAGGGACTGGTGCAGAAGTGTTTAATAATTTGACCTTAAGAGAGATTACCGCAGATGAACGTGCTGGATTTGATCATGTTAGACGTGGATTGGACTTTGGCTTTGCTCATGATCCATTAGCTTATGTAGAGATGAATTATCAGCCGACCTATCATCGGCTTTTTATTTACCGTGAAATTTATCAAGTTGGCATGAGTAATTCGAATGCAATCCAGGCACTAAGAGCTTTTAACCCTAACAATGAATTAATACTTGCCGATTCTGCTGAACCGCGGACTGTATACACGTTTCATGATGCTGGTCTTAACCTAATTGGTGCACGTAAAGGACCTGGCAGTCGTGAATATAGTATGAAATGGCTACAAGATTTACGCGAAATCGTCATTGATCCTGTTACTTGCCCTAATGCCGCTCGTGAGTTTAGTGGCTATGAATTGGCACGAGACAACAATGATAACTTTAAATCCGGATTTCCTGATGGTAATGATCATACGATTGACGCTACAAGATATGGCGCACAGTACGATATGAAACGAGGTGCTAAATAATTAATGGATATTAAACAGATGATTCAATTCATCAAGAATACTGATGGGCGAAGATTAAAGTTTCAAAAGCAATATGAAATCAGCAAGCGTTATTACTTTAACCAAAATGACATCACTCTTAAGAATGAGGGAATTTCAAAGACTGAAATCGAGGCTAAGGAAGATAAGAACAACCCACTTCGACATGCTGATAATCGAGTTAGTGCTAACTTTCATCAAATCTTGGTTGACCAGAAAGCCGATTATGTTGCTTCAGTAGCACCTGCCATTGATGTTGGTGACGATGAGCTTAACGAGCAGATTCAGAAAGCCTTAGGTGATGATTTTGCATCGATATTAAATCAATTAGTCGTTGATAGTTCAAATGCTGGAATTGGCTGGCTTCATGTATGGCACGATCGGAAAGATGGACACTTACGATTTGCAGTTATTCCACCTGACCAGATTACACCGTTATATTCTGGAGACACTGACAAGACGTTGCTTGCGGTTCGCCGTACTTATGCTGAAATTGACCCAGAAACAGGCAAGCAGTTCACTGCAACTGAGTATTGGGACAATAAGTCAGGGACGGTCTATAAGTCCACCAAGAGCGATTATGAGGACTTGGAAGAACTAAAGAAATTTGCGGTCATTGATGTTTCAACCAGTGAAGTGACTGGTCATACCGCAACAGTTAATCACGATTTTGGCGTTGTTCCATTTATTCCGTTTTACAATAATAAATTTAGTAAGCCGGACTTGGATAAATATAAAGGCTATATTGATATTTATGACCAAGTTTACAATGGATTCGCTAATGATGTGGCAGACGTTCAGCAAGTTATCCTAGTATTAACGAATTATGGCGGCGTTAATCTTGATAAGTTTATGAAAGACTTACGAGAGAAGCATGCTGTTAAGATGGATTCGGCGATGCCAGAAGACAAATCTGGGCTAAGTACATTAACGATTGATATTCCTGTTGAAGCGCGTAAGACAGTTCTTGAGCTGACGTTTGATGACATCTTTACGTTTGGTCAAGGTGTTAATCCTAACAAGCTAGACCTGGGGAATGGTAATAGTTCCGGTGTTGCACTCAAGATGATGTATGCCAATTTGGAATTAAAAGGCCATACGGTTGAGGCTTGGTTCAGAAATGGTGTTGCTGAACTAGTTCGAATCATTTTGAATGAACTAGGAGCCAGTCAAGATTTAACAATCACTCAAACTTGGAAACGGGCTTCAATTCAAAATGACGTTGAAAAAGCTGATGAGGTTAGCAAATTAGCTGACTATACTTCAAAAACAACTATCGCTAAGACTAATCCACTTGTTGAAGATTGGAAGGATGAACTAAAACAATTGGAACAAGAAGCTGACGATGAAGCTAAGCGACCTGATGTTTTTGTTCCAAAGTCGCTCAAAGATGATTCAGTAGATGATGACGATGAATAATCGTGACTACTGGCAGAGCCGCTATCTCCAAACTAAGCAAGCTGCTGAACGTCAATCGGCGCTTTATGAAGCTCAGTCAGTGAGAGAGCTTGATCACGCCTATGATGTTATTAATCGTCAACTAATCGACTGGTATAAGCGTTATTCAAAGACTAGCGGTACTGATTTTGATACTGCCGCAAAGATTTTGAAGAATGCCAAGGGTGAGAATTGGGAGATGGAGCTTGATGATTTTATCAAAAAAGCTAAATCTGGTGGTTATGAAGATGAGTTAGATCTTGCTTATATTAAGTCAAGAGTATCAAGACTTCAGCAGCTGCAAACTCAATTATCGAAGCTACTAGAACCGATTACACCACAAATTCAAGCTGGTTTTGGTAAAGAGTTAGAACGGAATTTTAAAGATTCATATTTACACACCTCTTATTTGAATGAGAGCGTTACTGGAATTGATGCTAACTTTGCTCATTACAACCAGAAGCAGGTTAAATTGGCGGTTCAACAGCCGTGGAGAAATAACGAGAACTTCAGCAAGAGAATCTGGCGTGACTTGCGTGTTAATTTACCTGAAATTCTGACTAGTAAAGTAACTGAAGGTATTGTTTTGGGCTATGGTTCAAAAAAGATGGCCAAACAACTCGCTGAAAGATATGCTAATTTCAAAAAAGTTGACTGGCATCGTTTGGTTCATACTGAAATGGCTCACGTTACCGAGACAGCAACTTTCCAATCTTATGAAGATGACGGCATTGAGAAATATGAGTATATGGCCACGCTTGAAAGTCATACCTGTGAAGTTTGTGGCCACTTAGATGGTAAAGAATTCAAGATGTCTGACAAACGTGACGGCGAGAATTATCCGCCAATACATCCTTGGTGCCGCTGCACAACAACTGCGGTTGTTCCTGGCTATCCGCCTATCGGGAAGCGCTGGGAACGTGGCGAAGACGGCAAAGGCCGTTTAGTTGATAATGTTAGCTTTGATGAGTGGAAAAAAACTCGCGATGCAAAAGTCCAGCGAGCAGCTGAAAAGGTCAGAAACGAGAAAATACAGGCAGTTAAAGACAGAATAAAGTCTGGTGAGTTTCCACTTGAATTAAATCAAGCTCTCCAAAAGAAACATGATATTCACAGCTCTTCTTATGTTGAAGGTAAAAGCTATTTTGATGATGGGATAGACGTACAAAACCTTGTTAATCAGTCTGCTGGCAATGGTATAATTAAGCTGAATCGAAAAGATAAATGGCAACGTAATTTTGAATTCCATCACACTAATAAATACGTAGGCTGGGTTCACGATGCCAACGGTCAATTAGTTCATGTTAAAAGTTTCAGAATTGCGTATGGCAAAAAAGGCACTCATGTATTTCCAGATTTAGATTAGGAGGTGAAACTATGAAAGATGGTTTGGATTACCGAAAGAAATATTTACACAAAAATGTCGAGGTTAGGTTTAAAGATGGCCAAGTAGAGCGCGGCTTTATTGACGTCGTTGATGAGCCAGACGATGAGCATTCTGATTATTATTTCGTTATGACGACTGATGTTTATAGCTTCACTTTTGAGGGTAATGAAGTAAAAACAATTAAATTAACCTAACAAGCATTCATCAATTATGGTGAGTGCTATTTTTATATCCAAAATTCGACCTGGACAAGTCGTTAAAAGGTCTATTTTTATTGTCCTGTCGTGGTCGCACCACGTAAAAAATCGTGTTAGGACGGAAAGGAAAATATTATGGCATTAACTCGTGAAAGTTTGACAGAGCTTGGATTAACAGAAGAACAGACAAACAGTGTCCTAAAAGATTATGGCAAGTCTATTAATCAATATAAGGGCATGCCTGATAAGATTACGGAATTAACTACAAAAATTAATGAATTAACTGAATCTAACACTTCACTCAATACTGAATTATCAAACGCAAATAATCAGGTAAAGAGCTTGAATAAGAAGGCTTCCTCTGTTGATGAATTAACTAAACAGCTTGAAGATGCTCAAGGCAAGTTGTCACAGACAAAGCTAGATTCAGCTCTTGGTACGGCACTCACAGCTGCCAAAGTTCGTAATCCGAAGACACTAAAAGGCCTGTTAGATATGGACAAAATTAAGCTTAATGATGATGGAAAACTTGAGGGCCTAGATGATCAGCTTGAGTCTATTCAGAAATCAGATGCTTACTTGTTCGATAAAGGTTCAAAAACCAATTACAACCCTAATTCTGGTGATCCAGCTCCAAAAGATTCCACACAAGCCATGATCGATGCTTTTACAAAATAATAAGGAGATGTAATTATTTATGGCAACTATTAATTACGCTGATTCATATCAGCAAGCACTTCAACAAGCGTTCTATGATGGACACTTGTACTCACAAGCATTATGGAATTCTCCATCAAACAACATTATTAAATTTGATGGAGCTAAGCACATCAAGGTTCCCCGTTTAACAATTGATGAAGGTCGTAAGACTCGTACACGTCGTTCAATCACAACTCCAGCTGCTAATTACAGCAATGATTGGGATTCATACGAATTAAAGAATGAACGTTACTGGTCTACTTTGGTTGATCCAAGTGATGTTGACGAGTCTAATATGGTCATTTCTATCGCGAATATTACTAAACAATTTAATCTTGATGAAAAGATGCCTGAAATGGACCGTCAAATGTTCAGTTCGTTATATTCTGAAAAGCAAGCAGCTAATGATGGTGGTATTAACACAGATACGCTTGATGAAAAGAATATTTTAATCGCATTCGATACAATGATGGTTAACTTTGATGAACAGCGAATTCCTAGCTCAAATCGCTTCTTGTATATCACACCAAAGATGAATGCTGTCTTAAAACGCGCTGAAGCCATGAACCGCCAAATGGTCTTAGCCGGCAATGGCACAATTCAACGTACAATTTATAGCTTAGATGATGTAACAATTAATGTTGTTCCATCTGATTTAATGCAAACTGCCTTTGATTTTACAACCGGATCAGAATTACTTGACGATTCTAAACAAATTCAAATGTTCTTGATTTACAACGGTGTCCAAATTGCACCGCAAAAATATAGTTTCGTTGGATTTGATGAACCAACTGCTTCTAATTCTGGTAATTGGTTGTATTACGAACAATCTTATGATGATGTGTTATTGCTCAAGACTAAAACAAAGGGTATTGAGTTTGTTGTTACCGATAAGACACCTGCAACACCACCGGATACCGAGCAACAAGCTGCAAAACTTAAAGTAGAAACCAAGGTTGAAGAAAAAACAACCGCAGCAAAGAAAACGAAATAAACGAAACAGGTGGTTTTGATGATTAAGAATCCACGTTATGACGAAATTCTTGAAAAGTTGATGGCGTTAAGCCCTAAACAAGAAGGACAATCTGAAGAAGAATATCAATTAATTATTGATTTCACTCTGAATAAAGTATTTGATGATGTATCAGCGTATGTGCATATTCCAGTCGATGTATTGCCAGAGCAGATTGATAATACGATCATTAGTCTTTGCTTGACGGCAATAGCTGAAAATGGTCTTTTATCTGTCATAAATGGCGATGGTGGTGACGTTACAAATGTTAGCGAGGGTGATACGTCTGTTACGTTTATGAATCCGTTAACGGCCTATACAACGCTAAATTCAGGTACCACAATTACATCTAACTCTTTAGTTGTTCTTAACTCTTTTAGGACGGTGGCCCGATGAAACTTAGCAAAGCTTATCAAAAAATGTCCCAGGCGTTAGCAACGCTTTACAACGTCAAAGTCACCGTTATTAGCCATACACCAAAGAAAGATGGTGTGTTCACTGACGACGATGTTGAGGAGAAATTATTAACTGATTATCCGGCCAAGATTTCTAAATCAGGCCTTTCAACAAAGGATCAGAAAGAATTTTTGCCTGATAAATATGACGCAATTTTAATCATCGATACTGATGTTCAGATTCCTGCTGGTTGTGACGTGATCGCGACTGATATTCATGATCATGAAACTAGATATAAGCAATCAACTCGTGGATATGTTTATCAAAGCCATCAAGAAGTTGGCTTGTTATTTGATGAGAAGGCTTAGCTATGGGACTTGGCAAAATTGATTACGATCAATTCACTGAATTTGCAGATAAGGTTCATCAGACTGTTGAGGGTAATGAATTCGATCAAAGAATTGAGAAATCATTAGGACAAGCAGCTGGTTATGTTATCAAATCTGCTAAGGCAAAGACACCAACAAAGAGCGGTGATTTGCGCCGTGGCTGGGGTCATGATCCTGCAAAGAAGCAAGGTAATAGATTCTTAGTCGAAATATTTAACAATGTTGAATATGCGTCCTTCGTTGAAGAAGGGCACCGTCAAACTCCAGGAAGATATGTTCCGGCCATTGGAAAAAGGTTGGTAGCATCTTGGGTTGACGGTGTTTTTATGTTCAAAAAAGCACTCGATGAAACTGAAAAGATTGTTAATTCCAATCTGGAAGATGATATGGACAAAGCAATCCAAGATATTTTTGGAGGTATGTAATTTTGGAAGATGTAACGGAATTAATTGGCAAAACAATTGCTGATCATTGGCCGGGCATAACAATTTATCGAGAGAACAAAGCAAGCGGCTTTAATGTCCCGTCCTTTTACGTTCATCGAGTAAATTTACATGTCGACAAACAATATTTTGGTTATCAGTTACGGAAATACAGTTATCAAATTGTTTATTTCCCAGATGATGACCACATCAATCAACAATTAGACAAAGTTTCTGAGGAGTTAGCAGCTTATTTTGAAAAGATTGACGACAATTACTCGCATGTTCTTAATCTTGATATTCATATTGAAGATGAAACTGTTAAATGTACTTTTGATACGGAGTTTAGAGTGAAACCTGGTAACAACAATGAGCCTAAGCAGTCAACCTTAGATTTCAATGGAGGTTTAAAGTGACAAAAAAGAGAACAAATAAAAAAGCAGCACAGCAACCAGTCTTTACAAAAGACGAATTGCTGTCTGCAACTAATTTAACCGGTAGTCAGCGTGACTTGCTCAAAGTTGCGCTGAATCCAGGCAGGACATATACGGTCACTGAAGCTAAGTCTGCAGTGACAAAATTAAAAGGAGGTCTGTTCTAATATGGCTGGTGGAACTTATACAAGCTATTCAAAAAAGCGCCCAGGTGCTTATATTAACGTCAATGCTCCACAAAAGAGCGTTGGCAGTGTAGAGACTACTCGTGGAGTGGTCTTTTTTGTTGGCGGAAATACGCTAGGTTGGGGTCCTGACGGTGTCATTAAGCTGAATGCTGGTAGTGATTTTAAAAAATTGCTTGGTCATGACATTTATGCCGATGATGCTTCAGATCAATTAAAGGCTTTACGTGAAACGCTAAAAGCAGCATTGACGGTACTTTATTACAACATCAATTCTGGTGCTGAGGCAACTTATGCCGATGAAGCATTGCCATGGAAGTTTACGGCAAAATATCCAGGAACTGTTGGTAACAATATTCGCATCAGTGTTGCTAAAAATGCTGCTGATATTTCTCAAACTGTTGTAACAACATATTTTGGTACTGAGCAAGTCGATCAGCAAATTGTGATTGGTGCTAGTCAATTAGAAAGTAATGATTACATCGATGTAGAAATTGTACCAACAGAAGATGATGGCAAAACATTGCTCGATGCTTTAACAGCAAGCATTACAAAATCTTTGGCTGGTGGCACTACTGACACATCAGCCCAGGTCGATACTGATGCATTAATTAGTGCAATGGAAATCGAACAGTTTAACACTGTTACAGCTGCTGGTAACGATAAAGATGCGCCAATTCATCAATTATTAGTTGCTACTGTTCAGCGATTACGAGAAGATTTTGGTCAAAAAATTGTTGCGGTAATTCCTAGTGGTCAAACTGGTGCTGATTATGAAGGTGTAATCGTTGTAGCCAACGGTGTTGAATTATCAGATGGTGAAGTATTAAGCGCAAGTATCGCAACTGGTTATGTTGCAGGAGCCGAAGCTGCTGCGGACGTTAATCAGTCATTAACTTATGCTCAATATCCTGGTGCAACTGCTGTTAATGGCCGTTTAAGCAATGATGATACAATCTCTGCTTTGACAAACGGTAAATTATTATTCACTGCTCTGCGCTCTGGTTCAGTTGTGATTGAAGAAGATATTAATTCTTTACACACTTACTCAGCTAATAAGAGCAAATCATTATCTAAGAATCGCGTAATGCGTGTACTCGACGATATTGCCCAAAACACTAAAGATACCTTCGAAGCTAGCTTTATTGGAAAAGTAAACAACGATGCAGCCGGTCGTGATTTATTCAAAGCTAATCGAATTGAATATTTGACTTCATTAGTTAACTCTGGCGCAATTCAACAGTTCGATGGTGAAGATATTACTGTTAACCCAGGAGCTGAATTGGATCAAGTAATTGTTGACTTAGCAGTTCAACCGCTTGATGCAATGGAGAAACTTTACATGACGGTGACTATCTAGAAGGAGGTTAGAACAAAATGGCAGATTCAAATACTGCAAAATTTTTGAATGCAAAAGATACGATTTCTTCTAAAGAAGCCGTCGTTTTTGCAACGATTAAAGGCCAAAACATTCCGATGATTGAGATCAAGGAATTAACAGCAAAAATTGAAAAGAATAAAGAAGAAGTCCAAGTAATCGGTCGTCGTATGACTGGCAACAAGACAACTTCAATGAAGGGCACTGGTAGTTTATCGGGTTACGTTATTAATTCTAACTGGATGAAGTACGGTCTAGACTTCTTGCGTGGTGGAGCTGATTTATATTTCAGTATCAATGCAACTATTAACGACACAACAAGCTCGGTAGGATCTCAAACAGTCTTATTAAGTGACGTTAACTTGGATGATATTCCAATCCTTGATCTAGAATCAGATGATGGAACTTTGGAATGGGAAACAGACTTCACATTCGAAGATGTCCAACTTGTAACACCATTTAAAGGCATTCAATAATTAATTAAAATTCTGGAGGAAAAATCATGGCAACATCAGTTGAAGCATTTTTATCACAAAACGTAGTAGAACCAAAAACTATTGAGGTTAAATTCGATCGTTTTAACGCTCCTTTTGTTATTAAACCTGTATCTCAAGCAGAAGCAGATAATATTCGTAAGACATGCACTAAACGGATTAATAATAAGCAGACTGGTACTATTACACAACAAGTTGACACCAGTGCATATTCAGATGGACTGATTAAAGCAGCAGTTGTTACGCCAGATCTTAATAATTCTGACTTGCAAATGTCTTATGGTACTCCAGGCAAGCCAATTGAAACATTACGTGCAATGTTACTTGTTGGTGAATATGCAGAGCTTGGTGAAAAGGTACAAGAAATTAGCGGTTTTGAAACTGAAACTGAGGACGAATTGGTACAAGATGTAAAAAACTAATTGATGCCGGCGAGGGTAATGACTTCACCTATTATTTTTTTGCAATGAATAATTTTCATTTATTGCCAAGTCAGTGGGCTGAACTACCACGTCGGGAAAAAGCCATAATTATTGCCGGAATTGATTTGCGGGTTGAAGAAGAAAATAGACAAGAAAAGAAAGCTAAAGCAGCAGCTAGTCGTGCAAAACACTAGCGCTGCTTTTTTCTTTAACCTAGAAAGGAGGTAATTTATGGCTACAATTCGATCATCAATTGAAATTCAGGACAAGTTCTCATCAACTTTAACTAAGTTAGATAGTGGCCTGAATAAATCAAATTCAACGTTTGAAAGGTTTAGCCAAGGACTCAACAATGCGAAAGTACCTAAGTTTGGCCAAGCAATTAACCAAGGATTAGACAGCGTCAAGGGCAAACTGTCAGAAACTGGTAGCATGTTTAAATCGGTGTTTAGCGCTAACTTGATTAGTGGGGCTGTCTCAAATGGAATTGGTGCAATTAAAAATGAATTAACCGGATTAATATCTGATCTTAGTGAGTCTGCTGCGGTTTGGTCAACATTTAACGGGAATATGACCAATATGGGTAAGAGTAAGGCGGAAATTGCTGCAGTTAAAAAGGATTTGCAAGGATATGCCCAGGCGACAATTTATTCTGCGTCTGATATGTCGTCGACGTACGCACAATTAGCTGCAGTCGGCACAAAAAATACTACACAACTGGTAAAAGGTTTTGGTGGATTAGCTGCTGCTTCTGAAGATCCTGCTCAAGCAATGAAGACGTTGAGCCAGCAAGCCACACAAATGGCTGCATTGCCGAAAGTTCAGTGGGCAGATTTTAAGCTCATGCTACAACAAACTCCTGCAGGCATGTCAGCTGTTGCTAAATCGATGCATAAGTCCACAAGCCAACTAATCAAGGATATCCAAGCCGGTAAGGTTAAAACCCAGGATTTCTTTGATGCTATTTCAAAGACCGGTACGAACGATGCTTTTAGCGATATGGCCACCCATTATAAAACGATGGGCCAAGCCATGGATGGTTTGCGCGAAACAGTTGTTAATAAATTAGGAAACGCTTTTGATAAATTTAATCAAAAAGGTATTACGGCCATCAGTGGTATTACTGATAAAATTTCAGAAGTTAATTTTGATAGTTTGGCAGATAAGGCGATTGCTATTTTTGGAAAAATTCAGCAAGGATTGAAATCTTTCTCTGGTGGTTTTTCTGATTCTGGTGCTGCTAAATCAATTACTAAGATGTTTGATCAGATTAAAACAGCCATGAGCGGTCTGGATAAATCAACGGGAAAGAAAGATCCGTTTGCTTTTCTAAAAACGCTTGGAACTGGGGTGGGTGATACTATTGGCGGTTTGGCCAAGGCTATTGGTTCGATTTCAATGGCTATTGGTAAGCTTGACCCTGCTTCATTAGCTGCTTTAGGAGCTGCAATCGTTGTGTTAAAGACCGGTACTAAAGGTCTTATTGTAACTGGGATTGTAATGCTATTTAATGCAATTGGTAAGATGCCACCAGCTACTGTCAATGCTTTAGCAAAAGGACTAGCCGCTTTGGCTGTTGCAATTACAGCATTTAAAGCAGTAAGCAAAGTAGCTAGCGGTGTTAGTAGTTTTCTTGGTGTAATTGGTAAATTCAGTAAAACAAAGGTTCCTGAGGTTCCGTTGCCTGATCCAGCGAAGAGTGCTTCTTCAGCCACTGGATTATTGAAAGCGGCGGGTGCATTACTAATGATTGCCGGTGCTGTTGTACTTGCTGCAGCTGGAATGTGGATCATGGTTCAAGCAGCAACTCAATTAGCTAGTGCTGGTTGGCCTGCTGTTGCTGCATTAGGTGCTCTAATCGTAGTTATTGGTGCATTTATAGCAGTAACTGTACTACTTGGACCAGCTTTATTAGCTGGTTCAGCTGGGCTTATTGCATTTGGGGCCGGATTGGTGATTATTGGTGCGGCAGTGTTGATTGCAGCAGCTGGTTTAGCTTTGATTGCAGTTGTATTGCCGCTTATTGCCCAATATGGGACTACTGCGGCAGTCGGCTTTTTAGCAATGGCTGGAGCTCTGATTCTCTTTGGGCCTGCAGCTATTGTTGCAGGTGCTGGGGCCTTAGTATTAGCTGTTGGATTAGCTGCATTAGGCGTTGCGGTTATGGTTGCCGCAGTTGGAGTGTTAATGCTTGGTGCCGGATTAATTGTCGCATCTGTTGGATTGCTTCTAATTGCTGTAACCTTGCCACTCATTTCTGCCTTTGTAACGAGTGCTGCAACTGGTTTTGTTGCATTAGCTGGTGCGTTACTGTTGTTCGCTCCAATGGCGATTTTAGCCGGTGCTAGTGCGATTGTTCTCGGGGCTGGTTTATTAGTTATGAGTGCGGCTGTAATTGTTCTAACGGTTGGTTTGGCGCTATTATCAGCAAGTATGATGCTGTTAGGTGTCAGCACGTTGCTTGTCAGTGCTGGCATGCTGTTACTGTCAGTTTCATTACCACTAGTAAGTATGTATGCTTTACTAGCGGCTACTGGATTAATGATGATGAGCACGTCAATGATGATGCTTGCACCGATGGCATTAATGGCCAGCGTTTCTATTGCTGCACTTGCAGTTGGGTTAACGTTATTTGGTGTTGCGGCTGTTATTGCCGCTGCCGGAGCTGTTGCGTTAAGCGCAGGATTAGTTGTTGTTGCAGCTAGTATGTTTATGGTAGCGGCCGCTGTTGGCGTTACCGCTGCTGCATTATCGGCTTTAGGTGCTGCTGTAATGGTTTTGGCCACTGCATTTATTGTAGCTGGGTCAATGCTTGTTTCTGCAATTACTAGCGCAATGAGTGGCGTTGTCAGTGCAGTTTCAAGTGGTATTCAAAGTGCCGTTTCAGCTGCTGAAGGTTTTGCTGATTCATTAGTTTCAGTTGGTCGAGATTTGATTCAAGGCTTTATCAACGGTGTGAAGGGAATGGCTAAGAACATCATCGGTGCTGTTTCTGGAGCAATCGGAGGAGCTGTAAGCTGGATTAAATCTAAGTTGAAGATTGGTTCACCTTCGAAATTGATGAAACAATATGGTCGTTGGACTATGGAGGGTTATTCAGGCGGTATTATCGATCGTGCTCGTGCGGTTCGTCAATCTGCAGGCAAAGTGATTGGCAAAGTTACGGATGCATTCAGTAGCGTTTCGCTAGGACAGTTGGATACGTCAAATCTGTTGAGCTCTAATCCTGGTGATTTACTTGCTAAAGGTTTCAACCGCGCCGCTCGTGCAGTCGGAACTGTTGCGAGTGCATTAGTGGGATTACCAAGTGATTCATCAATCGGGATCACCGGTGATATAGATGGAACAGATGGATTTACAACTCATACACCTGATGGCTTAACGCCTGGTGGTGGAACAACTTACTCACAATCTCAAAACAGTAGCAATTATGATAATCGTTTCATCGTTGAAAAGGGCGCATTTGTCTTTAATGGCAATACTAATCCAGATGGCGCTGAAACAATTGTTGAAAAAATTGAATCTTATTTGAAGCAGAAGCATGATGCTTCACTTGCCTAAAGGAGATGATGAAACTTGGAACACATGGGTGTTTATTTAACAAACAGTAAGAATAAAACAATCGAGCTGCCAGTGGCACCTGCCGAATTTCTCATCAAAAAAGAGAAAGACAGCGAAAAGGCTGTTATTCTTGGCTTAGGTGAGATTAATCGAATGGGATTGAATAAAGCAACAGATCTCAGTATAGAGTCAACTTTGCCAGTTAATCCCAAACAAGCACCGTGGTGTACAGCTCAAAAATTATTGAGTTCTGCTCAGGCGTATATTGATTGGTTGAACGCTGCAAAAGATAGTTCTAAGCCTGTTAGAGTAGTTTTATCTGGTACGCATATGAACTTGTCAGCCAATATTGTATCGTTTGAATATGGCTTTCAGAACGGCAATTCTAACGAATATGCATATACGCTGGCGCTTACTGAGTACCATGAAATTAAAGCAATCAAAACAGTGATTAAGCAAAAAGTGGTACCAAAGAAACCGGCGCCACGGCCGAAGCCACCGAAAAAGATAGGTATTGGGTCAACTGTCATTGTGAACGGTCGTTTGCACAGAGACTCATATGGTAGCGGACCAGGTGTGACTGAGCGTAATGCTACTCGCAAGATTAATTTCATTGCCAAAGGTCGTAAATATCCATACCATGTAACATTGCTGAATGGTGGTTGGCGTGGCTGGGTAACTGCTGGGAGTGTGAAAGCTAAATGACACTCACAAAATTTGAAATCCATTCTCGCAAGTCAGAAAATTATTGGGATGTTCGTAAGTTAGTGAAAGATGATTTCACTTTAAAAACAGATGGCAATTTTGCAGCAGGTGAGCTTGATTTTGACCTGTTTGAAGTTAATGAGGGCTTTGTTCCGAACAACGGCGATGAAGTTCGATTCGAATGGGACAATCAAAAGATTTTCTTTGGTCATATCTTTAAAGTTAACTACACTAGTGATGAGGTTTTTAGTTGTGTGGCATATGATAATATGCGCTATCTGAAGAATCAAGATTCGTTAGTTTGGCCAGTTTCGACATTGACGCAAAGATTTACGACGATGTGCAAGTCAGCTGGCATTAGTTATCGCGTTGTTAAAGGTAGTAATTATAAGCTGCCTGCTAAAGTCAGTGACGGTGTTAGTTTCTTTTCAATGCTTCAAGAAGACATTGAGTCAGTTTATACGGCCACTAAAGAAAGATATTTCATTCGAGATAATTTTGGCACTGTCGAGCTGTGTGCAATGCCACTTCAAACATCCGGTGAAGTTCTAGTCGTTGGTGATAAAAGTATTGCCACAAGCTGGGAATATGATCGCAGTATTGACGATGCAGCCAATGTAGTCAAAGTTGTTAAGAATTCTAAAAAGGATGCTGGAAAAACTACGGCCACCGCTTCTGATGATCCAAATAATACGGTTATCACTTCTCAATCCGCTAGCAGCTCAAGTACAATTAGCCGCTGGGGCAAGTTGCAAATCGTTGAAAAAGTCAATGACGATAAAATGAACTCAGCACAGATGAAGTCGCAAGCCCAATCATTATTGAAACAGCACAATATCCAAGAGTCATCTATGAAAGTAACTGCTATTGGCAGTCTTTACTTCAAAGTTGGCTCTATTTTTGTGCTCAAAGTTGCTAGCTTGGGAGATATTGGTATCAAACAACCAATTGTCACAGTTCAAACGTGCACGCAGAATTTTAGTTCTAAGAATTGGACAACTGATATGGAGGTGAGCTTGTAATGGCTGGGGAATATTTATTAAAAATGATGAATAGTCGTGGTGGGAAGCCAAACGAATATGCCGACATTGTTTTTGGTCGTGTAATCAGCACAAGCCCGCTGCAAGTTCAGTTGGCCAACAATATGATTTTGCCTGCAAGTCTATTAACGTTGGGGTTACATGTCACAAAACACCAGGTCAAGCTCAGCTATCCTGATCGAATTAATGAAGACAAGAAAGATATTCAACGAACGGAAACTGTCACGGTTGATGAGTCGCTCCAAGTCGGCGAAGGCGTTGCAATGATTCGCAGTGACGGTGGCCAGTCGTTTTATATTTTCGAAAAGATTGGAGCTGGTGACTGATGGACAATGATTTGTTTCAAGATGAAATCGAAAATAGCATTGAAGAAGTTACGTTGCCAACTTTGACCTATCAAGTTGTTAATGGCCGTGTTCAAGGCATGATTGATGAACAAATAGCCATGAGGCAAGCAATCGACAAGATACTTCGAACCGAGCGCTTTGTTTTTCCAATCTATGACGATCAATATGGCAATGATTTTATTGAATTAATTGGTAAAGATATGCCATATGCTAAAAATGAAGTTCAAAGAATGATCAACGAAGCTCTGTTGGGCGATGATCGTGTTGTTAATGTCAATGTTGATGATATTGAAGAAGTTGATGCTGCTTCATTAGAAGTAAAGGTAACTGTTGAGACTATTTTCGGCGATTTTGATACGGAAGTTGAGGTGACAATGTGACACCAGAGGAATATGCAGCACAATTAGAAAAATATGATTTTAATTATTTTATTGATGAAGCGTTAAGCCATGTACCTAACACAATTGATACTCGGCAAGGTTCGATTATCTATGATGCACTTGCTCCAGTCGCTTACAGCTACGCTGAAATTGCAATGAATTTGCGAAATATCATCGTTGATACATTTACGCAAACGGCAACCGGAGAATTCCTAGACTATCGTGGCGCTGAACGTGGTTTGAAACGGTACGAAGCTACAAATGCTGAAGCAACAGCAGAATTCAAAGATGCTAATAATCAAAATGTAGTAGTTGAGATTGGCGATCGTTTTGCAAGTATTGGTGCTACACCGTTTTTTTACACAGTTACTAAAATTAATGGCGATGGTACAGCTCAACTAACGTGTGAGTCAAGCGGATCAGAGGCTAATCACTATGTTGGCCAGATTTTACCAATCACTCCGAACGATGAACTTGCAACTGCAGCAATTACTTCTATTTCAGTGCCTGCAAGAGATGCCGAGAGCGATGAAGACTTTCGACAACGAATTTTGGAAGCTCCATCTGATGTTGCTTATGGTGGAAATATTGCTGATTATCAAAAGATGGTTTCAGAATTGGGTGATGTTGGTGCTGTTCAGGTTTATCCAATATGGAATGGCGGTGGCACAGTCAAACTAGTTATTTTGAATAATAGTTTTGATATTCCTAGCCTACAACTAGTTTCTGAGGTTAAAGAAGCGATTGATCCCACCGATGTTTCAGGCGAAGGTTATGGACTAGCACCGATTGGCCACGTTGTGACTGTCGTTGCTCCAACAGCTGCTAATGTCAATATCAAAGTTGATCTAGAGTTAGATCCTGCGGTTGACCATGGTGCGGTGATTAATTCAACTAAGCAAGCCTTGTCAGATTATCTGTTAACACTACGAAAGTCATGGGATAAGCTCCCGGCTGGATCACGCAACTATAAGCTTGTTGTATACCGTTCTCAAATTCTGGCCACAATTTTGAAAACTCCTGGCATTATTAACGCAACTAATCTGTTACTTAATAATTCCGATCAGGATATTCAGTTAACTATGACAAACACAACTTCGCAGCTACCGCTATTAGGTGAGGTGACAATCAATGAGCCAATTAATTAGGCTAACCGACTTGTTGCCAGATTACTATGACGGCATCTACGAAATGCACGAATTGACGTCAGTTGAACAACCGCAACTTGATGAATTACAACGAATTGTTGATCAGGTTGAAGCTAATGAATTCATTTCAATTGCTGATAGTCAAGGACTTTCAATTTTTGAAGAGATGTACGGTTTAAAAGCTGATAACAGCGATTCGCTTGAAATGCGTCGATTCAGGTTACTAACATTTTTGTCAATGTATCGACCATATACAATGCGCTATCTGAGAGAAGTTCTGTTGAGCTTAGATCCTAAGTCGACTATCAAATTAATCAATGATAAATATCAGCTAGTCATCAATACTCAGCTTGAAAAACAAGGTGAAATGGCGCAACTTGATACGTTTTTAGCACAGATATTGCCAGCTAATTTAGTTCTTGAAATGAGTAATAATTTTAGTGGTCAATCAACTGGTCAGATTTTCCTTGCTAGTGGAATTGTTCCAACTGAAATGATTACGATTACGCAAGATTATAAAGAATCAACAGATATTCAGTCAGTTGCTTTGCTTTCAAATGCTAGTGTTCCATCAATGCAGCAAATAGTTACTGAAGATTATCAAGGGAGTGGCCAGATTGATGATTCACCGTCAACTGTTCAACATCAAGTCATTACTGAGATTGTAGAAATTAATTAGGAGGTGAATTTATGGAATTTAAACAATCAGTCATTACGACGCAAGGACGTAGTTTAATGGCAAAATTACTGACCGGCTCAACTACCGCAACATTTACGAAGATTGCTACTAGTTCAAAAGTTTATACTGATGCACAACTTGCAGGATTGGCCACACTTGGTGAAGTTCAACAAACAACTACTGTTCAAGTTAAAGCTAACAACAGTTCAACGATTACTGCCGAAGGTGGCATTGAGAATACTGGCATTAAGACCGGTTATTACATCAATACTATCGGCCTTTATGCCAAGGAAGCTGGCAAGAGTGAAATTCTCTACTCAGTAGCTAGCGCTAAAGTGAACGGCTATATTCCCGCTGACACCGGTGTTTCAAAGACTGGTGTTGTCATTAAGATTTACACCGAAATTGGTAATGCTGATCAAGTTAATTTAGTTGTTGATCCTGGCGCAACTGCAACGATCAATAATATTAACGATTTAAACAAAAGAATTGATCAATCAAATTTGTTTACTGCAGTTGGCTCAGCTAGAAATCTAAACCTGGGAAGTTTATCTAATGATGATTTTCCATCGTTTAGGGCTTTCTTGTATCAATATGGTGCTGGTGTTGCTCAATCCGATTCGGGTTATTTCGGTGTTAAGCAAGTAAACGAAGTACCAATTCAGGCTCAATTTACGAACGCGAATGGAACAGTACAATTCTTAATTAACGACGAATCGGTTAAGAAGTATTGTCCAGATTTTAATTTCAATACAATCACAACAACAATCAGCTCGGACAAGAAATGGATTTATTTAAATTCAGGTGTTTCCACAGTCGGAATCCGAGCCGAAAATGTGACATTCAAATAAATTTAGGAGGAAATATCATGGCAACATATACACCAATCGAACACGGTAAAGCCAACTGGGACAAGGACTTGAACGATAATCTCGCCAAAATTTTCGGGGGGGGGGCGACTGATGACAGTGGTTGGGTTGATTGCGCAACACTAGTCAACGATGCTCAAATTTATTCTGCTTTGTCTAGCAACAATACTGAAGATAGAAGTACAGCTATTAAACGTCGTGTGCTTAATTTCGGTAAATTTAAACTTATTTTTATTGCTGGAGCTGTTGGATATAAGTTTACAGAAGATAACTTTAGGGGGCTAACGGTTGCACAATTACCCGCAGGATTTCCAGTATCATACCGTTTGACCGACGGCTGGTTATTGGCTGGATCCGTTCATACAACTGTAAGATGGTACGTGGCTCAAGACGGTAGAAACTTATTAATCGACGGAGTTGGTTTTGATCCAGTGCCCAAAGTGGGTGATCTATTATGGTTTCCAATTAATTTAATGTACATTTCAGATTAGTCGCTCATTTTATGGGCGACTTTTTAAATAGAAAGGAGCCTGTAAAATGGCACAATTTGAAAACATCTCTCACGGCGAACCAAACTGGGAGGGAAAAGTAAACAGAAATTTTAGTAACGTTACTCAAGATTCAGGCTGGCAAGCATTACCAGTTTTAGCTCCTGCAACTTCAACGTATGGGTTAAGATTTAAAATTCTTAATCAGATCCTCTATTTTGATGGGTCATTCGTTCCGAATAATACGGGTGAAATAAAAATTGCGACTTTGCCTTTGCAAATCAATAAGAGCTTTTTAGGAAAAAATGCGACAAGTGGAGCAGCTGTTTCATGTTTGATCTCAAGAGATGGATCTTTTTCAGTCAAGTCTCTTGATAGTGATCAAAGTATAACTTTTGATGGCGTTTCGCTTCTAGTCGGAAATATCACCCTGGGGGGGGTAACAACCCCGCTGTATCAACGATTTAGGGACTTTTTCGGTTGCCACTTCAACACAAAATTGGAGGTGGCATAAATGAGTTCAAACGTTACAAACATCTCACACGGACAAGCAAACTGGGATGCGGTTGCTAATCAGAACTTTCAAAATCTTGATGCCGATTCAGGTTGGACTGATGCAACTGTTCTCGCTCCATTTACCGGCTGGGTAAGATTTAGAGCCCATGCTCATTCAGTTGAAATTGTCAGCAATGTTCTCGTATCGCCTGATTTTGATCTCACCACAGAGACTGTTTTAGCCAATTTACCAGTTAATGTTTTTAGCAAACACGTTTATCAAAGTTTCTTTATCTCATTTATGGACGGTAGTAACACTTATGCTAGGTGCCACATTCGAGACGACTGCACTTTAACTGTGGTTTCAGCAACGGGCAATTTGAAAGATCATGCCCTGCGTATTTCACAAACTATCTCAATTTAATCAAGGAGGAACAAAATGCAATTAATTTATTTCTATAACGATCAACGACAGTTAGATCATTCAGAACTAGTTGATGATGATTATCAATTACCTGCTAACGCAACAGACATTCGACCTGCTGACGGCTTGTATGAGCCGTTAACATTTACCGGTTCAGCTTGGACAGGTGTCACTCGTGAGGAATGGTTGGCTAATCAGCCTGAACCCGAACCGGTTGAACCAACCGAACAAGATAAAATCAATGCTCAATTAATGCTAACTGACGCTAAGAACAAAAAAGACCAGGATATTTTGAACGCACAAATTCTATTGCAAATTGCGAAAGGGGCTAACTAACATGGCTATTTATATCAAACAATATTACGAAATGGGCTTATACACTAAAGATGATGTTAAGGTGTTTGTTCCATCAATGATCACTTCTGATGAGTATAAAGAAATCACTGGCGAAGAATATGTAGCTGGTTAGTTTTTGGTGGTGGACGTTATCCTACGATTACTTTCTAAAATGAGCTATGACCATAGCTTTATTTTTGGTTTTGCTATTGCAATTCCAACATGGCTATTCAGCCAAACACCGACTGTTGAACATGCTGTAATGATTGGAATTTTAATTTTTACATTTGTTCTGGACTGGTTAACTGGCGTAACTTTGGCACATAAATCAACAGTTGTTCATCGAACCAGCCACGTCGGCATCAATGCGTTTATTCGTGATTTCATTATTGTTTTAATTTGTGCAGCAGCAATTGGGCTTGATTTCGTCTTCGAAACCAAGTCTTTTGTTTTCGCATTTTTTACTGGAGCCTTTATCTGGCAAAACTTTTATTCTTTTTTAGGTAATGTAGCCGCGCTTGGTTGGGGAAAATATTATCCAATGTGGCTTTTTAAATTAATACAAGGTGAAATGATCGCGAAACTACAAAAATATTTTCCAGACTCTAAAGACAAGAAATAAGGTGAGTGCATGAAGCTATCAAATAAGACTTATGACCGCTTGAAATGGGCATTAACAATCGCTGCTCCTGCAACAATTGTTTTAATTAATGCTCTGGCTCCGCTGTATCACTATGACGCTAACTTGGTAACAGCGACCATTTCGGCCGTTGTAACTTTTGTTGGATCGTTATTCATGATTAGTTCTAATCAATATAAAAAGGATGGTAAGAAGTAATGGCTACATTAAACGGTATTGATATTGCAAGTCATCAAGCAGGAATTAATCTCAACAAAGTTAAATACGATTTTGTTATTATTAAAGTCACAGAAGGCACTAGTTATATTAATCCGTATTGGAAAACTTGGTGTGATCAAGCATTAAAGGCCGGCAAGCTTGTCGGTCTTTACCATTATCAACATAAAGGTAATCCGATCGGTCAAGCTGACTTCTTTCTAAAAAACGTTGGAAATTATGTTGGTAAAGTAGTTCTTGCTGATGACTTTGAACACGACCAAACAGGTGATAGCTTGCACAGTGCAGCAGGTGTTGCCGACGGTAAGGCTTGGTTAGATCGAGTTTATGCTAAAACAGGCAATAAAGCGTTGTTCTATACAAGCCTTGCATGGGTTACCGGCAATTATGCTTTGGATTTTTCTTCAATTGTGAAAGGAAACCATGGCTTATGGCTAGCTCAATATAATCGAACGGGTAATCCAGCAGAGGGATACAAACCGCGTGAACTATATGGAACGTTAACGCAATGGTCAAATATGGCCATCTTCCAGTATTGTTCTACTGGTCATTTGAGCGGTTATCCTGGCTAATGATGTCATTGCTAATAAGGTTAGTTCAGGCGCTACTAGAACTAAGCTTTTGGGTAAGTATGCCGCTGGGGTCCAAGCCATTGTTAACCGCAAGCTTGCTGGCGCATCGGTTAATATTACAAACATTGTTCTTGCTAACGAAACTAAGGCTGGTCACTACGGAAATGGTAACGAGCGTAAGAAGTTATTAGGTTCATATTTTAACGGTGTACAAGCGATTATTAATAAGGGTGCAGCCACTTACTACACCGTAAAATCAGGTGATAACGTTTCAGCAATTGCAGCTAAGTACAAGACAACAATTGCTAAAATCGTTAGTCTCAATGGCTTGAAGAACGCTAATTTAATCTATGCTGGCCAAAAGCTACGAGTTAAATAACGTTGTTAAACACAACAATTATTGATAATATATCAAAGTGAGATTTTGATGCTCTCACTATTCCTTGCCTACTCAATTAAGAGTAGGCTTATTTTTTTGCAATTAATTAAGTTGTTTTAACGCATTTTGTTGTATGTATTAATAGACGGCCTCGTCAACCGTCTGTCCACGATAAAGACCGCCATTCAATTAAGAGTGGCGGTCTTTTTTGTGTTTCTACCTATAATAAGTAAGTTACCCAAAGTTACCCGTTTTTAGAGAAAAAGCTATGTATATCAATATGTTTATAATCTATGAAATTGCGATCACCGGTATACATAGTTAGAACACTGAGAAATCAGTGTTCTTTTTGTTTTGTAAAGTTATAACAAATCATATAGTTATTTACTTGAACTAACAATGGACTAATTTCAAGTTTATTTAAAAAATAAGCTTGAAATTAGTCTTTTTTTGTATATTGAGAGAGAATACTATTATTAGAGCACAGAATATAACCATCTAAGAGAAAAGTGATCACGATTATATCAAACTACCAGTGTTAAATAGCGAAATATTTTAAACCTATTTTTTAAAAAATAACAGAGCTATATTGTTTGACCAAATTTGACTAATATGTTAAATTAGCAAAGTAGTTTATTGAGTGCTAAAATACTAGTACGAACTAAACTTATCGATATAAAATCAAGGAGGCAATACTAT
>PPYE01739948.1_pt1 | contig 38948 bp, 40 predicted proteins | sample 1559881 | NCBI WGS metagenome assembly PPYE01 (sample SAMN08240022, study PRJNA423297) | Human gut metagenome, whole genome shotgun sequencing project. | reverse complement strand
ACATTGGGGCGTCGCCAAGTGGTAAGGCAAGGGACTTTGACTCCCTCATCCGCTGGTTCGAGTCCAGCCGTCCCAGCCAGAATCGCTCCCCCTGTTTTGGGGATCATATAGAACTTTGACCCGGTAGCTCAGTCGGCAGAGCAACTGCCTTTTAAGCAGTGGGTCCGGGGTTCGAATCCCCGCCGGGTCACCACGTCGGAGCAAGCGACATATCGCTTGCTCCGACTTTTTTGGAAAAGTCAGAGCGCGCTCATTTTGCTGCTCCTCCTTTCCAAATCGCAACCGCTTGCGCTGGGTTGCGGTTTGGCTTTGGGGCAGAATCGGCGGGATGCCAGAAAAATCCGGGCATCCGATTTGCAAACACGCCAAAATCAGAACACAAAAAGCATGGTTTCAACACAGTATTGTGATATGGTACTGCATCATGAAAGGCGGTGTGGTGGGTCATGGACACAAAAGTAAAAAGAAATATTGTATGTAAAGATCCGGCAAGACAAACGGCATGGAACCTCAAGGTAAACAACCCGATCAACGCGGAGCAGTTTTTGATTATTGATCTAATTATACACTCTCTACAAAATGCCCCCAACAACTACCTGATTATTGATATAAATCCAGAACCCCTTCCCTGTGGACCATTGACCTACATACAAGCGATCCGTAACGGAGAATCCCTATGGGAAGTAGAACTCCATTTTGAAGTGCCCTGCGTTTTTAGTTATGCTTACAAAGGCACTGTAAGGGTGCGGAAACATCCATGGACTCAGTTTGGCGCGCAATTTCACAGGGTCGAGGATGTAAGCGGCGTTTTTGAACAGATCCTTTGCCACGATTCCGTTCCCGACCTTAGTAAATGGAGAGATTATACAAAAAGAATATATCTGCAACAACGAAAGAAAAGAGGCAAAAATAATCCCCATTCCAGCAGGTAGGCATCGATAGTGTTGTGATCTTTCACGTCGGAGCAAAGTCCGCTTTGCTCCGACGCTTTTTTATGCTCATGCACAAAAAAGTGCCATCCGCCCGCTCCCTTGCTCCTCCTTTCCAAATCGCAACCGCTTGCGCTGGGTTGCGATTTGGGTTTGGGTGCAGACCTGGAAGGCGGTCCTCGAAACTGTTCAACCGCTCCACGTGGTCGCAAAGTAAACTTTGCGACCACGATTTTTTTATGCCCGCCCGCTCAGGCATTGAAAGTCCGGCGCCCAGTCCAGTGGAAACTGCTTCGCCTCCGGCCCCAGATCCCCCAGCGTCACATACCGCACGCGCTGGTTTTCGTAGGTAGTCCAGTAGTACCGGCCGGTCTCTGCGCAGCAGACAGCGGTGTAAACCGTGTAGTCAAATGGCAGCACGCCGCTGTCCAGCGCCGTCACATGCCCCGGCTGACTCACCCGCACCATCCCCAGCGGAAGTGCCGCGCTTTGCAGCAGCCGCAGCATTCGGGCCACCCCCTGCGTCTCATTGACACCCTTGACTGCATATTTGCGCAAAAATGCCAGCCGCACGAACCGGGACGGAGCGCTCCAGTCTCCGGGCAGACCCTGCGCCCCGCTGCCGGAGAAGCACTGCTCCAACCGCTCATCCCCAAATGTCACAGTATCGTGATCCAGGTCCCGCACAGCCGCATAATTGAGCAGGTTCATCCGGTGCCAGGCATAGCCGGGACTGTTGGTCATGACCCCAAGGGTATGCCGGTAGATTTTGAGTCCCTCCGCTTCCGGCTCCACGATCACCATTTCCCCCGTCCGATCGCTGAATGCCCAGTGCAGCGGTGGCACTGCCCCTAAAAGGGGGCGATTTTCCAAAGACAGCTTGTTTTCCAGGGCGTCCACCGCCTCCTCCACCGTGGCGCACTGGGCCAGCAGGTGGTACACCAGAAACGGCGGCTGAATGGGACACGCGCCCTTGGGCCGCTGGGTGCCGTAGCAGGCAAAGCCACGGTAGCAAAGCTGTCCGCCCATGAGCCCCTGGTCATTGATGCCCTCATATAAGATGGGGGAAGACGGGATCTGCAAAAGCCCCGTTCCCACGGCTGCATACCGGGCGGTCTGCCGACTCCGGTCCACCACATCTCCCGTCAGCGATGAGCCGCATACCGCGTACTTGGTCCCGGCAGGCACATAGGTGATCCCGCTCCCCTCCGCCAGACGGTTGAAGTCAAAGTTTCTCCCCCAGAAATGTCTTCCGTCCGTGGTGCTCCAGCTCAGGGCGCTGCATCCCCCCTCCAACATTGCAAGCGCTTGTTCCATACCGCGTCCTTTCCGCCGCCGGAAAGTGCCATATCCGTCTATCGGGCGGCCAAATGATCGTCATCTATCCTGCCCGATTCGTTCCGCTTCAAACCGGATGCTTGCTTTTTCTCTTTTGGGGCATGCTAACAGGGAAAAGGAGGATGCGCACATGCTGCAATTTTTCTGGAACCGCTCCGCCTCTGTCTGGACCGCCGCACTGTATCTCTTGCTCGGCCTGCTCCTGCTGCTGTTTCCCGCCGAAAGCGGGACATTGCTGCTCTGGGTGCTTTGCGCTATTACCGCCGCTTACGGACTGGGGCATCTGTGGCGGTACATGCAAAAGCGGCGGTATGGGCTCCCTTGGGGCAGCGAAGTATTTTTAACCTTGTTTCCGCTTGCCTTTTCCGCCTTTGCTCTGCTGCGTCCGCAGGCGGTCTTGTCCTTTTTGCCGCTGGTGCTGGGTGCCTTGCTGACGCTGGACGGCGTGGGCAAGCTCCCGCCGGTGGTATCTGCCCTGCGCCGCCGGTCGGAAGACACTCTGGCTCTGGGCCTTTCCGCTCTGCTGCCGCTGGTGCTGGGGATCATTTTGCTGTGGGACCCCTATCGCGCGGCCAGAACGGCCATCGCCCTGTTCGGCGCGGGCCTGGTGGCCGGCGGTGCCGGCGATCTGGCAGCTGCCCTGCTTGCCCGCCCCCGGTCCTGACGCTCACCCCGCCGCCAGGGCGGAGATGGGCGTACCCGCCAGAAAGCGTGCCCGGCACCGCTGTGCGCAGCGGTGGTATTGATCAAAGCGCCGCTGGGCCGCCCGGGGGTCTCCATACACCTTCCAGCAGCCGCTGAGCGTAAACTCCCGTCCCCGGTGGCGGATGAACCCCACCACATCCTCCAAAGGATACCCCAGGAATACGCCGATCTCATGCGGATACTCCGCCTCCAGGCAAAACCGGTAGGAAAGCCGCTCCAGCATGGCATCCACGTCCAGCTCCGGCCCGTAGCCGCACTCATACAAAAACGCCCGGGTCTGCGGCTCATTCACCAGCCGCTGCAGCCATGTGGGACGATAGAGATACACCATGCACGCACCGGTCACCGGACAGGTCTTGAGCACCCGGAGCACGATCCCCCGGGGCTCCAGCTCCCGGCGCCACCGCTCCACCGCCTCCGCCGGGCAGCGTCCGCCGTCCGCCCGGCAGCGAAACAGGCTGGCAGGCTTGATCCCTGCCAGTGTCGGCGCACACTGCTCCACCATGATCTCATCCAACGAACGCTCCATCTGTATCCTCCTTGCTCCAGCAGTTAGTTTTGTCTAACTATTATTTAGAAAAAACAGCGCAACGGGCGCTGCAAGGTACTGTTTTGTTAGCTAGTTAGTTATATCTAACCGACAGCATAGCATGCTGCGTTCCCCTTGTCAACGCTTTTTTCTGACATTGCGCCGCCGGCATAAACGCGCTATACTGAAGAAAACCGCGAAAGGAGCGCAAACATGAAGATCCTGGTCCTATCAGACTCCCATGGGAACGTACGAAATATGGAGGAGGCGGCAGCGCGCACTGCCCCGCGGATGATCTTTCACCTGGGAGACTGCTGGCGGGACGGAGAGCGCCTCCATGACCGTTTTCTGGACATCCCCTTCTATCAGGTGCCCGGCAACTGCGACTTCCGCCCCGGAGAGCCTTCGGAACGACTGGTGTTCGTAGAGGACTTCCGCATCCTCCTGTGCCACGGCCATACCTACGGCGTCAAGCAGTCTCTTCTCACCGCCGGTTTTGCCGCCGAGGAGCAGAATCTGGACGTGTTCCTCTTCGGCCATACCCACCGTCCCCTGGTGGACCGGCGGGGCAAGACCTTTTTCCTCAATCCCGGCAGCATCGGAGATCCCCGCCGCCCCTCTTACGGTCTGGTGACCATTACCGGCGGCAAGCTGGACGTATCCACCCACCTGCTGGAATGAACGCCGCTCCCTCTATACGAAAAACCGCCCCGTCTTTTGACGGAGCGGTTTTTTGCTTACTCACAGTGTCCGCAGGTATCGCAGTGGCCCTGGCAGGCAGTAAGCTCATCGCCGTAGGGAATGTGGTTTCGGTCGTAGTAGTCCTTCACCGCCGCCCGGACGGCCTCCTCCGCCAGCACGGAGCAGTGGATCTTCTGGGCGGGCAGTCCGCCCAGGGCCTCCACCACCTCCCGGTTGCTCAGCTCCAGCGCCTCGCTCACCTTCTTGCCCTTAATCATCTCCGTGGCCATGGAGCTGGTGGCAATGGCGCTGCCGCAGCCGAAGGTGTTGAACTTCACGTCGGTGATGACCTGGGTCTGGGGATCTACCTTGATGTACATGCGCATGATGTCGCCGCACTTGGCGTTGCCCACCTCGCCCACACCGTCGGCGTCCTCCATTTTGCCTACGTTCCGGGGATTCTGGAAATGGTCCATAACTTCCTTACTATAAAGCGCCATAACAAAGGCTCCTTTCTTTAAATGAGGTGGGGACGCTCGCCCCGCTCCAGCTCGTCCCACACCGGGGACATGTTCCGCAGATATTCCACCACACCGGGCACCACGGAGAGGATGTGGTCCACGTCGGCGTCGGTATTGTAGTGACTCAGGCTCAGCCGCAGGGAACCGTGGGCCACCTCGTGGGGCCGGCCCAGGGCCAGCAGCACATGGCTGGGGTCCAGGGACCCGGAGGTGCAGGCGGAGCCGGAGGAGGCCGCGATGCCCTTGGCATCCAGCATCAGCAAAAGGGACTCTCCCTCGATGCCCTCGAAGCACACGTTCACGTTGCCGGGCAGGCGGCGCACAGCATCGCCGTTGAGCACCGTGTGGGGAATGGCGGTCAGGCCCCGGATCAACCGATCCCGCAGGGCCGTCATCTTCTGTGCGTTCTCCTCCATGCGGGCGCAGGCTTCCTCAAAGGCCGCGGCCGCGCCCACGATGCCCGGCAGGTTCTCCGTACCGGCCCGGCGTCCCCGCTCCTGGGCACCGCCATAGATGACGTTGGTGAGGGCCACGCCCCGCCGGGCGTACAGCACCCCCACGCCCTTGGGTCCGTGGAACTTATGGGCGGAGAGGGACAGCATGTCCACACCCAGTTCCTTTACGTCGATGGGCAGATGCCCCGCCGCCTGGACGGCGTCCGTATGGAACAGCACGCCTGCCTCACGGCACACGGCGGCGATCTGGGCGATAGGCTGGATGGTGCCGATCTCGTTGTTTGCGAACATGACGGAGACCAGCGCCGTGTCGGGCCGGATGGCCTCACGCACCTGCTCCGCCGTCACCACGCCGTCGGGCGGGATGTCCAGCAGGGTCACCGCAAAGCCCTCCTTCTCCAGAGCCTGAAGCGTATGAAGCACCGCGTGGTGTTCAAACTTGGTGGAGATGATGTGCTTCTTCCCCTTCCGCAGTCCCAGCATAGCGCCGGAGCGGAGGGCCTGGTTGTCGGACTCGCTGCCGCCGGAGGTGAATGTGATCTCCGCCGGGGACGCTCCCAGATGCCGGGCAAAGATCTCCCGGGCTTCGGTCAATTTCTCCGCTGCCCGCTGGCCGGGCGTATGGAGGCTGGAGGGGTTGGCATATTCTTCACGGAGGCAGGGCAGCATGGCCTCCAGGGCAGTTTCACTCATGGCGGTGGTGGCCGCATTGTCTGCGTAGACGTACATCTTTATTTCCTCCTTTTCCTATCTATTTACTATGATATAGTCATAGCATACTATTTCCTACTTGTCAAGTAGGATTTATAAAAAAGGAAAACGCCTCCCGAAATTTGGGAGGCGTCCGGGTATTTTTAAATACGATATGTAATTTTACGCATTTTCTTCACTTTGTGTATTGGAATTTTCCGTTGGGAGCTGCCAGCCGCCCCCCGGAGACAGTGCCGCATCTACCGCCGCCTGCAGCTGCTGGGACGCGCCTTCCGCTTCCGGGACAGCTATGTATTCCTCCAGGCAGATCCCCCGCTCACGGATGGAAGCTGCCACCTCCCGGCCCACATACCGGTAGTGCCACGGCTCGTAGCCGATGCCGGTGACGGAGGACTTATCCGTGGGGTAGCGGAGGATGAAGCCATATTCCCAGCAGTGCTCCATAAGCCACTGCTGCTCCTCTGTCTGGGCCTGCTTCTCATCCAGCACCGGGTAATCCGTGGCCATGATGTCCACCGCCAGTCCCATCTGGTGCTCACTGGTGCCCGGCGGGGCCACCCAGCGTCCCGCTTCCGCCAGTGCCTCCTCCCGGCTGTATCCGGCGGCACGCAAGCGGGCGATCTTGTTCTGGTAGAGTCGGTTCTGGGTGGATTCCGTCCGGTAGGCGGAACAGACGGTCACATCCAATCCCGCCGCCTGGCAGTCAGAGAGCATCTGCTCCAGGGCCGGACGAGCCTCGGCGGCGATCTGGAGCCCCCCCTCCAGCTTCTCCAGTTCCACAGTGTAATCCTCCGGCAGGGGATTCCACGAATTCACCAGCAGCGGCAGCTGCTCCAAATCGGGTGCCTGCTCCAGCAATACCACATCCTTTTGGGGCCCGGTCTCCGCTTCCGGCGCCACCGCCTCCGGCGGCGCTGTCTCAGCCGATGCCGCTTCCGCCGGGGGAACCGCGCCTGTCTGAACAGGGATCGTCTGGGCAGCCTCCAGCTCCGCGGGGGACTCTTCTTCCAGCGCCAGAACACCGCTGCCCATCGCCCCGCTCAGCATGGCCGCTGCCAAAAGCAAAATCCAGAGTTCTTTTCCTTTCATCCTGGATCCCCTCCTTTTTGGGACTTCTCCTTTTCTGTCTTTATGGTATCGTGTTTTTCCACAGAAAACAAGGGGATTTTTGTAAACAAAAAACAAGGCCGCCCATCTGGGCGGCCTTGCAGACCAAGCGATTTACTTGTACAGCTCGGGCTTTTCCATGGTCTCCACCTTCAGGAACTGAGAGGTGCCGCGGGAGGCGTTCAGAGCGTCGCCGGCCACGCAGGCAACATAGCCGTCCCAGGAAGAGGGGCCAGTGAGCTTGCCGGCGTGGACAGACTCCACCCACTTGCAGAACTCAATGTCGTAGGCCTCGATGAAGCGCTCCTTCCAGTCGGTCATGATGGGCATGGACTCGGCAGGCTGGAGGGTATCCCAGCCGGCGGGACGGGAGCGGCGCACCACAGCGTAGGGATCGGGCAGCTTGACAGTGCCGTTCTCGCAGACCACCTCGCACTGGATATCGTAGCCGTAGCCGTCGGCCACCTGGACCTCCACGTCGATGAAGCAGCCCTTCTTGGTGCGCATCAGCATGACCTGGGGGTTGTCATAGCCCTTGTTGGAGTTGGAGGACTGGCGGACCTTCACGCACTGCACGTCCTCATACTCGTCGTCCAGCAGCCAGCGGCAGATGTCCAGCTCGTGGATCGCCACGTTGGTCACGCCGTTCTCGGTCTTGAAGCCCGGGCCCTGGGAGACGTTGCGGTGGCAGGCCTTGATGAGCAGGGGCTTGCCGATCTCGCCGGAGTCGATGATGCGCTTCATCTCGGCGTAGCCGCGGTCATAGTGACGCATGAAGCCCACCTGCACCAGGCGCTTGCCGATCTCCAGCTCACGCTTGATGATGTCCTCGCAGTCAGCGGCGTTCTGGCTCAGAGGCTTCTCGCAGAAGCACCACTTCTCCTCGGCCAGGGTCTTCATGACATAGTCATGATGGGTGGGGTCGATGGAGGTGATGACCACGGCCTCCACGTCGGGGTCCTTGATCATGCCGTCGCAGTCGTTGCCGTAGGACTTGATGCCGTACTTGGCAGCCGTCTCGTCAGCGGCAGCAGCCACGTAGTCGGAAACAGCCACCACGGTAGCGCCGGGGACCGTCTCAATGATACGGCGGCAGTGATCCTTGCCGATGGCGCCGCAGCCGATGATACCGATTTTCAAAACCTGATCCATGTTGATTACCCTTCCTTTATATATATTATAATGTAGGGATGCCGTTAATACTCCACGATGATCTTCTTGCATTGGGTACAGCGTTGGGCGCGAACATAGGGAGATTGGAACAAACCGTCCGCTTCGCACAGCCCCTCCGCACCCTTCAGCCACTGCGGCGGGCAGTGCTTGGCAGGCCCGTTCACCCAGTAGATGCCATGGGTACTCTGCAAGGCCCCTTTCTCCATTTCACCGCCGCAATATGGACAAACCATGCTCTTGCCCTTTCCGTTCCGGAGGGGCTCCGCCTCTCCGGAACTCCGATCATGTTCGACAGGACACGCGCCTGCCGAACATTCCCCGACTCTGCCTCTTCCGTTCCGGAGGGGCTCCGCCTCTCCGGAACTCCCATGCCCGCGCCACTGGGCGCGGCTCCTCCGCCGTGCGGGGGAGAGGGGGGTATCGGACCTGCTGTGCCGCCAAGGGCGGCGCGGCGGGTCCGTATCCAGGGGGGATGTAATCCCCCCTGGAAGGATTTTAGTACTTCCGTGCGTCCTTCACGTGCTCGAGATGGCTTGCGTAAGCGTCCAGGTTCTCCTGGCGCTCGGACACCTCCGTGTCACCCACGCGCCACCAGGAGCCGTAGCCGTCGGTCATGGTCTTGGGCAGCACCTTGATGTCGAAGAGCACGGGACGGTTCTTCACCTTCTTGGCGTCCTCGAAAGCAGCCACCAGCTCCTCCATGGTGCGCACATGGTAGGCCTTGCAGCCATAGGCCTCGGCCACCTTGGCGTAGTCGATGTCCATGAAGTCGCCGAACAGGCCCTCCTTATTGCGGTAGCGCAGCTCCGTGCACAGCGTCACGTTGCCGTGGCCCACCTGGAGGTTGTTGATGCAGCCGAAGCTGGCATTGTCAAAGAGGCAAATGTTGATCTTCTTGTGCTCCTGGCAGGCGGTGATGAGCTCGCCGTGGAGCATGTTGAAGCTGCCGTCACCGCAGAAGGCATAGACCTCGTGCTTGTCGCCGATGGCCAGCTTCACGCCCAAGGCGCCGGCCACCTCATAGCCCATGGTGGAATAGCCGTACTCCATGTTATAGGTATCCACAGCCTTGGGACGCCACACGCGCTGCATATCGCCGGGCAGAGAGCCGGCAGCGCCGATGGCCACGTCCTCGTCGTCCATCATAGCGTTGATGGCGCCCAGAACGGTGGTCTGGCACAGCTGGGCGTTCAGGTCCTTGGCAAAGCGCTTGGCAGAGTCGGCGTTGGCGTCGTTGATGATGGGCTTCCAGCTCTTCTTGTCCTCGAAGGTGATGCCGTCCAGACGCTCCAGCTCCTTGAGCCACTTTTCCTTGGCAGCGGCGATCTCGGTGGTATAGCCGCTCTTGTAGCCCTCCAGCAGCTTTTCCAGGCGGGGCAGGGCGTCCTTGGCGTCGGCCACCACGGGGACAGCCTCCAGCTTCAGAGCCTGGAACTCGGAGACGTTGATGTTGACGAACTTGCAGTTATCCTTGAACAGCCACTTGGAGGAGGTGGTGAAGTCGGTGTAGCGGGTACCCACGCCGATGACCAGATCCGCCTTCTTGGCGATGTCGTTGGCAGCGGAGCAGCCGGTAACGCCCATACCGCCCAGGTTCAGAGGATGGGTCCACACCACAGCGGACTTGCCCGCCTGGGTCTCGCCGAAGGGGATGTTGAAGGTCTCGGCAAAGTGCAGGAACTCGGCATGTGCCTCGGAATAGCGCACACCGCCGCCGCAAACCAGCATGGGGCGCTTGGCCTTGCGGATAGCCTCCGCCGCGTCGGCCAGGGCGGCCTCGGTGGCGGGACGGCGCTCCAGGCGCCACACGCGCTTTTTGAAGAAGCTCTCGGGATAGTCATAGGCCTCGCCCTCTACGTCCTGGGGCATGGCCACGCACACGGCGCCGGTATTGGCGGGGTCCGTCAGCACGCGGAACGCGGAGATCATGGCGCTCATGAGCTGCTCGGGACGGACGATGCGGTCCCAGTAGCGGCACACGGCCTTGAAGGCGTCGTTGGTAGAGATGGAGAGGTTATGGGTCTGCTCCACCTGCTGGAGGACGGGGTCGGGCTGGCGGCAGGCGTACACGTCGCCGGGCAGCACCAGCAGGGGGATGTTGTTGGCGGTGGCGGTGCCGCAGGCGGTGACCATGTTGGCGGCGCCGGGGCCCACGGAGGAGGTCACAGCGAAGATCTGCTTACGCTTCATCTGCTTGGCAAAGGCCACGGCCGCCTGGGCCATGCCCTGCTCGTTCTTGCCCTGATAGACCTCCAGGTGCTTGGCTTCCTGGCTCAGCGCCTGGCCAAGGCCCACCACGTTGCCGTGGCCGGGAATGATGAACACGCCCCGGACGAACCGGCTCTGGGCGCCGTCCACCTCGATATACTGGTTTTCCAGGAACCGGACCAGGGCCTGGGCCATGGTCAAACGAACGGTTTTCATACTCTCAAATACCTCCTGATTTGTTCAGCCCTGATAGATGTGCTCATTGGCGTCGGACTTCCACAGCCACTCGTGCTCCTTGTCGTCAATGCGGGTCTTGAGCCAGGGATCGCCCTCCAGGTGCCGGATGCCCCAGGCATAGCACATGGCGTAGCCGGGCGCGGCAGTCTGGGAGTGGAAGCCGTGGTTGATGACGGCACAGCCGTTGTGGCCGGTCTTGTAGATCTCGCCGTTGGCAAAGCCGGCGCCGAAGCCCTGAGGATAGTCAAAGCGGTAGAAGTACACCTCAGGCTGAGGATGATGGTGCGGCGGATAGGAGGACCACTTGCCGGGGTGGTTCAAAACCTCGCCCAGCACCATGTTGGAGAAGGGTGCGTTGTCATGGTCGAAGAAAGTCTTGATCTCCCGCTCCATGCAGCCCAGCAGCTCGCCGTTGCAGCCGGCGTGCTGGGTCTGGACGGTCTCCGGCGTGTACAGGACCGCCTCGTAGTCGCGCTCGTTGACGGTCTTCTGGATATAGAGCTCGCTGTGGTCATGGGCAGTCAGCGTGACCTTGGTGCCCCGGGGCGCCAGCAGGCAGAACGCCTCATGATGGAAGCAGTCCGGCCGGTCGGCCTCGCAGGTCTTGCCGTTCCACTCGTAGGTAACACTGCCGGCAAACAGCAGCACCGCGATCTCCTTTTCCGCCTCCTCGAAGGTGAAGGTGTCGCCCTTTTCCATCAGCAGCAGGCCGATGTCCATCTGGGTGCCCATGTCGTCCACGGAGGAGTCGATATAGGCGTTGTACCCGTTCTTCAGTTCAGCATTTTTGTTAAAATAGGTCATTGGAAACATCTCCTATTTTGAATTGCAGCGGGAAATATGCGGGGGCCCTCCAGAGAGGACCGGCTCCCCCTTCCGCGTTTTACAGGCCCGTGTGCTCGCGGATGTACTTGCGGCCCTTCATGGCGTACTCCAGAGGATTGGCCTTGGCGGGATCCTGCTCGGCCTCCACCAGCAGCCAGCCCTGATAGCCGGCGTCGGAGAGCACCTTGAACACGGGATCGAAGTCCACGTCGCCGTCACCGGGAACGGTGAACGCACCGTTGCGGACCGCCTGGAGGAAGGACCAGTTGTTCTTCCGGGCCTCTTCCACCACCGGCAGGCGCATGTCCTTCAGATGGACGTGACCCACCCGGTCCACATACTTTTTCAGCATGGCCAGGGGATCCTCGCCGGCAAAGGTGAAGTGACCGGTATCATAGCAGAGGAACACATACCGGGGATCGGTGTTGGCCATCATGCGGTCGGTCTCCTCGCTGGTCTGCACCACAGTGCCCATGTGATGATGGAAGCAGAGCTTGAAGCCCCGGTCGGCAGCGATCTTGCCCAGCTTGTTGAGACCGTCGCAGAAGCGGTCCCACTCCGCGTCGTTCATCACGTGCTTGTGGCCGCCGGTGAGAACAGGGGTATCCATCTGGCCCTGGATGGAGTAGCTCTGCTCGCTGACATTGATGCGGTTGGCGCCCACGGCAGCCAGGAAGTCCAGGTTGGCGATGAAGTCCTTCTCCTCTTCCTCGAAGGGACGGGTCAGGATGAAGGAGGAATACCAGCGGCTGGCAATGCGCATGCCCCGCAGGTCCAGGGCCTTCTTCAGCTCAGCAGGATCGGTGGGATACTTGTTGCCGATCTCGCAGCCGGTGAAGCCCGCCAGGGCCATCTCGCTGACGATCTGCTGGAAGGTGTTCTCACCGCCCAGCTCCGGCATATCATCGTTGCACCAGCCAATGGGTGCGATTCCAAGGAATACGTGGTTCTGATCGAACATGGGTAACGTCCTCCTTAATAAATATGATAGGTTTTTCCGCCTGCCGCGCAGGTCTTTCGCAAAGGTCCGAATCGTATCTGTGTCCGTTCACAGAAAAGCACACACAAACACGAACGCTGCAAGCGTTTTCACTATAAAGAAAGTATCATCGTCCGGGTCAAAAATCAACGATTTTTCCGGCACCGGCAGGATTTTTTCCAATTTAGCCAAAGGGCCTCCCTATTTTTTTATGGATATGTCAGTCTGCTGGTTTTCCGCTGCGGGCAGTCATTTCTTCCAAAAGCGTCCGCAGGCAAGATACTTTTGTCCATCTATGAAGCATTTTTCGCCGGAATGTAAAATCCATGTAAAATCAGACTGGCTTTTTTCGCAATTTTTTTCAGGATTATTGTGGTAGTGTCCAAAGGTGCACAAGTTTTTTCTGTAATAATGGACATAAATTGTGCAACCTATTGACTTGAATTTCCCTTTGATGCTAAAATCCAGACAGATTGACCGGGGGCTGTCTGTAGTATTTATGCATATTGTTCCCGGAATTTTGAATGAAAAGGAGAAAAGATGTACATGAAGAAGTTTTTTGCTCTGGCTCTGTCTCTGGTTATGGCTCTGTCTCTGGTAGCCTGCGGCCAGAAAGAAGAGGCTCCCGCCGAAGGTGAAGAGACTCCCGCTGAGGAGACTCCCGCCGAGACCAGCGACATCGAAGTCGCCGTTGTTCTGAAGACCCTGGCTTCCGAGTATTGGGGCTACGTGAAGGCCGGCTGCGACGCCGCCGCCGCTGACCTGGGCATCAAGGTCACGGTCGTCGGCCCCGGCGCTGAGAGCGACATCGAGGGTCAGGTCGCTATGATCGAACAGCAGATCGGCGCTGGCTGCGACGCCATCGTCTGCGCTCCCAACGACGCCGGTGCTGCCGCCGGTGCCCTGCAGGCTGCTCTGGACGCCGGCATCCCCGTGCTGTCCGTCGACACCAACGTGGGCATCGAGGGTCAGACCTCCTTCGTCGGCACCTCCAACGTGGACGCTGCCTATGAGGGCGCCAAGTGGGCCATCGAGCAGGTCGGTTCCGACGCCAAGGCCGTCATCATCTACGGCCAGGAAGGCGACAACACCTCCAACATGCGCCGCGAGGGCTATGAGAAGGCCTGCACGGAAGCTGGCGTGGAAGTCCTGTCCGCTCTGTCCGGCCAGAACACCACTGACGGCGCCACCAAGACCATGGAGGACCTGCTGAACGCCTATCCCGACCAGATCAAGATGGTCTTCTGCCACAACGACGATACCGCTATCGGCGCCATGAACGCCTGCAAGAACGCCGGCGTCACCGATATGACCATCGTTGGCTTCGACGGCAACGCCTCCGCCGTGGATCTGATCCTGGCTGGCGAGATGGTCAAGGCCACCGTGGCTCAGCAGCCCTATGCGATGGGTTATCAGGTCGTTGAGGCCGCTGTGAAGGCCATCAATGACGAGACCGTGGAAGAGGTCATCAACGCCCCCGTTGAGGTCGTCACCGCTGAGAACGGCCAGGCTTATCTGGACAACCTGGCAGCCATGAAGGGCTAAGCGCTCTGCTTTTTAAAAACTGCATTGTCGCTGCATAGCTGAAAACCGATATGATATGGCGGCAGAATCTTTCTGCCGCCATATCTTCGTCTCCCCCGCCGGTGCGGCGGGGAAGTGCACAAATCAGGAAAGAAACGAGGTAATTCCATGAGCGAGTATGTCGTCGAACTGAAAAATATTACCAAGCGTTTTCCTGGTGTCGTCGCATTGAAAAATATGTCCATTGGCATCAGACCCGGTGAGATCCACGGTCTGATCGGAGAAAACGGCGCAGGCAAATCCACCCTGATCAAGGTGCTCACCGGCGTCCATACTCCGGAGGAGGGAGACATCTTTGTTGACGGCCAGAAGGTCGTTTTCAAGAACCCTGTTCAGTCCCGGGAGGCGGGAATCGCCTGTGTGTACCAGGAGCTGAACATTGTCAAGCAACTGCCTGTTACGGATAATGTTTTCATGGGGCGCGCCGTGAAAAAGGGTCTGCTTCTGGATTATCCCAGAATGCACCGGGAGGCCGCCGAGGCCCTCAAGACTCTGGGTCACCCCGAGATCGATGTAAAAATGGAATGCGGTAAGCTGGGCGTTGGACAGCAGCAGATGGTGGAGATCGCCAAGGCTGTTTCCCTGGACGCCAAGCTGATCATCATGGACGAACCCACCTCCTCTTTGGGCAAAGAGGAGATCGCGCAGCTGATGGAAACTGTCCGGGGCCTGAAGGCCAAGGGCGTAGCCATCCTGTTTGTCTCTCACAAGTTGGAAGAACTCTTTGAGCTCTGCGACCGTGTCACCGTCATGCGCGACGGCGAGCACATCGTCACCAAGGACATCGGCGACATGACGGAGGATTCCCTGATCACCGCCATGGTGGGCCGGACGCTGGACAATCTCTATCCCAAGGAATTCGGCGTCAAGGGCGACGTGTGGCTGGAGGCCAAGAACCTCAACGAAGCCGGCGTCCTCCACGATGTCTCCTTCCAGGCCCATGCCGGCCAGATCACCGGCTTTGCCGGACTGGTTGGCGCAGGCCGCACTGAGACTATGCGGGCCATTTTCGGCGCCGATAAGCTCGACAGCGGCGAGGTCTATGTCAAGGGCGAAAAAGTACATATAAAAACTCCGAAAGACGCTATCAAGAAGAAGATCGCCTTCCTCACGGAGGACCGCAAGGGCCAGGGCCTGGTACTGTCCCTGGACGTGCGGACCAACCTGATCCTGGCCAACATGAAGGGCTTTTCCTCTGGTCCCTTCCTCAACAAGGCGCAGATCGAAAAAAACGGCCAGGACAACGTGGAATCCCTGAAGATCAAGACCCCCTCTCTGGACGAGGTCACCGCCCAGCTTTCCGGCGGCAACCAGCAGAAGGTGGTTATCGGCAAGTGGGTCAATACCGATGCCGAGATCTTCATTTTCGACGAACCCACCCGCGGCATCGACGTGGGCGCCAAGATCGAGGTTTACCGTGTCATGAACGACCTGGTCAAGGCCGGCAAATGCGTCATCATGGTCTCCTCCGAGCTGCCGGAGATCCTGGCCATGAGCGACCACGTGGTGGTCATGCGGGGCGGCCGGGTCATGGCCAATATCGACCGTGACACTCCGCACTTCAATTCCGAAGATATCATGAAAGCGGCCTGGGGAGGAGAGTTAGACTAATATGAAAAAGAATAATTCCGCGAAAGAGCTGCTGCAGAAGCTGGGCACACTGCTGGCTCTGGTTATCCTGATTGCGATTTTCTGCATCACCATGCCCGACAAGTTCCCCCGTGTCAGCAACATCATGAACATCCTCAAGCAGGCATCCATCAACTGCCTGATCGCCTCCGGTATGCTGTGCGCTCTGATCACCGCCGGCATTGACCTGTCCGTGGGCTCCAACTGCGTGCTGTGCACCTGCACCATCGGCGTGCTCATGCAGAACTTCGGCATCACCAACGCACTTCTGCTGGCCATCTGCGGCCTGGCTGTGAGCACCTTCGCCGGCTTCATCAACGGCACGCTGCTGACTCGTCTGGACCTGCCCCATCCCTTCGTGTCCACCATGGGCATGAAGAACGTGCTGCTGGGCATCGCGCTGGTCATCACCGGCTCCAAGTCCATCGGCTTTACCAACCAGGGCGTGGATTCCCTGATGTGGATCGGCGGCGAGTCCCTCTTCAAGACCTACACCGCTGATGGTAAGCTGGACTTCCCCGGCATCCCCGTGAGCTTCATCCTGGTCATCTTCGTGTTCATCCTGTTTGACATCTTCCTGAAGAAGTCCGCTCTGGGCCGTCAGATCTACTGCTGCGGCGGCAACCCCGAGGCGGCTCGTCTGTCCGGTATCCCCTCCAAGAACGTGCTGACCTTCGTGTACACCCTCTCCGGCTTCATGGCCGGCCTTGCGGGCGTGGTGTCCGTGGGCCGTCTGGCCTCCGCCAACGCCAACGCCGGCTCCACCTACGATAACGACGCCATCGCGGCGTGCATCGTGGGCGGTGCTTCCTTCACCGGCGGCAAGGGCACCATCTGGGGCACCCTCATCGGCGCTCTGCTGATGGCCGTCATCCGCAACGGTCTGAACCTGGCCGGTGCCTCCAACGATATCCAGTACATCGTCATCGGCGCCGTTATCATTCTGGCCGTTACCATCGACGTGTTCCGCAACAAGATGGAGGCCAAGGCCCGCAAGATGGCCGCTGCCTGATCCTGTTTGAAATGAAAAAAGACCGGCCTTACGGCCGGTCTTTTTTTGCGTCTTTCCGCCGCCAGGACTTCCGGGCTGCCGCCCCCTTCCCGTTCGAGAAGCCGGGCATAAAAGAAGCCGGCCCTTATGGGCCGGCTTTTCTTGTTCATTCGATCTCCAGGTGGACGGATTTGTGGTACGCCGGCTCCACCAGGCCGGGAATGGACACAGCGTCGGTGAAATACAGCTCCTGCACATACTCCCGCAGCAGCGAGATGATGTAGGGATGGGGCCGCTCGTCAGGCCGGCCCGCCGCCACGGATACCACCGCCGTCTTGGGCCGCAGCAGCGTCAGGAACTTGCGGGTCGTGGAGGAAAGGGAGGCGTGATGGGGCACTTTCAAAATGTCACAGGGGGTGGCAGTGTCCGTCTCCCACATGTGGGCGTAGGCATCGCCGCCCAGGACGATCTCCTTGCCGTGATAGTACAGCCGCTGGCGCAGGCTGGACACGTTCATGGACTTGCCCCAGTGCACCAGTCCGTAGCCGTCCCGCGCCCCGGCAAAGGCGGCATCATAGAGCTTTCTCTGGCGGGGATAGAGGGCGGGCTCGCCGGCCAGGATATCCATCCGCAGGTCGGGTGTCAGCTGCCATTGCTCCAGGCGTCCGCCGGAAAGCTCCGTACAATGTCCCACCTGCCCCGGATGATCCGCCAGGGCCCGGGCATACAGATCCACGCACCGCAGCACATTCCGGGCCGCCTTGGGCAGTCCGTTGTCCCCGTCCGGATCCAGCGGCGCCGGGCACAAAGGCGGGATATAGGTGGCCGCCAGCTCATCCACCGCCACCTGATCCAGCACCCGGCCAAGACCTCCGATATGGTCCCGGTGGAAGTGGGTGATGAGCAGCAGGTCCAGCCGCTCCACCCCCTGCTCGCGAAGGAAATCTCCGGCATAGATCCGGCAGGAGTGCTCGTCCTCCAGCGGCGGATGGTCATCCCGTACCAGATTGTCATGGCCGCAGTCCACCAGCATGGCAAAGCGCGTCCGTCCCGCCGCTATCTCCCGCACCAGAATGGAATCGCCGTTGCCCACGTTGATAAAGTCCAATGCAAGCATGTCCATCCCCCCTTATTTGCTTGGTTCTACGATATCACAACCTCTGTCCGCGGGCAACGGAAAGCGGGGAGGCACGGCGCAGATTTTTCCTGCTGATTTTTGTGAAGGTGCCCAATATCTTCCATCGCTTCCTCCTCTTTTTTCGGGCAAACTTGATTTGTTCACACTTTTCCTGTATCATGGTGGGTATCTTTATGGATCAACCTGGAAAGGAGATTCTTCCATGCCCTTTGTATTCAATTTCGGCGGGTTCTCCGGCGGCTTCCAGCAGCCCGGCGCCAGCGGCTCCACACCACCGCCCCAGCGGCGGCAGCGCAAGGCCCGCAAGCCCATCGGCAACGCCTTCACCCGCACCCTCATCAATCTGGCCGTGACCGTGGTCTTCGGCCTGGTGTATTTTTACGCGGAGCTGCCCGCTCTGAACTTCCACGCCGAGGACTTCTATGTGTTCGTCTTCCTCCTGTGCGCCGTGTACTGCGTCAGCGCCGTTTTCACCTCCGGGTTCCAGAGTGAGGGCGTGAAGGGCTACGTGGGCTTTGTGAAAAAGCAGTGCGTGGTGCCCTTCTTCGTGTTCCTGGCCCTCATTGCCGCCATCGCCCTGGGCTCGATCTCCTCCTGGGTGGTGCTCCGTGCCGGAGCGTACAGCAAGCTTCTGACCATTGAGACCGGCGACTTCACCACCGATATTGAGGAGATCTCCTACGACCAGATCCCCATGCTGGACGCGGATTCCGCCGCAAGGCTGGGCAGCCGCAAGCTGGGTGAGCTGAGCGACATGGTCTCTCAGTTCGAGATCCTGCCCTCCTACAACCAGATCAACTACCAGGGCCGCCCGGTGCGGGTGACGTCCCTTGCCTACGGAGACCTCATCAAGTGGTTCACCAACCGCTCCGCCGGCCTGCCTGCCTACATCGTCATCGACATGGTGACCCAGGAGGCGGAGGTAGTCCGTCTGGAGGGCGGCATGAAGTACACCACGGCGGAGCACTTCGGCCGCAACCTGTATCGCCATCTGCGGTTCAACTACCCCACCTACATGTTCGACGAGCCGGTCTTTGAGATCGACGAGTCCGGCACGCCCTACTGGGTGTGCTCCCGCCTGGTCAAGACCATCGGCCTCTTCGGCGGCACGGACGTGCAGGGCGCCGTGCTGGTCAACGCCATCACCGGTGAGAGCCAGTACTACGAGGAAGTGCCCAGCTGGGTGGACCGGGTGTACTCCTCCGACATCATCATGGAACAGTATGATTACTACGGCCAGTATCACAACGGCTTTTTGAACTCCATGTTCGGCCAGCGGGACGTGACCCTCACCACCGACGGCTGGAACTATATCGCCATTGACGACGACGTGTATATGTACACCGGCGTCACCTCCGTCACCTCCGACCAGTCCAACATCGGCTTCATTCTCTCCAACCAGCGCACCAAGGAGACCCACTTCTACCCGGTGGCCGGCGCCACGGAGACCTCCGCCATGGAGTCCGCCCAGAGCCAGGTGCAGCAGATGCGCTACACGGCCACCTTCCCCCTGCTTTTGAACATCGCCGACCAGCCCACCTACTTCATGGCCCTCAAGGGCGATGACGGATTGGTGAAGATGTACGCCATGGTCAACGTGGAGCAGTATCAGATCGTGGAGACCGGCCAGACCCTGGCCGCCTGCGAGTCCAACTACCGCCAGGCCCTGGCCCACTCCGGCATCATCGCCGCAGGCGAGGCCACCGTCTCCGGCGGCGAGACCCGCACCCAGGACGGCGTCATCGCCGAGATCCGCACCAGCGTCATCGACGGCAACACCCACTTCTATGTGCGGCTGAAGGACTCCCTGGGCTTTTTGGACTTCAACGCCGCCGAGGTGCCCCGTGCGGTGCTGCTGGATGTGGGCGACCACATCTGGTACGACTTCACCCTGGAGGGCGCCCAGTTCCCGGAAAACGGCATCGTGCCCGCCACCGGCTTCCGCTTCGAGGGCGAGACCCAAGAAGCAGCTTCCTGATAAAAAAGCAGTCCCCGCTTTGGGGACTGCTTTTTTTACCGGAAAAGGCCGTTGACATCCTTTTTTCCTGCGCCTATACTGGATTTCATACGAAAAAGGAGCGTGAGAGCCATGAAGCTTACATTGAACAGCGCCGTCACAGAGGTAGAGCTGTCCGGCATCCGCCAGTTCACCTATCTGGTGCGGGACACCCCCGGCGCCTGCGCGCTGACCATCGGCGAGCCGGATCTGGATACGCCGGAGCATATCCGTACCCAGGCCAAGGCAGCCCTGGACGCAGGCGACACCCACTACCCGCCCGGCAACGGCTACCCCTATTTGCTGGAGGCCATCTCCCGCTTTGAAGCCCAGGCCCACGGCCTGCACTATGCCCCCCAGGAGATCATCGCCACCGTGGGCGCCACGGAGGCTCTGTTCGTGAGCTTTTCCACCATCCTCAACCCCGGCGACGAGGTCATCATCCCCACCCCGGCCTTCGGCCTGTATGACGCGCTGGTGCGCCTCAGAGGCGGTGTGCCCGTGGCCCTGCCCACGGAGGACAACCACTTCCAGATCGACCCGGCGGCCCTGCAGGCGGCCATCACCCCCAAGACCAAGGCCATCATCCTCAACTCCCCCAATAACCCCACCGGCTGTGTATACACCAAGGAGACTCTGGACGGCGTGCACGAGGTCCTGCGTGACAAACCCATTTTCGTCCTGTGCGACGACGTGTACCGCACCTTGGTCTACGGCACGGAGTTCCACAGCTTTGCCGAGTACCAGGACATGCGGGACCGGATCATCGTCATCCAGAGCTTCTCCAAGCCCTATGCCATGACCGGCTGGCGCCTGGGCTACTGTATGGCGGACGCCCCCATCCTGGACCGCATCCAGGTATTCCACCAGTATGCCGTCACCTCCATTCCCTCCTTTGTGCAAAAGGCCTGCGTCACGGCGCTGGAGACTCCCACGGACGACGTGTGCGCCCTGTTCCAAAAGCGCCGGGACTATGTCTACCGCCGCCTGAAGGAGATGGGCCTTTCCGTGGAGGAGCCCCAGGGCGCTTTCTACATGTTCATCGACATCCGCCCCTTCGGCATGGACTCCACCACCTTCTGCACCCGCATGCTCAAAGAGGGCCTGGTGGGCCTCATCCCCGGCGTCCATTTCGGAACGGAGGGCTTCATGCGCCTTTCCTACTGCTATTCCGACGCGGACCTCAAAGAGGGTCTGGACCGGATCGAGCGGTTTATCAAGACGCTCTGATGCAGCAAAAAACGCCCCGTGCCATCTGGCACAGGGCGTTTTTTCTTTATTTTCGCCGGGTCCGGCGCTCGTTTCCAGCCGGTCAGTTCAAAGATACGGCGGTACCGGAGACGGTGACCATGAGCATGCCGTTGTCACTGCCCAGCACCTCGTAGTCCACGTCGATGCCCACCACGGCGTCGGCCCCCAGCCGGGCGGCCCGCTGCTCCAGCTCAGAGAGGGCCTGGGTGCGGGCGTTCATCAGCTCTTCTTCGTATGTATTGGAGCGGCCGCCGAAGAAGTTGGAAAGTCCCGCCGCAAAGTCCTTGATGACATTCACGCCGGAGATCACCTCGCCGAATACGATGCCGTGATATTGGGTGATGGTGCGGCCCTCTACGGTGGGAGTGGTTGTCAGGATCATAAAACTACCTCCTTTTGTTCTGCGCCCGTTTGCCGGGCTCACCCCGGAGCCTTTCAGGAAAGCCCCAGCAGCTTTTCAAAAAACGCCGCGCCGGCGGGCAGCACGGCAGCGTCATCAAAATCAAAATTCTGGGCGTGAAGCGGCGGCGTGGCCCCCGTTCCCAGGAAGAAGAACACACCGGGTACCTGGCGCTGGTAAAAGGAGAAGTCCTCCGCCGCCATGGCGGGCGTATCCAGCACAGCGGGGGCCTCGCTCCCCAGCTGGCGCCGCACGGACTCCAGCAGTCCTTCGTGGTTCCACACGGCCGGATAGCTGATGCCCAGCTTCACCTCCACGGTGCAGCCCGTCTCCCGCTCGATTTGGGCGCCGATCTCCTCCATCCCCCGGCAGCAGGCGTCGTATGTCTCGTCCCGGTAGGTCCGCAGATTGCCCTCCAGCACGCTCAGGGCGCTGACGGCGTTGCGGACCGTACCGGAGGTCATCTTTCCAAACCGCAGCACCAGCGGCTCCTCAGACGGCATTCCGGCGGCCATGTCGTAGGCCCGGCGCAGAAATTCCGCCGCCGCGGCCAGGGCGTCACAGCCCTGCCGGTAGCTGCTGATATGCACGCTCTTGCCGCGCACGATCACATTCAGCTCCCCCGCCCGGGCCATCATGGGCCCCGGCCGTGTGGCGATCGTCCCCGCCGGGAGGCCCGGCCAAAGATGCATGCCGAAGATCCGGTCCACATGATACTGCTCCAGAACGCCTGCCCGGCAAAGATCCCGGGCGCCGCTGGTGGTCTCCTCCGCCGGCTGGAACAAAAGCAGCACGTTCCGGGGCAGCGCGCCCGCAGGGTACGTGTTCAGCCGCTCCGCCAGGGCCAGCAGCATGGCCGTGTGGCCGTCGTGGCCGCAGGCGTGCATGATCCCCGGGTGGGTGGAGGCGTAAGGTGCGCCGGTGGCCTCCTGTACCGGCAGGGCGTCCATGTCCGCCCGGAGGGCCAGGGTCGTCTCCCTCCCCTGGTCAAAATACGCGCAGACGCCGCCCTCCGTAGGGGAGAACACCTTGCAGGAAAGCCCCTCCAGCACCTGCCGCACATAGCCGGTGGTCTCCGGCAGCTGCCGGTCCAGCTCGGGGATGGCATGCAGGGCTCTGCGGTGTGCAACCACATCCATGATCGTTCCTCCTCATGTTTTTTCATGATGGTTTATTATAGCATATTTGCTCCCGGGGAAAATATTTTTTTCGCCGCCTCCCTTTCTTCGGCAGAAAAGCAGACGCTCCATGGAGCAAACTGGAGAAAACGCCGGGCGCCGGAAAGGGAGGTGAGGCGGCGTGCGCTATCTTTTGATCGGCCGGGGCCGGATGGGACAGTGCTTTCGGGAAGCCGCCGCGGCCCGGGGCGGTGAGATCGAGGCCATGCTGGGCCGGAGCGATGTGGAGACGCTGGGCCGGATGGGGCGGGCGGCGGACATCCTGGTGGATTTTTCCCGGCCGGAGGCTCTGCCGGAACTGTGCTCCTATGCCCGCCGCACTGCCACGCCGGTGCTCTCCGGCACCACCGGCTGCACCGGCCGGGATCTGGCGCAGCTGCGGGCACTGGGCGCACATGTGCCGGTCCTTTGGAGCGCCAACTATTCCCTGGGCATCGCCGTACTGCGCCGGGCGGCAGCCATGGCGGCCGCCGCGCTGGGACCGGACTACGACGTGGAGATCACGGAGCGGCATCACCGCCGCAAGGCGGACGCCCCCAGCGGCACGGCCCTGCTTCTTTTGCAGTCCGTAGACCCCTCCGGGCATCTCCGTCCGGTATACGGCCGCCACGGAGCCGTTCCCCGGCAGGAGGGCGAAGTTGGCCTCCACGCCCTGCGGGGCGGCACAGCAGCGGGCTGCCACAGCGTCTATTTTCTCGGCTCCGGCGAGGAGCTGACCTTCACCCACCGCGCTGACAGCCGGGAGATCTTTGCCCAGGGCGCCCTGCGCTGTGCCGCGGCACTGGTGGGAAAGCCGCCCGGATTCTATACCCTGGAGGACATTTTGTTTGGAGCGTGAAGTCATGCCGCAGAAAAGCCCGCAGGAGATCATCGACTATATTGCCCACTCGGAAAAAACCACGCCGGTGAAGGTGTATGTGAACACCACCGGGCCGGTGGATTTCGGCCAGGCCGCCGTATTCGGCAGCGGCGGCAGCCAGATCGTCTTTGGGGACTGGCGGGATCTTCGCCCCATTCTGGAGGCCAACCGCAGCCATATTGCCGCATGCATCGTGGAGTGCGACCGGCGCAGCTCCGCCGTGGAGCTGCTGGACCTGAAGGACCTGCCTGCCCGGGTGGAGCCGGGTGCCGTCATCCGCGCCCAGGCGGAGATCGGCCGGGGCGCCGTCATCATGATGGGCGCCGTCATCAACATCGGCGCCGTGGTAGGCGAGGGCACCATGGTGGACATGAATGCCGTGCTGGGCGCCCGGGCCGCCGTGGGAAAGCGCTGCCACATCGGGGCGGGCGCCGTGCTCTCGGGCGTGGTGGAGCCCGCCTCCGCCGTACCGGTGACGGTGGGCGACGATGTGCTCATCGGCGCCAACGCCGTGGTGCTGGAGGGCGTGCACATCGGCTCCGGCGCCGTGGTGGCGGCCGGGGCTGTGGTGACGTCTGACGTGCCGGAGAACGCCGTGGCGGCTGGCTGCCCCGCCCGCATCGTCAAATACAAGGACGCGGCCACCCGCAGCAAAACGATCCTCTCAGAGGCCCTGCGGGCACTGTAAGCAAAAAAAAATCTGCCGGGAAATCCCGGCAGATCTTTTTTGTTGGAATACGAGGGTCATTTGCCCACACAGAGCTTGTTGTCCTCCACGGTGAGCTTGGCGGTGTCGCCGGCAGTGAGGGTGCCGTCGAGCATCTTCTCGGCCACGGCGTCCTCCACCTTGCTCTGGATGCACCGGCGCAGGGGACGGGCACCGTACTTGGGATCGAAGCCCTCCTTGGCAAGCTCCGCCACGGCCTCGTCGCTGGCATCCAGGTGGATGCCCATGGCCTCCATACGGCTGGACACGCTCTGCAGCATCCGGCGGGCCACCTCGCGGATATCCGCCTCCGTCAGGGAGCGGAACACGATGATGTCGTCGATCCGGTTGAGGAACTCCGGCCGGAAGGTCTGGCGCAGCTCCGCCATGACCGTCTCGCGTGCCCGCTGGAACTCAGCCTCGGCACCATTGTCCTGGGCCTTGTCCTCCATGGAGAAGCCCAGCTTGCTTGCGGCAGCGGTCAGGCTCTTGGCGCCGATGTTGCTGGTCATGACGATGACCGTGTTCTTGAAGTCCACGGTACGGCCCTGGGAGTCGGTGATCCGGCCGTCGTCCAGGATCTGGAGCAGCACGTTCCACACGTCCTCGTGGGCCTTTTCGATCTCATCGAACAGCACCACGGAGTAGGGCTTTCTGCGGACCTTCTCGGTCAGCTGGCCGCCCTCCTCGTGGCCCACATAGCCCGGAGGAGAACCGATGAGGCGGGATACCGTGTGCCGCTCCATGTACTCGGACATGTCGATGCGGATCATGGCGTTCTCGTCGCCGAACATGGCCTCAGCCAGAGACTTGCAAAGCTCCGTCTTGCCCACGCCCGTGGGACCCAGGAACAAAAACGAGCCGATGGGGCGCTTGGGGTCCTTGAGGCCCACACGGCCCCGGCGGATGGCACGGGCCACGGCCTTCACGGCCTCGTCCTGGCCCACCACACGCTTGTGGAGGGTCTCCTCCATGTGCAAAAGCCGCTGGCTCTCGTCCTCGGTGAGACGGGTCACGGGGATGCCGGTCCATCCGGCCACCACGGCGGCGATGTCCTCCGCGGTGACAGGGCGGTGCTGCTGCGCATTCTTGCGGCGCTTGTCCCGCTCGATCTCCACCTGCTCGCGGTAATCCTTTTCGATGTCCCGCAGCTGGGCAGCCTTTTCATAGTCTTGGTTGGCAATGGCAGCTTCCTTGTCCTTGACCAGGGCGCTGATCTTCTCCTCCAGGCTCTTGAGCTCGGGGGAGAGCTCCTCTGTCTCCATCCGCACCCGGCTGGCGGCCTCGTCCATCAGGTCGATGGCCTTGTCGGGCAGGAACCGGTCGTTGATATAGCGGGCGGAGAGGCTCACAGCCGCCTCCAGAGCCTCGTCGGTGATCTGGAGCTTATGGTGCTGCTCATACTTCTCCCGCAGGCCCTTGAGGATCTCCAAAGAGGCCTCCTGGCTGGGCTCGCCCACCTGCACCGGCTGGAACCGGCGCTCCAGAGCGGCGTCCTTTTCAATGTACTTGCGGTATTCATTGAGGGTGGTGGCGCCGATGACCTGGATCTCACCCCGGCCCAGAGCGGGTTTGATGATGTTGGCGGCATCCACGGCGCCCTCGGCGGAGCCGGCGCCCACGATGGTATGCAGCTCATCGATGAAGAGGATCACATCGCCGGAGCGGCGGACCTCCTCCAAGAGCTTCTTGATCCGCTCTTCAAACTCGCCACGGTACTTGGTGCCGGCCACCATGCCGGAGAGGTCCAGGCTCAAAAGCTTTTTGTCCAGCAGCTCGTCCGGCACGTCGCCCATGGCGATCTTCCGGGCCAGACCCTCGGCGATGGCCGTCTTGCCTACGCCGGGCTCGCCGATGAGGCAGGGGTTGTTCTTGGAGCGGCGGGAGAGGATCTGGATGACCCGCTGGATCTCCTCATCCCGGCCGATGACCGGGTCCAGACGGCCGGCGCGGGCGTCAGCGGTCAGATCCCGGGTGAACTCCGCCAGGGTCTTGTTCTTGCCGCTGCTGTCCTCCTTGCCGCCGGCGCGCTGGGGCTCAGGCCCACGGCTGCGGGGCTGTTTGGAGAGCTTCTGCATCAGTGCGGTATACAGGGGCTTGGCGTCCACACCGGCCGTGCGCAGGATGCGGACAGCCATGTTGTTGCCCTCCCGCAGGATACCTGCCAGCAGGTGCTCCGTGCCAACGTAATTGTAGCCGCCGCGGATGGAATCCTCCATGGCGATCTCCACCACCCGCTTGGCCCGGGGCGTCAGGCCCTGGGCGGGGTTGCCGCCGGGCAGGCCGGCGCCCACGCTGGTCTTGATGATCTCCACGATCATGTCATCGGTGAGGCCCGCCTCCGTCAGCACGGTATGGGCGATGCCCTCGTTTTCCCGGATCAATCCCAGCAGCAGATGCTCCGTGCCAACATAGCCGTGGCCCAGTTCACCGGCCGCCTCCTGGGAAAGCCGCAGCGCCTCCTCGGCGCCGGGCGTGAATTTATTTTCATTCATAGTGCTTTACCTTCTTTCCTGTTGGAGCGGAGGGCATCACTTGCTCTCCTTCTTCTCCTTGTGCTCTGCCTCCAGGGCCCGGATCTTGTCCCGCAGCTCGGCGGCCTTTTCAAAGTCCTCCTGGTGGACTGCCTTCTTCATCTCCAGCTTCAGCGCATTCATCTGGCGCATATAGGCGAAGCGTCCCTGCTCCTCCTTGCCCACCAGATCGTCCTTCTTCTCCTCCTTTGCGGCCTCTTCATTGGAAACCGCCGGGTTCAGGGCAGGCATGTCGGCGAAGAAATCGTCGAAGGGATTTTCCAGCAGCCGGTTCATGCGGCCGAAGAGGCTGGGCATGGGGCTGAAGAAATCATCGAAGAAGCTGTCGCCGAAAAAGCTGTTCCCGAAGAAGTTCTGCATCATCCGCTGAGAGTGGGACGCCACCTTCTGGGTGTAGCCCAGCTTTTCGGCGCACTCGCTGCAAAGATGCTTCTCGGTGACCTGACCGTTGATGTTGCTCTGATACACAAAGGTAACTTCATTCTTACCGCAATTCTCGCATTTCATAATCCATTCCTCCTATAAAAAGCCATGTTGTTTCAACAAATTTCACTGGATGCCGATGCTTCAGACCTGAAGGATCAGCACCTGCTTCAAAATATCCGCCCGGACCTGGTCCCGTGTCTGTCGCGGCACGGCGGCAAGCGCCTTGTCGCCCACAGAGGCCAGGATCGTCCGCCCCAGGTTCTCCTCCAGTGCTCCGGAGGTGACCAGGTTGGTGAGGATGGCCCGGGCCGACGGAAGATCCACGCTGTCTCCCAGGGAGTTGATCACGTGCATCATCAGCGTCTGCCGGTCCACCCGGACCCGGGTGATGCGGATATATCCATTGCCGCCCCGGCGGCTTTCCACGATGTAGCCCCGCTCCGGGGAAAACCGGGTGCTCATCACATAATTGATCTGGCTGGGAACGCAGTTGAAGCGCTGGGCCAGATCACTGCGCTGGACCTCCAGCACACCGTCTTCCGCCTCATCCAGTCCTTCCTGGAGGAAGCTTGCGATCAAATCCGAAATACCCACGCAGGAACCATCCCTTTCCATTTTGTTGTTTTTGACTTTGACTATCTTTGATCTTTGTTTCTGACGTTAGTATACCACCTTGCGTCAAAATGTCAACAGTTGATTTTTGACTTTCTTTGACCAATTTGAAAACAATTTGTGAACGCCTGCTGCCGCCGGCACTTCCGGGTAAAACCCACGTTCAGCTTTGATAAAATTCCCACGGGCGGCGGAAGCTCCCTCTTGCATTTTCAAAAATGTATGCTACAATAAATCTACAATTCTAATGGAGGTGCTTCCAATGGCTTACAAGATTACTTCTGCCTGCGTCAGCTGCGGCGCTTGCGCCGATGCCTGCCCCGCTGGTGCCATCAGCCAGGGTGATGATCAGTACGTCATCGACGCTGCCGCTTGCCTGGACTGCGGTTCTTGCAGCGACACCTGCCCCAACGGCGCCATCGTCCCCGAGGAATAATCGAGGATACATAAAAACACCGCGAGTTTTTGCTCGCGGTGTTTTTTGTTTGTCCGCTTGTGCTCGAGCCCGCTTTCCGATATAATGCTTTCTATCATCCAAAGGGAGGCAGATCCATGGAACACTGGGAGTCCCTCTGCCCCGGCGGACTGCGCTTCGTCTATGACGACGTGCACTTCCGCCCGGGAACAGATTCGTTTGCCCTGTCCTCCCTGCCCCGTCTCAAGCCCGGATGGCGGGTGTGTGACCTGGGGTGCGGGACAGGCCTTTTATCCCTGCTGCTGCTCCAGCGGCAGCCGCAGCTCCAGGTGACCGGCGTAGAACTCCAGCCGCAGGCGGCGGAGCTGTGCCGCCGGGCGGCGGCGGAAAACCAGCTGGAGGACCGCCTGTGCACCATCACAGGGGATCTTCGTAAGATCCGCTCCCTGCTCCCTGCCGGGTCGTTCGACCTGGTGGTGTGCAACCCGCCTTACTATCCGCCAGGCAGCGGCAAAGTCTCCGCCGCCGCCCCCCTGCGCGATGCCCGCAGTGAGCACGGGTGCACGCTGGAGGAGGTGTGCGCCGCGGCGGCTTATTTGCTGCGCTGGGGCGGCAGCTTCTGCCTGGTGCATAAGCCCGAGCGGATGGCGGACGTACTATGTGCCCTGCGGGCATCCTCGCTGGAAGCCAAGCGGCTGCGGATGGTATCCTGCCGGGCCGGCTTGGCGCCCTCGTTGGTGCTGGCAGAGGGCCGGCGGGGCGGGCGGCCGGGCCTGCAGGTGGAGCCGCCCCTGATCCTGGAGACACCGGAGGGCATGCCAACCAAGGAAGCGGACGCTATTTATTTCAGGAAACAGGAGGATACGCCATGAGCGGTACCTTGTATCTGGTCGCTACCCCTATCGGCAACCTGGGAGACTTTTCTCCCCGGGCTGTGGAAACCCTGGAGGGAGTAGATTTTATCGCGGCGGAGGACACCCGGGTGTCCATCAAGCTGCTCAACCATTTTTCCATCAAAAAGCCCCTGGTCAGCTACCATGAGCACAACCACGTCTCCGCCGGACAGAGCATTTTGCAGCGGCTGCTGGGCGGGGAGAGCTGCGCCCTGGTGACGGACGCGGGCACCCCCGCCATCTCCGATCCCGGCGAGGATCTGGTGCGCCTTTGTGCCGAAGCCGATGTACCCGTGGTGTCCATCCCCGGCTGCTGCGCGGCGGTGAATGCCCTGGCGGTCAGCGGTCTGCCCACCGGGCGGTTTACATTTGAGGGATTTTTGACAGTCAACAAAAAAAGCCGCCGGGAACACCTGGAGTCCCTGAAAGGCGAAAGGCGCACCATGATCTTCCATGAGGCGCCCCACAAGCTGCTCTCCACCCTGGAAGACCTCCGGGATACCTTCGGTGCCGACCGGCCCATCGCCCTTTGCCGGGAGCTGACCAAGCTCCACGAGCAAACCCTGCGCTGCACGCTGGGCCAGGCAGCAGAGTACTACCAGACTACCCCTCCCAAAGGCGAGTTCGTACTGGTGGTGGCCGGCGCACCGGAACAGGCAGCACCTCCCATCTCCCTGGAGGAGGGCGTAAGCCAGGTGCTGGCACTGGTGGAGGAGGGTGCCCGTCTCAAGGACGCGGCCAAAGAGGTGGCCTCCCACACAGGTCTTTCCAAAAACGAGCTCTACGCCGCGGCCATTGCCCGGCAGGGTGAATAAACAAAAAGGCGCTCCGGCTATCAGGCCGGAGCGCTATGTTTTACACCGGAGGCAATTCACAGCCCCTTCAATTCCTTCAAACACTTGGGACAAATGTTTTTCCCTTTGAAAACCGTGATGTCCTTTGTTCCGTCGCAGAAAATACAGCTTGGTTTATACTTTTTCAGAATGACGGACGACCCCTCCACATAAATTTCCAATGCGTCCTTTTCCGCAATGTCCAGAGTCCGGCGCATTTCGATAGGAAGGACGATCCGACCCAGTTCGTCGACTTTTCTTACAATTCCGGTAGCTTTCACAGTCGTTCTCCTTTTCTTGCCGCTTCTCTCTCTTTCGTTTGCTAACAATATCACATCCTGTCATTATATGTCAATTTGATATTATAAAAATTAAAACTTCATTCACAATTTTTTATATTTTGTATCGGGAGGGATCTTGTCATGATGACGTGGCTGTGGAGCGGCATGGTGGTGCTCTCCGTGATTTTCGGCCTTGCCACCGGACAGCTGGATGCGGTATCGGAAGCTGCGCTCTCCGGCGCCAGCTCAGCGGTGGAGCTGAGCCTGACTATGGCGGGCGTTCTTTGTCTTTGGTCCGGCGTCATGGAGATCATGAATGTATGCGGCATCTCCGGCGGTCTTGCCAGGCTGTTCCGCCCGCTTTTGCGGCGTCTGCTGCCTCAGGCCAGCCGAGACAGTGAGACATTGGCAGCGGTCTCTGCCAACGTCTCGGCCAACCTGCTGGGTCTGGGCAACGCCGCAACGCCCCTGGGGATCCAGGCGGCCCGCCGCATGGCAAGAGGCTGCGACGGCATCGCCAGCGATGAGCTGTGCCTCCTGGTGGTGCTCAACACCGCCTCCATCCAGCTGCTGCCTGCCACCATCGCCTCTGTGCGGGCGGCCGCCGGATGCCAGACCCCCTTTGACATTCTGCCGGCGGTGTGGATGTCCTCGGCGTTATCCGTGGCGGCCGGACTGACCGCGGCCCGTCTGTTCTCCGCTTTGGGAAGGAGGCGGGCATGAGTCTTTCCTCCCTGGTGGTCCCCCTGCTGCTGGCGGCGCTGGCCGTCTACGGCACCGGCAAGCGGGTGGATGTGTACAATGCCCTGACCCACGGCGCCGAGGAGGGCTTGACGGTGCTGCTGCGGATCGTGCCGGCTCTGGTGGGACTGCTGACGGCGGTGAGTATGTTCCGGGCCTCCGGAGCCATGGAGTGGTTTTCCCAGCTGTTCTCCCCTGCTCTGGAGCTGCTGGGCATCCCGGCGGAGACCGCCCCGCTGCTTTTGATCCGTCCCGTGTCCGGCAGCGGCGCCCTGGCGGTGGCCACCGACCTGCTGCAAACCTATGGGCCGGACAGCTATGTGGGCCGTGTAGCCGCCGTCATGCTGGGCAGCACGGAAACCACCTTTTACACCATCGCCGTCTATTTCGGCTCCGCCGGCATTTTCCGCACCCGCCACGCGGTGCCCGCCGCCCTCATCGCGGATCTGACGGGCTTTGCCGCCTCTGCGCTGGCGGTGCGGCTGCTGCTGGGCGGATAAACCGCAAAAAAGGAGGGCCTACCGGCCCTCCTTTTTACTCGGTATACACATACGGCTCCCGCACCGGCGCCGTCCCATACCGGTCAGCGTATTCCCCATCTACCAGGAACTGCACCTCTTCCACCGTGTCCAAGGAACACAGCGAGCGGGCCAGCGCCTGCAGCGCCAGCGGCACCGCTTCCGTTTCCTCCAGCTCCCGCACGATGGCGGAGGAGAGGTTCACGTAGCACACCGGCTGATCCAGCCACACAGACCGCACCGCAAATCCCTCCGGCAGAGGAGAGGCAAGCCCCTGGTCCTGGGCGCCATCCTCCAGCGCCGCCGCCACGGCCTGTACCTGGGTATCTCCCTCGTACAGCTCCAATACGGCCTCACAGGGCGTCAGCTCACCCGCCTCATCCAGCAAATACAGCGTAGCCGTCACTGTGTCCACCACATCCTCCGTGGTAGACAGCAGCACATCGTCCGGGGCAAAGACCTGGCTGCCCCGGTAGCCCAGTTCCCTTCCCCGCACCGTCACGCTGACAGTGGAGATCTCCGGAAGCTGGGTCAGCGTCAGCGTCACGGCATAGTCCGCCAGGGTCAGCGCCACGCCGGACAGTCCTCCATAGCCGGAGGTCATGTCCACCACTGCCCTCCGCCCGTCCAGTGTCAGCGACACCAGGTCGGTGCCTGCCGGGATGGCAGAGTGCAGCGTCTCATCCTCAGGCCCTGCCAAAAGCGCCTCCATGAGCGCCTCCGCCGCCTGCTGCGGCTCCAGATCCGAAAGGCCCGGCAGGCGTACGGATTCCGCCCGCAGCGCGTCGCCGCCTGCTGCGCTGTCCAGATCCTCCGCCCGGAAATACAGCAAATACGTATCCGCCTGCGCCCCCGCTCCGGTCACCACCGCATAGGTGCAGCCCGCCAGCAGACACGTCAGTGCCGCCGCACAGAGGATGCACACTTTCTTTTTCACGGCGTATCCTCTCCCTTCCAGGGCCAGCGCACGGTGAACACCGCGCCGCCGCCGGGCCGGTTGGCAGCCTGGGCGGTGCCGCCCCGCTTTTTCACCATGTCGCTGACGATGCTCAGGCCCAGGCCCGTGCCGCCTGCGGCACGGGAACGGGCCTTGTCCACCCGGTAAAACCGCTCGAAGATCCGGTCCAGATCCTCCTCGGGGATGCCCGGACCGTTGTCCGCCACGGACAACACCACCCAAGTCTCCTCCCGCCGCAGCGACACCTGCACGGCACCGCCGCTGCCGGTGTACTTCACGCCGTTTTCCGTCAGGTTATAGATGACCTGATGGATCTCGTCGGGGCTTGCCAGCACGGTGCACTCCCCCGACGCCTCATAGGTCAGGTCCACCTGCTTTTCCTGTGCCACCAGGCTCATCATGCGCATGACCTGCTCCAAAACCGGCAGCACGTCCACCCGCACCGGCGCCTCCAGCACGCTGTTGTCCAGCCGTGTCAGCCGCAGCAGGTCCTCCGTGATGCGGCTGAGGCGCTCGGCCTCCGCGCCGATGTCCGTCACAAACTCCCGGGTAGTGGCCGGGTCGATGTCCTCCGTCTGCAAAATGGAGTCCGTCAAAAGACGGATAGCGGCCAGCGGCGTTTTGAGCTCGTGGGACGCATCGGAGACAAAGCGCCTCCGGGCGTTCTCCGTGGTCTGGAGCCGGTCGGTGAGGCTGTTGAACTCCTGGGCGATCTGGGCGATCTCGTCCCGCCCCCGGATATCGGCCCGGTGGCTGTACGCTCCCTCCCGCACCTGGCGGATGACCGTGAGCAGCTGGCTGATCTTGTGGGTCAGCGCCCGGGACAGCCATCCGCTCAGGCACACCACCACTACGGCGATGATGCCGGACAAGCGCAGCAGGTTGGACCGGAGCCCCTCCAGCAGCGAGGCCTGCTCCGTGTCGTATTCATAGGCGTACACCGCGCCGATGATCTGGCTCTGGTACATCACCGGTGAGGAGGCCCGGCTGCGGAACGCCGCATCCTTATATTGGCAGGTGAAGGCGTCGTTGCCCAGCAGGGCCTGCACCACCTCCGTATAGAAGGTGTACTGCCCCACGGCGCTGCCGGTCTCCCGGGTATCGTAGAGGATCCTGCCGGCACTGTCCGTCACCAGGATGCGGGAAAGACCCGTCTCCTCCACCACCGCCATGGCCTGGGCCACGTTCTCCTCCGTCAGCTCGTCCAGTCCGCTCAGGGAGTTGACCATCACGGACACACTGGACTGGAGGGTGGTGGCCTTGGAGCGGAACACCAGATCCTGGGATACCAGCAGCGGATAGGTATTGAGCAGCAGCAGCACCGCCGTGATGCCCAGGATATAGCTCAGGCCGAACTTGATCTGCAGGCTGTTGAAAAACCAGCGCTTACCCTTTGAAATAGTACCCCACTCCCCACTTGGTCATGATGTGGTCCGGCTCGGCCGGATTCTTTTCCAGCTTTTCCCGCAGGCGGCGGATGTGCACATCCACGGTGCGGTAGTCTCCGGCGTAGGTATAGCCCCACACCACATTCATCAGGTTCTCCCGGCTGTATACCCGCCGGGGATTGCGCATCAAAAGCTCGATGAGGTCATACTCCTTGGCGGTCAGATCCACGGTCTTTCCGTCCCGGATGGCCACCCGCTCCTCCGTGTTCAGACTCAGGTCCCCCACCGTCAGCACCGCGCCCTGGCTGCGCTGAACGCCGGCGGCACGCCGCAGCAGCGCCCGCACCCGGGCCTTGAGCTCCAGGATGTTGAAGGGCTTGGTGAGATAGTCGTCGGCACCGCACTCAAAGCCCATGAGCTTGTCGGCGTCCTCGCTTTTTGCGGTGAGCATGATGATGGGCACGTTGGAAAACTCCCGGATGCGCATACAGGCCTCCAGTCCGTCCACTTCCGGCATCATCACATCCAGGATCAAAAGGTCAAACTGTCCCGTCCTGGCCAGCTCCACGGCAGCGGCGCCGTCGTAGGCGCACTCCACCGTATAGCCCTCGTTCTCCAGGTTGAACTTCATGCCCTTGACCAGCAGCTTCTCATCATCCACGACCAATATTTTCATTCTTTGTCCTTTCCTTCCACTGTGATCCAGTCCGCCAATCCCTCGTAGGTGGCCTCGCCGATCCCCTTGACTTCCATGAGCTCCTCGCCGCTTTTAAACGGCCCGTGCTCTTCCCGGTAGGCAATGATCCGCCCGGCCAGCGCAGGCCCGATCCCCGGCAGGGTGTCCAGGATCTCGGCGTCAGCGGTGTTGATGTCCACCGGCTCCCAGACAGGCCCCAGCGCGTCGTCGCTGACCTGGCGCTCCGTCTCCACCGCCACGGCGCCGCGCTGATCCGGCAGGGCCGTATCATGGACGTAAAGCCCCGTCACCAGACACAGAAATACCGCCGCGGCGCCCAGCAGACATTTTTCGGTTTTGGTCACGTTTCCCAGCTTCATGGTGGTTGAACTCCCGGGTATTTTTTGCTATACTGTCATTATATGACGAATCACGCCGCTTCGGCGGCTGTTTTTTCCACACACGGTTAGTATAGCATAGATTACAGGAGTTGGATATGAAAGCAAAGCGTTTTTTCTCTGTTTTTTTCCTCATGGCCCTGTTGGCCAACCTGCTGGCATTTCCTGCCTCGGCTGCGGAGCCCTCTTTGCCGGCCGATCCGGACATTCAGGCCAAGGCGGCACTGCTGGTGGACGCCAATACCGGCGGTATCGTCTACGCGAAGAATGAACACCAAGAGCTCTATCCCGCCAGCCTCACCAAGATCATGACGGCGCTTTTGGTGCTGGAGGCGGTGGACAGCGGAAAGCTCTCCCTGGATCAGCAGCTCACTGCCTCCGACTCCATCACCCAGCTGGACAGTGACGGCAGCTCCGCCGGCATTCAGGTGGGCGAGGTCATGACGGTGGAGCAGCTTTTGTACTGCATGCTGGTGGTGTCCGCCAACGAGGCCTGTGTCATTCTGGCCGAGGCCGTCAGCGGCGATGTGGACACCTTTGTGGACGCCATGAATGAAAAAGCCCAGGCCCTGGGCTGTGAGAACACCCACTTCGTCAATCCCACCGGCCTCCACGACAGCCAGCACTACACCTCCGCCTGGGATCTGTACCTCATCACCCAAGAGGCCATGAAGCACGAGGACTTCATGCGCATCTGCGATACCGGCGACATCACCCTGCCTGCCACCAACCTCTCCGAGGCCCGTTCCCTCCACTCCACCAACTATCTCATCTCCGTCTGGCGCTCCCGGGGCTATTACAATACGGACGCCCACGGCATCAAAACCGGATCCACCGACGCCGCCGGACACTGCCTGGTCTCTTCTGCCTCCAAGGGCAGCCTGAGCTTCATCAGTGTGATGCTGGGCTGCGAGCAGCTGCACCTGGAGGGCAACGAGATCCGCACCATGAGCTTCTACGAGACCAACCGGCTTTTCAACTGGGCCTTTGACAACTTCGCCTACCAGACGGTGCTCACCTCCGACGAGATCCTCAAGGAGGTGGCCGTGTCCCTCTCCAAGATCGACCATGTGACCGTCCACCCTGCCGAGGATGTGGAGGTGCTGCTGCCCAAGGGCCTGGCCGCCGAAGATCTGGAGCGTACCGTCACCCTCAAGTCCGATCCGGTGGAAGCTCCCATCGCCGCCGGCGATGTGCTGGGCACCGTGACCCTCTCCTATGACGGCAAGGACTATGCCACCGTGGATCTGCTGGCCCTCAACGACGTGGAGGCTTCCCGCATCCTGACCTTCTGGCGGGATGTGAAGCAGTTCTTCTCCCAAACGGCCGTGAAGGTGGTCGGCATCATCCTGCTGGTGGCGATCGTGGCACTGCTTTTGTGGAAGCTGGTATTCGGCCGCCGCCGTTACCGCTACGGCCGCAGCGTAAACTTCCGCAGCCGCCGAGGCTACCGGGGCCGCAGAAGATAAGGCACCGCACAGATAAAAAAAAGACTGCCCGAAGGTGCCTCCCGATAAGAAAACATCGTGGGGCAAGAGAGAACGGTATAGCTTCGGCTATGCCGTTTTTCTCATTCTTGCCTTGATGAAGTGACTTTGGATACTTCCAGGGCTCCAATGCCCTTATAGTAGATGTCAATTTCCTGGGTGCGGTTCTTGCCCTTCGGATCGCTGGCTGCATGAACAACAATCTTCTCGATAAATTCATGCAAGATACATGGGGTCAATTCGGGGATTTCCGTATACCGTTCTACAACGGAGAGAAACCTTTCCACATTGGCGCTTTTGCGTTCCTCTACCTCGATTTCATCCCGAAGGGCAATCGCTACATCTTGAAGCTGATGCTGCTCTTTCTCATAGTCGGTAGAGAGCTTTTGAAAACGCTCGTCAGAAAGTTTTCCCGAAATGGTATCTTCATAGAGCCGCTTGAAAATGGTGTCCAGTTCTGCGATCCGCTTTTCAGCATCAGCTAATGTTTTCTTCCGCTTTGACAAACCTCGGTTACGTTGGCGCATATCCGCATCCATAACCATCTTTACAAAATCGTCTTTGCGCTGTGATGCAAAGGAAACGATCTCACGCAGATTTTGCAGAACCAATTCCTCCAGGATAACAGTTCGTATGGAATGTGTCTGCCCGCATACGTCACGGCTTTTCCGATAGCCCGAACACAGGTAATATTCCTGATCGCGCCGGAAATTGGTTGCCCTGCATTGATACATGATGGAGCCGCAGTCGGCGCAGAACATCATGCCGGAGAACATCCCCATTTCTCCCATCTTTGTGGGTCGGCGCCGCGTCTGCCTTGCAAGCCTTGCTGCATCGGCAATCGCCTCCGTCCAGATGGCTTCATGGGTATTCTCAAAAATCTTCCACTCGGTTTCTGGATTGAGAAGGGTCTTTTTGCTCTTGTAGGATTTTTTGCGGGTTTTGAAATTAACCGTGTGCCCCAGGTATTCACGCCAGCGGTCCATGATGTCGGCAATCGTAGAAGAATCCCAGCCATAAGGAGAACCTTTCTTTGTGACATTGGTCGTCCTGCCTTTACTCTCATAGTAAGCAGCCGGAGTAAGGATTTTTCTTTCCGTCAGCTTTCTTGCGATCTGCGAGGGTCCCAATCCGTCCATGATATAAAGACCGATTTCATAAACCACCTGGGCCGCTTCTTCATCCTTTACCCATTGCTTTTTATCATCAGACGATTTCATGTATCCATACGGAGGCATGGTAAATCAGGCAATCCACTCCTTTGGCAGCTCCAGCTGACGGACTTCTTCCTCACTCAACTCCACAAATCCATCTTCGTTGTCGGGCACTTCGTTGCCGGAAATCTCTCGTTCCCAGCCACGCTGCCGCCCATATCCAGCAAACATCCGGGGATTAGAGAAAGGCTTCCAGCCCGTCACCACCGTGTTCATAATCTCGTTGATGTTGTGCAGCTGCCAACGCTTCGGTTCCTCAAAAGCGTGTCCCAACGCTTCCTTGAATAGCTGTTTGGAGCAGACCACATTGCCGGTGTAGTGTTCCAGGAAGCCCTGAATCTGCCCGGCCTCAGTATCCTCCGGCATAAAGTCTTTCTGAACCTCCACCAACTGCCGCTGAATCTCCTTTGAAAACTTCATGGAATACTCTCCGCTGCGGTAAATGGTCATAGCCTCCGCCCATACCTGCAACAGATATTCTCTGGAAGCGGCTTCGTCCTCCAGAATGTGAACCTCCGCTTTCTCCGGGTAAATCATCACTGGCAGGAACCGGCGATTTCCAGCCCGATCAAGTGGGAGAAAGTCCAGTGTATTGGAGGAACCACCGAACACACACTGCCGCAGCCGGTCTTTGGGCTGGGTCTCATAGGGGGTACGGTAGGTTTCCTTTTGGCGGCTGATAAAGGAGCGAATCTCCTCGATGCTCTTGGCGTTGCTGGTGGCCAGCATCTCCGACATCTCGATGATCCAGTGGCCTTGCAGCTTGGCAAACACCTTGTCATCATCCAGCTTTTTCAGGTCATCAGAGAACCACTCATCCTGTATAGCCAGAAAGCGAAAGAAGGTGGACTTTCCGGCTCCCTGGCCGCCCACCAGACAGAGCAGCTCCTCATACTTGGAGCCTGGATGGAAAACCCGGCGGATAGCTCCCAGCAGGAAGTGCTTGAGCATTTCTTCCACATAGTCGCTCTCGTCTGCCCCCAAAAAGTGATGCAGGCAGGAGCGTATGAGGAATTGGTAGAACGGTGCGACGCCGTTGCCGCCGCCTCCATCCGTACCAGGGAAAGCCTGCGAGATACGGAACAGCGGATCGCCGACCTTGCCCTCCTGGGAAAGCAGCTTAACACTTATCGCAAGCTGAAACCTGTCTATGACCGATACAAGGCATCAAAAGACAAGGAAAAATTCCTGCGCGGCTTTGAGAGCGAGATTATCTTATTCGAGGCGGCAGCCAGGGAAATCAAAAAGGCCGGGCTCGCCAAACTTCCTTCCTCCGAAAAGCTGAAAGCAGAATTGGACGGACTCTCCGCCCGCAAGACCGCCCTGCAAACGGACCTTCGGAAGATACGGCGGGAGGAAAAGGAGTATGACACCCTCCGCCAGAATGTGGACGCCCTGCTGGAAAGGCCGAAGGAACAGGAACAGCAGCGGCAGCGGAGCAACG